>Ga0209066_10003520_pt1 | contig 17786 bp, 10 predicted proteins | sample All_14_2_FD_187198 | JGI IMG/M metagenome (GOLD analysis project Ga0209066, IMG submission 187198) | Freshwater microbial communities in response to fracking from Pennsylvania, USA - Allegheny Zone_MetaG_DW_15 (SPAdes) (version 2) ... | reverse complement strand
CCCCAACTACCGCCTTGGCACGGGCTACCCGGTCTGCGACAGCAACATCGTCTATACCGCCAGCGGCTTCACCTTGCCGCCCGTGCAGGGTGTGAACCTCTATCCCAACCCGGCCAGCGGGGAACTGAACCTTGAGTTCAGCACAGGCACGGGCAGGCCCATCGTGTTCCGCCTCTACGACCCCACTGGGCGGCTGGCCAGGCACTGGACGCTGGAAGGCGACGGCCAGCCGCAAAGCCTGAACATCTCCGGTCTGGCCAGCGGGCTGTACCTTTGGCAACTGAACACGGTGGACGGCCTGCCTCTGGACAAGGGGAAGCTGGTCATCGAAAAATGAAAGGACATGAGAACATCGGCCATCGGTTTTTTTCCAAAGCCTTGGAATTTGTGAAAACAACCTTCAAAACGGAGTTGCCTTCTGCTGGCGCAATGATTAAACAAGATGAGAACAGGCTTTGCAGTCCGCACTGAAAACCTTATCCTTGTGGGATGAAAACTAAAACGACCTACACCAAACAGCGGTCACTTGTCCCTTTGGGAGAGACCGCCACTATAGGCCGTTTGAAGGCTGGGCCTTCAACGAGCGGGGAAGCTGGGGAGACTTTGCGCCAGCTGAAAGCGTATTTCCTTATGGCAATTTTTGCATCAATCCTTTCCTTTGATTCATTGGCTCAAAAAAGTGACTATATCTGGGTGCTGGGCGATGCTGGTGGCACAACAATGGATTTCAATACTTCACCACCAACCATTTCTTATGCTAACAGAACTACAGATATGCACCTCACGAATGTGAGTATGTCCGATAGTTTAGGCAATTTGCTGTTCTATACAAATGGGTGTAGTATTTTCAACAAGGAAAACAACATTATGGAAAATGGCGGTAACATAAATCCAGGGAACATCCATAATAACAACTGTATTGAACCCTTTAATGCATACACTGCGTCCAGAGGGGCTATAGCTTTTCAAGCTGATTATAAAACATTTTATCTATTTCACCAAGGACTGAAATTGGTTACAGATTCAGTAATTGATGTTTATGACAATAAACTCTATCTCTCCAAAATTGATATGACACAAAACAACGGGTTAGGAAAAGTAATTGAAAAAAATTTTGTAGTCCTAGAGGATACGATGCAAGGTGGGGATCTAACTGCCGTTAAGAAATCTAATAATATTGATTGGTGGGTATTGATTCCAAAACGAACTTCCAACACCTATTTCAAAATCCTTTTCACTCCAAATGGTGTTGAATCCGTTTCCACGCAAACTATTGGGGATTCAACAAAATATATAGGTGACGGCGGTGACCAAGCCGTCTTCTCACCCGACGGCACCAAATATGTGCGTTACAACCCCTTTGATGAGATTTCCATCTTCGACTTCGACCGGGAAACGGGCGAACTCAGCAACTACCAGAAAGTCAGTATCCCCGGAGACACCGCCTTCGTGGGCGGGGCTGCCATTTCCCCCAATTCCCGCTACCTCTACATCTCCTCGCAGATACGGTTCTACCAGTACGACCTCCAGGCACCCGACATCGCCGCCTCGCAGGTGCTGCTCGGCGAGTACGACGGCTACCAATCCCCGTTCCCACTTGCCACCACCTTCTTCACCTGTCAGCTTGCCCCCGACTGCAAGATATACTGCTGCACCTACAACGGATGCGATGTGCTCCACGTCGTGAACTACCCCGACGAGCCGGGCCTCGCCTGCAACTTCGTGCAGCACGGGGTGCAGCTCCCTTCCTACAATACCCTCTCCATGCCCAACTTCCCCAACTACCGCCTCGGCACCGGGCAGCCTACCTGTACCCCAACGGCCAGTGGCGAAGTAGTCCAGGTGCAACAGAGCGCCAAGGTGTACCCCAACCCGGCCAGCGGGGAACTCAACCTTGAGTTCAGCACAGGCACGGGCAAGCCCATCGTGTTCCGCCTCTATGACCCCACGGGGCGGCTGGCAAGCTACTGGACGCTGGAAGGCGACGGCCAGCCGCAAAGCCTGAACATCTCCGGTCTGGCCAGCGGGCTGTACCTTTGGCAACTGAACACGGTGGACGGCCTGCCCCTGGACAAGGGGAAGCTGGTCATCGCAAAATGATAGGACATGGAGACATCGGCCATCGGTTTTTTTTTCCAAATGATTGGAATTTGTGAAAACAACCTTCAAAACGGAATTGTCTTCTGCTGGCGCAACGCTTAGGCAAGGTGAGAACAGGCTTGGCAATTCGCACTGAAAACCTTATCCTTGTGATATGAAAACTAAAACGACCTACACCGAACAGCGGTCACTTGTCCCTTTGGGAGTGACCGCCATGATAGCCCGTTTGAAGGCTGAGCCTTCAACGAGCGGGGAAGCTGGGGAGACTTTGCGCCTGCTGGTGAATTTTATTCTTTTTATTCTAGCATTATTGCAAAGCACTGAAATAATAGCCCAAAAATACGACTATAACTGGCTGTTGGGCGTAAGGCCAGGAGGGGATTCCTACCCCCAAAACTGCATGAACATCTTCGATTTCAATGATGACAGCCTCAAAATCTCGAAAGACAATATAAATTCCGAGTTCTTTTTGACAAACGCCAGCATATCCGATGACGATGGCAACCTATTGTTCTATACGAACGGTTGTTACATCAAGGACAGAATGCACAACATCATGCCTTATGGGGATGGCCTGAACCCCGGCATCATTTATGAGGACAATTGCCCAGACTATGGTTATACTGCCACGGAAGGTGCCACTATTATACCTCCGATTGCTGGCTCAGATGTTTATTATGTTTTCCATACTGCTTATGATGTTTTCAATATATCCCCGATAGTGAGATGTAACAAACTTTATTATTCAGTGGTGGACATGGGGCTGAACAATGGGCTTGGTGCTGTAATTGTTAAAAACCAAATCGTTTTGGACAAGTTCTTGGAAACCAATATCCAGGCAATCAAGCACGAGAACAACGAGGATTGGTGGGTGATAACGTCCAAGTTAAGTACACCAACCTATTACCGGATATTACTAACTGCTCAGGGGATTGCCAGCATAGACTCCCAGCAGATTGGCAATGAAATGAATATCAACGCAGATGGCCAGCCCGCCTTCACGCCCGACGGCAAGAAATACGTTCGCTACGACTTCAACAACCAGCTCCGGGTGATGGACTTTGACCGAAGCACTGGGCTTTTCAGCAATTTCCAGCAAGTGCAGGTGGACACCGCTAACCACCTCTTCAGCGGGCTTGCCGTTTCCCCCAATTCCAGGTTCGTGTATATCTCTGCCATCGACAGCATCTACCAGCTTGACCTGGAGGCCCCTGACATTGCCGCTTCCAAGGTGACGGTGGGGGCCTTCGATGGCTTTAGGTACCAGGATACCTATCCTGTCTATTTCTTTTACATGCGGCTCGGGCCCGATTGCAGGATATACAACGTACCTTTTTCGCCCGCCCCCTACATGCACGTGATATTCAACCCCGACGAGAAGGGGCTGGCCTGCAACTTCGTGCAGCGGGCCATCGAGCTGCCCTGCATCGCCAACTATTCCCTGCCCAACTTCCCCAACTACCGCCTCGGCACGGGCTACCCCGTCTGCGACAGCAACATCGTCTATACCGCCAGCGGCTTCACCTTGCCGCCCGTGCAGGGCGTGAACCTCTATCCCAACCCGGCCAGCGGGGAACTGAACCTGGAGTTCAGCACAGGCACGGGCAAGCCCGTCGTGTTCCGCCTTTATGACACCACGGGTCGGCTGGCAAGCTACTGGACGCTGGAAGGCGACGGCCAGCCGCAAAGCCTGAACATCTCCGGTCTGGCCAGCGGGCTGTACCTTTGGCAACTGAACACGGTGGACGGCCTGCCCTTGGACAAGGGGAAGCTGGTCATCGAAAAATGATAGGACATGAGAACATCGGCCATCGGGAAATGTGGTGACTTGGAGGTTGCAAACTTTCCAGAACGAAGCATATGGTACAACGTATGCCCCAATTTTAAATTCACTCCCATGAAATATTCAGTTTTGCTATTTTTTTCGCTTTCTTCCATTGTAGCAGATGCCCAATTGCACGACAATATGTGGGTTATCGAGAATGCTGATAAGCTATTTCATATTGATTTTCGGGAAAACCAGCCTGCGATTAACATGAAGGACAAGTTCATGGACATGAACAGGTCGCAGTCCGTTTTTTGCGATGCAGCTGGGAATTTATTGTATTACACAAATTGTCGCCAAATCTATAACAGTCTGGATTCTTTGGTAGAAAACGGGGACAGCCTAAACTATGGTTATTCTTTAAATATGGGCAATAACCCTATACAAAATGGCAGCTTCTTTCTTCCTGACCCTGGTGACAGCACTCGATGTTATTTCATGTATATGAACCCTGCATTTTATCCTCCAGGTAATATTTTTGAAACAAAATTACAGTATGCTATTATTGACATGTCTGCAAATAACGGACGAGGCAAGGTGCTAGTAAAAAATGTGCCTTTGCTCGAAGGAGACCAAACAATAAACTTTAACCATGCCGGGGCTGTTCGACATGCAAACGGTAGAGATTGGTGGATATTGGTTCCAAACCGTCACGAATCCAAATTTTATCGAATTTTGCTAACACCACAGGGCTTTTCCTCACCAAGTGAACAAGTAATAGGATTTAACAATGTCCCAAGTCAATGGCTTGGGTATAATCTTTTCTCGCCGGACGGATTGAGATATGCTGTGTTTAATTTAATGATACATCCGGATTCCTTGCCTGAGGTTACTAGTTCCCTTCAGTTTTTTGATTTTGATAGATGTTCAGGATTATTAAATGACCCCGTTCAATATGATGGCCCTATAGAACCATCTTTTGCTGGTTTTGCGTTTTCACCAAATAGTCAAAGGTTTTACTTCAGTTACGGAAATATAACAGGTTCAAGAATAGTTCAGTATGATTTAGAGGCTAGTGATTTTCTGAGTTCTGAGCAAATCATATTGTTTTGCCCTCCAGGAACAAGTAACTATGTTTGCTCAATAGATAAATTAGTTCTTTCACCGAATGGAAAAATATATTGTGATGCCATTGTTGATACAGTAGCATACAATGTAATCAGCAAACCAGACAATTTGGGATCTGCCTGCGAGTTGGAGATTGGAGGATTAACGTTTCCTGCAATTTACCCATCAACTGAACTTGCTAATTTCCCCAACTACCGCCTAGGCCCCATAGACGGCAGCAGTTGCGACACGCTGGGCATCAACAACGTTCCCGTTGCCTCCTTCTTCTGGGACGCCGAGGAACAGACCGCTTGCCCCTGTGGGGTTGACTTCTCCAACGTATCCTACCACGAGCCTAACACCTACTTCTGGGACTTCGGCGATGGCAGCACGAGCACCGAAGTGAACCCGCTGCACAACTATTCGGCCATCGGCAGCTACAACGTTTGCCTCGCGGCCTCCAACGCTTATGGGAGCGATACGGTGTGCAAATTGGTGGAAGTGGACACGTTGCCCATCATACCTATGGCAGCCTTTATTTGGGACGCCGTTGAACTTGACGTCACCTTCATCAACAACTCCTTCAACGCACCCACCGATTTCCTCTGGGACTTCGGCGACCCCATAGGGGGAACAGGAAACACCAGCACGGAGTCCAGCCCGCAGCACAGCTACCCTTCGCCGGGCAGCTACAACGCCTGTCTGACCGCCTCCAACGCCAACGGCAGCAATACCGCCTGCCAATTAGTGATAGTTGACACACTGCCAGCCCCGCCTGTGCTGCCCGTGGCCGCCTTCACTTGGGACACCGTGGAACTGATGGCGAGCTTCACCAACACTTCCTACAATGCGCCCACCACCTTCCTTTGGGACTTCGGCGACCCCGCATCGGGCGCTGCGAACAACAGCACGGAAACCGACCCCGTGCACAGCTACCCAGCCCCCGGCGACTACCAGGCCTGCCTCGTGGCCACCAACACCAACGGCAGCGACGCAACCTGCCAGTGGGTGACGGTGGACACCCTGCTGGACTCGGTGAGCCTCGTGGTTCACCATGCGCTGCCGACCCAGGTTTTGGTGAAGCCCAACCCAACCGCTGGCAAGGTATGGGTCGAGATGAGCAGGCCATTGGGGGCAATTACCGTTTGGAAACTTTTCGACCCACTGGGCAGAGAAGTTCGGCGGGCAATGATACCTGCTGGGCAGCAACGTACTGAGGTCGGTCTGGCAGACTTGCCACCGGGGATGTACTATTGGAATCTAGCCAACGAAGGGCAAAAGGTAGGCAGCGGCAAGCTCCTCATCCTCCATTAGCCCTACCGCACCACCAGCACCCAATACCCAAAGAAGAACTCCTTTTTGAACAAAAATTCCTGTTCCACTTCAAAGCCGTGGGCATGGAGCAGATTTTTGTAGTCCGCCAAATCCAACTGGTGCGGGTGCAGGATGTCCCCCGGCACGAGTTGGAAAATGCGCTTGAAGGCAGCGTAGTTATGCGCATCCACGGAGAGCACCAGTTTGCCGCCGGGTCGGGTGGCCTGCCGCAGTTTTTGCAGGCACAGTTCCAAATCAGCCACGTGATTGATGGCGTTCAGGCAGAAAACGAGGTCGAATGGTACTGCCGCCGCATAGCTTTCCAAGGGCTGTTCGAGGAAACGGACATTGCGCAGCGTACCATCCGTGAAGTGCGGGAACATCGGTCGGTACTTGCCGAGCAGTGGGTCCACCGCCGTGGTTTTGTTTTCCGGGAAAACGAGGAAAATGCCCGCCGGGCCACAGCCAGCATCCAAAATGCTCGCCGTGGCAGGTACTTCGAGGCCGATTTTTTGCAAAAAATCCAGCCAATATCCCCGCTTCCAGACCAGGTAGTCGGGCAGGGACTTCCCCCGCAGGTAGCGCCGCCACCACCACGCTTCAAAGAACTGGGCTATTTTCCATCGGAGGTTCATGGGGCGAAGGTAGTAGTGATTGGTGATTGGTGAACCGTGATTGGTGAATAGTGATTTGGAAAGATGGGGCGATTGCTATCTTTGTCGCCAACAATGAATAGTGGCTGTGAGATTTAATGCTTGGGTTGCAAGTCACGAGTCACCAATCACTAATCACCAATCACCAAAAAATGCTTTTCGCAATAGGCACCAAGGTAAAATTCCTGCACACGGACGATGAGGGCGAAGTTCGTTCCTTGCTGGATGGCGGCATGGTGAACGTTTACCTGCCGCAATACGACATGGAAATCCCGGCGCACCAGGACGACCTGATGCGGGCGGAGGAGTTCATGCGGCATCCCGTGAAGGCGAAGGTGGTGGAGGGGAAAAAGCCCGTCGAGGCACCTGCGCCGCCGCCGTTGGCGGTGGAGTCGCAGTACACGGTGCTGCGCAGCCAGGGCATCCAATTGGCTTTCGATGCGGTGGAGACGAAGCAGGAAGTGACCGAGAAATACAACCTCTACCTGCTGAATGACACCCGCTACGACCTCGTGTTCGAGCTTCGGCTGCTGCTGAACAACCGCAGCCCCAAGGTTTGGAGCGAGAAACTGAAGGCCACCAGCTACCTGCCGTTGGGCGAGTTCCTGTACGATGACCTGAACGAATCGCCGTCCTTTGAATTGAACTGCCAGTGGCTGACGACGGAAGGGCTATCCCCTTCGATTCATAAATCGTTGAAAATCAAGCCGAAATCCTTTTTTGGCAACCTACGGACAGCCCCTTTCCTGAACAAAGTGGTACACTGGTACCGCCTGCTGGAAAAGACGGAACTCGACAAAAAACCGGAATCGGCAGAGGATTTGGAAACCTACACCAAGCGCAATGCCCGACCAGTTGCAAAGCAAACAAACAGCCACCTCCGTTCTTATCACGTGCCCGATACGCAGGAGCTGGCGGCCTTCAACCCAGAGCTGGACCTGCACATCGAAAAGCTGACCGATACTTGGCGAAAGCTGACGAGCGGCGATATTGTGAAGATACAATTGTCTCATTTTGAGGCGTTTATCTCCAAGGCATTACGCTTGGGCGTGGAGCGGGTTTTCATCATCCACGGCGTGGGGGAGGGGAAGCTGAAGGATGCCATCGCTACCAGCCTCATGCAGAATCCTTCTATCAGCACCTTTAAAAATGAGTTCCATCCCCGGTATGGCTGGGGAGCGACGGAGGTTATTTTTTAGGGTTGATAGGGGTTGATAAAGGTTGATTGGTTGATAAGGGTTGATGGGTTGATGGGGTGCGGGGTTATCAACCGTTATCAACCCATCAACCTTCATCAACCCATCAACCCATCAACCCAAAAAAGCAAGTTATCAGGCATTTCCCCAATTTCATGCTGTAAATTCACACTAATTCCAACGGAGGACTTACTTTTAGCTGTCTTTTAAATATTGCGCAGATTTCCTGCTGGGAGGTCAAGCGCATTGACCTATGTAACCGAGCACTTTCAGAATTGTATGAAACATTTTGAACCTAAAATGAGACTTGGCCTGTTTTGCGGGCTTTTTTTATTCTTGGCTGCCAACACGCTGGTGGCGCAGGACATGGAAGTCACCGATGCCGCCACGCCGCCGATCACGCCTGCCAACCTCATCACCAATATTTTCTTGGGTGATGGCGTGGAAGTAATTAACGTTGATTACCAGGGCGACCCATTGGCCGTCGGCTATTTCAAAAATGCACAGAGCGAGGTAGGCATCGAGCGGGGCATCCTGCTGACCAGTGGTCGGGCAGCTTCCGTGAATTGTGGCTCCGGCCCACTCGGTGCAGACTGCAACGGCAACCAGTTCAGTTCCAACTCCACCAACAGCGCCATCACCGACCCCGACTTGGCATCCATTGCTTCTGGCGGCCTGAACGACGTGGCCCGGTTCACGATTACCTTCATCCCTACCTCCGACACGCTGCGGTTCAAGTACGTTTTTGCCTCGGAGGAATACCCGGAGTGGGCATGTTCTCCCTTCAACGATGTGTTCGGCTTCTTCATCAGCGGCCCCGGAATCACAGGGCCATTCCAGAACAATGGGAAAAACATTGCACTCGTGCCCGGAACCAACACGCCTGTTACCATCAACAACATCAATCCCGGTGCTTGTGGCTCGCAGTACATTCAATATTACAACGACAACTCCACGAACAACGGCCAACCCGTTTACGATGCCTACCTCTCCGTGTTCATCGCTGAGGCTGTCGTGATTCCTTGCGAAACCTACACCATCAAACTGGCCGTGGCCGACGTGGGCGACGATGCCTATGATACCGGGGTTTTTCTCGAAGCAAAATCCTTCGGCACAGGCTCCCTGAAGGTGGAAACAGCGACCGTCAGTTTGGACGGCACAGTCACGGAGGATTGCGCCAGCGGAACCATCACGTTCAAAACACCGAACCCCGTCGAGAGCGATTTCCTGCTGGACTACACCATCATCGGCACAGCCACAAACGGCGTGGACTACGTGAATATCCCCAACAACTTGTTCATCCCCATGGGCGACAGCGTGCTCACGATTCCCATCAACGCACTCGAAGATGGCATTGACGAAGGCTTGGAAACCATCGGCATTGACATCCAGCGGGACGTTTGCAACCGGGACACGTTCTGGATTTTTATTCGGGACAATGAAATACTGCCACCGGAACTCGGCCCCGACTTGACGGGCTGCCAAGGCGATTCGGTGCAATTGGATGCGACACTGCCCATCCCATTGCCCATCCCGCCCAGCTTTACGAACACGCAGGATTTCGCTGTTTCGCACGTGGCGCCTGCCTATTCTTCCATACAAGTGGCTGGCGTTCAACCAGTTACCTTGGGGCCGGGCGTCATCCAATCCGTTTGCGTGAACGTTGACCACAACTGGGTGGACGATATTGACCTGTTCCTCATTTCGCCCGGTGGGCAATTCATCGAACTCAGCTCACACAACGGCTCCAACTGCGACGACTACACCAATGTCTGTTTCACGCCCAGTGCCATGAACAATATTGCAGCGGGTTTTCCTTGGACGCCCTGCACTTCTGGCCAACTGGCAGCATTTGCCAACGGCACCTACGCCCCGGAAGGCGTTTGGTCTGACCTCTGGGACGGCGACTACCCGACCAATGGCACTTGGCAGCTACTCGTCATTGACCGCCAGATGGGATTCAACGGAACCATCCTCGATTGGACGATTACCTTCGAGCCGCTGTACCAAGTCAACTACGAATGGACGCCCACCGACGGCCTCGGCTGCACCGATTGCCCGAACCCGATGGCTGCTCCCGACCAGACCACGACCTATCACGTCGTTGCCTCAGACACCTACGGCTGTACGGTGGAGGACAGCGTGACCGTGAACGTCATCACGGTTTTGCCTGCGCCAAACGTCAATTGCACCGATGTCACCAGCAACAGCATCACTTTTAGTTGGGACCCAGTGGCTGGCGCAAACGGCTACATGGTCAGCGTGAACGGTGCACCGTTTACCCCCACCAACATGACCACGGAAACTTTGACGGGCCTCGCATTGGGCACCGATGTGACCATCGAGGTTTACGGCATCGGCCAATGCAACGGCGAAATCGGCACGGCGATGTGCTCCACCCCCGCCTGTACGGCCCCATCGCTGATGGTGAGCAGCCAAACCAACGTCACCTGCAACGGCGACACGGATGGCGCTGTCACCCTCCAAGCATCGGGTGGCGCAGGCGATTACACTTATACTTTCAACGGGGTAAACAACACGACGGGCATCTTCACGGGCATTGCCGCAGGCACCTACACGGCCTCCGTGGTGGACTCCTGGGCCTGCCCGAACACCATCCAAGTGACGGTTTCGGAACCCACGGCGCTCAATTCGCAAGTGGTGGAGAACTCGCCCATCAGTTGCTTCGGCGCTGGCGATGCTGAATTGGAAGCCGTGACCACAGGCGGCACGGCACCTTATACTTTTGTTTGGGACAATGGCCAAACTGGCCCCATCGCCGTCAATTTTGGCACTGGCCCGCATACGGTCACCGTCACCGATGCTAGTGGCTGTGAATTCAGCGCTTCCATCAACCTCACGCAGCCAACGGCCTTGAGCGCTAGCGCAATCGGCAACAACGCCACCTGCTTTGGCGCAGCCACGGGCAGCGCAGTCGTGAATTTCAATGGTGGCACTGGCCCCTACCAAGTCAAATGGGATGCTGCCGCCAACGGGGCTACCACCAATATCGCCCCAAACCTTGCCGCAGGCAGCTACACCGTCACCGTCACGGATGCAAAAGGTTGTACCGCAACGGCTTCTGCCAGTGTGCAGCAGCCGACCGCTGTTGCCGTGAGCGTGACGCCAACAAACCCGCTTTGCAACGGTGGCACCAATGGTTCGGCCACGGCCCTAGCCACGGGCGGTACTGGCCCGTACCAATATGCTTGGAGCAATGCCGATACAGGCCCATTGGCCGACAACCTCAGTGCCCAAGCCTACACCGTCACTGCTACCGATGCCAACGGTTGCACCGCCACGCAATCATTCACACTGACGGCTGCGACTGCCATTAACCTACAAGTCACAGCGACCGATGCACTTTGTTTTGGCGGAAACACGGGCAGCGTGACCAGTACTGCCAGCGGTGGCACGGGGCAGTTGACCTATCTTTGGAGTAATTCCTTCACGACGCCAAACCTGCTGAATTACCCGGCCAGCACCTACTGCCTGACCGTCACGGACGGCAACGGCTGCACCGCTTCCGCTTGCGCAACAGTGGACCAGCCGAGCCAATTGCAGCTTTCCACCGACCCCACCAACACGGGCTGCCTCGGCAGTTCCACCGGGGCCATTGACTTGACCGTCACGGGCGGCACGAGCGGCTACCAATTCCTTTGGGACAATGCTGCCATCACGCAAGACCTCACGGGACTTGCATCGGGCAACTATGCGGTGACCGTCACGGACGGCAACGGCTGCACGGCAACCACGGCTGCCACGGTCGGGGAGAATACTGCCGTTGTTTCCCAGCTTGCGCAAACTGGGGTGAAATGCCTCGGCGGCTCGGATGGCCTCATCTCCACAGTTGTCACAGGCGGGGTTGGTGGGTTCAATTACAGTTGGACGGGGCCAAGCGGCTTTACTTCCAACCAACAAAACCCGGACAGTTTGGCGGCTGGGCAGTATTTTGTAACCATTAGCGACGCCATTGGGTGCAGCACTGTGGATTCCATTTCGGTCACGGAAAATGGTGCACTCGATGTTGTGCTAAACTTGGAATATGTTACCTGTTTCGGGGCAGAGGACGGCGAAATCATTGCGGAAGCAATTGGTGGAAAGCCACCGTATGTTTATAAACTCATCAATGAAGCCACCGACAGCATTTCGCCTTTCAATGGCTTGAGCGGCGGTCTGTACGACCTCAGCGTGACGGACGCCAACGGCTGCGTTTGGGAATTGAACCAGATTTTCCTCGGCGAACCCGCCGAACTGCTGGTGAATCTTGGCCCGGACACCACGCTGGCCTATGGGACAACCTTGTTCCTCGACCCGAATATTTCGAACCTGACCAATCCCGGCACAGCCACTTTCCAATGGTACTCCAACAACCCCTTGCTGCCGCCAGTGGACACGGCAAGTAGGGTGGGCGAGTTCAAGGTGGTGAGTCCCGGCACGGTCTTCTTCACCGTGGTGGACGAAAATGGCTGTACCGCCGAAGACCTCATCAATATCTTCGTGCAGGAGCACCGCACGGTGCTAGTGCCCACGGGCTTTGCGCCTGGCAATGGCGGCGATGGTTTAAACGACCAATTGCACGTTCACGGCAGCAGCAGCATGGTTAAGGAAATCACGTTCTTCCAGGTCTTCGATCGCTGGGGAGAGCTGCTCTACCAAGCCGACCATTTCTCCATCAATGACCCTGCCGTGGGCTGGAACGGCACTTTCAAAGGCGAGGACATGCCCGCTGGGGTCTATGTCTGGTACCTCGAAGTGGATTTCGTGGATGGGGCACATGAGAAGTATCGGGGGCAGACGACGCTTATACGATAATAGCTTTGAGCAAATGAACGTCGGCGAGGTTATAGAACCTCGCCGACGTTTTTTTATTGAATATAGGATATGAAAATCACCATCCTCGACGATTACCAGCATATCATTGAAAAACTGGCCTGCTTCCAAATGCTGAAATCCCAAAAGGTTCAGCTATTACATACTACCATCAAAGACCCCATCCAATTAGTTTCCGCACTTAAAGACACGGCCATACTTGTATTGACGAGAGAGCGCACCGCAATCACTGACGAACTGCTCCAACTCCTGCCCAATCTCAAACTCATCAGCCAAACCGGAAAAATCTCCAACCACCTCGACCTAAAAGCGTGCACCAAACATGGCGTAGCAGTGGCAGAAGGCGTTGGCTCGCCCATTGCCCCCGCAGAACTCACATGGGCTTTGCTGATGAATTCGGTTCGGAAAATCCCGCAAGCCATCGCAGCGATGAAGCATGGCCACTGGCAGACCAATATCGGCGCTACGGTATATGGCAAGACCATCGGGATATGGGGCTATGGCAAAATCGGGCAGCGCATAGCCCAATATGCCAAGGCTTTTGGGGCAAATGTGCTGGTATGGGGCAGCGAAAATTCCCGCAATAAAGCCGTGGAGGATGGTTTCATGGCGGCAACATCCAAGGCGTTTTTTTTCAACAGTGCCGATATCATCACACTTCATCTGCGGTTAACTGATACGACGCAGGGCATTGTAACGGAAGGCGATTTGATGAATATGAAAGAAAATGCCTGCCTCATCAATACCGCCAGGGCCGAACTGATACAGGCAGGTGCGTTGATGAATGTGCTAAAGTCTGGTAAAAAGCTGCACATCGGCCTTGATGTTTATGAAAACGAACCCATCTATGACCCGGATTTTGAACTGCTGAAAATGGACAACGTGATTTGCACCCCGCATATCGGCTATGTTGAATTGAATGGGTATGAGCTCTATTTCGGCAAGGCATTCGAAAATGTGCTCAATTACCTGGACGGTCATCCCACCAATATTGCCAATCGGGAGGTTTTGCCATAAAGGTTATTGTTCATTGGGTGTGTTTGATGGCATGGAAGGGCTGTTTTCGTCGAACAATTTTGGGGACATTCCCGTAAAATCCCCACATTGCCCCATCTTTTCACCAATCAAAAACAGAAAGAAAATGTCGCTATCGTCTCGGTTGTCAAATGGATGGGAAATGGGCATGACCAGCCTTAGAATGATTCAAGACCACCCGAAACTGCTGCTGTACCCGGTGTTTTCCGGCCTGTCGTTGGTCATGGTGCTCGCCACTTTCTTCGGAGGTGTGGCCACCACCATCGGCCTTGATTTCGAAGGATGGGCACAGGATGCAGGCATTGCGCAGTACTTGCTGGTATTCGGCTACTATCTGCTCAACTACTTCGTCATCGTGTTCTTCAACGTGGGCCTGGTGTATAGCGCCAAACGCATCTTCGAAGGGCACGAAGTCACCCTCACCGAGGGCCTCAATTTCAGCTATAGCCGCATCGGCGCCATCCTGCAATGGGCCATACTGGCCGCCACCGTTGGCGTCATATTGCGCAACTTACAGGAGCGATTGGGCATCATCGGTGAAATCATCATTGGTATTATCGGCGTGGTATGGAGCGTTGCCACCTACTTTGTCGTACCCGTCATCGCCTTCGAGAACCTGCCGCCCATCGAGGCTGTGAAGCGCTCAGGGGCCATTATCCGCCAAAAATGGGGCGAATCCGTCGCCGCCAATATCAGCTTCGGCATGTTCTCGTTGCTAGGCTATGTGGTAATCATTGCCACGGGCTTCCTACTCGGCTATGCCATCCACCCCATTGCAGGTATAGCGGTCGGGTTACTGGCCATTCTGCTGCTAGCCATCACCATATCCGCTGCAAAAACGGTCTTCCTCGCTGCTACCTACCAGCACATTAACAATGAGCCGCATGGCGATTTCAACGGTGAGACGCTGGACAGTATGTTTATGCCGAAAAGATAAGAAAGGCAATATGGCTCAGGAATCCGAAGTCTTTAAGACTTCGGATTTTTTTCATCCTTAAAAAACAAGGCCGCCCGAAGGCGGCCTGTCCATAATCATTTCTCTCGTACGCATGGACTAAAGCCTAAACACCAACCAAGGCCAGACATTAATATGGTACGGAAGAGGAAATGCGGTGGTTTCAATGGTGTTTCAAAAAATTTCACAAAAAAACAAGGCCGCCCGAAGGCAGCCTGTCCGTAATCATTTCTCTCGTACAAAAAGAAACCCCAAAAACAACCATTATCTTCCAATAAAGCAGCTTAGCAATCATACCAACCAATCAAGCCACTTTCTTTGTAATCTTCACCATGTCCTCCGTGAGCGAAACCTCTAGCTTATCGGAGAAAATGCCCTCCCCGGCCGTGGTTGAATAAGACACACGGATACAATATAGTTTGCCAAAATCCAATTTGAACAGCCGGCGGTAGGAACTGCCAGCGCCCACGGTTTGATAAGTGACACCGCCGTCTTCCGAAATCTTCCAAGTATAGATAGTGGGCTTGCTGCCCTGCCTATAAGGCTTCGCACGTACGATGATTTCGCCCGGATTTAACGTCAGGGCAAAAGTCGGCTTAGCTGGCTTTCCAGCAGGAACCACGGCCCCCGTGCGCTTAGCATATTGCGGATAGCCAAAACGTGCCGCATTCACCTCATTGCTGCCGATAATCGGCTCCCCATAAGCAATCCAAGACAGATGCCCATCAATAAGGGCATTGTACGAATCATTCCGCTTTGACTTTGCAAGCTCCGTTTTCGAGGCCTTATAGGTAGCCTCCTTGGTCTGAAAATCATTGCGCAGCCCCGTCATTGCTTGAATAGTAGGGCTGGGGTCAGGCAGGAAATCAGCACAATCTTCCATATCCTTGATACGGTCGTCTGTGAACTTGACGATTCCAGCATATCCCTGGCGCTTCACCTCCGTTATCGAAAACTTGATGTCTTCCATAAATACATGTATGGTTTAATGAAAAAAACACGGTCTGCCAATGGGCAGTCCAACAAGTTCAGGAGTGGTGAATGCGATAGTTTGTGTGATTGAATACAAAATTGCATAACAGTGGTTTTCTTGTCAAGACCCCTGCCCGCATAAGCTGGTTAAAGTTCAAAAAATCTGTGACGTGATAATTCGGCTTTGTATGGTAAAATTTTCATTACGTCTTGAAGGGGAATGGGCGCACCTTTGCTTTTGGAAATCACAAATTATTGATTTTCAGTGATTTGCGGGGAAGTTTCGGGAAAAACAACCTTTGTTTTTCGCAGAAAAACGGAATCTTGGCGCAGAAACATCGAAGTTTATGCTACAAAAACAGAAACTTGAAGCGTAAAAACAGAAACTTGAACGAGAAAAACAGATTTTTCTCGCTCAAGTTGCCATTCTTCGACGCTATGTTGCCATTCTTCTGCGCCAAGAATGGCAACTTGACGCAAAAGAAAGGATAGGAATTGCGTGGGTCTGTGACAGAAAAGCCGCTGAAAATTCCTTGTTTTTTGGTAAAAAAAATTTGCCACAACGAGCGACCCCCAGCGCCGGGGCGAGGCGACCATTACCTATCAGCCACGGCAAGTCAAATTGACTACGCAGCATCGTGGGCACCAGATGGGGCCTAACCCACCGCTGGTGGTACCTGTCCCTTTCGAAACTTGAGAAGGCAAGGAACAATGACCACTCTCATCGGTTCGCAACCCTTCACTCACTGTATCATAGCTTTGCAGAGCACCTGCTTGAAAAAGGGGTTGACTAGCGCTATTTCCAAGACTTGCTGGGACATGTAAGCAGCTAGGCCACCAAGACTTAGACCTATAACTTGTCTCGATTTTTCGAGATTAAAAAAAAGCATTGATAAACTACAATGCCCATTGTACAGCTTGGACATTTGAAATCTAAACTATAAATTTGCAAGAGCAGTTTTGGAACAGCCCACTAAAGTGTAGGCATTGTAGAAAAAACGTAACCAAAAGCCTGTTGCATGTTTTGGATATTCGATTTTCAGAAGAGGATATCCAAAACATGCAATAGGGTCTTGACGATACACTTTGTTTTAAATATGCCTTTTTAGTAGGCGGTTTTCGGCATACAGGATAGGGATTGACGCATTGCATGTTTTATGTAACCGACTATTTAAAACATGCAATGCGGAAATCCGAAGTTAGCGGCTATTTTAAACAACAGACAAACACCTGAAAATATGGGAAAAGTAACAATTCAAGAAAGCACAATAGATTTAACTTTCGGACGAAAGGGAAAAATTGCTGTATTTATGTATGTTGGCGAAGACGACCCTGTCGCCATTTTAGACAATGCAGTATCCCAATACGTTGGACACGAAGGCTACTCCGAATTTATAGACATCAATATGGATAACCCTTGGGTTAGAGTTGTCATGTCTGGCGTTAACGAAATGAACCAAGTTCCATTTAACCCAGCAATTCATAAGCTCAAGTTATGACAATAATAAACATGGGTTCTGCCATTGCTCATTGGCTTGGCTTTCAAGAAAAAATTGGACGTTCATTTATGATGAATGAAGACGCATTAAAATATCCATTATCTGATTATCTTGTCAATGAAGGAAACATTAACATAAAATCAATTGAACTTGAAAGAGCACACCCAAATTTTTCCAGCAGACAGGTTGACCTAACTATAATTGACACAGTAACGCAACAATTAAACAATTTGTTTGAGTTAAAGCTTGCGACATCCTACACCCGAAATCAAGGGGAGAAGCAAAGAGTATTTAACGACATAATTCGACTGCATTTAGCAAGTCAACTGACAACAGACAAGTGTTACTTTTTAATTT
>Ga0209066_10003519_pt1 | contig 17788 bp, 18 predicted proteins | sample All_14_2_FD_187198 | JGI IMG/M metagenome (GOLD analysis project Ga0209066, IMG submission 187198) | Freshwater microbial communities in response to fracking from Pennsylvania, USA - Allegheny Zone_MetaG_DW_15 (SPAdes) (version 2) ... | reverse complement strand
ATAAAAACAACCACGAACGCGACGGACGTTTTTATTCTACGAGTTCTCTGTGCGCTTGACTGTGTAAATACACCTGCTTGAGGGGCTTCTTGACAAGATCAGATCAAGTGGCCATCCATGTCGAGCGCCTGGTCCAACCTGGCAATCAGCTTGTCGACGTATTCGGCTGAGGGCTGCGCATCGGCCGTGCTGCCTGAGGAGTGGGCAACAGGCGCGGGCACCTTGGCCGAAGCGGGCCGCTCGGTGAGCATGTACGCCAGGTTCAAGGCCGCCAGGACAGCGATGCGCTCGCGGGCCTTGAGCTTGCCACTGTCCCGGATGGCGCACATTTCGCGGTCCACTTGTGACACGGCTTCTTTCAGACGCTCTTCACCGCCGTCAGGGCAGCCCAGCAGGTAGCTCTGACCCATGATGGAGACTTCGATTTGCTTCATGGGCCTCAAGCCTTGTTGTTGGATGGGTCATCGTGCGGGTCGCCCGCGTCACCGGCAACCTGTGGCAGCTTGTCGATCAGGGCATCGATGCGCGCCCGGGCGGCAGACAGGCGGGCGCGCAGGGAGTCGCGCTCCTGCGTGGCCACGGCCACCTGCTGCTGCAGCAAGGCATTGGTGCGGCGCAGTTCTTCGTGGCGCAACAGCAGGCGCTCGATGCGATCCGTGAGTTCGTCGATTCTGGACATGGTCGGCGCACCCCGTTTCGCGGGGGCTTGTCGGCTGAGCAACGGAGCAAACATTGTAGGCGCCTTACAATGCGCCCCGTTGGTGCTCGCACCTGGGTTCACCCGGTGCAGTTAAACGGGAAGCAAGAGGGTTGCGGTGTCTTCGACATCTGCCTGACTTGCGCTGCCCCCGCAACGGTCGGCGGTCGCGCTGAATGGGTCTTTGGCCCGGACAGCGCCGCTTGTGTTCTCAGCCACTGGTCATCGATGATGACTGGGAAGGTTTCACGAGTTGCACCGCCTAGCCCGGATACCGGCCGACAGGGGGTGTGCCCACGCCAAGTGCGTGGCACGCCATTTCGCTCGTAGCCTGCGGGGACGCTGGCTGGGGCTCTTGTCCTGTTTGTTCCCATCATGTTGTTTTTGAATTCGGTGCCTCGGGCACCAGGCGTGCGCTCGGCCCTGGCCGTGGCGTGTGGTGTGGCTTTGTCTTGCGCACAAGCCGCGCGGGCGGCCGAGGATGTGGTGCAACCGGTGGTGGTGACCGCCAGCCGCATGCCGCAGTTGCTGCAAACGGCGCCCATTGGCGCCACCGTGATCACGGCCGAGCAGATTGAACGCTCGGGTGTGGCTGATGCCAACGAGGCCATTCGCAAGCTGGCAGGCGTGGCCGCCACGTCCGACCTGAACAATGGTCGAGAGAGTGTGCTGGACTTGCGCGGCTTTGGTGCCACGGCCGGTCAGAATCTGGTCGTGTTGATTGACGGTATCCGCATCAGCGAGAACGAGATCACGTCGGCACGCCTGACGTCGATTCCGCTGGACCTCATCGAGCGCATTGAGGTCGTGCGAGGCGGGTCCAGCGTGCAGTGGGGCGAGGGCGCCTCGGCGGGCGTGATCAACGTGATCCTCAAGCGCCCTCAAGGCGATGTGCGTTCGGCCAGGGTCAGCGCGGCCGTGGAGAGCTTTGGCGGACACGAGCTTGTGGCCAGCGGCCAATGGGGCTTGGGCAAAGCGGTGCTCGACGCCTCTTTCAAGCGCGTGCGCAGTGAGGGCTTTCGAGACAATGGCGGCTACAAGCAGGACGTTGGCGCTGTGGGCGTGCAGTGGACGGACACAAGCTGGCAAGGTGGTTTGCGCGTGATCCAGGAAGACCAGTCTTCTCGCCTGCCTGGCTCATTGCCCTATGCAGACTATCTGCGCGACAGGCGCGCGACAAAGTCACCCGATGACCATGCGGACAACCGCGAGACACGCTATCTGGGCAACCTGGCCTACGCCTTTGGCCCCTGGCGCCTGCAACTGAATGGGGGGCGCCGCGAGCGCCAGCCCAGCTACCAATATGTACCGTCCGCCAAGGTGCGTGGCAGCAGTGCGCAGACCCAACTGACCCCGCGTCTGACCTTCGAAGGGGCTTTGATCGGGGCAGACGCCAAAGCCTTGCTGGGCTATGACTGGCAGGACTGGACGTTCGACAAGACGGGTGTGGCCGGCCTGGAAACCGGCAGCCAAACCAATCGTGCGCTCTTTGTCCATGGTGACTTCACCTGGCCGACGCAGACGCGCATGAGCGCAGGCTGGCGCGAAGAGCGGGTCCGCAAGGAAGGGGACTACCCGGGCAACCCAGCATGGTTCATGGCCCCTGTGAGCTACAACAGGCCGGACAAGTTGCACGCAGGCGAATGGGGTATCAGCCAGACGGTGTTGCCTGGTCTGGACTTGTATGCGCGCCTGGCCTCGTCATATCGCCTGGCCAACGTGGACGAGAACCGCAGTACGCCTTTGATGGGCGCCTTGTTGCCCCAGCGGAACAGCGACCGTGAGCTCGGCGTCAAGTGGGCGCAGGGCGATCATGGCGCGACGGTGCGCTTCTTCCGCCAGAAGACGGTCAACGAGATCGTCTACATCGGTGATCTGGGGGCCAATGCCAACCTGGACCCGACGCAGCGGCGTGGCACAGAAATCGAAGGCCACTGGCGACCGATCAAGCGTGTGACGGTGGCGGCCACCTGGCAGCAGTTGAGCGCGCGCTACCGTGGTGGTCCCAACGCAGGCAAGGACATGACGCAGGTCGCACCCCATACCGCCACGACCCGGATCACCTATCAGGTCAACGATCAACACACGGTTGAGCTGGGCATGCAGTACCTGGCCGCATCGCGCTACGCTGGCGACGAGGACAACGCGTGTGCAAAACGGGTGCCTTCATCGAGCATGCTGGACGCACGGTATGCATGGTCTGATCGGGTGTGGACCATCGCTTTGGCTGGCAGCAACCTGGCCGACAAAAAAGGCTACAACTACGGCTACAGCTACTTGTGCGGTGCGCCATCCGTGTACCCCTATGCAGGACGCAGCATGAAGCTCACCGTATCTCGTCAGTTCTGAACATGAGCAGCCCCCATCACCTCATCCTCGGCGGCCAACGCAGCGGCAAGTCACGGCAAGCCGAGCGCATCGGTCGGTCGTGGCTGCAGCAGTCTCTTGCGCACAAGGTGACGGTGGTGGCCACGGCCACGGCGGTTGACGAGGAGATGCGTCAGCGCATCGAGCGTCACCGCCTGGACAGGCCTGACGGCTTCGATACCGTGGAGGCGCCCCTTCACCTGGGCGCGGCGCTGCGGGCCGCAGTCAGCGCTGATCACTTGCTGATCGTGGACTGCCTGACGCTGTGGTTGACCAATGTGCTGATGCCAGGGCCTGGTGGCGCGGGCCAGGCGCCCTCGGACTGGCTTAAACTCAAGGCAGACATGTTTGGCGCTTTGAAGGCCATCCGCAGCCCTGTGGTGCTGGTGTCCAATGAGATCGGTTGGGGCGTTGTGCCGATGGGGGCTGAGGTGCGTCATTTCGTGGACGAGTTGGGTCGCCTGCATCAAGAGGTGGCCCAGCAATGTGGCCACATCACACTGATGGTGGCCGGGCAGCCTTTCACCCAGGTGGTTCAGCCATGGGCATGAAGGCTTGGCGCGGTCTGGCGGGGCTGGTCTGCCTGGTTGCGGGCCTGGCAGGGCCGGTGATGGCGGGTATCAGCATCACCGATGACCGGGGGGCCAAGGTGAGCTTGCCGCAGGCGCCGCAGCGCATCGTGTCCTTGCTGCCATCCTTGACCGAGTCGGTCTGTGCTTTGGGTGCGTGCGCGCGCCTGGTGGCAACCGATCGGTGGTCCAACTGGCCCGAGTCGGTCAAGCGCTTGCCCAAGTTGGGTGGGCTGGACGACGCGAACATCGAGTTGATCGTGACCCAGCGGCCTGATCTGGTCTTGTTGGCACCCTCGTCCAGGCTGGCCACGCGCTTGCGCAGCCTGGGCCTGACGGTGGCCGAACTGGACGCCAAGGATTTGTCAGAGGTTCAGCGCATGCTGGGCAAGGTGGCTGTGTTGATCGGTCAGCCGCAGGCTGCTGCGCAGCGCTGGCAGGTGATGCAAGCCGAGATCCGCGACGCGCAGGCCCTGGTGCCTGCTCAGGTGCGCGGGCAGCGTGTGTATTTTGAAGTGAGCTCGACGCCGTATGCGGCGGGCGAGTCGTCTTTCATCGGGCAGTTGTTGCAAACCCTGGGGGCCCGCAATGTGGTGCCGGCAGCCTTGGGGCCTTTCCCGAAGCTCAACCCCGAGTTCGTGGTCAAGGCCGAGCCTGACCTCATCATGATCGCCGCGGGCGAGGTGCCTGATCTGGTGGCACGGCCTGGCTGGGCGCGCATGAAGGCGATCAAGGCCGGGCAGGTGTGTGCCTTGCAGACGGCAGACTACGACGTGTTGTCTCGACCTGGGCCGCGCCTGGGTCAGGCCGCGACCGTGCTGGCGCGCTGCCTGGCTCGTCGCGATGTGCCCGTGCCTGCCACGGCGAAAGGCCAGCCATGAGCGCCCGACAGCGTACCAGTGTGGGTCTGTTGGTGCTGTTGACCTTGCTGGTGCTGTTGACCTGGGTGGGCCTGGGCATGGGCAGCGCAGGCTGGCAGTCGCCGTGGCAGGTGCAGACCGATGGCGCCTTGCGCCAGATCGTGTGGGACATCCGCGCACCGCGCACCCTGGGCGCGTTTCTGGTGGGCGCTTTGCTGGGTCTGGGTGGCGCGGTGGCGCAGGGCCTGTTTCGCAACCCCCTGGCCGAGCCTTATCTGCTGGGCAGTTCGTCCGGCGCGGGCTTGTGCATGGGCTTGATGCTGACCCTGGGCCTGCCCTGGGCCGTGTCCACGGGCATGTGGGGGCGTCTGGGCCTCACCGGTGCGGCTTTTGTGGGCGCCGTGGGCGGCGTGTCCCTGACCTTGATGCTGGCGCGTGGCGCGGCCCACACCATGCGCTTGCTGCTGGCCGGTGTGGTGGTTGGTGTGGTGCTGGGCGCCTTGACGCAACTGATGATGCTGTGGTCGGCCGAGGCATGGCGCGCCATGCAGACCTTCATGTTGGGCAATACCGCCATGCTGGGCTGGCCTGCCTGCGCGCTGATGGCCACCGTGTTGTGCCTGGCCTTGCCGGTGGCCTTGACGCTGTCGCGTGTGCTCGACGCACTGAGCCTGGGCGAGGACACGGCCCGCACCCTGGGCATCCCCTTGGGCCTGACGCGGGGCGTGCTGGTGGGCGTGCTGGCCTTGAGCACGGCCGCAGCCGTGGCGCAAGCGGGTCTGGTCGCCTTTGTGGGCCTGGTGGCGCCGCATCTGGTGCGGCCCTGGGCGGGGGCGCGCCATGCCAGCATGCTGTGGTCAGCCAGCCTGATGGGCGGTGTCCTGCTGGTGGCCGCCGACGTGTTGGCGCGCAGCCTGCTGGCGCCGCAGGAGCTGCCCGTTGGCGTGTTGACGGCGGTCATGGGCGGCACCTACCTGCTTGTGCTGCTGCACCGGAGGGCGGCATGAGGGCGATCGAGGCACGGGGTGTGTTTGCGGCGCACGGTACGCATGCCGTGCTGCATGGCGTGAGCCTGTCCATCGATGCGGGGCAGTGGCTGGCCATCGTCGGGCCCAATGGCGCGGGCAAGTCAACCTTGTTGCGTTGCATGGCCGGGCTCAAGTCGGTCACCGCCGGTGAGGTGTGGCTGCAAGGCCAGCACCTGGCGCACTGGCCAGCCCGTGAACGCGCCCGCAAGCTGGCCTGGTTGGGGCAGGGCCAGGCGGGCGACGACGAGATGTGCGTGGCCGACACCGTGGCCCTGGGGCGCGTGCCGCATCAAGGCTGGTTGGGCCTGCCCGGCGTGCGCGCGGCTGACCGTCAGGCCCTGCAGCAGGCCTTGATCGATACCGACATGAGCTGGGCCGCAGGCCGGCCGCTCAAGGCCTTGTCTGGCGGTGAGCGCCAGCGTGTGAGCCTGGCGCGCGCCCTGGCGGGGCAAGCCGACGTCATGCTGCTGGACGAGCCCGTGTCTCACCTGGACGCGCCCCATCAGCGCTTGCTGGCGCAGGTCTTGCGCCGTGAGGCCGGGCGGGGGCGGGCGGTGATCAGCGTGCTGCACGAGCTGCCTCTGGCGCTGGCCGCCGATCAGGTGGCCGTGATGCAGGCCGGGCGCATCGTGGCCCATGGTTCGCGTGACGACGCCCGGGTGCACCGCGCCATCGAGGCCGTGTTTGATCAGGCAGTGGCCATCGCCCGTGTTGATGACCGGTGGGTGCCGCTGCCAGCGTATTGACCGATTGAATTGATTCTTTGAACAGGCGATTCCCACATGGACATCCAAAGCCCCCCTACCGAAGCCCCTCAACAGGCCGAGCGCGCCGAACGGCGTGGCCTGCTCATCGTCAACACCGGCGATGGCAAAGGCAAGAGCACGGCTGCCTTCGGCCTGGCCTTGCGCGCCCATGGCCGAGGCAAGGCCGTCAAGATCTACCAGTTCATGAAGGTGCCCAGTGCGCGTTTTGGCGAGCACCGCACCTTTGAAAAACTGGGCATCCCCATCGAAGGGCTGGGGGACGGCTTCAGCTGGAAGAGCAAGGACCTGGAACACTCTGCCGAACTGGCCCGACAGGGTTGGGCGCGCGCCGCTGAAGCCATTCGCAGCGGCGCGCACTTTCTGGTGGTGCTGGACGAGATGACCTACCCCCTTATCTATGGCTGGGTGCCTTTGGACGAAGTGGTGCAGACCCTGAGCACGCGGCCCAAAGAGGTTCACGTGGTGATCACGGGTCGTGACTGCCCGCCCGAGATCATCGCCATCGCCGACACGGTGAGCGAGGTGCGCAAGGTCAAGCACGCCTACGAAGCCGGCATCCCGGCGCAGCGCGGCATCGAGGACTGAGATGGCCGCGCGTGCCGTCATGGTGCTGGGCACCACCAGTGGCGCCGGCAAGAGCTGGCTGACCACGGCCCTGTGCCGCTGGTACGCGCGCCAGGGCCTGCGCGTGGCGCCCTTCAAGGCGCAGAACATGAGCAACAACGCGCGTGTGGTGCCAGGGCCCGATGGCGTCCTGGGTGAGATCGGTTCGGCCCAGTACTTCCAGGCCCTGGCCGCTGGCAAGGTGCCCGATGTGCGCATGAACCCGGTCTTGCTCAAGCCCGAGCACGACACGGCCAGCCAGGTGGTGGTCATGGGGCAGGTGCGGCGTGACTATTCCAGCATGCCCTGGCGGTCTCGCAGCGAGCTGCTCTGGCCACACGCCCGCGAGGCCTTGATGTCCCTGATGGCCGAGCACGATGTGGTTGTGATCGAGGGGGCCGGCTCGCCCGCCGAGATCAACCTGCATGACAACGACTTCGTCAACATGCGCACCGCCCTGGCCGCGCAGGCGGCCTGCCTGCTGGTGACCGACATCGACCGTGGTGGCGCATTTGCCCACCTGTACGGTACGCACCAGCTCCTGCCCGCGAACGAGCAGGCGCTGCTGCGCGGCTTTGTGCTCAACCGCTTTCGGGGTGATGCCAGCTTGCTGGCGCCGGGGCCGGCGCAACTGCAGGCCTTGACCGGTGTGCCCACGGTGGCGGTCTTGCCCATGTGGCGTGAGCATGGCCTGCCCGAAGAAGACGGCCTGTACGACGAGCCTGGCCAGCATCCGGATGCGGCCCTTTCGCCGTCCGGCGTGCGCCGCATCGCCATCGTGGCCTACCCGCGCATCAGCAATCTGGACGAGTTCCAGCCCCTGCGCAAGCTGCCTGGCGTGCGGCTGGTGTGGGCCCGCAGTGCCCGCGACATCATGGGTGCCGACTGGGTCATCCTGCCGGGCTCCAAGCACACCCTGGCCGACCTGGCCTGGCTGCGCGAACAGGGGCTGGACGAAGCCATTGCGGCGCACGCCCTCCAAGGTCGCTCGGTGCTGGGCATTTGCGGTGGCCTGCAGATGCTGGGCGACAGCGTGCACGACCCGCTCGCCGTGGAAGGTGGCGGCGGCGATGGCACATGCGCGAAGGGGCTGGGTCTGCTGCCTGTGCAAACGCGTTTTGCCGCGCACAAATCGCTGAAGGTGGTGCAGGCCCGTTGGACGCCGTCTGCGCCAGCCAGCCAAGCCCATGCGCCCTGGTCGGCGCTGCACGGCGTCACCTTCAGCGGCTATGAGATCCACCATGGTCAGTCGGAATGGTGCGACGCTGCCCGCGCGCCCGATGCCGTGTTGGCCGATGCGCAAGGCCGCGCCATCGGCTGGCAGTCTGGCGCCGTGATGGGCCTGTATGTGCACGGGCTGTTCGAGTCATCGCCGGCCGTGTCTGCGCTGTTCGGGCAGGGCGTGCGCACGTTGGACAGCGTCTTCGATGGCCTGGCTGACTTCATCGATCAGCACGTCGAACCGGGCTTCCTGATGCGCCTGATCACCGACTGACGCTTTCCTCACACACCAGACATGACCATGCCCTTTGCCTTGCCCCATGTGGCCGACCTGACCGAAGCAGACCTGACCCAGCGCCTGCAGGACCTCATCGACCACAAGACCAAACCCCTGGGCGCGCTGGGTCAACTCGAAAGCCTGGCGCGCCAGATCGGTCAGATCCAGGGCAGCCTGCAACCGGCCCTGCATCAGCCCCAGATGCTGGTGTTCGCGGGTGACCATGGCCTGGCTGACCGGGGCGTCTCTGCCTACCCGAGCGACGTCACCTGGCAGATGGTCGAGAACTTTCTGGCTGGTGGGGCGGCCGTGAGCGTGCTGGCCCGCCAGCATGGCCTGGCCTTGAGCGTGATCGATGCCGGCGTGCGCCATGACTTCGCCCCGCGTGAGGGCCTGCAGATCCGCAAGGTGGCGCCGGGCACAGCCGATTGCACGCGCCAGGCCGCGATGACCCCGGCGCAATGCGAACAGGCCATCTCGCAGGGCATGGATGTGGTGCGGGGCTTGCCTGGCAACGCCATCCTGCTGGGTGAGATGGGCATCGGCAACACGTCCAGCGCGGCCTTGTTGTTGTCGCGGCTCACAGGGCAAGCCATTGAAGCTTGCACCGGGCGCGGCACCGGCCTGGACGATGCCGCGCTGGCGCGCAAGCTGGTGGTCCTGCGTGAAGCACTGGCCCGTCACCCCGATGCGCTGGCCCCCATGGCGGTGCTGGCGGCCTTTGGTGGCTTCGAGATCGCCATGATGGTGGGTGCCGTGCTGCAGGCCGCGGCGCAGCGGCGGGTCATCGTGGTGGACGGCTTCATCGCCAGCAGCGCCGTGCTGGTGGCCAGTGCCCTGCAGCCCCTGGTGCTTCAGCGCTGCGTGTTTGCCCACCAGTCCGACGAGGCCGGGCACGGCCTGATGCTCGCCCATCTGCAGGCGCAAGCTTTGCTCAAGCTGAATCTGCGTCTGGGTGAAGGCTCGGGCGCGGCACTGGCCTGGCCGCTGCTGGTGTCGGCCTGTTGCATCCTGCGTGAGATGGCCAGCTTCGCGTCGGCTGGCGTCAGCGCGTCTTCGGCTGATGCCGAGCAGGAGCCACCGCAGGCATGATGCGCACATGAAAGCCCTCGCGCACGAAGTTCGCCTCCTGCTGATTGCCCTGCAGTTTCTGACCCGGGTGCCGGTGCCAGCCTGGGTGGGCTTTCAGCCTGAATGGCTGCAAGGCTGCTTGCGCTACTTTCCGCTGGTGGGCGCCATGGTGGGCCTGGCCGGGGCGCTGGTGCTGGCGGTGGCCTCGGCATGGTGGCCACCCTCGGTGGCGGTGGTGCTCAGCATGGCTTTCACCGTGTGGCTCACCGGAGGCTTTCACGAAGACGGCTGGGCCGACACCTGCGATGGCCTTGGTGGCAGCGTGAGCCGCGAGCGGGCGCTGGAGATCATGAAGGACTCGCGCCTGGGGTCCTACGGCAGCCTGGGGCTGGTCCTCATGCTGGGGCTCAAGGCGGCTGCGCTCGTGGCCCTGTCCACGCCCTTGTTCACCGAGCTCAACAGTGCGCAGACCAGTGGTGTGCACCAGGTGCTGCTGGGCTGGACCATGATGGCGCTCATCTGGTGCCATGCGTTGTCTCGGCTGGTGCCAGTCTGCTTGATCCGTGTGCTGCCCTATGCCGGCGACACGGCCCATGCCAAAGCCAAGCCACTGGCCATGCAGGTGTCGGCTGCCGGCTTGGTGGCCGCCACCGTGTGGGCCGGGCTGATTGCCCTGGCCTTGTGGGGCTTCTTGCTGCACGCCGGCTGGCCCACCGACACGCTGCTGAGCGCCCTCGGTCAGGCTGCGCTGGCCATGGCCGTGGGCGGCGCTGTGTGCGCGCGCTGGTTCAAACGTCGGCTCGGTGGTTTCACGGGCGATACCCTGGGTGCCAGCCAACAGATCACCGAGGTGATGGGCCTGCTGGCCTGGTTGACCGTTGTGCACCCTGTTGCTTGAGTACGCGTGCCCTGCATGAAGACGCCAGCCAACCCGATCGCGTGCATCGCCTGGCGCCACCCCAGGCCCGTGGGAGCCGAAGGCCGCTGTATCGGCCGCACAGACCTGGCCGTGGACCGGCGCAAGGCCAAGCGCCTGGCACACCGCATCAGGCAAGCCGCGCGTGCCCATGGCTGGCCGCACGAGGTCTACACCTCGCCGCTGGCACGCTGCACGCAGGTCGGTCGGCAGTTGAAGCGATGGGGCTGGCGGCACCACATCGACGTCGCCTTGCTGGAGATGGACTTTGGCCGTTGGGACGGCCAGGCCTGGTCAAGCATCAGCCATGACGAGGTCGACACATGGTGCGCACACTTCCTGGACCACGCGCCCGGTGGCGGTGAATCGCTGCGCGCCCTGTTCTCGCGGGTGGCCACCTGGCGAGCCCAGACCTCAGTCCCTGCATCAGCCCACGACGCAGCCCCACAGACCAGGCTGGTCGTGGCCCACGCGGGCTGGATGCTGGCCCACCGCTGGCTGGACACCCACGCCACCTTGCCAGACACCGCCGCGCAATGGCCCGCCCCACCGCCTTACGGCACCCCATGGCAGATGGGGGCAGATCACGGCAGGTGATCAATAGCGCCCGGTGACGCCCGCCAGCCTCAGGTAGGTCTTGGCCATCCAGCGCACCGTGCCCCGGCGGATGCGGGCCGCCCAGGTCAATGGCGCCAGACCAGGCCGAGGCACCTCGCGGCTGTGCGCAAAGTCGGCATTGAGCGCCGTCGACAGCGTGCGCACAAAGGCCCGGTCTCTCACGATCAGGTTGGCTTCCAGGTTCAGCACCAGCGACAGCGGGTCCAGATTGGACGATCCGACCGTGGCCCACTCGTCGTCCACACACAGCACCTTGGCGTGCAGGAAGGCCGGCTGGTATTCGTAGATGTGCACCCCGTGGTGCTGCAGCTCGCCATACAGCACCCGCGCAGCCAGGCCGGCAATGCGGTAGTCCAGTTTGCCCTGCAGCAGCAGGCGCACCTTCACGCCCCGCGCGGCCGCAGACCGCAAGGCCAGCCGCATCGCGCGCCTGGGATAGAAGTAGGGCGTGACGATGTCAATGCGTTGCCGCGCCTGCTGGATGGCCTGCATGGCCACCTGCTCGATCGTGCGGCGCTGGCGCAGGTTGTCGCGCAGCACGAAGGCGCTGCGCATGGGCGCGCGCAAGGCGGCGGCCTGCGCGAGGCGGTCTTGCTCGGTCGGGCTCAGGCGCATGCGTGCCTGTTGCACCCAGCGCCTCACGCGCTTGACCTTGTGGTCGCTCTGAACAAGCTGGGTCAGGTCATCGCGCCAGTCGCTGCCAAAACGTGCCCGCGTCCAGACTGCCTTGATGGAGTGCAGCACGGGCAGCACCACCGGCCCCGTCACTTGCACGGCGTAGTCCAGCCGGGGTTGTTCGACCCAGCCATGGCTCAGGTCAAAACGGTCGTCGATCAGGTTGATGCCGCCGACAAAAGCCTGCTGTGCATCGATCACACACAGCTTCATGTGCATCCGGCGCCATTGGCTGGCGTCGAGCAAACCCCAGAACTTGTGCAAGGGGCGGTAGATGGTCAGGCGCACGCCGGCGCTTTCCAGGTCCTGCCACAGCGTGGCGGGCGCCTCACGCGAGCCAAACCCGTCCACGACCAGGTACACATCCACGCCGCGCCTGGCCGCCTGCATCAGTGCCTGCAACACCGTGCCGCTCTGGCCCACAGGCGACACCATGTACATCGCCAGCCAGACCGTTCGCTGAGCCTGATCAATGGCCTGCGTCAGTGCCGGGAAAAGGGTGCCGCCCCCTCGCAACAGTGCCACCTCGTTGCCACCGGTGAACACCGGCTTGCGTTGCGCATACCAGGCCAGCTTGTCAAAGCCATCTTCCTCAGATGAGGCCGGATCATCCTGCATGGTCAAGCGGCCAGGTCCAGCTCCACCACCAGGGGCAGATGGTCTGACAGCCGAGCCCATGCCCCGCCGCGCGGCACCATGATCGACTGGCAATGCAGCCCCCGGGTGTAGACCCGGTCCAGCGCCAGCACCGGCACGATGGAGGGGAAGGTGGGCACGCGGGCCGCATCGCCCATGGTGGCCCGGCTCAAACCGGCGGACTCCAGGATGTGGTCCAGCTTCTCGTTCCAGTCGTTGAAATCGCCGGCGATTACCACGGGCACGTTGGCGGGGATCTGCTCGATCACCAGCTGGGCCAGTCGTTCGGCCTGCCTGACACGGCTGGCATGGATCAGGCCCAGGTGCACCACCACCACATGCACCTCGACGCTGCGCCACATCACCGACACATGCAGCAAGCCGCGTTGCTCGAAGCGGTGGTCAGACACATCGTGATGACCGATATGGCCCAGCGGCCAGCGGGCCAGCAGCGCATTGCCGTGCTCGCCTTGGCGGGTGACGGCATTGGTGCGGTAGGCCACCTCGTAGCCTTCCGGCGCCAGGTATTCGGCCTGTGGCACCTGGGGCCAGCACAGTGGGCCGAAGTCTGTCCTGGAAAAGCGCTGGGCTTCGGCGTGGTGAAAGCGGCGCACCTCCTGCAGGCAGACGATGTCGGCGTCCAGTGCCTCGACGGCCAGCCCGAGGTTGTGGATCTCCAGGCGCTTGGTGGGGCCCATGCCCCGCACGCCCTTGTGGATGTTGTAGGTGGCCACCCGCAGGTGCTGTGACGACAGCGTAGAAGGCGGGAGCAGGGAGGACTGAAGCGGATTGAGCACAACGAAGTTCCTGCAATGGGGCCAAACGGCTTGGCCGCATGTGCTTACGATAACCCCAAGCGGCACCTGTCCATCAAGGCGTCAAACGGGGGCTTTCCCGTCCTGCTTGACTATTTGAGACGCTGCGCGCCCGCCCGCACCGGCAATTGCAGGATGGCTTCGGCGTTGGAGGGCGAAAAACAGCGGTCGGCCGCTTCATGCAACGGCAGCCAGACATGCTGCGTGTGCTCGCGTGGTGCCAGCGTGATGGGCGTGTCTCTGGGCACACACAGGCCAAACACCCGCTCGGTGTTGTGCGTCACCCCGGGCGCATAGCGGTGGCGCCAGACGGGGTAGATCTCGTAGACGTTCTCCAGCACCCAGTCCTGCAGGGCATGCGCCGGCACCAGCGGCGAGCCGACCACGATGCCGGTTTCTTCGGCCACCTCGCGCACCGCGGTCTCCGCCCAGTCCTCCTGCTCGGTGTCCTTGGAGCCGGTCACGCTTTGCCAGAAGCCGGGTTGCTTGGCGCGCTCGATCAACAACACGTCCAGATCGGGTGAGTGGATCACGACCAGCACGGACAGCGGGATTTTGTGACTGGATGCAGACATGCCCAAAGTGTGACACGCGCCTCAAGAAACAGCCTGTTTCGGCACCTGCCCGCTCAAGTTGCCTGGAAACAACGACGAAGACATGGCCGTCATTCCAAACTTTCAAACCATCAGGCGGCCCGATCACCATGTCTCAACACGATCTGCTCGGCAATCTGTCGATTCGAACCCGCCTGATCGGCCTGGTGCTGGTGTGCGGCACGGTCAGCGCCACCATCGGCGTGATGAGCTGGTTTAGCCAACAGGAAAACAAGGCCACCCTGACATCGCTGGAGACCACCACGCAGGTGGTGCGCGCCGCCATGCTGACCGACATGATGCACGACGCCATCCATTCTGACGTCGTCACAGCCGCCCTGGCCAGGGCCATGCATGACGATGCCTCGTACGAGGCGGCGGGCAAGTCCCTTCAGGACAACATCAAGGTGTTTGCTGACAGCTACGCCGACGCCCAGACCAAGGCCCCCACCGACAAGGCCCGTGACGTGCTGGCGAAGGCCAAGCCCAACGTCGACCAGTACCGCACGGCAGCGCTGGCGGCCTACGCGCAAATCAAGTCTGTCGACAACACCGCGCCGGTGATCGCCACCTTCGAGCAGGCATTCAGCGACACCGAGAAGGTGCTCGATGCCGTGGGCGACACCATCGAGCAGTCGGCCAGCGACACCAGCCTGGCCGCCAACGCGCAACTCGACCGCAGCCAGCACATCATCATGGTGTCCCTGTTCCTCGGGCTCGGACTGATGGCGTTGGTGACCCCGCCCATCGTGATCTCGGTGCTGCGACCCATTCGCCGCTTGCTGGCGGCCGTGGCCACGCTCAACACCGACGATGGCGACCTGTCGCACCGCATGCCGGATCTGAACGCAGAGTTCACCCAGTTGTCGGTCGAGTTCAACCGCTTTCTGGACAAGATCACCGCCGTGGTGGCTGACGTACACCAGAGCGCCAGCAGCATCGGTACCGCCAGCAGCGAAATCGCCGCGGGCAACATGGACCTGTCCACGCGCACCGAAGGCGCCGCCCATGATCTGCAGGTCACCGCAAGCAATGTCGAGCAACTGACTGCCACGGTCAACCAGACCTTCGATGTGGCGCACCAGGCCAAGGACATCGCCAGTGGTGCCTCTGGTGTGGCCCAGCAGGGCGACGCCGTCATGTCATCCATGGTGACGACGATGGAAGAGATCAACAGCGCCTCGCGCCAGATCGCCGACATCATTGGCGTGATCGACGGCATCGCGTTCCAGACCAATATCCTCGCGCTCAACGCGGCCGTGGAAGCCGCGCGAGCAGGCGAGCAAGGCCGGGGCTTTGCGGTGGTGGCCAGTGAAGTGCGCGCCCTGGCACAGCGCAGTGCGGGCGCGGCCAAGGAAATCAAGGTCCTGATCAACTCCAGCGTCGACAAGGTCGATTCCGGCTCCAAGCTCGTGCGCGAGGCGGGCGGCACCATGCAGGACATCGTGTCTGCCGTGCGCAAGGTCAACGACCTGATCGAGGAGATCTCGGTGGCGGCCGGCGCACAGCAATCGGGCTTTCACAACATCAACCAGGCCGTGCTCAAGCTGGACCAGCGCACCCAGGAAAACGCGGCGCTGGTGGAACAGCAGGCCGCCGCCGCAGACAGCCTCAAGCACCAGACGATTCAGCTCAATAGCGCCATCCAGGGCTTCAAGCTCAACCAGATGGCCCGTACCTGATCAGGGTTGCCGCTTGGTCGGCACGGCCGCCGGCAGTGCTTTGGCCTGCAGGCCGCGCACCTGGGTGACCAGCTTGTTGTGCGCATCCAGGAAGGCGGCGGAAATCACCTTGCCCTCATTGGTGTTGCTCCAGCCCAGGCCGGCCGCGCCGCCCAACTTGCTCGCCACCAGCCCGCCCAGCCCCAGGTCCGTGGTGCGCGCAGAACCCGTGGCAGCAGCCAGTTGCTCGGTGGTTTCGTTGTCGGTCAGCAGCAGGGCCACCTGCGCCTCCTTGAGCTTGACCTGTTCCAGCAAGCCCACCAGTCCGGCGATGTCACGCAGCACCGGAATGGCGCCAATCACGCCCACCAGGCCACGGCCGGCGTCCTGCTCGCTGAAGGTCAGGCTGGGGATCACCGTGTACTGCGCTTCATAGCCTTTGCCCTTGGACACGGTGCTGTTGGCTCGGACCACGCCGGCCTCCTTGAGCTCGTTTTCCTGCATGGTGCTGCGCAGGCCGGCTGCGCGGTCTACCACCCGAAAGCACCCGCTTTGCTGGGCCAGCAGCTTGACCAGCGGCACCGGCGAGGCGGGCAACTGGTAGTGGCTGCTCATCGTGTAGCCATCGGGGTTCTCGGCCAGGGCCAGGGTGGCCACAGGGCTGTCGCACTTGACCAGCGAAGCGTCGGCGCCCTGCGCGCCATTCGGGCCCGCCGAGCCCGATATCACCGAGCCGCCTTGCCCCAGTTCGGTGGACGACTGGGGTGTCTTGTCACCGCAGGCGCTCAGGCCGGCGGTCAACAGAGAGATCAGCAAGGTGGAGGCAAAGACGGGGCGCATGGCGTGGGGTCCTGATGGGTGGTGTCAACCTGAGGCTGGCCGAGTGTACAAAAGGCAGGCATTCTCGCAAGCGCTCTCATGGGTGTGCCTGGTCGAGCTGGTGCATGACTTTGGTTCGTTGACGCCTGGTCCGGCAGCCCATCCAATCCACGGCAGTCAGGCTCACGCAGCAGATTCAGCAGAGAAAGGCGAGCATCAAGATGGCAAAAGACAGAGTTGTGTTCGTTCCCTGGAACGACAACCAGGCCGGCAAGTTCGGCACCGACGGCGACTGGAGCAACCGCCAGAAGGACAACACCCATCACAAGCGCAGCTGGACGACGTATTTCCTCAATACGGCGGGCAAGCCCCTGGCTGACGTGGGCATGGGCATGTCGGCCCGGATCCATATCTTCGGGCACGGCGTGCCTCCCGGGCAGGACAACACCAAGACCTACCCGGACGTGGGCACGGCAGCGCCCGTGTCGGTCGAAGCGCTGGCCGACATGCTGGTTGAAAAGGGCCTCAAAAAGAAGTACCTGGGCACCATTGTTTGTGACATCTGCTACAGCGCACTGGGCACACCGCCCCTGGCGAAGCAGCTGGCGCGCGAGCTGTACAAGCGCGGGTATGTCTGCCCGGTCATGGGGCACCAGGGTGCCATTTTTCCGGTTTACTTCCGCTATGACGCCGTGCAGAGCAACAAGTACGAACACCGGATCGTCGAGAAGCTCGACGGCAGCATGGTGAAGTCCAAGCACGCACAAGAGCGCTTCTGGGGCTTCACCTGATCCCTCGCACCAGGCGCACCATTGAAAAAGCCACCCGAAGGTGGCTTTCTTTTTGAGGCCTGGCGGATCAGGCGGCCGGCGTGGCGCCAGCCGTGTTGCGCAGTCGGATGTGCAGTTCGCGCAGTTGCTTTTCGTCAACCAGCGAAGGGGCGCCGGTCAACAGACACTGTGCACGTTGCGTCTTGGGGAAGGCGATCACGTCACGGATGGAGTCGGCCTTGGTCATCAGTGTGACCAGACGGTCCAGGCCAAAGGCCAGGCCGCCATGCGGAGGCGCGCCGTACTGCAACGCGTCCAGCAGGAAGCCGAACTTGACCTGCGCGTCTTCCTTGCTGATGTTCAGGGCGCTGAACACCTTGGACTGCACCTCGGCGCGGTGGATACGGATCGAGCCGCCACCCAGTTCCCAGCCGTTCAGGACCATGTCATAGGCCTTGGCGATGCAGGCGCCCGGATCCGTGTCCATCAGGTCTTCATGACCATCCTTGGGCGCGGTGAAGGGGTGGTGCACGGCGTTCCAGCGTTCGCCTTCGTCGTCGTACTCGAACATCGGGAAGTCGACCACCCACAGCGGCGCCCAGCGGTCTTCGAACAGGCCAGCCTTCTTGCCGAAGTCGGAGTGGCCGACCTTCAGACGCAGCGCGCCGATGGCATCGTTGACGACCTTTTCCTTGTCGGCACCAAAGAAGATCAGGTCGCCGTCCTTGGCACCGGTGCGCTCCAGGATCTTGGCGATGGCCGCGTCGTGCAGGTTCTTGACGATGGGCGACTGCAAGCCTTCGCGACCCTTGCTCACCTCGTTGA
>Ga0209066_10003518_pt1 | contig 17789 bp, 16 predicted proteins | sample All_14_2_FD_187198 | JGI IMG/M metagenome (GOLD analysis project Ga0209066, IMG submission 187198) | Freshwater microbial communities in response to fracking from Pennsylvania, USA - Allegheny Zone_MetaG_DW_15 (SPAdes) (version 2) ... | reverse complement strand
GTTGAGCACCAACACCTTGACCGTGTCGTCGCGCTCAGCACGGATCATCGCGTCGTCGAGCTCGATCAGCAGGCCGCGGTTCTGCGCGTTGCGCTGACCGGGTCGGTTGAGCGTGATGATCGCGATCTCGCCGTCGTCGACGGTCTCGTACAGGATGTACTCGTAGGTCATTTCCGAACTCCTTCTGAGAGTGCTTACTTGGTGGTGGTCGTCGCTGGCCGGCCGATGGCCTGGCGTCGTGCTGTTCGCTTGTCGATGGCCGAGCGGATGCCGCCGGTGATCCCGCCGGGGAGCGCGTAGATGAAGATGATGAAGGCGATACCGAGCAGCAGCTGCGGTTCGGACAGTGGGATGCGGAACACCGCCGGCAGGTCGGCGATCGCCGGCAACGCGGCCACCGTCGGCAGGCGCTGTTCGAGCAGCGTGTACAGCGCGGCACCCAGCACCGCGCCCCAGATGCGGCCGCGTCCGCCGAGCACGACCATCACGATGAGGCTGAGGGAGAAGAGCAGGCCGGAGATCTTCGGCTCTGCGGTTCCCAGCACGATCACGTAAACGATGCCGCAGGCTCCGGCGAGCACCGAGGCGATCACCGTAGCCGAGAGCTTGGTCAGGTAGGTGTTGACCCCCATCACCTTCATGCGCAGCTCGTTCTCGCGCACGGCCTTCCACGAGTGGCCCAGCCTGGTCGAGGTCACCCAGAGCGCGAGAGCAACGACGATGATGAGCAGCGCGAGGGCGAGCCAGTAGAGGTTCTGGGTGTTGCGGATACCGATGAAGAATGTCGGCATCGCCTGGAAGGGAAGGGTGAGACCCTCCTCGCCACCCGAGCCGAAGTAGTTGCGCGAGATCATGATGTTGATCAGTTGCGCCACGGCCAGCGTCACCATCGAGAAGGCGACACCGGTAGCCCTCAGGGCTATCGCATTCACGAACACCGCACCGACGATCGAGGCCAGGATTCCCACCAGCACGGCGACCCCGAAGCCGAGGTCGGTGAGCTTGAGCGTCATGGCGAAGCCGTAGCCACCAAGGGTGAAGAACATCGCGTGCCCGAAGGAGAGCAGGCCGGTGTAGCCGAAGACGATGTCGAAGGTCACCGCGAGAGCGCAGATGGTGAGCACGACGGCCAGCACCTGCAGGCTGCCGGGCCGGTTGAGGTTGTTCGGCAGGATGCCGAAGGTCGGCACGTTGAGGAAGGGCACGATGAAGAGCAGTGCCGCGATGACGATGGCGACGATCGGGCCGACCAGTCTGCGGCGGGTCCTACGTACTGGGGTGTCGATGGCGGTGCTCACGCGACGCGCTCCGTTCGTCCGAAGAGTCCCTGTGGTCGCACCAGCAGCATCACGGCCATCAGTGCGACGGTGATCACGTCTCCCGCTCCCGAACCGATATAGAAGTTGGCGAACTGCTGCACCAGGCCGACGATCACGGCGGCGACCAGAGCCCCGCTGAGGGAGCCCAACCCGCCCACGATGAGCACGATGAAGGCGAACAGGATGAAGTGGTCGCCGATACCGGGCTGCACGGCTCTCAGGTACATGGCTCCGAGCGCTCCGGCGAGGCCGGCTGCCATTCCACCGAGGGTGAAGACCAGGGTGAAGGAGTGGCGCACGTCGATTCCGAGGGCGCGCACCATGTCGCGGTTCTCGACACCGGCGCGCACGATCGTGCCGTGCCGGGTCTTTCGCAGAATCAGTTGCAGCAGCACGAAGACGAGGATCGCGGCGCCGATGATGATGAAGCGGTCGTTGGGGATGTTCGCGCCGCCGAGGGCGGTGGTCTCCTTGACCCATTCGGGTAGCGAGACCTGGCGTTCCTCCGGCCCCCAGATGCCGCGAAGGGTCGCGACGATCACGAAGCCGAGGCCGAGGGTCACCAGGAGCTGGTCGAGGCTGTCCCTGCCGTAGAGCGGACGCAGCAGCAGCAGCTCGGTGAGGAATGCGATCACTCCGCCGACCACGGTAGCCAGCACGCAGGCGATGACGAGTTCCCAGCCGGTCCTGCCTTCGGTGCCCCAGGCATCGAGGATCGCCCAGGCGGCGTATGCGCAGACACTGAGATAGGCACCATGGGCGAAGCTCAGCACGTGCATGAGTCCGAAGACCAGGCTGAGTCCCGAGGCCAGCAAGAAGTAGAGGGCGCCGACGCTGAGGCCGGTGAATCCCAGGAGGAGTGCGGAATCCATCAGTGGCCCTTCCCTTCGGCCTCGAGGCCGAGCAGTTGACGCATGCGGTGATCGTCGTCGAGCAGGTCCCGTTCGCCCTCGACCACTACCCGTCCCTCCGACATCACGACCACATGGTCGGCAAGGCGCCGGGCGACGGCCAGGTTCTGCTCGACCATCACGATCGTCGAGATCTCGCGAGCCTTCTCGAGCACGTTCACGACGTCGCCGACGACACGCGGGGCCAGCCCCTTGGTCGGCTCGTCGATGAGCATGAGCGCATTCTCGTTGAGCAGCCCGCGAGCGAGTGAGAGCATCTGCTGCTGGCCGCCCGACATCGAGCCTGCAGCCTGCTTGGCTCGGGCTTTCAGCTCACCGAACAGTTCGTAGACCAGCTCGTAGCGGTGCTCAGAGTTCTTGCGCTCGGCCAGCATCAGGTTCTCCTGCACTGAGAGGCGTCGGAACACGTCGCGATCCTCAGGAACGTAGGCGACACCCCGGCGCACGATCTTGGAGGTCTCGACCTGCTCGATCTGCTCACCGAGCAAGCGGATGCTGCCGCTGCGCTGAACCAGGCCGAGAATCGCCCTGAGGGTGGTCGTCTTGCCCACGCCGTTGCGACCCAGTACGACGGTGACGGCGTTCGCCGGAGCAGTGAAGCTCACCCCCTGCAGGATGTGCGAGACCCCGATGCTGGCCTGGACATCCACCAGCTCGAGTACCGGCGCGGCGGTCACAGTTCTTCTCCGACGTAGGCGGTCTGCACTCGCGGGTCCGACATGACGGAGTCCGGGGAGTCGAAGGCGAGCAGCTTGCCCTCGTGCATGACCGCGACCCGGTTGGCCAGACCGAGCACGACGTGCAGGTGGTGCTCGACCATGATGAAGGTGGAGCCCGACTCGCGGTGCAGATCCCTGATCAGCTCGGTGAGGTGCTCCACGTCCTCGGAGTTGACGCCGGCCATCGGCTCGTCGAGCAGCACGAGCCGAGCATCCGCCGCCAGCACTATCGCGAGCTCGACCTTGCGACGGTCGCCGTGGGAGAGCGAGCCGACCTCAGTGTGGGCGCGATCGGCGAGGCCGACCCGATCGAGCGCAGTGCGGGCGATCTCCGTGGTGCTGTCGGTGACCTTCACCGGGCCGAGCAGCCTGAGTCCGCCGACGTTCTTGGCTTGAGCCATGAGGCGCACGTTCTCGAGCACGCTGAGCCCGAGCAGGAGGTACGAGGTCTGGAAAGTGCGGCTGATCCCCAGTCGTGCCCTGGCGTGTACCGGCTTGCGGGTGATGTCGATGCCCTCGAACTCTGCAGACCCCGAGGTGGAGCGGATGACGCCGCTCAGAAGGTTGAGAAAGCTGGTCTTGCCAGCCCCATTCGGTCCGATCACGCCGACGAACTCGCCGGCGGGGATCTCGAGATTCACGTCATCGACGATCACGGCGGCCCCGACCTTGAAGCCCAATCCGGCTGTGCGGAGGGCGATCGTCTCGGAACCTGGCGTCGTCACCGTGGCGGTGTCGGGCGCAGCAGTCACGGCCTGAGCTCCTTTGCTGAGTGCCTGTGCCGTCGGGAGGACGGAAACAATGGCGGGCAAGGGGACACTAATACGTACGCGCGCCGTCCGCAATACGTCGACCCGAATCTGCTCGGTCTCGGAAGCTAGGTCGTGCGAGAGAACCCGGAGAGGATCGTCTCGAGCAGACGCGCTCCGTACGGATCGAGGGTGGCGCGAAAGTCCTCTGGCGTGCGGTCCTGGCTGTACGACCAGTGGATGAAGAATGCGCCGAGGATGATGTCGGGGATCGCCGTGGCCGCAGTACCCTCGGGAATCTCGCCTCTGGCGATAGCCCGGCGGGTGACGTCGCGCACCTTGGTTCCCCTGGGGGCGGTGACCATGGCGGTGTAGAGACGGTTCAGTTCGGCGTTGCTCGGTCCGTCGATGAGGATTCGGGCGCCGGCTTGTGGGCGCAGGGGGGTGCTGTACCAGGCGATCCACTGAGCGATGTAGTCGCTCACGTCGGCTCTCAGCGAGCCGAGGTCCTGGGCAGTTGGCAGATTCAGCCGGTCGAATGCATCGACCAGTAGCGCTTCTCGGCTCGGCCAGCGCCGATAGATCGCCGGCTTGCCGACGCCGGAAACGCGCGCGACGGCGTCGAACGTGAATCCCTGCCAACCTGAGTTGGCGTAGACCTCGATGGCCGCATCAGTCGCTCGTGCCTCGATCTGCGGATCGCGCTTGCGTCCGGCCGATCGTGGCGCGCTGGTCTCGGCGGTCATAGGTTTCATAGTGGCATGTCGCGGCGAATCGGCTGGCGTGGACGCGGAAAGCGTCGATCTCACGTATTGCGTACCGAAACCGTACGTAATATAGTCACCAGCAGTCGACCAAGGGAGATCGAATGGCTTCGCGTGTCGCGCTGGTGACCGGTTCCAGCGGAGGGCTCGGGCGCAGCATCGCGCTGAGGCTCGCCCAGAGCGGGGTCACTATCGCCGTCACCGCCCGTCGCGACCCGAACTATCCGGGCACGGTCGACGAGACGAAGGCGATGATCGAGCAGGCCGGCGGCACGGCCTTCACCTACGACTGCGACCTGTCAAAGGCCGACGAACGGGCCGAGCTGGTTTCCCGGGTGCAGGCCGACCTCGGCGAGATCGACATCCTGGTCAACAACGCGGCGGTCTCCCACATGGAACCGCTGGCCACCTTTCCGATGAAGCGCCTCGACCTCATGCTGGATGTCCAGGTGCGCACGCCGATGATCCTCGCCCAGGGAGTGATCCCGGGAATGAAGGCCAGGGGCAGAGGCTGGATCGTCAATATCACCTCGCCCGCCGCCATCCATCCCGAACCGACCGACGGGCTCGACTGGTCGCGCAATACGGTTTACGGCATGTGCAAGGCGGCGCTCGAACGATTCACCACCGGGCTCGCCGCCGAGCTCTATGACGACGGCATCGACGTGAACGCCCTTGCGCCGCGCACCATGGTCAAGACCTTCGGCGCAGCAGCGTTCTTCGACGTGGATGAACACGAGACCGAACCGCCTGAGCTCATCGCCGAGGCCGTCGCCCAGCTCACCGACCCCGATGTCGAGCGGGTCACCGGCGGCATCTTCTACACCGCATCCGGTTACGACCTCGCTGCGCCGTTCGGGCCGGCATACTCCGAGGGCCACGCCCTCATTCGCCAGCACTGAGCACGGGAGCACTGAGACCGGAATGAGTCACGCCACAGACCCCGAGGAGTTCCGCAGAGAAGTCCGCGCCTTCCTCGCCGCCCACCTGCCAGCGGACTGGGCGGGAATCCCCGGCCTGCCCGAGACCGAACGCGAGCCCTTTCTCGAGCGGTGGCGTTCGCTGCTGCTGGAGAACCGCTACCTCGCGCCCACCTGGCCGCACGACCTGGGCGGTGCGGGGCTCGAAGAGCTCAGGGCCAACATTCTCGAGGTCGAGTTCGCCGAGCGTGGAGTGCCGCTTGCCCCTCGACCATCCGACTTCTTCGGCTTCTCGCTGATCGGTCCGACGATCATGCACTGGGGCACGCCTGAGCAGAAGGAGTTCTTTCTCGGGCGCATCATCAGCGGTGAGCACCAGTGGGCCCAGGGCTATTCGGAGCCTGAAGCGGGCAGCGACCTGTTCTCGCTGCGCACCAAGGGGCGCCTCGAGAACGGTGAGTGGATCCTCGACGGCCAGAAGGTCTGGCAGACCGCAGGCGATACCGCGAACTGGATCTTCGTGCTCACCCGCACTGAGCCCGAGGCTCCGAAGGCGAAGGGGCTTTCGCTGCTGCTGGTGCCGATCGACCAGCCAGGGGTCGACGTGCGCCCGATTCGCACCATGACCGGCGAGGCCGAGTTCTGCGAGGTCTATTTCACCGACGCGCGAACTGACGCCGCCAACATCATCGGACCGCGAGGCGAGGGCGCGAAGGTCGCGTTGACCCTGCTCGGCTACGAGCGCGGGGCCAATTCGCAGCACGTGCTTTACCGGCAGGAGCTCAACCGCATGGCCGAGCTCGCAGCGGAGAACGGCGCCATCCACGACGACGCCATCCGCCAGCGCTTCGCCTGGGCCTCCTCCAAAGTCGAGCTGCTTCGCCTGCTCGGCGACAAGGCACTCGAAGGTGCCAGCGCCGGTGCGGCGCCGGGACCTGAATCGTCGATCTTCAAGCTATATGACAGCGAGTACCACGCGCGGGCCACCGAGCTCGCGGTAGACATCCTCGGCCTCTCGGCGCTCACCACCTGGGGAGACGGACCGGTCACCGCGCTCGGTGCCGAGCCGTGGGGCGCCCCGAACTCCACGGCGAGCTGGCAGGCGGTCTACCTCAGGGCGCGCGCGGCCACCATCTATGGCGGTTCGAGCCAGATCCAGCGCAACACTCTCGCCGAGCGAGTGCTCGGCCTCCCGCGCGAACCGAAGGCGGCAATCTCATGAGTACCTCCAGCGAGCCGATCGTCTCCGACGGCGCAGTCCTTTCTGATGGCCCTGTCTTCGCCGACAGTGCGGAGCAGGCAGGCTTCCGGGCTTCGCTGCGATCCTTTCTCGAGCAGAACTCTCCACTGTCGCGCGTACGTGTCGTCGCCGAAGCAGCCGAGGACTTCGATGCATCGCTCTGGGACCGGCTGGTGGAAGAGTTCGATCTGCCCGGACTGACCATTCCCGAGGAGTTCGGGGGCAGTGGGGCCCCGTTCAGCTACCAGGTGATCGTGCTCGAGGAGCTCGGTCGACTCGTAGTTCCCAGTCCCTACTTCTCGACCGCCGTGCTGGCTGCGACGGCGATCCTCGAATCCGGCGACCGCGCAGCGGCAGAGTCGCTCCTGCCCGGTATTGCGAGTGGGGTGAAACTCGCGACCCTCGCGGTCGCCGGGCCGGGCTCACGCTGGAGCACCGATGGCTCCAGCGTCAGCGCGCGGGAGACGGCAGACGGCTGGGTGCTCGAGGGCATCGCCGCGTGGGTCTCTGACGGGGCAACAGCCGACATCGCGATCGTGCTCGCCCAGTCCGACGCGGGGCCGAGTCTGTTCTCGGTCGACCTGGGTGGTGATGGGGTCACCAGGCAAGCGCATCCCACGCTCGATCCGACTCGGCCGCTCGCGACCCTGGTCTTCGACTCGACCACCGCGCTGCCGCTGGGTTCTCCCGGCTCCGCAGAGCCGGTGGTCGAGCGCACCCTCGCGGTCGCGTCGATCGCGCTCGCCGCAGAGCAGGTGGCTGGCGCGCAACGCGCCCTCGAGATGGCAGTGGAGTACGCGAAGATCAGGGTGCAGTTCGGGCGAGCGATCGGATCGTTCCAGGCGATCAAACACATCCTCGCCGAGCGCTACGTCGACAACGAGTCGGCGGCGGTGGGGGTCGCCCATGCCGCGCGCTTGGTCGAGCAGCAGTCGCCAGAGGTGGTTCGCTATGGCCACCTCGTGAAGGCCTTCGCTTCTGACGCCTATCTGGAGGCGGCATCCGCGTCGATCCAGGTTCACGGGGGCATCGGCTTCACCTGGGAGCACGACGCGCACTTCTATTTCAAGCGAGCGACTGCGACCCGGCAGTGGCTCGGTTCACCGCACCAGCATCGCGAAGCGCTGGCCGAGATCGATCTCGCCCGGGCCGAGCTCAGCAATGCCCTCGCCTCTGGCGACCACACTCACGAAGGACGTGCCCATGCTGCCTCCTGATATCGGTATTCGCCCGACGATTGCTGACGCCCTGCGCCGCGCCGCTGTCGAGTACCCCGACGTCGACTACCTGGTCTCGCTCGATGAGCGCTGGACCTTCGGCGAGGCCGAGGAGCGCTCGGCGCACATCGCCCGCCGCCTGCTCGCTCAGGGCGTCGGCAAGGGCACCAGGGTCGGCCTGTTCTTCACCTACGGCGGAGAGTGGTTGCTGCTCTGGCTCGCGCTCAGTCGGATCGGGGCGCTGGTGATGCCGTTCAGCACCTTCTACGCGCCGCGTGAGCTGCGCACCGCGATGCGAATCGGTGACGTGGAGATGCTGTTCGCGCCCGACCGCATCCTCAAGATCGACGTTCCGGATTTTCTGGAGGAGGCCTTCCCCGGGCTCGCAGAGCAGCAGGCTGGGCGGTTGAGGCTGGACGACGCACCGTATCTGCGCCGCATCCACACGGTCCATCCTGTCGATCGGGCCTGGGCCGACCACTTCGATCTGCTCGCCGATGCCACCGCAGATGACGTGCCGGTAGAACTGCTGCGCAAGGTCGAGGAGCAGGTCTTTCCGAGCGACCCCGCCGTCGTCGTCTACACCTCGGGCACCACTGCCGAGCCGAAGGGCGTCGTGCACAGCCAGGGCACAGTCATGCGCCAAACCAGCATCATGGGGTACCACCAGCGCATGTGGGCCGGCGAGCTGCAGCCCAAGTTCCTCTGCACCATGCCCTTCTTCTGGGTCGGCGGAGTACTCGCCGTGGCCGGGGCACTCCAGGGCGGGGTGACCCTGCTGACCCTGCCGAAGTTGGAGGCCGGACCGGCACTCGAGCTGATCGAGCGGGAGCGGGGAACCGGCGTCGCCGGCTTCCCCACGTTCATGCAGGAGCTGCGCAACCACCCGGACTTCTCGACCCGCGATCTCTCCTCGGCGAAGATGCTGCTCGATGGCCCGTCTGACATCTCGATGATCGGCGTGCCGGGAGAGAAGCCGACCCACCGAAGCCTCAGCGAGTCCGGCGGTTCCTTCTTCTCCACCGACGTGCGGGTAGTCGACCCGGAGACCGGTGAGACCGTTCAGCGCGGCGAGGAAGGCGAATTGCTCATCCGTGGCCCTGGCGCCTTCGAGGGCTACCTGAAGCGCGAGCGCTGGGAGGCCTTCGACGCCGATGGCTGGTACCACACCGGAGACCGGGTCTATCAGATGGAAGACCCGGCCGACATCCGCATCTTCTTCGCCGGCCGCTACAGCGAGCTGATCAAGTCGGCGGGCGCGAACGTCTCCCCGAAGGAGGTCGAGGCGGTGCTCGACGAGTTCGACGAGGTCATCAGCTCCTTCGTGGTCGGGCTCGACGACCCGGATCGCGGCGAAGTTGTCGGCGCAGTCGTCGTGCCGAAGGACCCTGCGGCCTGGGACGCCGAGGCCATGGCGGCCAAAGCCCGTGCCTCGCTCTCCAGCTACAAGGTGCCGAGGCGTTGGATCGTGGCGACGGCGGCCCAGGTGCCGCTCCTCGGCACCGGCAAGGTCAACCGCAAGAAGCTCGTCGAGCTGATCAGCGAGGGCTCGCTCGGCTGAGGCGCCTGGCGGTAGCGTTGATGTCGTGCGCGAAGCCCAGAAGCAGATCATCAGCGACCTCCACGTCTCAGCGACGGTCGACCCGGCCACCGAGATCGAGCGGAGGAGCGGCTTTCTCGCCGATTACCTTCGCCATACCGGCGTGAGCGGCCTGGCGCTCGGCATCAGCGGGGGCCAGGACTCGAGCCTCGCCGGGCGCCTGTGTCAGCTCGCCGTCGAATCGATTCGTGCTGAGGGCGGCGAAGCGACCTTCGTCGCGGTCAGGCTGCCGTATCGAGTTCAGGCTGACGAAGCGGATGCCAGGCTAGCCCTCGACTTCATCCGCCCGGATCGAGAGATCACCTTCGACATCGCGAGGGGCGTGGACGGTATCGCCGCCGAGTTCGCCGACGCGGTCGGCGAACCGTTGCAGGATTTCGTCAAGGGCAACGTGAAGGCCAGGCAGCGCATGGTCGCGCAGTATGCGATCGCCGGGCAACTGAATCTGCTGGTGGTCGGGACCGACCACGCGGCCGAGGCCGTGACCGGCTTCTTCACCAAGTTCGGCGACGGCGGGGCAGACGTGCTGCCGCTCACCGGGCTCACCAAGCGCCAGGGCAAGTCGCTGCTCCAGCATCTCGAAGCCCCGGCCAGGCTCTACGAGAAGGCGCCGACAGCTGACCTGCTCGACGAGAACCCGGGCCAGACCGACGAGTCGAACCTGGGTCTCGTCTACTCCGACCTCGATGACTACCTCGAGGGCAAAGAGGTCGCGGTCGAGGTAGCCGAGGCCATCGAGGCCAGGTACCGGGCGACCGAGCACAAGCGTCAGGTGCCGCTGTCGATGTTCGACGGTTGGTGGCGCGACTAGAGGTCGCGTCTCCACGCCCCTTCGTAGCCGATGGCCACGAAACCGAGAGCCTCGTTGACCGAGAGCATGTGACGGTTCTCCTCGGCGTTGTAGGTCATCACTGAGGTGTAGCCAAGGTGCTCGCGCTGCAGCCGCTCGAGGTTCGCCGTCTTCACCAACATGCCCAGCCGGTGGCCCCGGTGGTCGGCCAGAACGAGGGTGTCCGCCTGCTGCACCGAGCGCCGAGTCTCCGGGGGAACCGCGAGCTCGTTGTAGGCGACGAGCTCGCCGCTCGGCACGTGTTCGACCGCGACGGTAAGGCGGGTCAAGCCGTCGCCTGCCTCGCGCGCCTCGGATTCCCGCACCCGCTCGGCATCCCAGTGACCCGAGTCAGGTTCGAGCCCGGCCCACGGCGCGTCGGTGGCCATGCGCGAACGCGCAGCCGCGAGGCCCTCGAGCCACCGCTCCGGCGTCGCGCCAGACCAGTGATGCACCAGGTAGTCGGAACCGGCGGCAGCGGATGCCTCAGCCAGCGCCGCGCCAACCTCCACCGGCAGCGGCAACCTGCTGATGCGCTCGACCTGTTCCAGGGCGAAGCCGTGCCGCAGCAGGAATCGCGTGCCCGGATCGTCGAGCGGGACCGAGCCGAAACCGGTCGGCGCTGGTAGACGATCGCCCACGGCCGGCCCTCCGTAGGTCACCCAGATCTGGTGCGTCGTCGCGTCGGGAACGAGGGTGACTGCGGCCTCGAGCAACGCATCGCCGATACCTCGGCGTCGGTTCTCCGATGCAACCTCGACGGTGATGGTCACCGCCGTCGAATCCGGGTCGTCGGTCAGTTCGGCGAGGCCCCGCCCGACGATCCTCCCGTCCAGGCGGGCGACCACCGCGTGCTTCGGCCGCTGCGGGCTCTGCCACCACGGCAGTTGCTCTCGGGGGTTGAAGCTGTCCTGATCGGTGCCGAGGGCATCCGCTTCAATCGCGTTGCCGAGCTCGATCATCTCGATGAAGTCGCCGGCGCCAGGGTCGTCGATGTGGGCGGGGATCGTGATCCGCTCGATGCTGAGTTCAGCCACGATCGCCTCCCTCGCCGTCCGGTACCGTAGTCAGAACATTCTGGACCATGAGTCGAAGGGCGGTCGGGTGTATCTCAAGAGCCTGACCCTCAAGGGTTTCAAGTCCTTCGCGCAGCCGACGACTTTTGCTTTCGAGCGCGGCGTGACCTGCGTCGTCGGGCCAAACGGTTCTGGCAAGTCGAACGTGGTCGACGCCCTCGCCTGGGTGATGGGCGAGCAGGGCGCGAAGACCCTGCGCGGCGGCAAGATGGAAGACGTCATCTTCGCCGGCACCGCGACCAAGGGTCCGCTCGGCCGGGCCGAGGTGATTCTCACCATCGACAACGCGGATGGCGCGCTTCCGATCGAGTACGCAGAGGTCACCATCTCGCGCACACTGTTCCGCAACGGCGGCAGTGAGTACGCGATCAACGGCGACACCTGCAGGCTGCTCGACGTGCAGGAGCTGCTGAGCGATTCAGGCCTCGGTCGCGAGATGCACGTGATCGTGGGCCAGGGCCAGCTCGACGCGGTGCTGCACGCCAGCCCGGAGGAGCGGCGCGGCTTCATCGAGGAGGCGGCCGGAATCCTCAAGCACCGCAGGCGCAAGGAGAAGACCCTGCGCAAGCTCGAGGCGATGCAGGCCAACCTCACCAGGCTCAGTGACCTGGCAGGCGAGATCCGTCGTCAGCTCAAGCCGCTCGGTCAGCAGGCGGAGATCGCCAAAGAGGCGCAGTCGATCGCGGCGATTGTGCGCGATTCTCGAGCCAGGCTGCTCGCCGACGAGGTGGTGACGCTGCGCACCGCGATCACCGCATCGAGCCGCAGCGAGAGCGAGCGCAAGACCGAGCGCATCGTGCTGCAGGAGCAGCTCGATCAGGCCAAGCTCCGCGAGTCGCGCATCGAGCAAGCCCAGGTCGGTGACGCAGTGGATGTCGCGCGCCGCACCGCGTTCGGCCTCGAGTCGGTGCAGGAGCGGCTTCGCGGCCTCTACACGCTGGCCAACCAGCGCCTCGCGCTGCTCGGCCAGCAGCCGGACGCGCAGGACTCGACCTCCGGCGTCAGCGCACAGTCTGTCGCCGATGCGAAAGAGGAGGCAGCCCGCCTCGAACTCGTCGTGGCCGAAGCCGTGACTCTCTGGCAGGAAGCGCAGTTCGTCACCGCTGCGGCCAGGGCGAGCCTGGACGGGCTGGACGAACAGATCAGCTACCAGAGCTCGCTGGTCTCGCGCCACGACCTCGAACTCTCCAAACTGACCGGGCAGGCCGAGACTGCGGCCGCCAGACTCGCCACCCTGCGCGGCGAAGTACTGCGCCAGCAGAACGCCCTGGATGCCGCTCGTGAGCGTCGCGAGCTGGCCCAGGCCGAGTTCGCCCAGCTCGAAGCGGATGCCGCCATCGGCGAGGCCGGCGACACTGACCTGGACGCGACCTACCAGGCCGCGCAGAGTGCGGTGACCCAGGCTGAAGCCGAGATCGAGCGGTTGCGCGAGGCCCTCCACGTGGAGGAGCGCGAGCGCGACGCGCTCGCCGCCCGCGTCAGTGCGCTCTCCTCGGCCATGGACCAGAAGGACGGATCGAGTGCCCTCGTCGCCGCGCGGCTGAAGGGCATCCGAGGACTGGTGGCCGAGCACGTGCAGGTCGAGCCCGGTTATGAGGCAGCGATCGCCGCAGCACTCGGCTCCCTCGCCGACGCCGTGCTCGCCGAGGATCGCGACGCCGGCATCGACGCACTCGAACAGTCGGGACGCGACGACCTGGGCCGGGTCGAGATCGTGCTCGCCGCAGGCGATGCTCCAGAGCTGCCGACCGGACTCGGGGACGGCGTCGTGGCTGCGGGCAGCGTGGTCACAGCGCCGGCGGGTGTGCTCAGCCTGCTCTCGGGGATCGTGATCGCTGAGGACCTCGCCGCTGCCAGGGCTGCCGGCAAGCGCCTCGATCGCGACCTGACCGTCATCACCAAAGCCGGCGATGTGCTCAGCCGATACGTGCTGCGGGGCGGGTCAGGCGCGAAGCGCTCTCGACTCGAATTGGTCGCCGACCGCGACAGTGCAGCCGAGCGGCTCAACGCGGTGACCGCGTCGATCGATCGCAGCCGGTTCGCCCTCGCCGAGCAGCGTGCCGTGCTCGAAGTGGCTCGGGAGCAGTCGACGGCGGCTCTCGCCGCACTGCGCGAGTTCGACTCCCGGCTTGCCGCCCACACCGAGCGGCTCGGCCGCCTCCGGGTGCAGGTGGAAGCCGCCCAGGCCGAGGCGGAACGCCTCGAGCGTGGGCTCGCGGTGGCAGAGGAGGCGGTGAGCTCGGCGTCGGCCGCAGCCGACGCCGCTCGCGCTGAACTGGAGAACGCGGCATCCACTCCCCGTCCGATCCTCGACGTGACGGCCCGCGACGGCGTGCTGGCAGAGCTGGACGCGGCACGGGAGCGCGAGCTCGAGGCCCGACTTCAGGTCGAGACTGCCCGCGAACGCGTGCGTGCCGAGCAGCTACGGGCCGAACAGCTCGCGAAGCAGCTCGACGCCGATCGGGCGGCGGCCGAGGAGGCCGCCCGGCGCGCGGTGATCCGCCGTCGCCAGGTGGCAGCTGCCGAATCCGTGGTGGCCGCGCTGCCCGCGGTGCTCGACTCGGTCGATCGTTCGGTCTCGGAGGCGCGGGTTGCGCTGGCCGGTGCTGAGCAGGAGCGCAGCGCTCAGAACGAGGAACTCGCTACGTTGCGCCGCAATGAGAACGAGCTGCGCGAGCGGCTGGCTGCGGTCAGCGAGAGCGTGCACGGGCTCGAGATGCAGGTCTACGAGAAGAAGCTGCACCTCTCAACCCTGCTCGAGCGGGCGGGGGAAGAGCTCGGCCTGGTCGAGGACGTTCTGGTCGCCGAGTACGGGCCAGAGACGCTAGTGCCCCCCGACTCCGCCGTGGCCGGCCCCATCCCTTCCGAAATGCAGGAAGAATTCGAGGGCTCAGCGACCATTCCGGGCGACGAACCGGCGGCAGAGGCCGCAAGTCCTGCATTTCGGGACGAATCCGGCACCGAGAGCGCGGACAGTGAGGGCCTCCCGTTCGTGCGGTCCGAGCAGGAGGCGCGGCTCGCCAAGGCCGAGCGCAAGCTCGCCCAGCTCGGCCGAGTCAACCCGCTCGCGCTCGAGGAGTTCGCCGCGCTGGAGCAGCGCCACAAGTTCCTGACCGAGCAGCTCACCGACCTCACCAACACCCGCAAGGACCTGGGTCAGATCATCGAAGAACTGGACGAGAAGATGCAGGACATCTTCTCCAGCGCCTTCGAAGACACCCGGGCCGCTTTTGACCGGGTCTTCCCTGTGCTGTTCCCTGGCGGGAGCGGCAGCATCCACTTGACCGATCCCGAGAACATGCTCACCACCGGCATCGAGGTGTCGGTGCGGCCGGCTGGCAAGAAGATCGAGCGCCTCTCGCTGCTCTCGGGTGGAGAGCGCTCGCTGGCTGCGGTCGCTCTGCTGATCGCGATCTTCAAGGCGCGCCCCAGCCCGTTCTACATCATGGATGAGGTCGAGGCGGCGCTCGACGATGCCAACCTCGGGCGACTGCTCACGATCTTCCAGGACCTGCGCGAGCACTCGCAGCTCATCGTGATCACCCACCAGAAGCGCACGATGGAGATCGCGGACGCCCTCTACGGCGTCTCGATGCGGCAGGACGGCGTGAGCGCCGTGGTCGGTCAGCGCGTGGCGGTCGAGCAGGCTGGCTGAGCCACTCGCCTCACTGGTCATGAGACGTTCGGCCGCCTGACCTGTTCGCGCCTCCGTGCGCTGGCTATGCTGGCCGCACCATGACCAACCCGGCCGAATTGCAGCGATTCGCGAGTACCGAGTACTCGAAGGTCATCGCTGCGATCGGACGGATCACCGGTGACCGTGCAGGGGCATCCGACGCGCTGCACGAGGCGATCCTGCGCTATCTGGATCGGCCCCCGAGCACCGAGCCCGACAACCTCGCCGCATGGTTCACCGTGGTGGCGACCAACCGGGCCCGTGACGAACGGCGCAGACGACTCGCCGAGGAGCGCGCACTTCACCGCATCGGCCTGCCAGATGACGAGGCCGACTGGGAGGCGGATCTCGGGGTCGATGTGCTCGCGGCGGTCAGCAGGCTGCCGGCGAGCCAACGTCGAGCCTGCGCGCTGTACTACCTGGCCGATCATCCGATCTCGTCGGTGGCCTCAGCAATGGGCCTGACCGAGGGAACGGTGAAGACCCACCTGCATCGGGCCAGGGCGGCATTGGCCGCAGAGTTGGTGCCCGACGCCCTCGTCTAGCGCGGAACGCTGCTGTAGTAGTCCTCGCTGTAGTCGAGGATCACGAAGTATGGAGCGTCGGAGTTCGCGATCGAGGAGATGCGCTCGGCGGCTGGTGTGCCAGAGGATTCGAGGATGGTGCCGCCTTTCGTCGGCACCGAGGAGAGGCGCAGGGCCAGTCGATCCTGCGGCAGTCCGGCGGGAATGAACTGTGCCCGCACCGTGATTCCCAGCACCTCGGTCACGATCGAGGCGATCACCTTGCCACCCGAGTTCATCTCGGCGACCTCTGGGCTCTCGGCGAGGGAGAAGTCGGATTCGAAACCGCTGGTGTCGAAGAGCACGTCGACCGCCTTCGCATTGGCCACCGCATCGCCCGGCACGTTCACCGCCAACACGTCGGCTCGCGAGATCGCGCAGTAAGTGGCCCCGCCGACGACTGCGCCCTTGTCGGTATCGATCTGCCCGCAGGAGTCGATGACGCTGGCAGCGAGCCGTCTCATGCTCACCGGGATGGTCATCGAGGTCACCAGGTTGAGGTGCTCAGTCGTGTCGGCGCGGAGCTTCTTCATCTCGGCCGAATCGGTGTTCACCCCGACTGTCGAGCACGCGCTGAGGCCGATAGCCAGCGCGACCGAGGTCCCGATGGCCAACGCGCGCGTGCGCCATCCGCTCCCCATTCAGCACCCCCTCTACCTCGACAGTTCGACGCTAGCGCACTCGCTTGCCCCCTCGCCGCCCCCAGCGTGAGGGGTCCGGCGTGGCAGGAGCGAGATGGCGCCGAACCGACGAAGTAACCTTGCCCCATGGCATCGTGGTCTCTCTCTGGCGCGCTGCGGGGCATGTTCACCCGCGCGACCATCGACGAGGAGACCTGGCAGGACCTCGAGGACGCGCTGATCTCGGCCGATTTCGGGCCGGACGTCACCGAGGCGGTGGTTGATGAGCTGCGCGCTTCGGTGAAGCGGTACAGCACCACCGATCCAGCAGACCTGAAGCGGATGCTCCGCGAGACCCTCGAGGAACGCCTGGCCCGGCTAGACCCCACCCTCCACCTCTCCAACCGGCCGGCCGTGGTGCTCGTCGTCGGCGTGAACGGGGTGGGCAAGACCACGACCATCGGCAAGTTCGCCAAGTTCCTCGGCGGCTACGGGCGTACGGTCATCGTGGGCGCCGCCGACACCTTCCGCGCGGCGGCGGTCGAGCAGCTGGCGACCTGGGCCGAGCGGGGTGGCGCCGCGATCCAGCGGCCGCAGCAGGAACGGCAGGATCCGGCATCAGTCGCCTTCCAGACCGTGGAGCGTGCCCAGCGCGAGGGCATCGATATCGCGATCATCGACACCGCTGGCCGTCTGCAGACCAAGAGCGGGCTCATGGACGAGCTCGGCAAGATCCGCCGGGTCATCGAGAAGCAGGCCGAGATCGCCGAGGTGCTGCTCGTGCTCGATGCCACCACCGGGCAGAACGGGCTGGCCCAGGCCGAGGCGTTCATCGAGCAGGCCGGTGTCACCGGGCTGGTGCTCACCAAGCTCGACGGCTCGGCCAAGGGCGGCTTCGTGCTCTCAGTTCAGGAGAAGACCGGCATCCCGATCAAGCTGGTGGGTCAGGGCGAGGGAATTAACGATCTGACCGGTTTCACCCCGCACGTCTTCGTGCAGAACCTGATCGGCTAGAGCGCGCGCAGCTCGCGGTGCTTCTCCATCACCTCAACGTAGCCCGCAGCGTTCTGGTGCAGGCCTGCGACCTCCTCGTCGGTGAGTTGGCGCCGCACCTTGGCCGGCACGCCTGCGACGAGGGAGCGCGGTGGGATCACGGTGTCCTCGAGCACCAGTGCTCCGGCCGCGATCAGTGACTCAGCGCCGATCACCGCGCGGTTCATGATGGTCGCGTGCATGCCGATCAGGCAGTCGTCCTCGACTATGCAGCCGTGCAGCACGGCTGAATGTCCCACGCTCACCCCAGCACCGATCGACATCGTGAGGCCCGGATCGCAGTGGATGACCACGTTGTCCTGCAGATTGGAGCCCTCGCCGATCGAGATCAGGTCTCGATCACCGCGCAACACCGCTCCATAGAAGACGCTGGAGTGCGGGGCGAGTCGCACCTGGCCGATGATGGTCGCGTTCGGGGCGACCCACGCGGTCTGGTCGATGACTGGAGTGTGCTCGCCGAAGGGCAGGATCAGGCTCATGCCTTCAGGCTAGCCGCCACCTCGCGCAGCACATCCTCCGAGCCCGCGTAGATG
>Ga0209066_10003516_pt1 | contig 17790 bp, 13 predicted proteins | sample All_14_2_FD_187198 | JGI IMG/M metagenome (GOLD analysis project Ga0209066, IMG submission 187198) | Freshwater microbial communities in response to fracking from Pennsylvania, USA - Allegheny Zone_MetaG_DW_15 (SPAdes) (version 2) ... | reverse complement strand
GTGGAGGAAGGCTGCGACTTCATCGAGCCCGACCTGGTCGTCACCCGGGACGGCGAGCTGGTGGTGCGCCACGAGAACGAGATCTCCGGCACGACCGACGTGGCGGCCCGGCCCGAATTCGCCGCCCGCAAGACGACCAAGACCGTCGACGGCGAGACCATCGCGGGCTGGTTCGTCGAAGACTTCACCCTGGCCGAGCTGAAGACCCTGCGCGCCCGCGAGCGGCTGCCCGAGCTTCGGCCCGGCAGCGCGGCCTTCGACGGGCGCGAGGCGATCCCGACCTTCCAGGAGGTCGTCGACCTGGCCCGGGCCGAGACCAAGCGCACCGGCCGCGTCATCGGCGTCTATCCGGAGATGAAGCATCCGACGTTCCTGGCCATGGCCGGCCTGCCCATCGAGGCGCGGCTTGCCGAGGCGCTGCGGCGCAACGGCCTGAACTCGGCGCGCGCGCCGGTGTTCGTGCAGTGCTTCGAGGTCGCCCCGCTGAAGACCTTCCGCACCCTGTCGGACGCGCGCCTGGTGCAGCTCGTCTCGGCCGAGAGCGGTCCGGCCGACCGGGCCGGCGCGCGCTACGCCGACATGGTGCGCCCAGAGGGCCTGAAGGAGATCGCCGCCTACGCGGACGGCCTGGGCCCCGACTGGTCGATGATCCTGCCGCGCGACGCCGAGGGCGGGCTCTCGGCGCCGACCTCGCTGGTCGCCGACGCCCACGCCGCGGGCCTGGCGGTGCATCCCTGGACCGTGCGGGCGGAGAACCGCTTCCTGCCGCCGAAGCTGCGCCGCGGCGCCTCGCCGGCCGACCACGGCGACGCCGAGGCCGTGCTGAAGGCGCTCTACGCCGCCGGCGTCGACGGCGTCTTCAGCGACTTCCCGGGACTGGCCGTCAAGGCGCGGGGCTAGAGCCCCGTCGGTCCAGGCGCTTTGGGCATAGCTGGCGGGCTCGTCGGCTCCCACCCAGCGCTGGCCCGCTGCGTTCGTGTCCGTCGGTCAAGCGAATCCTTCTTCCCTTGCGGGAGAAGGTGGCCTGCGCATGCAGGCCGGATGAGGGGTCGAAGATGATTTCCGCCTCGACGGCGGAGATGACGGGCGCACGCGGGGCGTTCTGAGAGACCCCTCACCCGACCCTGCTCCGCAGGGCCACCCTCTCCCGCAAGGGGAGAGGGACGGAGTCGGTCGCCTAGGCCGCCTCGCCGAACTGGAGGGCGGCCAGGCGCGCGTAGAGGCCGTTGCGGGCGACGAGCTGGGCGTGGGAGCCCTGCTCCACCACGCGGCCCTGGTCCATCACCACGATGCGGTCGGCCTTGAGCACGGTGGCCAGGCGGTGGGCGATGACCAGGGTGGTGCGGCCGGTCATGGCCTCGTCGAGGGCGCGCTGCACGAGCTGTTCGTTCTCGGCGTCCAGGGCGCTGGTGGCCTCGTCGAGCAGGAGGATGGGCGCCTCGCGCACCAGGGCGCGGGCGATCGCCAGGCGCTGGCGCTGGCCGCCGGAGAGGCTGCGGGCGCGCTCGCCCACGGGCGTGTCGAAGCCCTCGGGCAGGGCCTCGATGAAGCCCTCGGCCTGGGCCGCGCGGGCGGCGGCGCGCACGGCCGCAAGATCGGCGTCCTCGCGGCCGAAGCGGATGTTGTCGAACGCCGAGCCGGAGAACAGGGGCGAGTCCTGGGCGACCAGGGCCATGCGCTCGCGCAGGGCCACGGGATCGGCCTCGCGCACGTCCACGCCGTCGACCAGCACCGCCCCGGCCTGCGGGTCGTAGAACCGCAGGAGCAGACGGAAGACCGTGCTCTTGCCGGCGCCCGAGGGGCCCACCAGGGCCACGCGTTCGCCCGGCGCCACCTGCAGCGAAAAGCCCCGCAGCGCCGGCAGGTCGGGCCGGGCGGGATAGGCGAAGGTCACGTCGGAGAAGCTGACCTCGCCCCGGGCCGGCTGCGGCAGGGCCTTGGGCGCGGCGGGCGCGGCGATGCCGGGCCTGGCGTCGAGCAGGTCGGAGATCCGCTCCATGGCGCCGGCGGCCTTCTGCACGTCGCCCCAGGTCTCGCCCAGCGCGCCCACCGAGCCGGCGGCCATCACCGCCAGGAAGGCGAACTGGAAGAGCGCGCCCCAGCTCAGGTCGCCGCGCAGGCCCGCGTGCACCCCCAGCCAGAAGATCGCCACCACGCCGCCGAAGACCAGGCCGATGACCAGGGCGGTCATCACCGCCCGGGCCGTCATGCGCCGCAGCGAGGTGTTGAACGAGGCCTCCACCGCCTCGCCGAAGCGGGCCGCGGCCGAACGCTCGCGCCCGAAGGCCTGGACCGTCTCCAGCGCGTCCAGCGTCTCGCCGGCGTGGCCGACGGCGGCGGCGAACTGGTCCTGGGTGGAGGCGGTGAGCTTGCGCACGCGGCGGCCGAACAGGAACAGCGGCGCCAGCACGAAGGGGAAGGTCAGCAGGACCAGGCCCGTGAGGCTGGGGCTGACCCAGACCAGCAGCACCAGGGCGCCGATCAGGGTGAGCAGGTTGCGCAGCGCCACCGAGATGGAGGTCGCCATCAGACTCTCGACGATCTGGATGTCGGTGGTCAGGCGCGAGAGCACCTCGCCCGTGCGGGTCATCAGGAAGAAGGCGGGGTCGAGAGTCAGGATGTGGCCGTAGACCGCCTTGCGCAGGTCCGCGACGATCCGCTCGCCGAGCTTGGTGACAAAGAAGTAGCGCAGCGCCGAGGACGCGGCGAGCGCCAGGGCCACGCCGCCGATCAGCAGGAACCAGGGGTCGATCGCGCCGGCGTCGCCGGCGCCGGCGCGGATCTTGGTGAGGTTGTCGACCAGCAGCCGGAGCGCGCCGGACATGCCGAGAGTGGAGGCCGTGGCGGTGAGCAGGAACACCCCGGCCGCGGCCGCGTCGGCCTTGTGCTGGCCCATGAACGGAACGAGCCGGCTTAGCGCCCTGACGTTGCGGCTGCGCGGCCGACGCCCCGCGGCCTCGCTGATGGACTGCGCCAGCTCCGCGCCGGCGCTCGGCCGCCCATCGACAGGGTTCGCGGCCGTTGCATCACTCATGAACTGTGCGTCCTTGCCTTGGACCCGCCTTGTCATGTATAGGCGCGGGCTTCCTGCGGAACCGCCCGGCGGCGGGTCCGTACACATTGGCTGCTCCTTTACGTCGGTTGCCCGCGCGATGAAACAAGACACCCATCCGGACTATCACTTCATCACCGTGGTGATGACGGACGGCACGTCCTACCAGACCCGTTCCACCTACGGGAAGGAAGGCGCGACGCTGAACCTGGACATCGATCCGAAGACCCACCCGGCGTGGACCGGCGGCAACCAGACGCTGCTCGACCGCGGCGGCCGCGTGTCGCGCTTCAACGCCAAGTTCGGCGCCTTCACCCGCAAGTAGGGCGCGCGGGGCTCCGAGCCCCCGTCCTCTGGCGAGCTTCGAGCCGGCCGCGGAAACGCGCGCCGGCTTTGTTGCGTCGGGCCCCCAGTATGGACCGCCAACGAAAAACGCCCCCCGCGGGTGCGGAGGGCGCTTTGTCGTGTTTCGGGTCCGGCGGGCGGCGGTCAGCCGCCGAAGGCGCTGCGCAGGCGGTCGAACTGCGAGAGCACCGGGTTCGGCGCCTCGGCTTCGCCCTCGTCGACGTACATGCGCCGGTCCAGGTGGCGCACGCGCTCATAGAGGCGCTCGGACCGGTCGAGCAGCAGCAGAAGGTTGGCCGGCAGGTCCTCGATGGTTTCGGGCGCGCGGCCGCGGCAGACCTCTTCGGCCGCCAGACGGTAGCGCTCCTCGCAGGCCGCTTCCGGCGCCATGTCGCCTTCGCGCACGGCGCGCTGGACCAGCAGCCATGAGGCCACCTGCATGAGGCGCGTCGTCAGGCGCATGCTCTCGGCGGCGTAGGCCAGGGCGGCGTTGCGGGACAGGAGCTTGGATTCCTGGCGGCCGGAGCCGTCCAGGTAGCCCGCGGTCTCTTCGACCAGGTCCATCCCCTCCTGGAAGGTCCGGTCAAAAAGTTCCGACCGGGCAAAATCCTGGATCACATCCGCGCGCCAGGGCTTCGCCGGTGCGTTGAAATCGCTCATTTGGCTTCCTTCAGCCCCTCGTTATGCTTTCGGTGGACGGGCGATCCGTCCGAAAGCAGACGGTCTGCAACGGTTGTGCCACATCGTGGGCGGCGTTCCAGTCCGGGCCATCCCATTTCGGGCGCCCCGTCAATCCGGCGTCTTTCCGAACAGGGCGTCGGCCGCCGCGCGGCCCGCCCGCTTCCTGTCGATCTGGGCGCGGACGCGGGCGATCTCGCCCTCGAGCGCGCGCACCCGCTCCTCCAGCTCGTCGACCCCGAACAGTTCAAGATCCTCGCGGATCGCCTCGGCCAGGCGCTGGCCGCGCCCGATCCGAACCTCCGCCGGTTCGTCCACCATGTGCGAACTCCCCCTTGCCGCCCCCGCGATGGGCGTTATCCAAGCCGCAACGCGCGTCTCGCGCAAGACCATGGAGGCCACACCGATGAGCCAATCGACCGACGCCGTCATGACCGCCGTGGCGGTGGAGGGCGGCAGGGGGCCCGCCTCGGCCCTGCACGCCGCCGTCGTCGAACGCCCGACGCCGGGACCGGGCCAGATCCTGATCAAGGTGAAAGCCGCAGGGGTGAACCGCCCCGACATCGTCCAGCGGCTGGGCTTCTATCCGCCGCCGCCCGGCGCGCCCGCGACCCTGGGCCTGGAGGTCGCCGGCGAGGTGGCCGTGGCGGCGGGGCGCTGGAAGGTCGGCGACAGGGTGTGCGCGCTGCTGGGCGGCGGCGGCTATGCGGAATACGCGGTGTGCGACGCGCGCCACGCCCTGCCGATCCCCGAGGGGCTGGACTTCGTGGAGGCCGCGGGCCTGCCCGAGACGGTGTTCACCGTCTTCGCCAACGTGTTCGAGCACGGCGGGCTGAAGGCCGGGGAGACCCTGATGCTGCACGGCGCCACCAGCGGCATCGGCGTCACCGCCATCCAGATGGCCAAGGCGGCCGGCGCCAAGGTGATCGCCACCGCGCGCGGCGCGGGCAAGGCGCAGGCCGCGCGCGACCTGGGCGCCGACGTGGCGGTCGACACGACGCTCGACGACTTCGCCGAGGCGGCCAAGGCGCAGGGCGGCTGCGACGTGATCCTGGACATGGTCGGCGGCGACTATTTCCCGAAGAACGTCGATGCGCTGAAGACCGGCGGGCGACTGGTGCACATCGCCGCCCAGGCGGGACCGCACGTCACCCTCGACATCATGCGCGTCATGATGAAGCGCGCGGTGATCACCGGCTCGACCCTGCGCCCGCGCGACGCCGACGAGAAGGCGCGCCTGGCCGCCGCCGTGGAGGCGACCGTCTGGCCGTGGATCGCCGCCGGCAAGGTGCGCCAGAAGGTCGACAAGACCTTCCCCCTGGCCCAGGCCGCCGAGGCCCACGCCTACCTCGAGGACGGCGGCCACGTGGGCAAGGTGGTGCTGACGGTCGGCTAGTCCGGGGCGGCCTCGAAGGCGGCGCGGCGTTCGTCCATCAGGCGCTGGCGCTCGGCGCGCATCTGCGGGTCCCAGGCCTGGCGCGGGCCGGTGAACATGCCGCCGTCGACCAGCATGTGCACGCCGGTCACGAAGGCCGATTCGTCGGAGGCGAAGAACAGGGCCGCGTTGGCGATGTCGGCCGGCTGGCCCGCCTTGGCGATCGGCTGGGCGTCCGGCGCGGTCTGGGCCATGGAGGCCTTGACCATGTCGGCCATGGCCGGGGGCATCATGTCGGACGGCGTGAAGATGTTGGTCAGGATCAGGCCTGGGCAGATGGCGTTGACCCGCACGCCGTCGCGGCCCAGCTCGGCGGCGGCCACCCGCGTCAGGTGGATCACGCCGGCCTTGGCGGTGGAATAGGCGATCGGCCCGGCGCCGGCCTGCATGCCGGCGATCGAGGCGGTGTTGATGATCGAGCCGCCGCCGCGGGCCTTCATGTGCGGGATCGCATAGCGCATGCCGAGCGCCACCGAGCGCAGGAGCAGCGACTGGGTGCGGTCCCAGGCCTCGCCGGTCATTTCCGCCAGGGTCTCGCGCGCGCCGCCGGCGCCGGCGTTGTTGAAGAGCACGTCGAGTCCGCCGAAGATCTCGACGGCCGCGTCCATCAGCCCCTTGAGGTCGGCCTCCTGCGTCACGTCGCACGGCCGGAACGCGACCGCCTCGTCGAAGCGCTCGAGCAGGCGTGAGCCGCCCGCCAGGTCGACGTCGCCCACCAGGACGCGGGCGCCCTCGGCGACGAAGCGTTCCACAGTTCCCAAACCGATGCCCGAGCATCCGCCCGTGACCACCGCGATCTTCCCGTCCAGCCGGCCCGCCATGTCGTGTTTCCCCTTGCAGCGCCTCGATCGTCGCCCAAGCGATACGCTGCGTCCAACCCTGGCGCGAGGCAAACCGAATTCGCCGTCGGCCATACCGAAATTTCGGTCGGGCTAACTTTGTGTCTGGGCCGAAAGATCAAAACCGTTGACCTCGCCCGGCGGCTCGCACACGCTTTGCGCAACAGCACGGGACGAGACGGCCGGACGACCGCGCCCCGCTCTCCCGCAAGACTGGCGTCAGCCGCGCCCCGCGCCGGCAGGAGGAGACGAGTGGAACGCGACCTGGCCCCGCCGGGACCGGAAGGCCTGCGCCCATGAGCGCCGCCAGGCTGGACGCCCCACCCCTCAGTTTTTCGGTCAAGCTGCTCTACGGGGTGGGCGCGGTCGCCAACGCCGTGAAGCAGCGTGGCCTGTCGACCTTCCTGATGATCTTCTACAATCAGGTCGTCGGACTGCCGCCCGACAAGGTGGCGGCGGTGCTGATGGTGGCGCTGGTCTTCGACGCCCTGGTCGACCCGCTGGTGGGCCAGATCTCGGACAACTTCCGCTCGCGCTGGGGGCGGCGGCACCCCTTCATGTACGCGGCCGCCCTGCCCGTCGCCGTGGCCTTCTTCCTGTTGTGGAACCCGCCGGTCGGCTGGAGCGAGGACGCGCTGTTCGGCTACATGATCGCCTGCGTCCTGACGATCCGGCTGTTCGACACCTTCTTCGAGCTGCCGCACCAGGCGCTCGCGCCGGAGCTGGCGCAGGACTATCACCAGCGCACCAGCCTGATCTCCATGCGCATGCTGTTCGCCGTGGTCGGCGGGCTCGGCATGACCCTGATGGCCTATCAGGTGTTCCTCAAGGAGAACCCCGACGGTTCCGGCGGCGTGCTCGCCCGTGACGGCTACTTCTCCTACTCGCTGGCCGCCGCGCTGCTGATCTTCGGCGTGATCCTGGTCTCCTCGCTGGGCACGCACAGCCGCATCCCCTATCTGCGCGAGCCGCCGAAGCGGAAGATCACCGCCGGCGTGATGGCCCGCGAGGTCGGCCAGACGCTGAAGAACCGCGGCTTCATCGTCACGGCCCTGACCGGCATGTTCATCGCCATCGCGACGGGCTCGAAGAACGGCCTGGAGCTCTATTTCGGCATCTATTTCTGGGAGCTGACCCAGGGCCAGCTCGCGCTCCTGACCACCGTCAGCGTCGTCGGCAGCGCCATCGGCGTGATCATCGCCCCGCACGTGGCCCGCATGCTGGGCAAGAAGACCGGCGCGATCCTGATGTTCACGGCCGCGCTCGCCATCGGCGTCGCGCCCATCACGCTGCGGCTCATGGAGCTGTTGCCGGCCAACGGGACCCCGGCCCTGCTGGCGATCCTGCTGGTCGAACAGTTCCTCAACACCGCCATGGCGGCGGGCATGGTCGTGCTGCTGCTGTCGATGGTGGCCGACGTGGTCGAGGACGCCGAGGTCAAGACCGGCCGCCGCTCCGAGGGACTGCTGCTGTCGGCCGACAACCTGTTCAAGAAGATGGTCTCGGGCGTCGGCATCTTCATCGCCGGCGCGCTCCTGAAGGCGGTGCACTTCCCGACCGAGGCCCAGCGCGGGGCGGTTGACCCGGAGATCCTGCGCAACCTCGCCCTGCTCTACCTGCCGATGGCGGCCGGGCTCTACGGCGCGGCGATCCTGTGCATCTTCGCCTTCAACATCGACCGGGCCAAGCACGAGGAGAACCTGCGCATCCTGGCCGAGCGGCGCGGGCGCGAGCCCTTCGCCAGCGAGGCCGCAAGCGCGGCGACCACCCCCGCCGGCGGCCTGTCGCCGGCCGGCTCGGCGTCCTAGGCGCGCGGGCGGACATGCTCCAGACGCGCTTTTCGCCGCCCGCGGCCGTACCGAACCTTCGAACCTGCCGGAGCCCCGTCCCATGACATCGCGAGCCCAAGCGAGCGAGCCGAAGCTCGGCCTGCCCACCATGCTGAGCTACGGCGTGGGCTCGGTGGCCTTCGGCATTTCCGTGCAGTCGCTCTCGGCGGCGGTGCTGCAGCTCTACTTCAACCAGGTGATCGGCCTGCCCGCGGTGTGGGTGGGCGCGGCGATCATGGCCTCGCTGGTGGTGGACGCGGTGCTGGACCCGCTGATCGGGCGCTGGTCGGACAACTTCCGCTCGCGCCTGGGCCGGCGCCACCCCTTCATGTACGCCGCCGCGGGCCCCACGGCCTTCGCCTTCTTCTTCCTCTGGAACCCGCCGCACGGCCTGACGACCGGCGGCCAGTTCGCCTTCATGATCGGCATGCTGATCGCCGTGCGGCTGTCGGTGTCGCTCTACGAGATCCCGTCGACCGCCCTCGCGCCCGAGCTGGCGCCGGACTACGACAGGCGCACCACCCTGCTCGCGTTCCGCTACTTCTTCGGCATCATCGGCGGGGCGGCCATCACCTTCCTGCTCTACCAGGTGTTCCTGCGCCAGGACGAGGCCAACCCCCTGGGGGTGCTGAACCCGGAGGGCTACGCCCGCTTCGGCGGCTTCGCCGCGGTGGTGATGTTCGTCTGCATCCTGCTGTCCACGGCCGCGACGCACGGGCGCATCCGCCACCTGCACCAGGCCCCCGCGCGCGACGTGCCCCTGCGCCAGGCGATCGCCGAGATCGTGGCCAACTTCTCCAACCGCTCGCTGCTGGTGCTGATGCTGTCGGGACTGGTGGGCGGGGTGTCGCTGGGGCTGACCAGCGGGCTTTCCACCTATTTCTACATCCACCTGTGGGGGCTGAAGTCGCAGCAGGTGTCCTACATCATCGCCGGCGGCCTCATCGCCTCGCTGCTCGGAGTGACGCTGGCGCCCCTGATGTCGCGCCTGATGGGCAAGAAGCGCGCGATGATCCTGCTGTTCTCGATCTCGCTCGTCGCCTCGCTGATCCCGATCGGCTTCCGTCTGCTGGGCTGGATGCCGCCCAACGGCACGCCGCTGCTGCTGGGCCTCCTGATCGGCGACTACGTGGTGACCACCACCCTTGGCCTGATGGGCTTCATCATCGTCACCTCGATGGTCGCCGACGTGGTCGAGGACAACGCCGTGCGCACGGGCCAACGCTCCGAGGGCCTGCTGTTCGCGGCCAATTCCCTGCTGTCGAAATGCACGACCGGCGTCGGCGCCTTCACCGCAGGGGCGCTGCTCAGCCTGGTGCAGTTCCCGGCCCACGCCGCGCCGGGCAGCGTCGATCCGGACATCATGCGCCATCTGGCCCTGATCTACCTGCCGGCCGTGGCCCTGCTGAGCGGAACCTCGATCGCCGTGCTGACCCTCTATCGGATCGACCGGGCCACCCACGAGCGCAACCTGGAGCGCCTGCGCGACGCCGCCGCGCTGGCCGAACTGGCCGAGCACGAGCTCGACCCGCACCTGGAGGCCCGCCGAACGACCTAGTCTTCGCAACGATGCGCTCCCACGCGCGTCGACGACAGGCGGACTACAATGTCCTTGAGGTGCAATGTCCTTGAGCCGCGCTTCGAGCGCCTGAGCGGAGTCGAAGTCCCCCTCCGGTCGCTCCGCGACAGCTCCCCCAGAGGGCGAGCATCCTGGGCCGAGCTTCCGGGCGATGGTCCTGCGCTGACGAGGGTGCGGCGTGGCGGTCTCGGAAAATCGTGCTGGACGCTCGCCGCGTCACCTAGCGCTCGAAGACGCCCATCATCATCGGCCGGGCGAAGACCGCCGGGGCGCCCTTCTGGCTGAGGTCGGGCACCCAGAAGCGCAGTTCGGCGCCGGCGTTCAGGGTGGCGTTCAGCATCTGGGCGGCGATGAAGGGGTCGACCGGCCGGATCGAGCCCTCGGCCACGCCGTCGGAGATCATCGAGGCGAAGCGGTCGGACACGCGGTTGGAGCGCTCCACCATCTCCACGCGGATCGGCTCGGGCAGGGCGCTGAGCGCCGAGGTGCGCAGGAGGGGCCCGTGCTCGGACAGCTGGTATTCGGTCAGGCCCGCCGCGGCCGTCGTCAGGCGCGTCCAGCAGTCGCCCGCCTGGGCGAGCGCCAGGCGCTGGACGCGGCGCATCACCTCGAAGGTGCGGTCGAAGCAGGCGACCACCAGGTCGTCCTTGGCCTCGTGGTGGTGGTAGAAGGAACCCTTGGTCACGTTGAGCTCGGCCGAGATCAGCTCCACCGAGGCGCCGCGATAGCCCCGCCGGTTGATCAGGCGCGTCGCCGCCAGCAGGAAGGTCTCGCGCGAGGGCTCCTGCAAGGCGCCCGCGCCGAGCTCGGGCAGGGGCGAGGGCGCCCAGACCGCGCCCGGTCCCGCCAGGCCGTTGACCAGGATGTCGTACATCCGCTCGCGGATCCGGCCGTAGTCCTCCGGATCGTACTTGGGCAGCCAGGTCGCGGCCCAGAAGAGCTGCTCCAGCAGCATGTGGGTGCGCGCCGTCGTGCGCCCGCGCGACAGCCAGGACAGCTCGGGCGCGTCGAACAGCCGGCGCACCTTTCGGAACACCGCCATGAAGGCGTTGAACACATCGGTCCGCTGCGGATCGTTCAGGGCGCGGATGTCGCTCAGCACCGGGACCTCCGGCGCCTCGCCCGTCGCCGTCAGCCGCAGGCGCTCCAGGTAGAGGTCCAAGAGCCGGTGCAGCCGGGCCGGCGGCGCGGGCTCGGCGAGCGCCTGGTCGACCGTCTCCGCCAGCCAGTTGATCCCGCGCATCATGCAGGCCGCGGCCAGGTCGTCCTTGCGCTTGAAGTAGTAGGTGACGCTGGTGGTCGACAGGCCCACGGCGGCCGCCGCCTTGGCCAGCGTCAGGCCCTTGACGCCCTGATGGTTCAGGATGGCCGTCGCCGCGTCGAGGATGGCGTCCCGCTTGCGTTCGAAACGCGCCGTGGACCGAACGGCGTTGCTGGCGGCCATGGGCCTGAGGCGCTCCTGTGGGCCGCGTCGCGGCGTCAGGCCCTGTCTAACCCAAGGGCCCGCAGGCGCAAGCGCGCCGCGGGCCGGGGCGATGGCGCTCCGGCCCGCGTCGTGCGGTCGGCGGCTCAGCCGACCCCGAGGCTCGCCAGGGCCACGCCGCCGTCGACCGCGATGGTCTCGCCCACCACGTAGTCGCCGGCGCGGGAGGCCAGGTAGATGGCCGCGCAGGCCATGTCCTCGTCGCGGCCGATGCGGCGCGAGGGGATGCGCTTGGCGACCGCCTCGCTCTGGTCGCGGGCCACGCGGTTCATCTCCGAGGCGAAGGCGCCGGGGGCGATGGCGGTGACGTTGATGCCGTCCTGGATCAGCCGGGCCGCCATGCGCCGGGTCAGGTAGATCAGGCCCGACTTGGAGGCGTGGTAGGAATAGGTCTCCTGCGGGTTGAGGCGGATGCCGTCGATCGAGGCGATGTTGATCACCTTCGACGGCGCGTCGGGGCTGGCGGCGGCCTTCAGCGCGCCGTGCAGCGCCTGGGTCAGGAAGAAGGGCGACTTCAGGTTCAGGTTCATCACCTTGTCCCAGCCGCTCTCGGGGAACTCGTCGAAGTCGGCGCCCCACGCCGCACCGGCGTTGTTGACCAGGATGTCGAGCTTGGGCTCCAGCGCGGTCAGGCGCGCGGCCAGGGCCTTGCAGCCCTCGACGGTGGAGACGTCCTGCGGCAGCGAGATGCACGTCCCGCCGTCCTTCGACAGCTCCGCGGCGGTCTCGTCGCAGGCGGCCGGCTTGCGCGAGGAGATGTAGACCTTGGCGCCCTGGGCGATGAAGCCGGCCGCGATCATCTTGCCGATGCCGCGCGAGCCGCCGGTGACGAGGGCCGTACGCCCCTTGAGAGAGAAGAAGTCGAGCGCCATGTGGGCCTCCCTGGCGTGATTGATCCGTGGCGAAAGCCGAGGCGAAAAAGGGCCTCCAGGCCCCAAGCACATTTGACTCGCGCCGGTCGCCTGGGGCCTATAACACGCGTTTGAATTTCCGGGTCACCCGTCGAGAAGCGACCCGCCAAGGCATAAATCGAGGGACCGCCATAATGACCGCCATCAACGAAGTGACCGACCTTACGGTCGAGGGCGACGTCGCCGTCATCACGCTCAACTCGCCGCCCGTGAACGCCCTGTCGGCCAAGGTGCGCGAAGGCCTCTACGAGGGCTTCAAGGCCGCCGGCGCCGACCCCGCCGCCAAGGCCATCGTGCTGATCTGCGAGGGCCGCACCTTCATCGCCGGCGCGGACATCACCGAGTTCGGCGGCGCCTCGAAGGGCCCGGGCCTGCACGAGGTGCAGGACATGATGGAAGGCTCGCCCAAGCCGGTGGTCGCCGCGATCCACGGCACGGCGCTCGGCGGCGGCCTGGAGGTCGCGCTCTGCGCCCACTACCGCGTGGCGGTTCCCTCGGCCAAGGTCGGCCTGCCGGAAGTGAACCTGGGCCTGCTGCCCGGCGCCGGCGGCACCCAGCGCCTGCCGCGCATCGTCGGCGCCCAGAAGGCGCTGGAGATGATGACCTCGGGCCAGCACGTGCCGGCCAAGGCTGCGCTGGCCATGGGCCTGGTCGACGAGCTCGCCGAGGAAGGCAAGCTGCGGGAGGCCGCCATCGCCTTCGCCAAGAAGTGCGTGGCCGAGAACAAGCCGCTGGTGAAGGTGCGCGACAACGACTCCAAGGTCGCCGCCGACCGCGGCAAGCCTGAGATCTTCGAGGCCTTCCGCAAGGCCAACGCGCGCAAGTTCCGCGGCTTCCTGGCGCCGGAATACAACATCCGCTGCATCGAGGCGGCGGTGAACCTGCCCTTCGAGGAAGGCCTGGCGGTCGAGCGCAAGCTGTTCATGGAGCTGATGACCGGCTCGCAGTCGGCGGCGCAACGCTACTCGTTCTTCGCCGAACGCACCGCCCAGAAGATCCCGGACGTGCCGGACGACACCCCCGTCATCCCGATCAACAAGGTGGGGATCATCGGCGCCGGCACCATGGGCGGCGGCATCGCCATGAACTTCGCCAACGTCGGCATCCCGGTGGTGATCGTCGAGGTCAAGCAGGACGCCCTCGACCGCGGCCTCTCCGTCATCCGCAAGAACTACGAGCGCACCGCCTCGCGCGGCGGCATCACCGCCGAGCAGGTCGAAGAGCGCATGGGCCTGATCACCGGCTCGCTGTCGATGGAGGAGAGCTTCAAGGACGTCGACCTGGTGATCGAGGCGGTCTTCGAGCGCATGGACGTGAAGAAGGACATCTTCACCAAGCTCGACGCCATCTGCAAACCCGGCGCGATCCTGGCCACCAACACCTCGGGCCTGAACATCGACGAGATCGCCAGCGTCACCAAGCGCCCGGAAAGCGTCATCGGCCTGCACTTCTTCTCGCCGGCCAACGTGATGAAGCTCCTGGAGATCGTGCGCGCGGACCACACCTCCAAGGAGGTCATCGCCACCTCCATGAAGCTGGCCAAGAAGATCGGCAAGGTCGCCGCCCTGGTCGGCGTCTGCCCCGGCTTCGTCGGCAACCGCATCCTGGGCCAGCGCCAGCGCGAAGCCCAGAAGCTGGTCATGGAAGGGGCCATGCCCTGGGACGTGGACCGCGTGCTCTACGACTTCGGCTTCCCCATGGGCCCCTTCGCCATGAGCGACCTGGCGGGCCTGGACATCGGCTGGGTGAAGGAGAAGTCCAAGGGCGAGAGCATCCGCGACGTGCTCTGCGAGATGGACCGCCGCGGCCAGAAGACCGGCGCCGGCTACTACGACTACGACGAGAACCGCAACGCCATCCCCTCGCCGGTCACCGAGAAGATCATCAACGACTTCATCGTCAAGTCGGGCGCCAACCCGCGCAAGATCTCCGACGAGGAGATCCTGGAGCGCTGCATCTATCCGATGATCAACGAGGGCGTGAAGATCCTCGAGGAGAAGAAGGCCATCCGCGCCTCCGACATCGACGTGGTCTGGCAGAACGGCTACGGCTGGCCCGTCTACCGCGGCGGCCCCATGTGGTACGGCGACCAGATCGGCCCGGCCAAGGTGCTGGCCAAGATGCAGGAATTCCAGGCCAAGATGGGCGACACCTTCAAGCCCGCCGCGCTGCTGGAAAAGGTCGTGGCCGAAGGCAAGAAGTTCTCCGACCTCTGAGTTCAGGAACCCGCCCGGGCGCTCGTCCGGGCGGGTTTCTTTCAATCTTCAACCTCCCCTTACGGCATGTGAGGGGCATTTCCTCCCCAACCGACAGGACACTCCTTCATGCGTGAAGCCGTCATCGTCTCCACCGCGCGCACGCCGATCGGCAAGGCCTACCGCGGCGCCTTCAACAACACCTCCGGGGCCGAACTCGGCGGCCACGTGATCGCCGAGGCGGTCAAGCGCGCCGGGATCGATCCGGGCGAAGTCGACGACGTGGTCATGGGCGCGGCCCTGCAGCAGGGCTCGACCGGCAACAACATCGCCCGCCGCGCGGCGCTGCGCGCCGGCCTGCCGAACACCGTCTCCGGCATGAGCCTGGACCGCCAGTGCTCCTCGGGCCTGATGGGCATCGCCACGGCGGCCAAGTACATCATCAACGACGGCGCGACCGTCGCCATCGGCGGCGGGCTGGAGTCCATCTCGCTCGTGCAGAACGACAAGATGAACCGCTTCCGCACGTCGGATAAGTGGCTCGACGAGCACGTGCCGGAAATCCACACCTCGATGATCGAGACCGCCGAGATCGTCGCCGAGCGCTACGGCGTGAGCCGCGAGGCCCAGGACGAATACGCGTTCCAGTCCCAGCAGCGCACCGCCGCGGCCCAGGCCGCCGGCGTGTTCAACGCCGAGATCGCCCCGCTGACCTCGATCATGATGGTGCAGAACAAGGAGACCGGCGAGTTCTCCGAGCGCGAAGTCACCCTGACCAACGACGAGGGCAACCGTCCGCAGACGACCCTGGCCGACCTGCAGAAGCTGGCCCCCGTGTTCAAGGGCGGCCAGTACGTCAAGGAAGGCAAGTTCGTCACCGCCGGCAACGCCAGCCAGCTCTCCGACGGCGCCGCCGCCGTGGTGCTGATGGAGCGCAAGGAAGCCGAGCGCCGCGGCCTGACCCCGCTGGGCGCCTACCGCGGCATGGCCGTGGCCGGCTGCGGCCCGGAGGAAATGGGCATCGGCCCGGTCTTCGCGATCCCCAAGCTGCTCGAGCGCAACGGGCTGAAGATCGACGACATCGACATGTGGGAGCTGAACGAGGCCTTCGCCTCGCAGTGCCTCTACTGCCGCGACAAGCTGGGCATCGATCCCGCGAAGTACAACATCTCGGGCGGCGCCATCTCGATCGGCCACCCCTACGGCATGACCGGCGCGCGCGCGACCGGCCACATCCTGCACGAGGGCAAGCGCCGGGGCTACAAGTACGGCGTGGTCACCATGTGCGTCGGCGGCGGCATGGGCGCGGCGGGCCTGTTCGAGATCTTCTAAGCCAGGCGCGCATCGCGAAATGTCGAGGGCCGCCCAGGCGACTGGGCGGCCCTTTTCCTTGGAGCTTCGCTCCGCGCCGCCCCCTCCACCGCAGGCGGGAGAGGCGCGCGGGTCAGCCGAGCCGGCCCACCGCCTCGGCGACGACGGCGGGCTTTTCCAGGACCACCATGTGGCCGGCCTCGGGGATCGAGACGAGTTCGGCGCCGGCGATCGCCTTCTTGAAGCCGTGGGCGTAGACGGGCGGGATCAGGCGGTCGGAATCGCCCCAGACGATCACGGTCCTGGCCTTGATCCGGTAGAGGCGCTGGGCGAGCCCCCGCTCGGGGATGGGGAACAGGATGCGCCCGGCCATGCCGAGCTGGCGGGCGTTCTGCACCAGATAGGCCTGCAGGAAGCCCGGGTCCTCCACCGAGCGGCCCGCCGTCAGCATGGCCGCCCCCGCCGCCTCGTCGTGGAACAGGTAATGCGGCATCTCGAAGGGCATCAGCGAGAAGAGGTCGGCGATCGGGTGGTCGTCGTCCCACAGCCCCGCCGGGCAGATGAGCGCGAGGCGCGAGACGTCGTTGGGCGCGAGCGCGGCCATCTCGGCGGCGATCATCCCGCCCATTGAGTGGCCCACGAGCACCGGATCCTTCAGGCTCAGCGCCTCGACCACGTCCCAGCCGTGCAGGGTGAAGTCGAGCATGTCGCGGATCTCCGGACACTCCTCGCTGTCGCCGTAGCCGGGGATCAGGGGCGCATAGACGTGGTGCGTCCGGGCCAAGGCGGCGAGGAACGGGTCCTCGGGGCTGGTCCCGCCGGCGCCGTGCAGGAAGACGAGGTCGGGACCCGAGCCGCCCTCGATGTAGCGGACGGGAACGTGGCGGGTCTGGACGGTCTTGAGCTCCATCTGTCCGTCCTCCCTCAGGCTTCGACCGGCGCGCGGGTCGGCGCGGCGGGCAGGGAGCCGGACGCCACGCGCCTGGCCAAGGGCTTGCACCAGAAGCGGTCGTCGTCGGCGTAGTCGGGGAACATGTTCCGCAGCTTGGGCATCACCTTCTCGGCGAACAGCTTGGTGGAGTACATGCACTTGTCGGCCGGCATGTCGCCCACGTGCATCAGGCAGAAGATGTTGCCGACGTTGAGCCCCTTGATCAGGTCCTCCATCCGCTGGCGCACGGTCTCGGGGCTGCCGGCGATGACGTGGCCCTGCTCGGTCAGGTCCTTCCAGGTCAGGGTCGAATAGCCGCCGCGCGGCGGAGCGTACTGCGAGAGCGCGCCGGTCTGGATGGTCTTGATCGTGCGGTAGCCCGGCGCGTCGGCGAAGCCCGGATAGACGTGCAGACAGCGGTTGTAGAAGTAGTTCACGTGCGGGGCGTAGAGGCGCTCGGCCTCCTCGTCGGTCTCGGCCACGCAGATCGTCTGGGCGAAGCCGGCGCGGTAGGGGCTGGCGTCGGGAGCGCCGCGCTCGGCCACCCGGTCCCAGTAGCCCTGCATCAGCGCCTTGGCCCGCAGATAGCCGGAGAAGCTGAGGTAGGAGTAGGAATAGGTGTTGTCGATGCAGAAGTCGTAGGTCTCCACCGAGCCGCCGCCGGGGATGTGGACCGGCGGATGCGGCTGCTGGATCGGCCGCGGCCAGATGTTGACGTGGCGCAGCTTGTTGTAGCGGCCGTTGAAGGCGAAGGGGTCGCGCTCGGTCCAGGCCCTGATGATCAGGTCGTGGGCCTCCTGGTACTTCTCGCGCGTCAGCGAGGGGATCTGGCCGTAGCAGTAGTTGGTGTCCATCGAGGTGCCGACCGGGAATCCCGCCACCAGCCGCCCGCCGGAGATGCAGTCCAGCATGGCGAACTCCTCGGCCACGCGGACCGGAGGGTTGTAGAGCGCGATGGAGTTGCCCAGCACCACGATGGCGGCGTTGGACGTGCGGCGCGCCAGGCCCGCGGCGATGATGTTGGGGCTGGGCATGATGCCGTAGCCGTTCTGGTGGTGCTCGTTCACCCCGATCCCGTCGAAGCCGAGGGTGTCGGCGTATTCGAGCAGGTCCATGTAGGTGTTGTAGACCTCGTGGCTCCGCGCCGGATCGAACAGGCGCTGGTCGATGTCGACCCACACCGAGCGGTGCTTCTCCCGGAA
>Ga0209066_10003515_pt1 | contig 17791 bp, 18 predicted proteins | sample All_14_2_FD_187198 | JGI IMG/M metagenome (GOLD analysis project Ga0209066, IMG submission 187198) | Freshwater microbial communities in response to fracking from Pennsylvania, USA - Allegheny Zone_MetaG_DW_15 (SPAdes) (version 2) ... | reverse complement strand
GCTGGCGGCCGATCCGCACGCGATCAATATCGACCGCATCAGCGGCCACTTCGAGGCGGCCGCCAACATGACCGACGCCATGGGCGCGCTCTGGGCCCTGGTGCAGGTCGGCGGCGAGGCCCGTGACAAGGCCCTGGCCGCCTTCCACACCAGGTGGAAGGACGAACCACTGGTGCTGGACAAGTGGTTCGCCGTCCAGGCCCGCGACCCGTCGGCGGACGTCCTCGATCGCGTCATCGCCCTGACCCGGCACGCCGATTTTGACGCGACAAACCCCAATCGTTTCCGGGCCCTGGTCTCGACTTTCGCCAACTTCAACCCGTCCCGGTTCCACGATCCCAGCGGCGCGGGCTACCGTTTCCTGGCGGAAAAGATTCTGGCCGTGGACGCCTACAACCCGATGACGGCGGCGCGTCTGGTCGAAGCGCTGGGCGGCTGGCGGCGCTACGCCGACACGCTGGGGGCTCAGATGCGCGAGGCCCTCAAGGTCATCGCCGCCCATCCGGGCCTGTCCAAAAATGTGCTGGAGCTCGCGACCAAGGCGCTGGGCTGACACTTGGCGTCTCCAGTTGCCTACGGATCAATTGCGACCAATAGGCTCATCCCCCGCCAAATCGGCCGTTCCTCCGTGACGGGGACCTTGGGCGTGCGTTAGATTCACCATGTGTGGCGAAGTGACTCGCCAGGGATGACGCGGGGAGCTGCGGGCGCTTGAGAATTGGGGATGCAAGACCCGGAAGACCGGCGGAAGCCGGACCTTCCGCGGCGGGCGTCGTGCGGTCGATCACCGCGCGGTCGCCGTCGCAGGTCTATATCCGCGTCGCCATTCTCGCCGCCCTGCTTCTGCTGGCGGTCTATACCGCCTTCGGGGTCAAGCGCCTGCAACGCGAGGCGGAGATGGCTCCGGGGGGCGCGCCGCTCGCCGCCGAGGCCAGCCTGGTGGCCGGTCGCATCGAGGCCAATCTGGCAGCCCAGCGCGCCGGCCTATCGGCGGCTTCCGACATCCTGCAGCGCGACCCGGCCGACACCATGGACGCCGCCGAGATCGCCCTTCGCGCCAGTGGGGGCGAGGCCGTGGCCGTCGCCGTGGCCGGCCCCGCCGGTGTCCAGGCCGTCGCCGGACGCGATGACGGCGCCGACTGGAAGGCCGCCGCGCGCGCCGCCGCCGCCTCGGGTCGGTCGACCTGGACGGGTACGGCGGGGGAGACCGGCCGCCTCTATGTCGCCGCCGTCGCCCCGGCCTCGACCGGTCGCAATTTTATCATCGCCAGCGGGGACCCGGCCCGTCTGCTCACCGACCCGGGCAAGGGCGGCGCCCGCGCCATCGCCCTGCCCGACGGTCGGCTGCTGGCCGCCCAGGGTCGCTCGGTCCAGGGCCTGCCCACCTTCCGCGAGGCGTTCGCCCTGTCCATGGAAGATGTGGGCGGTCAGGCCGCCGCCCTGCGCGGTCAGGCCGCCAACGGCGCCCTGCTGGACGTGGCGGTGCAGCCCCTGGCCGAGGGCGCACTGCTGGCCGTCGCGGGCTCGCCGTCGCGCAACGTCGCCAATATGGACCGTCAGGTCATGGAAGGCGCCTTCAACCTGCTGGCGCCCCTGGCCGTCGGCATCGCCCTGGCGCTGATGCTGATGATGCAGAGCCGCAAGGTCGAGGTCGCCCATCGCGAATTCGTCGACAGCGAACAGCGCTTCCGGCTCGCGGTCGAAGCCGCCCGCTGCGGTATCTGGGAATGGGACCTGCGCGGCGACCAGGTGTTCCTGTCTGACGTGACCGGCGTGATGTTCGGCTGGGGCGGCGGCGGCATCGTTTCGGGCCAGGAGATGCTGGACCGCATCTCGATCGATCACCGCGAGCGTGTGCGCCAGGCCCTGGCCAACGCCGCCATGTACGGCGCCTTCGACGTCTCGTTCCGCGTGCCCGCCACCCAGCAGGGCGGCCGCTCGATCTGGGTCGACGCCCGTGGCCAGGGTTTCGGCAAGCCCGGCGAGGACGGCTATGTCCGGATCATCGGCGTCGCCCTGGACGTCACCGAGGAGCGTCTGGCCCAGGCGCGCGCCCAGGCCGCCGAGAACCGCCTGCGCGACGCCATCGAGAGCGTTTCCGAAGCCTTCGTGCTGTGGGATCGCCAGGGCCGGCTGTTGATGTGCAACCGCAACTACCGCAGCGTCTTCAATCTTGAGCCCAAGCTGCTGAAGCCCGGCGCGCCGCGCGCCGAGGTCAACCGCTTCGCGGCCCTGGCCATCAAGCAGGACCATCCCGCCCCCGACGGCGCCAAGGGCGTGCGCGAGGCCGAGATGATGGATGGTCGCTGGATCCAGATCAGCGAGCGCCGCACCGCCGAAGGCGGTCTGGTCATGACCGCCGCAGACATCACCGCCATCAAGAACCAGGAAGAAGCCCGTCGCCTCAACGAGGAGCAGCTTCAGAACGCTGTTGCTGGCCTGGAGCGCAGCCAGGAGCAACTGGCCGAGCTGGCCCGCAAGTACGAGATGGAGAAGGTCAAGGCCGAGGGCGCCAACAAGGCCAAGAGCGAGTTCCTGGCCAATATGAGCCACGAGTTGCGCACCCCGCTGAACGCCATCAACGGCTTCTCCGAGATCATGATGAACGAGATGTTCGGGCAGCTCGGCGACCAGCGCTACAAGGGCTACAGCCAGGACATCCACAATTCCGGCCAGCACCTGCTGGCCCTGATCAACGACATCCTCGACATGTCCAAGATCGAGGCCGGCAAGATGAACCTCAAGTTCGAGCCGCTGAACCTGGAAGACGTGGCCGAGGACGCCGTGCGCCTGGTCCGCAACCGCGCCGAGGCGGCGGGCCTGAAGCTGGTGATCGACTTCCCGCAACTGCCCGAGATCGAGGCCGACTATCGGGCGGTCAAGCAGGTGCTGCTGAACCTGCTGTCCAACGCCATCAAGTTCACACCCCGGGCCGGCAGCGTCACGATCCGCGCCGAGGTGCGCCGTGATCCGCTGGGCGAGCGGGTGCGGGTCTCGGTGCAGGACACCGGCATCGGCATCGCCAAGGACGATCTGGCGCGCCTGGCGCGGCCGTTTGAACAGGTCGAGAGCCAGCTCTCCAAAACGACCCAGGGCACTGGCCTGGGCCTGGCCCTGACCAAGTCGCTGATCGAGATGCACGACGGCGTACTGGAAATGACAAGCACCCCCGGCGAAGGCACGACGGTGAGCTTCATGCTGCCGGTTCGTCAGAGCGGTGTAAATCTGGCCCGAGACTTCGCGGCTGCCTGATCGCTTTCTCAAAGCGATCAGATTATTACTTCCCTTTAATAGACTTAATTCGAAGTCATGAAGCGCTCGTAACGGGTATTCTGACCTTCTCAAGTCTACACCCTCACTCAATCCATGCGCCCTGCGCAGATCGAGGGAGTTTGCACATGACCCGGTTCATCAACCGTCTGGCCGCTTTGGCCGCCCTGGCCCTGGCCGCCACGCCGATCGTCGGCCTGACAGCGGCCCACGCGGCCGAACCTGCTTCGCCTGCCCGGATCCAGATCGGCGACCTGCGTCTGTCCAACCCGGTCGACGCTGCGGAGTTCATGCGCCGCGCCGAGCAGGCCGCCGACGCGGTCTGCGCCACGCGCATCACTGCGGAAAAGCTGCGCGGCCTGTCGGTTCGCGCCTGCTACTGGGACTTTAGCGCAGACCTCCGCAGCGAACTGAGCCGCGCCCAGATCGCCGACCTGCGCGCCGCCCGCCGCGCCCAGCCCAAGATGTTCGCCATGCGGTCCGTCGGCCCTTTCTAGGGCGCCTGCGTCCCGCGGCGGCTCACCCCCGCCGCATCCACGCCGCGACCGCCCAGGCATGGGCGTCGTGGCGCAGGGCGACCACGGCGTCGCGCGGATCCAGCCAGGCCAGTTCATGGTCATCCTCGACCTTGAGGCCAGCCCTGAGCTCGATCATGCGCGCTGTATGAACACCGCCGAAATTGCGCACCGGTTGACCGTCGGACTTCAGGAAAACCTGCGAGACCTCGGCCACCAGGTCGCCGACCTCGACGACCAGACCGGTTTCCTCGCCGAACTCCCGGACCACGGCCTGGGGCTCGGTCTCGCCCGGATCAACCGCGCCCCCTGGCAGGTCAAAATAGGGTGGCTTGCCGGGCTTCGTCACGCGCACGACGGCGATCTCGCCCACGGCGTTTTCAACGATGCCGAAAGCCGCCGCGCGATCCAGATAGCTTAACCCCGGCGTCGGCTGGCCGAACGCGAGCAAGCCGTCAGTCCTTGCCGTAGAGATCAAGCCACGGATCGGCCTTGCCGTTCTCAACGTCAGCGACGCTGATCTCCGGACGATAACCGATCTTGCCATTGGCGCTTTCCCGCCAGGCGTCGGTCACCAGATCGCGCAGTGCAGCGGCGCCGGCCGCCAGGCGCGCCTGGACGAAGGCCTTGGCGCGCGGATCGGTGTCGACCATGCCGCCCGACTTTTCCAGCGCATACAGCGGCTCGGTCAGCTTCCAGGTGGTGGTCAGATAGCCGACGACGCGGGTCTCGATCGAGCAGGCGCAGTCCGTATAGGCCGGCATCAGCGCCCTGACCTCGGCCTCGTCGCCCACGGCCTTGGCCAGGGGCCCTTCAAAGGCGCCGTGGATCGCACGCGAGTTGGTGTAGCCATTGGGGTTGGGATAGTCGCCCCAGCCATTGTAGTGCACCGACAGGTGCAGCGGCTGGCTGGCGTCGCCAACATAGTGAGCCCAGACGCCCAGATCGCGCAGCAGCAGGTCCTCGCGGCGCTTCAGATCGGCGGCGTAATAGGCTTTCCGGACCGGATCGGTCGCCGACTTCTCCGCCGCCACCAGGATGCGCCAGTAGGTGAAGTCCTTCACCAGCTGCTGATAGCCGTCGATCATCGCATAGGGCAGGTAGCCGGCCTTCCAGCTGTCCATGCCGACGGCGCGCAGGGCGGTCTCGTAGTCGGCGCGGGTGGGCGGCAGGGTCGCGACCGTGAACATCGGCCCGCCGAACATCCGCCCTTCGTCATCGATATCCAGGAAGTGAGCCGAGTCGCGGTCGTGGTCGTGGATCTTGCCCGAGCCCTTGGAGCGATCCAGTTCACGCGCATACTCGCCGATCGTGGCGATGGCGGTCGGCGTGCGCACAAAGGCCGGCACGTCCGAGGGCAGGCTCTGGGCCCCCAGCACGCCGATCAGACGGTGCCCCGAGGCGCCCCAGGCCAGGGCGGAATTGGCGGGCGCGGCAAGGGCCGCCGCGAGGGCGAGAACCGTTAGGCTGGACGACAGGCGCGACATGGAAGCTCCGCGAAACTAGTGAATGCCCAGGGCGACCTCGACCCGGGCGACCCATGCCTTGACGGCCGGATACAGCGACAGGTCGAAACCGCCCTCGTGGGCGACCCGGGTGTAAGCCACCAGCGCGATATCCGCCAGAGTAAGCCGCTCGCCCACCAGACAGGGCGTCTGGTTCAGCTGTGTTTCCAGACGCGCGAGAGCGCCATTGCCGCGCTCGACCAGCTTGGCGTCCAGCGTGCTCACCGGCTTGCCCAGATACTCCACCTGGAACCTCGCCACAGCGACATAGGGCTCGTGACTGTACTGCTCCCAGAACAGCCACTCATACATCTTGGCGCGTTCAAAGGCGTCGGTCGGGATCAGCGCCGAGCCCTCGGCCAGATGCAGCATGATGGCGTTGGACTGGGCCAGGGCCCGGCCATCGTCGAGGATCACGGCCGGCACCTGGCCGGCAGGGTTCATCGCCAGGAATTCCGGCGTCCGCGACTGCGATTGCAGGATGTCGATTTCGATCCAGTCGAACGGCAGGGACAGCTGTTGGGCGGTCCACTTCACCTTCAGGCAGTTGCCCGATTTCGTGTCACCGTAGATGCGCAGGGTCATCGCTCGCCTCCAAAGGGTTGTCACGGCGCCGTGATCGGACTATCCAGAGCCGCCCGACAGATACGCCGATAAGAGGATTCCCTCGATGCGTCGCACGCTCGCCGGAATTTTGGCCTTCATGGCCATGTCCACCGCCCTCCCCGCCTTCGCCGCCGACCCGGACCCTGCCGCGCGTCCTGATCCGCTGGGCGACCTGATCACCGGCGCCCTGACGGGGACGATTCCGGGTACGCTCGAATACAAGATGAAGGCGACCCTGTACCACGCGGGCGCCAAGGGCATCCGGGCGCTGGACTCGCTGGGCTGCAAGGTCGTGGCCATGCGCACCGTGGCGGTCGACAAGACGGTGATCCCGCGCCGCACCGTGCTCTTCATCAAGGAAACCGTCGGCCTGCCCATGCCCGACGGCCGCAAGCATGACGGCTACTGGTACGCTTCCGACGTGGGCGGCGCGATCAAGGGCCTGAAGCTGGACCTGTTCAGCGGCTCGGGCCGCTCGTCGATGGCGCCGCTGATGCCCCTGAACCTGACGCATCTGTCGGTCAGCAAGGTTGGTGAATTCAAGGGCTGCCCGCCCGAATAGGGCGCTGGACCGCATCTGCCGTCTACAGTCGCAACCTCCACCGTCGCCACCCGTTAGCGTGCCTCACAAGAGGATACGCCGCATGATACTTCCCAAGGGCGCCACCGTAGCCGTCGTCGACGGCGAAAAGCTGGTCATGTTCAGGAACACCGGGGAACATGAGCCCCAGCTGACCGTCCTTCCGGTGGAAGCCATCGATGGCGCCGGCTCAGGCTCGAAGGGACATCAGTCCAGTTCCGCCAACCCGGACGAGAGCACGCGGGCCGAAGATGGCTACGCCGCTGGCGTCGCGGCCATGCTGAACGGCCAGGCCCTGTCCGGCGCCTTCGACCACCTGCTGGTCATTGCCGCGCCCAAGACGCTGGGCGAGCTGCGCAAGCACTGGGGAAAACCGCTCCAGGCCAAGCTGGTCGGCGAGATCGCCAAGGACCTGACGGGTCAGTCAGCAGATCAGATCGTCACGGCGATCGACAAGGCCTGACGGCGATGGCGGGGTCGCAAGACCTCGCCGCAATCGTCGTTTCAGGCAGCCTGCAGCTGTTGCTTGACCCGCTCGGCGAGGGTCTTGATGTCGATCGGCTTGGGCAGGAAGGTCACCCCCGTCTCGCCTTCCAGCAGGTCGCTGAACTCGGCCTCGGCATAGCCGCTGATGAACATCACCGGCGCATTGCCCAGATAGCCCCGCGCCTTCTTCAGCAGGGTGGGGCCGTCGATGCCAGGCATGATCACGTCGCTGATCAGCAGGTCGATGGTGCCGGCATTGGCCTCGGCGATCAGCAGGGCCTCCTCGCCGTCGCAGGCCTCCAGCACCTCATAGCCACGCGCCCGCAGCAGACGAGCGGCGACGCCGCGCACGGCGTCCTCGTCCTCGACGAACAGGATACGGCCGGCGCCGGACAGGTCGCGGGGCGGACGAGCCTTGGGCGGCTCGGCGGCCACGGCGGCGGCCTCGGCGATGGCGGCGGCGGTCGGCACATGGACCGGCAGGAAGATGCGGAAGGCCGCGCCTTCGTCTGGGCGGCTGTGGACGTGGATCCAGCCATCGCTCTGCTTGACGATGCCATAGACGGTGGCCAGGCCCAGGCCCGTACCCTCACCCACCGGCTTGGTGGTGAAGAACGGGTCGAAGATCTTGCCCATCACGTCGGGCGGGATGCCGGGACCATCATCGCTGACCTCGATGAAAGCGGTGTCGCCCTCGGCGCCGGGGAAGCCGAGCGCCACGGCCTCCTCCTGGGTCAGCCGGGCGGTGCGGATACGCACGATGCCGCCGCCCTTGGCGGCGCGCACGGCGTCGCGGGCATTGACGGCCAGGTTCATGACCGCCGTTTCCAGCTGGCTCTTGTCGGCCCGCACCTGCGGCAGGTCGCGGCCATAGTCGGTGATCAGCTTGACGTCTTCGCGCAGCAGGCGGCGCAGCAGGACCTCGAATTCCGAGATCAGTTCGCCCAGGTCCAGCACTTCGCGCTGCACGGTCTGCTTGCGCGAGAAGGCCAGCAGCTTTCGCACCAGGTCGGCGGCGCGAACGCCCGTCTGGCGGATCTCGTTGAGGCCTTCATACGACGGATCGCCCACCGGGTGACGGTGCAGCAGTTCGTCCAGACGCAACTGGATGGCGGTCAGCAGATTGTTGAAGTCGTGCGCCACGCCGCCGGCGAGCTGGCCGATGGCCTGCATCTTCTGGGCCTGGGCCAGTTGCAGCTCGACCTGCTTCTGCTCGGAGACATCGATCAGATAGGCGACCAGACGCCCCTCGGCCCGGTATAGATAGAGGTGGGCAATGCGGGTCGGATCGCGCGACAGACGCACCTCAAAGGGCCCGGCCTTGCCGCCGGCCAGACGGGTTTCGGCCTCGGCGCGGGTTACGGGCTCGATCAGGTCGCCAAACACCACGCCGGCCTTGGCGCCCGGCCCTGCCATGGCCGTCAGGGCGGGATTGGCCTCGAGAATGCGCGAGTTGAACGGATCAAGCCCCTCCAGCAGGGCTGCGCCGAATGGCGAGGCGCCGGAAAAGGCGTCCAGAGACCCCGGCGGTGGCGCCGTGGCCTCGACCACGGGCATGGACGGGACCTCGGCGGCGAGGGTCTGAACCACGACGGGCGGGGCCAGGCGGACCAGAAGACGGCCGCCGGCCAGCCGGGACACCGTGGCGACCCGGTCAGCGCCGTCCACCCGCAGCAGGCCCTCGGCCATTTCACCCTTGCGCGCCCGGACCAGGGCGGCGAACAGGCCAGAACCGGCCACGCCCTTGGGCAGGCGGCGGGCGTCACCCATCACAAGCCGCCAGGCCGCGTTGGCCGCCAGCAGCCGCCCATCGGCGGCGACCAGGGTGGCCGGCTCGTTCAGGGCGTCGATAAAGCCTTCGGCGGCGTCCAGGTCGCTCTCGTGATGAGCAGAGGCGCGAATGGCCACCAGGCCCAGGATCGCGACACCCGCGACACCGCCCAGCAGCAGCAGGCCCGCCAGGGTGGCTGGCCCGGCGCGCAGGGCCGGCACGGCGGCCAAACCTGCGGCAGCCACGAAAAAGATGGCCGCGCCCCAGATATAGGGGTCGAAGCGGCGGCGCATCGCGCCGGTGTCGGCAATGTCCTGGACGGGCATTTCGGCCATGGACGACGGCAATCCTTGTTCAGGGCTCGATCGCGACTCACCTCGAGCCGGTCGTAGAATACTCTTTATGTGCCGCAAGGTCAGAGGGCGTCTGAAATACGCTTTAAAAACGGCCGATTAGAGAGGCCTCGCCGATGGCTTGGGCTTCTTGCCGTTCATGATGAAGCCGATGACCTTGGCCACGGCCTCGAAATGGTCGGCCGGGATTTCTTCATCGATTTCGACCGTCGCATAGAGGGCGCGCGCCAGGGGCGGATCCTCCAGCACCGGCACACCGTGCTCCTCGGCCACGGCGCGGATCTTCAGCGCTAGGTCGTCCATGCCCTTGGCCACGCACATCGGCGCGGGCGTCTCGCCCGGCTCGTACTTCAGCGCGACGGCGTAGTGGGTCGGGTTCATCACCACGACGGTGGCCTTGGGCACCGCCTGCATCATCCGCTGACGCGAGCGCTGCATCTGGATCTGGCGGCGCTTGGCCTTGATGTGCGGGTCGCCGTCCGACTGCTTGTACTCGTCCTTCACTTCCTGGAGCGTCATGCGCATCCGTTTCATGAAGCGCTGGCGCTGCCAGAACCAGTCGAATCCGGCGGTAAGGGTCAAGAGCAGGATCACCGCGAAGAACAGCTTGGTCGCCAACTTCATCGATACGGGGATCATGTCGGCCGGCGCCATGCCGACCATGTTGACGATCTCGTCGGCGTGCGGCTCGAGCACGAACCAGGCGATGATGCCGGTGACGATGAATTTCAGCGCCGACTTGGCGAACTGCACCAGGCCGTCGATTCCGAACAGTCGGCCAAAGCCCTTGATGATGTCCAGCTTCTTGAGGTCGGGCTTGATCTTCTCCGGCGTCATCATGAAGCCGGTCTGGGCCACGTGGGCGATGAAGCCAAACACGGCCGTGGTCACCATCACCAGCACCAGCGGCGGCAGGGCGGCCATGATCGCCTGACGGGCGATGACCACGGCGCCGCCGCTGCTCATATCGATCCGGCCGGCATGGGCCAGGAACGGCGTGAGCGCCGCCGACAAGTCGCGGGTCAGCCAGCCGCCGGCCATCAGGATCACCGCCACCGCGCCGATCAGCGAGGCCAGCTGCGGAACATCCGCGCTCTTGGCGACGTCGCCCTTGGCGCGGGCGTCCGACAGCTTCTTGGCTGATGGTTCTTCTGTTTTCGAGTCGTTGTCTGTGTCTTCCGCCACGGCCCGCCCCTAGTTGAAGATCATCAGGAGGTCGCGGTAGCGGTCGGTCCAGACCATGGCGATGCCGCCAAGGCTCAGGGCCAGCAGAGACAGGCCCAGGATCACGCTGAGCGGAGACGCCACGAAGAAGATCTGGAAGGCCGGCATCACCCGTCCCACCAGACCTGTCGCCAGGTTGAACACCAGCGAGAACACGATCACCGGGGCGGCCAGCTGGATGCCCAGCGAGAAGCTGTCGGCCACGGTGCGCACCGCCAGGGTGGCGGCGTCGTTCACCGGCACGGCGCCGCTGAACGGGAACAGGTCGTACGACTTGACGATCGCCCCGATGAACAGGTGATGCAGGTCAGTGGCCATGATCAGGGTCAGGCCCAGCATCGACAGGAAGGTCGCGACGGCCGTGCTGGACTGGCCCATCGACGGGTTGGTGGTCTGGGCGAACGACAGGGTGGTCTGCATCGAGATCACCTCGCCGGCGGTCGACATGGCGGTGAAGAACAGCTTCAGCACCGAGCCGATCATCAGGCCGATCAGGATCTCGTGGATCACCTGGCCCCACAGGCCGCCGACCGAGTTGGGCACGCCGGGGACCGTGTTCTGCAACAGCGGCGTCAGCAACAGGGACATCAGCAGAGCAAAGCCCAGGCGAACGCGGGCCGGCACTGAGGTGTCGCCGATGCCGGGCATCAGCATGACCATGGCTCCGACCCGCGCAAAGACGAGGCCGGCGACATAGACCTGGGCGGCTGTCGCGTAGGAGTCCAAGCGCCCGTGACCTCCCCTACATGCCGGCGATACGAGCGGCGATCTGGCGCATGAAGCCCGCCATCAGCGCGCCCATCAGCGGCAGGAAGATCAGCAGGGAAATGAAGATCGCCACGATCTTGGGCGCATAGACCAGGGTGGCTTCCTGGATCTGGGTCAGGGCCTGGAACAGGCCGATGGCCACGCCGACCACCAGGCCGACGATCAACACGGGCGCGCACAGCTGAAGGGTCAGCCAGATCGCATCGCGACCGACATCAAGAACTTCGGCGCCGGTCATCCAAAAGCCTCGTGAACACAGGCCCGAAACGGGCTCAGAATCGAGGCTTCAGGATGCCGGGATATGGTTAACAGGGCGTTAGGGGTTGTTGCCCAGGCAGGTCCAAGAGGTGGCTGCGGCGCTCTGCCTCATCAGTCTCGTACCCCGACAGAAGTCCCCGGCCGCACAGGGACGCCTAGTCTCCCGTCGCGGGGAATTCCAGCAGGCTGGTGTCATAGCCCAGCGCCCTGGCGCGCGCCACCAGCGGAGCGATCTCGGCCTGACTGGGGCGCGGATTGCGCGTGTAGATCCACAGATCATGGAAGCTGGGGTCGGCCGAGATGAACCAGCTGTAGTCCTCCGCCCGCTCCAGCACCCAATAGTCCCGCGGGATGCGGATGATGCCGAACACGCGGTAACTGACGTGGAGCTTGGCGTTCGTCCCCGGATCGACGATGTGCGCCGGGCCGCCGATCGTCTTGAGCTTGCCCGTGGGGGAGCCGTCGCGGCAGAAGTCCAGTACCTTAACCTTGACGCCCCCCTGGGGCGTATAGGTGGTGCCGCCCGCAACGCAGCCGTCGGTAAGAGACATGGGTCGCCGGCCAATCTCATACCATGTGCCGTTGTAGAACCGCGCCGCGTCGATCGTTGCTGCGGGATGCAGGGAACTGGTCTTGGCGCCGCTCGTCGCGCAGCCCGCGAGGACGAAGAGGCTCGAAACAGTCAGCAAGGCGCGCATGTCGATCTCCGGCTGCGATGGCAGTTACGGTTCAATGCGCCTGGCGGATGCAAGTGCGGCGGGCGCTGCCCGCCGGCTGGGTGCTCAGCGAATACGAATACGCACCGGGACCTGGACATAAGACCCCGCGCGGCTCTTGCCGTCAGGACCCAGCAGGTCGACCTGGAACTGGGCGGCCATCTTCAGGGCGGCGTCGCCGACGCCCAGTTCCGGCGAGCTTTCGCCCTCGACGGTGCAGGCCGTCAGGTGGCCGTCGTCCTTGACCAGGCAATTGAGGATCGCAACAGCTTCGCGCGGCTGGGAGGCCGGGATCAGCAGGTCCGAAGCGGCCTGGGCCGGGGCGGCGTTGGAAAGAGCGGCGGCGAGAACAAGCGAAGCAATCACGATTTCGTCCCTGTTATTTTCTTGATCGGCTGCATCGCCTTGGCAATGCGCCGACCTTTGTTTCGACGGGGCGACCCTGCCGCCCCCTTGTTGTCCCGATCCGGGTCAGTGGGCGTGAGCCGCCTTCAACCGATGCAGCCCCTGTGCCGCCAGGTCGGTCAGTGACCGCAGGCCGAGCTCTGAAAACACGTCAAACGCGCAGGCCAGGGCCACGGCGGCCCGGTCCAGCCGGCCATCGTCGCGGCCCGTGATCTCGACCCGGGCTTCGTACAGGCGCGCCAGGTTCATCTGGGCCACGGCCCAGGAGGCCGGATCGCGCGCGCCCGGCTGGGCGGAAAGCTCGGTCTTGAAGGCCATCTCGGCGGCGTCCAGCACCGCGAGATCCGCGGTCAGCTCGGCGCAGCGCGCCAGGCTGAGCGCGCGGTTGTTGGCGACCACCGCGCGCAGCGCCAGGGCCGGCTGGGTCTTCAGCACCTGGGTGGCGCGATCATAGCAGGTGACAGCCTGTTCAAAGGCCCGATCCGAGGTTGTGGCCTCGCCAATCGCCTGCAGTCCGACGCCCAGCGCGGCCTGGGCGCGCGCCCAGTCCATCGGGCTGTGATCCATCGCCAGAGGTTCCAGGGCGGCGGTCAGGGCCTCGACGCCATCGGCGATCAGGGTCAGTTCGCCGTCAAGCTCGCCCAGCTGCACCAGGGCCGAGCCGCGCAGGCCTTCTAGGCGCGACCAGGTCAAAGGCTCAAAGTCGGGATCCAGGGCGGCGGCGGCGGCCGTGGCTTCCGTGATCGCCAGCTGGGTCAGGGCGCGGTCCTTCAGGCGCGCGCCGCAGGTCAGGATCAGTTCGACGCGCGCGGCGCGCTGGTCGGCCAGCAGAAGCCGGGCCGAACCACCCTTGATCCGCTTGGCGGCGGCCAGAGCCTTCAGCGGCGCGTCATAGCCCTGCACGGCGGCCAGGGCGCGGTCGATATTGTTTTCGGCCAGACCCGCACGGCCATCGAGGCCGGCCACCAGGGCCATGGCCAGACCGCAGCGCTGTCCCGGCGCGGTGCGCGCCAGGGTCAGGGCGGCGCCGGCTGCAGCGTTCAAGCCCTCGTCGCCAAACAGGTCGGCGCCCAGGATGGCCAGCACGGCCTGCTCGCAACGAGTCGAGGCCAGAGCCTCCAGACGGCGTTCGCTTTCGAAAATCTTGCCGGCGGCCTCGGCGTGCGAGGCCGCCTTGCGCAGGGCGGCGGCGTCACCCGACCGGCGAGCCAGTTCGCGCCAGACGATGGCGGCTTCCAGAAGGCGCGCGCCGCGATCCTTGGTCCCGATCCGGCCCGCGGCCACATCGGCCGAGCGGGCCTCGTTCGTCAGCAGGCGTATGTCGAGCAGTTCAAGCAGCGAGGTGTCGCCGCCCGTCAGGCCTTCGCGATGCGCGGCTTTGGATTCCGCCCCGGCGTCGACGCCAAAAAGACGTTTCAGATCACGACCGAACTCGAACATCGACGCGCATCTCCGCACACGGACCGTCCCACACCGGGACGTCCGGCGGGGGTTCAACGCCTCAGGAGCAAAGCCGGAGCCAACGCACTTAACAAGTGGTTAATGAGTATTAAGGCCGCGTTAACCATAAATATTTCCTGGCTCTTAAGAAAGTGAGCATCGCATCGCCCATCGCGCCGTTTTCGGCCCATTTTGGCACGTTTCTTGCGGTGGACTTGCATCGCGTTCAGGGCGATAAACCATCGTTATTAGAACATTGTTCATCAATGCGAAGATGACGTTAACCATCAAATTTAAGACGCTGTTTACTTTTCGTTCTGACGCCTCACCCCCGCATGGTTGAAATTTCCACGGCTCGCCTGAGATTGCGACGCGCTGTTCCTGAGGACCTGGCGCAGTTTCACGCCATCCTGTCCGATCCCCGGGCCATGACCTACTGGTCGACCCTGCCCCATGAGACCCTCGACCAGACGCGCGGCTGGTTGAACGACATGATTGAGATCCCGCCAGACCTTGGCGACGACTTCGTCATCGAACTGGACGGTCAGGCCATCGGCAAGGCGGGCTGCTGGCGGCTGCCCGAGATCGGTTACATTCTGGCGCCCGGGGCCTGGGGACAGGGCTACGCTTTCGAGGCGCTGACGGCGGTGATTGGCCACCTCTTCACCCGCCCGGATCTCGATCGCCTGACCGCCGACGTCGATCCGCGCAACGCCGCCTCCCTGGCCCTGCTGGCGAAACTGGGATTTGTCGAAACGCACAGGGCCGCCAACACCTGGCAGATCGGCGGCGCCTGGTGCGATAGCGTCTATCTGGCGCTGGACCGCGCAGACGCCCCTGCCCCGCCAGGCGAAACACGCTAGATATCGACCTGATCACAGGGAGCCCGCCATGACCGTCACCCTCTGGACCGCCAGCCTGTGCCGATCCGACCCCGGCTATGGCGGCTGGGCCTTCGTGCGGCGCAACGACAGCCAGCCCGGCCCCGAGGGGATCAAGGGCGCGGCCGGGGGTGAGCGGCGCACCAGCGCCGCGCGGATGTCGCTGACGGCCATGACCGAAGCCCTGGCCAGTCTGTCCGACCTGCCCGCCGACACGGCGGTGACCCTCTATTTCGAAGACCCCGCCCTGGCGTCCGAACTGGTCAGCGCCGACGGCGCCTACGCCACGGCCGAGCCGGAGGTCTGGGCCGCCGCCCGCGCCGCCGTGGCCGCGCGACCGGTGCTGAACCTGGCGCCCCTGCCCGCCAACGCGCCCGCCGCCGGCTTCCTGGCCGCCTGGGCCGATTTCGGTCTCGACACGTCCAAGACGCGCGGCAGCTTCAAAGCCGCGATCCCCAAGCCGAACCTGCTGAAGTTCCCGGGCTAGGCCAAACCAGCGACGATCAGGTCGGCCGTCGCCGGGTTACAGGCGAACGGCATGTCGGCCAGGGTCGCCATGCGGATCAGCGCCTTGACATCGACGTCGTGCGGCTGGGGCGACAGCGGGTCAACAAAGAAGATCAGCACATCCAGCCGCCCCTCGGCGATGAGCGCGCCCAGCTGCTGGTCGCCGCCCAGCGGGCCGCTCTTCAGGCGCGTGAGGTTCAGGTCGGGCAGGGCTTCGAGGATGCGGCCACCCGTGGTGCCAGTGGCGTACAGCGTCTTGTCGGCCAGGAACGCGGCATGGGCTTTCGCCCAGTCCACCAGCGCCGCCTTGCGGTCGTCGTGAGCGACGAGGCCGATGGTGAGTGAGCAAGAGGACGACATAGACGATTCCACATCAAGGGAGAGCGCAGGCGCGCAACCTGCCTATAGCGTCGAAAGACCGGCGCAAAATGGGTCTGCTCAAGAACTTTCGAGCGCATATTCCAAAATGCAATTTTTGATTGTATCAACCTTCGGTCTCGCTATGCTTTTCTTGTGGCTGACCCGCAGACCAGTGATGAATGGCTTCACCTTTCCCGAACCCATGAGGTGGCGGCAAAGGCGCTTTGTGAGAACAAGGTCGCGGCGGCTCAGGCCCTTTTTCATGTCGGACTTTCCGTAGAAGCCGCGCTCAAGGCCATGATCATGAGGCGGGAACGGTTCAATGCGTGGCCGACCAAAGCTGCAAGGCCCGACCTCTACACCCATCGGCTGCGAGATCTTCTGGTGATAGCGGGCGTTTCGCTCTCGGCGACCGCCCCGACCGCAGCGAGTTGGCACGTGGTTTTGGATTGGGACCGCAATCAGGCGTATGATCCAAAGCCAATGCCCAGAAAGGTCGCTCGAGCCTGGGTCGAAGCTGCTTTTGGCGAGAAAGGAGCCGTAACGTGGATCAGAATGACCTTGGCCTAGCCCGCTATGATGCTGGGCGTGACTATCTCGCAGCACTGAGACGCCTTGGCTTGGACCCCGAAGCCCTGTTCTGGGCGTTTGACAGCGAGGTGCGCCAGTTCGTTCTCGTTCTGGTGACCCGGTTCTTCGACTATGCGGGTCCGCTGGCGCTCTCCGAAGTGCTTTTCAAGGCCTACAACGCCGCCGCCACGCCGGCGGAAATTGATCCCTTCATCCTTCGCCTCCACAGCCCCGAGCAGAAGATCTACCGAGAGCTGCTATTTTCCCTGAGCAGCACGGGCACGATCGAAGCCGGCGCCGATCGGGATGAGTATCATCGGGCCGTGATCGCGGGTGAACGGGTTCAAGCTGGCGTACTGAACTTTAAGTACGCGGACTTGGAAGGCTTTGGAGCCTGGATCTATACGGCCTCGGCGAAACGCAAGAAGCTGATAGACATCGCGCGGCCTTGGGATCGCCTAAGCCACAACGTCGAGGCGCTGGCGGCTTAGTCAGCCCCGGCGAACCACGACCCTAACCCCGCTCGCGCGTCCGCTCGAACCGCACCTTGGGGAAGCGTTCGGCGACATAGCCGATTTCCCACGACGACTTGCCCAGGAACACCGGCTGGTCATCGATGTCGGTGGCCATGGCGGTCTTGTGCTTGTCCTGGAAGTCCTCGACATCGGCGCGGGCGCCGCTGATCCAGCGGGCCTCGGCATAGGGGCTGGGCTCGAACATCACGTCCAGGGCGTATTCGCCGCCCAGCCGGTCGGCCATGACCTCGAACTGCAACTGGCCCACGGCGCCGACGATGAAGTCGGAGCTGCCCAGCATGGGGCGGAACAGCTGGGTGACGCCTTCCTCGGCCAGGCCCTCCAGCGCCTTCTTCAGGTGCTTGGCCTTCAGCGGATCCTTGACCCGCACGCGGCGCAGGATTTCCGGAGCGAAGTTGGGCAGGCCGGCAAAGCGCAGGGTTCCGCTCTCCGACAGGCTGTCGCCCACCCGCAGCACCCCGTGGTTGGGAATGCCGATCACGTCGCCGGCATAGGCGTCTTCCGCCAGTTCGCGGTCTGACGCAAAGAACATCACCGGCGCATTGACGCTCATAGACTTGCCGGTGTTCTGGGCCTTCAGCTTCATGCCACGCGTGAAGCGGCCGCTGGTCAGGCGCAGGAAGGCGATCCGGTCGCGGTGATTGGGGTCCATATTGGCCTGGACCTTGAACACGAAGCCCGAAACCTCGGGATCGCCCGGCGCGACATGGGTCTCGGCGCCGTTGCGCACGGCCCTGGCCGGATGCGGGGCCGGGGCATAGGCGCCGATGCCGGCCAGCAGTTCGCCCACGCCGAAGTGGCGCAGGGCCGAGCCGAAGAACACCGGCGTCATGTGGCCTTCCAGGAAGCTTTGCACGTCGAACGGCTTGGCGGCCTCGGAGACCAGCATCGCGCCCTCCTCCACCTCGGCCAATTCCTCCGGGTCGAGATACTGGACGATGGCGTTGGACTTCAGCGACACCGGCGCGGGGTGGCCCTCATCGTCGGTCGAGCTTTTCTTGGCGTAGGGGATGAAGGTCTGCTTGCGCAGGTCCAGCATG
>Ga0209066_10003514_pt1 | contig 17799 bp, 14 predicted proteins | sample All_14_2_FD_187198 | JGI IMG/M metagenome (GOLD analysis project Ga0209066, IMG submission 187198) | Freshwater microbial communities in response to fracking from Pennsylvania, USA - Allegheny Zone_MetaG_DW_15 (SPAdes) (version 2) ... | reverse complement strand
GTCGCATACTGACGATCTATTTCACCAGCTCCAAAACCTTGCGGAAACGGTCAAAAATCTCGCCGATCTGGTCCTTTGAGATGATCAGGGGCGGGGAGAAGGCGATGCTGTCGCCCGACACCCGGACCATCATGTTTTCAGTGTGGAAGGCGGCGCGCATGGCGTCGAAGCCGCGCTTGCCCGGCAGACCCTCCACCGGGGCAAGGTCGAAGGCCGCGACAAGGCCAATGGTGCGAATGTCGAGCACCATCGGATGGTCACGCAGCGCCATCGCGGCTTCGGCAATCACCGGTTCAAGCATCCGGGCGCGTTCAAAAAGCCCCTCATCGCGATAAACGCCAAGCGTGGCAAGACCCGCCGCTGCCGCCATCGGATGGCCGGAATAGGTATAGCCATGGAAAAGGTCGATCAGATGATCGGGGCCCGTCTGGAACATGTCATAGATATGCTTGCTGACCACGACGCCGCCCATCGGGATTGCGCCGCTGGTCACGCCCTTGGCAAAGGTCAACAGATCAGGCGTCACGCCAAAGCGTTCCGCCGCCGTCGCATAACCCAGCCGCCCGAAGCCGGTGATGACCTCATCGAAAATCAGCAGGATGCCGTGTTTGGTGCAGATTTCGCGCAAGCGCTGCAAATAGCCCTTGGGCGGCGGCAAGACACCCGTGGAACCCGCCATCGGTTCCACAATCACCGCCGCGATGGTGGAGGCGTCATGCAGTTCCACAAGGCGCTGCAACTCATCGGCCAGATGCGTGCCCCAGTCGGGCTGGCCGACGCTGAAGGCCTGTTCGGCGCGATTATAGGTATGCGGCAGATGATCGACACCGGCGAGCAACGGTCCGAAGAACTTGCGATTGGCAACCATGCCGCCGACCGAAATACCGCCAAAGCCGACCCCGTGATAACCGCGTTCACGCCCGATCAGCCGCGTGCGCGAGCCTTCGCCATTGGCGCGGTGATAGGCAATCGCCATCTTGAGCGCGCTGTCTGCCGCTTCCGATCCCGAATTGCAGAAGAACACATGGTCAAGCGTGCCGGGCACCATGTCGGCAATGCGGCTGGCCAGCTCAAAAGCCTTGGGATGACCGAACTGGAAGGAGGGCGCAAAGTCGAGTTCGGCGGCCTGGGCCTGAATGGCGGCGACAATCGGCTCGCGGCAATGTCCGGCATTGGAGCACCACAAGCCCGCCGTCGCGTCGAGCACGGGCGTGCCGTCTGGCTTGAAATAATGCACATCCTTGGCCCGCGACACGATGCGCGGTTCGCGCTTGAACTGGCGATTGGGCGTGAAGGGCAGCCAGAAGGCTTCCAGATCATTGGGCATGGTGCCGCCTGCGGTAGCGGTCTTTTCGGCGCTCATCAGAGCCTCCTGAAACGGGTTGGATGTTGTGCCGATTGAAGGACCGGGCGCGGCGGAATGCAAGGCTTGCCTTGGCAGGACGCGTGTCATCTGTTTAGGATGTTAAACGAACAAATCGCGCCAGGATCGAGACCATCATCGAGAACCGACATGACGACAGGTGATTTCCGCCGTGCCCATGGCCCCCAACCGCAGCCCGTGCTTGCCGAAGGCGAGGAGGCGATGCCCAATATCGGTATCCGCCTGCGCGAATTGCGCAACATGCATGGCCTTTCCCAGCGCGAGCTTGCCAAGCGCGCCGGTGTCACCAATGGCACGATTTCGCTGATCGAACAGAACCGCATCAGCCCCTCGCTCGGCTCGCTCAAGAAAGTGCTGGATGGTTTTCCGATTTCGATAGCCGATTTTCTGACGCTGGAATTGAAGCCGCGCACCAAGGTTTTTTACGCCAGCAAGGAAATGCGCGAGATCAGCACAGGGGCTGTCACCATGCGCCTTGTCGGGCGCGACACGCGGGGTCGCGCCATCCAGATGATGTATGAGCGCTACAAGCCCGGTGCTGACACAGGCGAGGAAATGCTCTCGCATACGGGCGAAGAATGCGGCGTCGTCGTCTCCGGCGTTCTCGAAGTGACAGTGGGCGGCGAAACCCGCAAACTCGTCACCGGCGACAGCTTCTATTTCGATAGCCGCCTGCCGCATCGCTTCCGCAATCCCGGCACCATTGATGCGGTGCTGGTTTCGGCGGGCACCCCGCCCAGTTTCTGATCCCACCAACAAGAAGAAAATCATGCCAAGCTGGTCCAATATCATGAAGCGCATTGCCGAGGGCGATGCCACGCTCGCCCCGCCCCATGTCACGGCGCTGCGCCTTTACGAAGGCAAGCTCAGCATCGTCGAACCCGGTCGCATCCGCTTCGATTGGCCGGTGAAACCCGATTTCATGAACCCGGTCGCCGTCTTTGGCGGCTATCTGGCAACGCTGGCCGATCAGACCTGCTCCTTTGCGCTCATGACCCTGCTCAAGGACGACCAGAACTTCACGACCACTGACCTGCAAATGCATTTTTTCAGGCCGGTTACCAGCGGCACCATCGCCTGCCACGGCCATGTCCTGAACCTCGGCAGGTCGCAGGCCTATGTCGAGGCAACCTTTTACAATGACGAGGGCAAGCTGGTCCTCAAGGCCCATGCCACCGAGCGCTTGTTGTCTGCTTGAGGCACGGCTGAAACATTTCCCCTCAGGGGAGAAGTCGAAACACGACAGTGTTTCGGGTCAGGGGTGTCGGGTCAGGCTCAACCGCGCATTGTCATCCCGGCACTTGTTGCCGGGATCCATCTTGAGAATGCATCAAGCGCGGCGCGCAATCTCCACCCCGCCACCCCCTTACTGGACTGTTGGGGGTCGCGCTGGTAAAACCCCCGCCCATGAGACATTCAATGCAAAATCAGGCCGTTTGCGGCCCCATAGCGCGAATTAGCCGCCCGGCCTGTCGCTGAAGCCCCGTTTCAGGGTCTTCGGGCAGGAGCCGGGACGATCTCTTTTCCGCGCAACCCCGACATTCAGGACCCTTCATGTCCCCCGATAACACGTCAGACAACGCCACCGAAACCGAAACAGGCCGCGACTATCGCGCCACATTGTTTTTGCCCGAAACCGATTTCCCGATGAAGGCAGGCCTGCCGCAGCGCGAGCCCGAATGGCTCGACCGCTGGCAGAAGATGGACCTCTACAAGCGCCTGCGTGAAAGCGCCAGGGGCCGCGAAACCTTCACGCTGCATGATGGCCCGCCCTACGCCAATGGCGACATCCATATCGGTCATGCGCTCAACAAGATCCTGAAAGACATCATCACCCGCTCGCAGCAGATGATGGGCAAGGACGCGGCCTATGTGCCGGGCTGGGATTGCCACGGTCTGCCGATCGAATGGAAGATCGAGGAAAAATATCGCAAGCAGGGCCTCAACAAGGACGAAGTGCCCGCCCTTGAGTTCCGCAAGGAATGCCGCGACTTCGCGCAGGGCTGGGTCAATGTCCAGCGCGAACAGTTCAAGCGCCTCGGCATCAATGGCGAGTGGGACAATCCCTATCTCACCATGAGCTATGACGCTGAAGCGGCGATTGTCGCCGAGTTCCAGAAGTTCCTGATGAATGGCACGCTTTATCGCGGCTCAAAACCCGTCATGTGGTCGGTCGTTGAAAAAACCGCACTCGCCGAAGCCGAAGTCGAATATGCCGACCATGAATCGCGGGCGATCTGGGTGCGGTTTCCGGTGGTTGGGGGGCCTGCACAAATTAACGGCGCGAGTGTCGTAATTTGGACGACAACGCCCTGGACCATTCCGGCCAATCGCGCCATCGCCTATTCGCCAAGAATCCAATATGGCATCTATGAAGTGACGGCACTGGCCGAACATTCGCGCGCCATTGTGGGTGAAAAAATCATCCTCGCTGACAGCCTCGCCGAACAGGTTCGCACCGACGCCAAGATCGAAAGCTGGACGCGTCTGGGCGATGCGCCTTCGCTCGATGGCGTCGTCTGCGCCCACCCCTTCCGTGGTCAGGGCTATGATTTCGACGTGCCGCTCTTGGCAGGCGATCATGTGACCGAAGAAACCGGCACAGGTTTTGTCCACACCGCGCCCGGTCATGGTCAGGACGACTACATGATCTGGGTGGCGAACTTTGGCCAGCATGGCATTCCGCAAACCGTGAACGAGGAAGGCGTCTATTACGACGACGTGCCCTTGTTCGCGGGCAAGTTCGTGCTGACGCGTCAGGGAAAGGAAGGCAATGCGAACGCCGCCGTCATCGATGCGCTGATCGAGGCGGGCGCATTGCTCGCGCAGGGCAAGCTCAAGCATTCCTATCCCCATTCCTGGCGCTCCAAGGCCCCGCTGATTTTCCGCAACACGGCGCAATGGTTCGTGTCGATGGAAAAGCCGATCGAAGTTTGCGGCGGCAAGACGTTGCGCGAAACGGCGCTTGCCGAAATCGACAAGGTCCGCTGGGTGCCCGCGCGTGGCCGCAATCGCATTCATGCCATGGTCGAGGGCCGTCCCGACTGGGTGCTTTCGCGCCAGCGCGCCTGGGGCGTGCCCTTGACACTTTTCGTGCGCAAGAGCGATGGCGAATTGCTGCGTGATGCGGGTGTCAACACCCGTGTTGTCGAAGCCGTGGCCCGCGAAGGCGCTGACGCCTGGTTTGAAAAACCGGTGAGCTTCTTCTTTGAAGGCACAAGCCATAAGCCCGACGATTATGAGAAGGTCACCGACATTCTCGATGTGTGGTTTGACAGTGGCTCCACCCATGCCTTCGTGCTTGAAGGGCGGGGCATGCCATCGCCCGCCGATCTTTATCTCGAAGGTTCCGACCAGCATCGCGGCTGGTTCCAGTCCTCGCTTCTCGAAAGCTGCGCCACGCGCGGCCATGCGCCCTACAGGCAGGTTTTGACCCATGGCATGACGCTGACCGACAAGGGCCTCAAAATGTCCAAGTCGCTCGGCAATGCGATCGAGCCCGAAACCATCATCAAGCAGAACGGCGCCGATATTTTGCGCCTCTGGGTCGCCTCCACCGATTATTGGGACGACCATTCCATCGGCAATGAAATCATCAAGTCGAACGTCGAAGCCTATCGCAAGCTGCGCAACACTTTCCGCTATCTCCTGGGCAATCTCGCAGGCTTTGACGATGTCGAGCGCTTGCCGCATGACCAGATGCCCGAACTTGAACGCGTCATCCTGCATCGCTTGAGCGAACTCGATGAACTCGTGCGCAAGGCCTATGATGATTATGACTTCAAACGCATTTTCCATGCGCTCTCGAACTTCATGAACATCGAGCTTTCGGCCTTCTATTTCGACATCCGCAAGGACACGCTTTATTGCGATGCGCCCTCAAGCATCCGTCGCCGTGCCTGCCGCACGGTGCTGGATGAATTGTTCTCATGCCTCACCGCTTGGCTCGCCCCTGTGCTGGCATTCACAACCGAGGAAGTCTGGCTCTCGCGTTTCCCGGGCGAGGATCAGTCTGTCCATCTGCGGACGTTTCCGGTCATTCCCGCGTCATGGCGCGATGCCGCGCTGGACGCCAAATGGGATCGCCTGCGCGACATGCGCCGCGTCATCACCGGAGCGCTGGAAGTCGAGCGCCGCGAAAAGCGCATCGGCGCGAGCCTTGAAGCTGCGCCCGAGATTTTTATCGCGGACAAGGAATTGGCCGCGCTTGCCAGAACGGTCGATCTTGCAGAACTCTCGATCACCAGCGGGGCCACCTTGATCGAAGGCGAGGCGCCTGTTGATGCCTTCCGTCTTGATGACGTGGCAGGTGTCGGCGTTGTGCCCAGGCTCGCACAGGGTAAAAAATGCGCCCGCTCCTGGAAGATCATGCCGGAAGTGGGTTCTGTGCCCGGCTTCCCTGACCTCACACCGCGTGATGCACAAGCCGTCATGGAATATGATGCCCGCCATCGGGCGTAAGCGCGCAAAGGACAAGGCCCATGGACAAGTTGAAGCTGGAAACTTTCTGGGGCCGCCATTCCTGGATCGGCTTTCTCGTCGCGGTTCTCGCGCTCGCTGCGGATCGGGCGCATAAGGCATGGATGCTGGATGTCTATGACATTGCGGCGCGCGGTCGTGTCGAGATCACGCCGTTTTTCGATCTCGTCATGGCCTGGAACAAGGGCGTGAGTTATGGGTTGTTTCAGGCGGAAAGCGGCCTCGGGCGCGTCATGCTGATCGGCTTTGCGCTCGCCATTACGCTTGGTCTTGGTCTCTGGCTTGCCCGCATCACCCATCCCTTGATCGCGGTCGCCATTGGCCTGGTCATTGGCGGTGCGCTCGGCAATGTTTATGACCGCTTTGTCCATGGCGCGGTGGCCGACTTTTTTAGTTTTCACGCCTTCGGATTTTACTGGTATATCTTCAACGTGGCTGACATCTGGATCGTGACCGGCGTTGGGCTCATTGTGCTGGAATCGTTTTTTCCAGCGTTTTTCGGCCAGAAAACCGCCACAAAAAATTAAAAGACGCCTGCCCCGGAACGACATAAGGATGAGGCGCGCTTGGGCGCCTCTCCCGTTTCCCGGGCTGTTAGGAGAGAAACGAGTGACCCTTACGAGCCTGAACCGTCGGATGCTCAATCTGACAGCCTTGGCAGCTCTCAGCCTTTCGCTCGCCGCTTGCGGTGGTGGCGGTCTTAAAGACGCGCTGGGTTATGGCAAGGAAGCCCCGGACGAATTTGCCGTCGTTACCAAGGCACCGCTCGTCATTCCGCCGGATTTTGCGCTGCGTCCGCCCCAGCCCGGTGCACCGCGCCCGCAGGAAGTCGGCATTCGCCCGGAAGCTGGCGCACAGGCAGCCCTCCTTGGTGAGGCCGCCCAGTCAGACAGCGCCGCCATTGCCGCCACACCCGGTCAGGCCGCCCTGCTTGATCAGACAGGCGCCGCACAGGCTGACCCCTCGATCCGTCAGGTCGTGAATGCCGAAAACCGCTCGCTCGTTGAAAAAGACGATAGCGTTGTGAACGATGTGCTGTTCTGGCGCGACAACAAGCCCGCCGCCGAGCCGACCGTTGATCCGACGGAAGAGCAGAAGCGCATTCAGCAGAATGACGCTCAGGGCAAGCCGGTGACCGAAGGCGACACGCCCGTCGAGAAGCCCAAGAAAGAAGGCTGGTTCTCGGGTATTTTTTAAGCGCCCAATGCCGCTTTAGCCGTCCTGTCGGGGATTTAATGTTTTCCTGAAGCTGTGACGCCATAAATTACAAATGGGGCCCGGACACTCTGGCCCCATTTTTTATGCCTGACGGACTTTCGGCCCCAGACCCGGATTGGAGAGAAACTTGCCCCGCCTCACTTTCCTCAGCGCCTCCCGGCAGATCGCCGCTCTGGCCCTGGCTTTCTCTCTCTTCATAGTGGTGATGCCGCAGGCGCGCGCCGCAGAAAAGGCGACAGCGCCGGAAACATTCGAACTTGCAAATGGCATGAAGGTGCTGGTCATCCCCGACCATCGCGCCCCCGTCGTCACCCACATGGTCTGGTATTCGGTCGGTTCAGCCGATGAGATTCCGGGCAAAACAGGCCTTGCCCATTTCCTTGAGCATCTGATGTTCAAGGGCACGAAAAAAATAGCCCCCGGCGAGTTTTCCAAAATCGTGGCCCGCAATGGCGGTCAGGACAATGCCTTCACAAGCTATGATTACACCGCCTATTTCCAGTTGATCGCGCGCGATCGCCTGCCGCTGGTCATGGAAATGGAAGCCGACCGCATGACCCATCTGCAACTCGCCGACAAGGATGTGCTGCCGGAGCGCGATGTGGTGATCGAAGAACTCCGCATGCGGATCGAAAACAATCCCCTGGCGCAGCTCGGTTCGGACATGAATCTGGCGCTCTATGGAAACACACCCTATGGCCGCGACATCATCGGCCATAAGGATGAAGTGGCCAAACTCTCAACTGAAAATGCCCTGGCCTTCTATGCGCGCTATTACACTCCCAATAATGCAACGCTCATCGTTGCGGGCGACATCACGGCGGACGAACTCAAACCCTTGGCCGAAAAATATTATGGCGTCATTGCGCCGCGCGCTCCCACACTCGTGCATGACCATGCCCGCATCGTCTGGCCCTCAAAGCCCAGGCGTGTGACGCGACGTGACGAACGCGTCAACGAAGCAAGCTGGATCCGCAACTATCCAGCCCCGAGCTATGTCGAAACCGGCCCCCGTGCCGGCGCCGCGCTCGATGTGCTTGCCCAGTTGCTCGGTGGCGGCACGACGAGCCGTCTCTACAAGGCGCTCGTGATCGACCGGAAAATCGCAACGGCGGTCCAGGCCTGGTATCAGGGCGGTCGGCGCGATGCGGGTGAGTTTGGCCTTTATGCATTGCCCCGGCAGGGCCACGACCTGACGAAACTTGAAAAAGCCATTGAGGCGGAGCTGGCCAAATTCCTGAAGGATGGGGTCAGCGACGAAGAGGTCGAACGCGCCAAAACCCTCATCATCGCCGATGCCATCTATGCGCGAGACGATCAGCAGACCATGGCTTATGCCTATGGTGAGGGCATGATGATCGGCCTCTCGCCGGACATCATCACGGCCTGGCCCGATTATGTGCGACAGGTGACGGCGCGCGATGTCATGGACGCCGCGCGTCATGTGCTCATCAATCAACAGGCTGTGACGGGCGAACTCCTGCCAGGCAAAAAATCATGAACCAGATCATGTCAAGAACCGCTTCATTTGTTGTCGCCGCAGGCATCTTGCTGCTCGGCTTTGCAGCGCCTGCCCGTGCCATGAAGATCGAACGCGTTGTCAGTCCCGGCGGCATTGAAGCCTGGCTCGTCGAGGAAACGCAGGTACCCGTCATCGTCATGCAGGTCGCCTGGAAGGGCGGCTCGGCGGCCGACCCCAAAGGCAAAGAGGGCCTTGCCAATATGGTCTCGGGCCTCCTCGATGAAGGTGCCGGTGACATGGACAGCGAGACCTTCCAGAAAAAACTCGACGACCTTGCCGTCCAGCTTTCCTTTTCCGAAGGTCGCGACACATTCACAGGCTCGCTCAAGACGCTGGCCGAAAAACGCGATGAAGCCTTCGCGCTTTTTGCCGTGGCCATCACAAAGCCGCGTTTTGACGCCGATCCGATAGAGCGCATTCGCGGACAGATCCTCTCCGGTCTTGCCCGCAACATGGAAGACCCTGACTGGATTGCGTCCAATGCCTGGAACCATGCCGCCTATGGCGATCACCCCTATGCCCATCCCCGCGACGGCATGCCGGAATCGGTTGCCCGCATCACGCGCGACGATCTTGTCGGCTTCACGCGCCATGTCCTCGCCCGCGACAATCTGAAAATCGCCGTCGTTGGACCGATCACAGCTGCGGAACTTGGCGCCTTGCTCGACAAGACCTTTGGTGCCTTGCCGTCCTCGGCAAACCTGCCAACCATCCCCGACATCACGATTGCCGCCAAGGGCCAAACCACGGTCATCAAGCGCGCCTATCCCCAGAGCATCGCCCTCTTCGGCTTACAGGGCCTGAAGCGCAAGGACCCCGATTTCATCCCGGCCTTCGTCATGAACTATGTACTCGGCGGGGGTGGTTTCTCCGCCCGTCTCACGCAGGAAGTGCGCGAAAAGCGCGGACTTGCCTATTCGGTTGGCACAGACCTCAATCCGCTCGATCATGCCGCCACGCTTGTCGGCTCGGTCGGCACCCGGAATGCGCGCATGGGCCAGTCGCTCGCCGTCATCAAGGCGGAGCTCGAACGCATGGCCGGGTCAGGGCTCAGCGAGAAGGAATTGGCCGATGCCAAAACCTATTTGACGGGTTCCTATCCGCTGCGCTTTGCCTCCAACGACGACATTGCCGGTCAGCTTCTCGGCATCCAGATGGAAGATCTCGGCATCGACTATGTTGATCGCCGCAATGGATTGATCGAAGCGGTCACCCAGGCCGACACGGCCCGTGTCGCCAAGCGCCTGTTGAAGCCCGAAAACCTCATCATCACCATCGTTGGCGAGCCGGATTTGACGGTCAAACCGGGTGGATTGGCGCCCGACCCCGGCATGATCCCGCGCACCCCCTCAGGACCAAGCGAAGCCGCACCGCGCTAGGCCCATCCACGTTTTTCCAATTGTCATCCCGGGATTTATTCCCGGGATCCATCCATCCACGTCTTTCCTATTGTCATCCCGGGATTTATTCCCGGGGTCCATATTGTGTCATGGCGCGACGTGGTGCGCTCGGTCCCGGCAACAAGTGCCGGGACGACGGTCGTGCTTGTTTGCAGGCGTCATTGCGAGCGAAGCGAAGCAATCCAGCCAGACAAAGATACGGATCAAATGGGGCATGGCGCCGCCTGGACACGTGACGATATCTGGGCGAAGCCAAAATAAGGGTCCGATTGGCTCGATGAGCGGCTTTTGACGGTCACACGTTCTTGCTAACGTCAGACCTGCGCGATACCCCGATTCCGGTGTTTTCAGTTGCAAGGGAGCCATGCGGCCCAATGAGCGATATTTCACTGCCTTATCTGCAATCCATCGACAATTGCTTTGCTGACAAAATTGGCGAGCATGGCCTGTCGCGTGAAGCCTTTGGAGCGGCTTTGGAAGAGGCTGACGATGCCCTGTCATGGTTGCGGGACGCCGCCGCTGATGGCTCGCTGGCGCTGCTCGGCGTTCCGGCGCGGCGCGATGATTTGCCCGCGCTCAAGGCGGCGGCCGTAAAGCTCCTCACCAATACGACTGATCTTTTTGTGCTCGGCACCGGCGGCTCCTCGCTGGGGGCCCAGGCGCTTGCCCAGATCACCGGCTGGAACACGCAAGCCCATATCCAGAAGGGCGTGGCGGTCCACATCCTCGACAATCTGGATGCGTCCACCATGTCGGCGATTCTGAAAACCGCTGACCTGCGCACCACGCGATTTCTCGTCGTGTCCAAATCGGGTGGCACGGTCGAAACCGCCATGCAGATGCTCGCCGCCATGACAGCGCTTGAGTCGGCAGGCGGTGGAAAATACATGGCCGATCATTTTGTCGTGCTGACCGAGCCTGCCAGGGATGGCAAGCCCAATGCATTGCGCGCGCTTGCCGACAAATATGGTTTCCTCACCCTCGACCATGATACGGGCATTGGCGGGCGCTATTCCGTACTGACCAATGTCGGTCTGCTGCCCGCCCATCTCGTCGGCCTCAATGTCGAAGCGATCCGCGAAGGGGCGGCCGAAGTCCTCGCGCCGCTATTTGCGGGTGAACCCGTTGAGCGGATCGAGCCGGCCATTGGTGCCGCGCTCTCGATGGCGTTGGCGCGTGAGAAGGGGGCGAGCATCACTGTCATGATGGCTTATGCCGACCGTCTGGAGCGCTTTCTTGCCTGGCACGCGCAGCTCTGGGCCGAAAGTCTCGGCAAGGAGGGCATGGGCACAACGCCCGCCCGCGCCCTTGGTCCGGTCGATCAGCACAGCCAGTTGCAACTCTACCTCGGCGGCCCGCGCGACAAGATGTTCACCGTTTTCATCACGGACACGGGCGGTCAGGGTCCGCTGGTCGATGCCAAATTTGCGAGCGAACCCGCCTTCGCGCTCCTCGCCGGGCGTCATATCGGCGATCTGGTCGATGCCGAACAGCATGCCACCATCGACACTTTCGTGCGCAATGGCCGCCCGGTGCGTACCTTCCGTCTGCGTGACGTCAGCGAAAAATCAATGGGGGCTCTGATGATGCACTTCATGCTTGAAACCATCATCGCCGGTCGCATTCTCGACATTGATCCCTTCGATCAGCCCGCCGTGGAAGAGGGCAAGATCCTCGCCAGGAAATATCTCACGCAAGGCAGACCCTGACATCCCGATGACCCGCATCCGCCGCCTCAGCGAAGCAACGATCAACCGCATTGCCGCAGGCGAAGTGGTGGAGCGACCGGCAAGCGCGGTCAAGGAACTGGTTGAAAACGCCATTGATGCCGGTGCCCGCCACATCGACATCATCATTGCGGGCGGCGGCCGCGACATGATCCGCATCACCGATGATGGATGCGGCATGACGGCGCAGGAACTCGCCCTGGCGGTCGAGCGTCATGCCACCTCCAAAATGGCCATGGATGCTCAAGGCCGCGAGGATCTGCATGATATTTCAACGCTGGGCTTTCGCGGCGAGGCTTTGCCATCAATCGGCGCGGTCGCGCGTCTTTCAATTGTCAGCCGCGAGCGCGAGGGGACGTCAGCTCACCGCATCAATGTTGAGGGTGGGCATGTCGGGCCTGTGGAACCTGCCGCTGGTGTCGCGGGCACGCGCATCGAGGTGCGCGACCTGTTTTATGCCACGCCAGCGCGCCTGAAGTTCATGAAAGGCGAACGCGCTGAAACCATGGCGGTTTCGGAAATCGTCAAGCGCCTCGCCATGGCCCATCCCGGAATTGCCTTCTCGCTCACCGCGTCCGAGCGCAACATGCTGCGTCTGGAGGGCGAATTGCCCGGCCCCCAGGGTCGCCTGACGCGGCTTGCCGCCATCATGGGGCGCGACTTCGCCGCCAATGCGCTCGCCATCGACGCCCTGCGTGAAGGTGTCACGCTCACCGGCTTTGTCGGCCTGCCCACCTATAATCGCGGCACAGCCAAGGACCAGTTCCTGTTCGTGAATGGCCGCCCCGTGCGTGACAAGCTGCTTGTGGGCGCCGTGCGCGGCGCTTATGCCGATTTTCTGGCGCGCGACCGACACCCCGCTGTGGCTCTCTTCGTCGAGATCGATCCCCATGAGGTCGATGTCAATGTGCATCCGGCCAAGACCGAAGTCCGTTTTCGCGATGCGGGCCTCGTGCGTGGCTTGATCGTCGGGGCCTTGCGTCACGCGCTCCATGAAGCCGGGCATCGCGCCGCCACAACCGTGGCAGGCGCCACGCTGGACGCCTTGCGTCCCGGCCTGTCGCCAGCGCCAGATGACACCACATCCCATGCGCCAGCCCGTCAGGGCTTTGCCGAGGGGCGATCAGAATGGCAGGGCAGCTTTGCTGACATCGCGCGCTCGGCGCGTGTTGAAACGGATGCGCCCTCGACCTTGCCTCAGGCACAAGGGGATGCGCCGCCGCTCGGTGTCGCACGCGGTCAATTGCACGAAACCTATGTCATCGCGCAAACCGCTGACGGCATCGTCATTGTCGATCAGCATGCCGCCCATGAACGTCTAGTTTATGAGCGCATGAAAAAGGCGATGGCGGCACAAGGTGTCACGCGTCAGATATTGCTCATCCCGGAAATTGTCGAACTCGATGAGGGCGACGCCGAACGTCTTGCCGGTCGCGCGGGCGAATTGGCTGAACTTGGTTTCGTGCTGGAAGGTTTTGGGGCGGGCGCGATCATCGTGCGCGAGGTGCCCGCCATTTTCGGCAGGCTCGATGTCGCCGCGCTGGTGCGCGATCTTGCCGATGATCTCTCGGAAATGGACGAGACTCTCTCGCTCAGGGAAAGGCTCGAAGAAGTGTGCGGCACCATTGCCTGTCATGGCTCGGTGCGCGCCGGGCGTCGCCTGACCGCCGATGAGATGAACGCCCTTCTGCGTGAGATGGAAGCAACGCCCCATTCAGGTCAGTGCAATCATGGCCGCCCGACCTATGTCGAATTGAAACTTGCCGACATTGAACGTCTATTTGGCAGGCGTTGACAGCGCCATTGCAATGCCGTTGAGAAACCCGGTCAGGTCTTGCGTCGCATGATGGATATGCGGCCCATCCGATCCCTCATGCGCAAGCCGCAAATGGCGCGCCGTCTCTTCTGGCGCGGGAAGGGGTGGCTGCACCCAGATCGTCGTCATGCCCAATTCATGCGGCACGAGCAGATTGCGCGCCATGTCTTCAAACATCGCCGCGCGTGCCGCCTCTATGCCGCTCACTGCGAGAAATCGCTCATAGGCACTCGCCCGCGGCTTGGGTTCATAACCTGTCGTCACAATGTCGTAGATGCCATCAAAGACAGGGGCGATGCCGAGCTGGCCAGCCACATTTCGAGCATGAGCCACCGTCCCGTTGGTGAAAATAACCTTGCGCCCCGGCAAAGCGGCAATTGCCTGCCCCAGCGCCATGTTCGGCGCAACACCGCTCACATCAATGTCATGCACATAGTCAAGGAAACCGGCAGGGTCGAGGCCATGCACAGCCATCAGCCCTGAAAGCGTCGTCCCGTGATCGACGTAATAAGTCTTTTGCAGTCGCTTGGCCTCCGCCTCATCCACCTCCAGCAAGCCCGATATGAAAGCGCACATGCGCCGATCCACCTGCGCGAAGAGATCGCAGGCTGGCGGATAGAGCGTGTTGTCGAGGTCAAAGATCCAGGTGTCGATATGCGACCAGACACCGGGACGCTCTTGAGATGCAGGTCGCAGGGGGGTGTCGCTCGGCATGTAAAACTGTCTTTAAATTGAGGGTATTAGCCACTTCACCAGCGCGACTTTCAGCGTCGGCGGGCCCCAACCATTAAAGCAGTGTTAAGCCCGCATCGCCACAATGCGAAGTGGGCGTTGGAGGTTTTATGGCGTTTGGATTGCTGGCGAAATGGTTTGGAAAGGCCAAGCTCCCCGATGAGCTTGGTTATGAAGCCGCGCGCGCGGCGCTTGAAACGCAAGCCCGCAGCATCCGCATGGAACTTGCCGGCCGCACAGATGCGCCACCCGAGACGCTCTATTACCTGGCAGGCGATGTCGACCCTGAAATCCGCGCGACCGTTGCGGGCAATCTCGCAACGCCGATCAAGGCGGATGAACTGCTCGTTGATGACACGAGCGACGATGTGCGCTTTGAACTTGCCCGCAAGATCGCGCGCCTCCTGCCCGACATGCCGCAAGACGAGCAAAGCCGTCTGCGCCAGCGCATCATTCATCTGCTCGAAAAACTCGGTGCCGACTCCCTGCCGCGTGTGCGCCGCATTGTGGCCGAAGCCGTCAAGGCGCGGGATGATATACCCAAGGCGCTGATTGATCGTCTGGCGCGCGATGCCCAGATCGAGGTCAGCGCGCCCATCCTGCAATATTCGCCCCTGCTCTCGGATGAAGACCTCCTGGAACTGATCGCGACGGTGCATTTTGATGGGGCGCTCGAAGCGGTTGCCAAACGGGAAAATCTTGGCGCGGATGCCAGTGATGCCATTGTGGCCACGCTCGACATCTCGGCCGTCGCGTCCCTTCTGGCCAATTCGAGCGCCACCATTCGCGAGGAATCAATCGAGAAAATCATGGCCCGCGCCGCCAGCGTCGATGCCTGGCATGCCCCGCTGGTTATCCGCACCGAGCTCTCCGTTCGCGCCATGCGGCGCATCGCCACCTTTGTCACGCGCTCATTGGTTGATCGTCTCGCCAGTCATCACAACCTGCCAACAAATTTTGCTGACGAGCTCAAATCCGCCGCTGAAGCCCGGCTTGATACGGCACCCACCATCGACGAGGACAGCGCCGTCGCCGCCATAAACAAGGCTTTCGCGCGCGGGGAACTGGTGGATGAAGTCGTCATCGAGGCGGCCACCCTGCGCCAGCGTCCAGCCGTCATTCGCGCCCTTGCACTGGCTTCGGGCGTCCGCATGGCCGATGTCACGCATATTCTGTCAGCGGGCAGTGGCCGCGGCATCACCGCCTTGTGCTGGAAGGCCGGGTTTTCCATGCGCACCGCGCTTGCTGTCGAAACCCATATCGCCAATCTCACCAAGGATGCCCTGGTCCTGCCGCGCGCCGGCACGGATTATCCCATGGACGAAGGCGAAATGCGCTGGCAGTTGCAATATTTCGGCGTCGAATGAGGCAGACGCTATTTCAGCGCCCCAGCGCTATTTCAATTCCATCGTCCATTGTGCCTTGCCACCCGTATTGATGAGCATGAATCGCCGCTCATCAAAACCGCGCGCCAGACATTGATCCCGGTCGCGTATTTCAAAGCGGGTGGACTTCGTGCAAAAAACCGTGTCGCCAGACCACAACAGATTATGGTCGCCTTCGCGCGTCACAATGCCCGCCTCATCAACGCCTTCGGCATAAAGATAATAGGTCGCCGAGGTCAGCTTCCCTTTGATGGCCTTGCGGCAGGTGCCGGGCTCCAGGCGTATCCAGCCGCTCGACATATCGCTTTTTGGCTGATGCGCTGCGACCGCAGCCCAGATCAGATGCCTGGTTCGGTTGCAGAGGTCGAGCCCCATTTTATCCTGGGCAACCATCGCACCCCTGGTCAAGGCCGAGATCAGTTCATCGCTCACCTTGCCATCCGGCTCAAGCTGATTGGCGCGTTGAAAGGCCTCGATTGCGCGCACCGTATTCTTGGCAGCCTTGCCGTCTATGCGCGGCAGCAACAGGCCATTGTCGCGCAGCAGGCGCTGTGTCACGGCAATGCGCGCCTCGTCATCGTCATAATTGGCCGTTTCGGAAAAGGTTGTCGTCCAGTTTTTCCCGGGCGTTGTCGCCACGGCAAAAAAATCATCCGCGTCATAGCCGCGCCTGGCGCAATTGTCGCGACCTTCAATCGTGAAGTCCTTCGACAGGGTGCAGAAACTTTCAGCACCGGCAAAATATTTGACGCGACCCTGATGCGCATCCATCGAGCGGGCAAAGACATAATGGTTGTCCTGCACAATATCGCCGACCAGCGCCACTGTGCATCTGCCGGGCATCAGGCTGATCCAGCCCTGGCTCTGCCATGTGTCGCCCTCGCGAAAGCCGATCGCGCTCTGCAAAATATAGCTCGTCTTGTTGCACAGCAGATAATCGGCATGGGCAGGGCGCACACCAAAGGCGCCAAGCATCATCAGAAGGACACCAAGTCCAGGCCAAAGCCGCGAGATGGCCGACACCGATACGGGAACAGTCTTCATGGGATGATGCCCCGTCCGGCCACGCGTTGTCAGCTCACGGCGTTCTGGATCAGCGTGCCGACGCCATGTTCGGTGAAGAGCTCAAGCAGCGCCGCATGACGTTCGCGGCCATCCAGAATGACAACGGCTTCAACACCACCCTCAACGGATTCAATGCAGGTCTCGATTTTCGGAATCATCCCGCCCGAAATCGTGCCATCCTTCATCAAGGCACGCGCTTCGCCCACACTCAGACGTTCAATGAGCTTGCCCTGCTTGTCGAGCACACCGCGCACATCGGTGAGCAACAGCAGACGCGCCGCCCCCATGGCCGCGGCAATCGCGCCCGCCACCGTGTCGGCATTGATGTTGTAAGTCTCGCCGGAGCGCGAGACACCCACCGGCGCGATCACCGGAATGATGTCGGACTTGAGGATGGTTTCCAGAATCCCCGGATTGATTTTTTCCGGCTCGCCGACAAAACCGAGATCAAGGATCTTTTCAATATTGGATTCCGGATCATGGATCTTCTGGCTGATCTTGCGCGCGACGATCAGATTGCCGTCCTTGCCGCAAAGCCCGACAGCCTGCCCGCCTGCCTGATTGAGCTGTGCCACGATCTGCTTGTTGATCGATCCGGCCAGCACCATTTCAACAACCTCAACAGTCGCCTTGTCGGTGATGCGAAGCCCGCCGGAAAATTCGCTCTTGATGCCAAGCCGCGTCAGCATCGCGCCAATCTGCGGTCCGCCCCCATGCACGACAATCGGGTTGATGCCCGATTGCTTGAGCAACACGATGTCGCGGGCAAACTCCGCGCCAAGTGCTTCATCGCCCATGGCGTGGCCGCCATATTTCACAACGATGGTGCGCTTGTCATAGCGCTGCATGAAGGGCAGGGCTTCGGAAAGGATACGCGCCCGGTCAGCATTGCTGTCATGGCTGGGTGGGGGAGCCGAATGGTCAGACATGGAAGAAGCTCACTCTTGCAAGGTGCCCGGGGTCGGGAGGTTTTTCGGGCATTGGACAATCGGGCTGTGGACTGGCGGACTTAGACTAACGGGCCATCGCCCGGTTTCAAGCATGCGTTGGTCATTTATTCAGGCAATCGGG
>Ga0209066_10003513_pt1 | contig 17802 bp, 19 predicted proteins | sample All_14_2_FD_187198 | JGI IMG/M metagenome (GOLD analysis project Ga0209066, IMG submission 187198) | Freshwater microbial communities in response to fracking from Pennsylvania, USA - Allegheny Zone_MetaG_DW_15 (SPAdes) (version 2) ... | reverse complement strand
GCCGCCACCTGACCGAACTGGTCGGCCGAGAGCAGACCGCGTCGGCCGAGATCACCGGCGACTTCGGACGCGGCGAAGCCTCGTACCCTGCCGACGTCGATCTGAAGCTCAAGGTGGGTGCGCAGGTGATGTTCCTGCGCAATGACACCGGCTCGTACGGCGAGCCGCCGCGCTGGGTGAACGGCACGATCGGCACGGTGGTCCGGATCGCCGGCGGCACGGTGCGGGTCGAGGTCGACGGTGCGCAGTTCGATGTCGAGCCTGCCGTGTGGGAGAGGTTCCGCTACGCCTACGACCCCGGATCGAAGTCGCTCACTCGCGAGATCGTGGCCGAGTTCACGCAGTTCCCGCTGCGCCTCGCGTGGGCGGTCACGATCCACAAGAGCCAGGGCAAGACCTATGAGCGGGCGATCATCGACCTCGGCTCGGGCGCCTTCGCGCCGGGACAGACCTATGTGGCGCTGAGCCGGCTCACCTCGCTCGATGGTCTGTACCTGTCACGGCCGCTGCGGCCCGGGGACATCCGCGTCGATCCCGACGTGCAGCGGTTCATGGCCGGGGTGCGGGCGGCGGCATCCTGACCTGTACACTACGGGCGGCCGTTCCCGGACCACGCCGCCAGTGTGTTTGAATTCAATGCAGACACCGGGGGTGAAACAATGCGGGCTCGACCCACACGACGGCGTGTTGCGCTCGCACTCGCTTCGATCACCGCGGTCTCGGTCGTCATCTCGGGCTGTGCCGCCGACGAGCACATCGAGCTCGACGTTCCGGCGCAGGTGGATGCCGCGTTCCCCGAGGCGACTGCCCAGCAGCTGCAGGATGCAGTGACCCATGCGATGACGGCCGCCGGTGCCTCCGGAGCAATCGTCGGGGTGTGGGCGCCGTGGAGCGGAACCATGATCACCGGGCTGGGCGTCGAATCGGCGACCAGTGCCGAGCCCGTCACCGACGACATGCGATTCCGCATCGCGCAGGTGACGCGCGCGATGACGTGCGACGTGCTTTATGAGGTCGCCGACGCCGGCATCGTCCGTGTCAACGACCCCGTGACGAAGTGGGTCTCGGGCTTTCCCGATCTCTCCGACGTGACGCTGGGCGATCTCTGCGACAGCACCTCCGGAATCGGCTCGTACAGCGCGCAGCTGTCGGGTCTGTTCCTGACCAACCCGGCGCGCGTCTGGAACCCGAGGGAGCTGGCCAGCTACGGTCTGGGCCAGCCGCGCCAGGGCGAGCCGGGGACGGCCTTCCGCGATTCAGACGCCGGCTACATACTGCTCGGAGTCGCTCTCGAGCGGGCCACCGGCCGCAGTGCAGCGGAACTTCTGCACGATTACGTCGCCGATCCACTCGACCTCACCGCCACCGAGCTCCCGACCGGCGCGTCGGCCGCACCGCCGGCGTCAGACCCGGTTCTGAACGGTCACCACTCGCTTCGCGACGCCGCCGGCGTCATGAACTGCACCGATCCGCTGGATGTGACCGCTCTGTCCGCCAGCTCCGGGTACACGGATTCCGGCGTCGTCTCCGACATCCGCGACCTCGGGCGCTACGCCCAGGCGCTCGCCGCCGGGGCGATCCTCCCCGACGGCGTCGATCGGTTCGACGATGCCGTCGCAATCCCGGGCGCCCCGTCGTGGAACACGACCAGCGGCGGCGCCATCCAGGCCGGATCCCTGATCGGTCAGTACGGATCGGTGCCGGGCTATTCGACGGCGGCCTTCTCGGATCCGAACTCGGGGCTCACCGTCGCGGTGGTGCTCAACAACTCGGGCGGAGGCGGCGCTTTGGCCGAGTATCTCGCGTGGGAATTGGCCGCGATCGCTTCGAAGGCACCCGCCAGCGCCGGCGCCACAGCTCCCGAGGCCGGCCTTCCGTGGACAGCGCAGCAGTACCACGACCAGATCTCTGCCGCCGCGATCTGCGCCGCGCCGCCCGCGTGACGTCGTGGTCTGAGGTCACGGTGTGGTGACCGCACGGTGTTGACCGCACAGTGTGACCGCACGATGTTGACCGCACGATGTTGACCGCACGATGTTGACCGCACGGTGGTGACATCCCGCGCGGGCACGACCCCGGCGATCCTGCTCGTCGTCGTAGGACTGGCGTGCCAAGAGGTCGGCGCAGCGCTTGCTGTGCTGCTCTTCCCGCAAGTCGGACCGCTCGGCATGGTCATGCTTCGACTGGTGTTCTCGGCGATGCTGCTGCTGCTCATTGCCCGGCCCGGGCTGCGCGGGCACTCCCGCAACGGGTGGCTGGCCGTCCTGGGCTTCGGGGTCGTGCTGGCCCTCATGAACGCGCTCTTCTACCTCGCACTGGCACGCCTTCCGCTGGGCGTGACGGTGACGATCGAGGTGCTCGGGCCGCTCGTGCTCTCGATCGTGGCGAGCCGCCGCCTGTCGGCGTGGCTGTGGGCTCTGCTCGCGTTGGCCGGAGTGGCCGCGCTCGCGGGAGGCGGGTGGGACCGCCTCGATCCGCTCGGCGTGCTGTTCGCCCTGGGTGCGGCCGCCAGTTGGGCCTTCTACATCCTCGCCTCCGCCCGGGTCGGTCGCGAATTTCCGGGGCTCGACGGCCTCGCCTTCGCGATGACGCTCGGCGCCCTGATCGCGCTCCCGTTCGGCATCCTCTCCGCCGGGTCGGCTCTGCTGCGGCCCGATCTGCTCGCCCTCGGAGCGGCGGTCGCCGTGCTCTCGTCCACGATCCCGTATGCGCTCGAGCTCGTCGCGCTGCGGCGGCTGCCCGCCGCCGTCTTCGCGATCCTGATGAGCCTGTCCCCGGCCACTGCGGCACTGGCCGGGCTGCTGCTGCTGGGGCAGGACCTCGCCTGGCTGGAGCTGACCGGCATCGCGCTCGTGATCACCGCGAGCATCGGCGCGGTGCGGTCCTCGAGCAGGGCCAGGTCGGCGATGCCGGAACCGGGGGATCCCTTCGCCGAACCTGTCGCGTGAGCGAAGCGGCGTGTGGCATTGTGGCGTAGTCGAGGGGGGAGCGCGATGTCTCACAGCGGACTGCAGGACACCGCTGCACAGCCCCACCCCGTGCCGACGGATGCCTACCGCCTGACCGAGGCCGAAGTGCTCGACCGTTTCGGCGCACGGCGTGAGGGCCTCACGAGCGCCGAGGTGCTGCGCAACCGCGCCGAGTACGGCGACAACGTCAGCGTGCAGGTGCACCGCGAGTGGCTGGTGCGACGGTTCCTCCGCCAGTTCAAGGACTGGATCGTCGTGCTGCTGCTCATCTGCGCCGCGATCACGGCGTATCTCGGCGATGTGCTCACCTCCCTCGTGCTTCTGCTGCTGGTCCTGATCAACACCTCGATCGGGTTCTTTCAGGAGTACCGCTCCGGCAAGACGATGGACGCTCTGCAGCATCTGTCGCTCTCGCTGAGCCAGGTCACCCGCGACGGCCGGCTCACCGAGCTTCCCTCGACAGAGCTCGTCGTGGGTGACGTGGTGCGCTTGACCGAGGGCGCGTCGGTGCCTGCCGACATCAGGCTCATCGAGGCGAGCGCCTTCTCCACGAACGAGTTCGCCCTCACCGGCGAGAGCGACCCGACGCGCAAGTACACGCACGCGATCCTGACCGAGGTGATGGTCGCGGAGCGCCACAACACCGCCCACGCCGGTACGACAGTGGCCACGGGTGAGGCGGTCGGAGTGGTCGTTGCCACCGGCATCCATTCCGAACTCGGCCGTATCGCCCAGCTGGCCCAATCGGCGCCGCAGAGCCCGAGCCCTCTGCAGCGCGAAACACAGCGTCTCGGCAAGGTCGTCACCTATGCCGCGGTCGGCCTGGCGCTGGTGCTGCTCGTCGTCGCGGTGTGGGCGAAGCTGCCGTTCCGCGAGGCGGTGCTGTTCGCGGTGGGCTTCGCCAGCGCCGTCATCCCCCAGGGGCTGCCCGCCGAGGTGAACACCGCCCTGGCCGATGCCGCGGCCGCACTCGCGAAGCGCAAGGCGCTCGTCAAACGCCTGAGCGCGGTGGAGACGCTCGGGTCGACGCGGGTGATCTGCACCGACAAGACCGGCACGCTGACCAAGAACGAGATGACGGTGACCGAACTCGTGGTCGCCGGCACCGAGTATGTCGTGCACGGCATCGGCTACGACCCGGTCGGCGCCATTGAGGCGCTGACGCCGTCCGCGGGCACCGGCCCGGTCGAGCACGACCGGCTGGTGCAGTTCCTGCGTGCGGGAACCTTGGTGAGCAATGCGCGACTGCTCGCTCCGGACGACGGACACGCCGGGTGGCACGTCCTGGGAGATCCCACGGAGGGGGCGCTGCTGGTTGCGGCCGCGAAAGCAGGAGTCGATCTCGTGACGTCACGGGCGGCCGAAAGCAAAGTGCGTGAGTTCCCGTTCGACTCGGCGCGCAAGCTCATGACCGTCATCCGCGAGCGACCCGACGGCACGCTGACCGCGTACGTGAAGGGGGCACCCGAGTCCGTCGTCGCGCGGGCGAGCCGCATCGCCGAGGGCGGCACCGTGCGGCCGATCACGGATGCCGATCGCGAGGCGTTCCTCGTCGCCCACATCGCGAAGTCCGACCGCGGACTTCGCAATCTCGCCTACGCCGTGCGGTCGGCGACGGCCGAGGATGCCGACACGATCGACCCGGCATCCGTCGAGAAGGACCTCACTCTGCTCGGACTGGTCTCGATGGTCGACCCGATCCGCGAGGACGTGCCCGAGGCGATGCGCCGGGCACTGGATGCCCGCATCAAGGTGAACATCGTCACGGGGGACTTCTCGCGTACGGCTGAGGCGATCGCCCATCAGGCGGGACTCGATCGCAACGGCGAGATGACCATCGTCACCGGCGACGAACTGCCCGGGATGAGCGACGAGGCGGTGGTCGCACGTGCCGTCGCAGGGGGCACGATCTTCAGCCGCGTCGATCCCGAGGATAAGACGCGCATCGTCGACCTCGTGAAGCGGTCGGGCAACGTCGTCGCGGTCACCGGCGACGGCATCAACGACGCCCCGGCTCTTCGGCACGCGAACATCGGCGTCGCAATGGGGGTTTCGGGCACGGATGTCGCGAAAGAGGCGTCCGAGATCGTCCTGCTCGACGACAGCTTCTCCACTCTTGTGCGGGCGGTCGAGCAGGGCCGGGTGATCTACGCCAACATCGCGAAAGGCGTGCTCGGCTGCCTGACATCCAATGCCGCCGAACTGGTCGTCAATATCGTGAGTCTCATCCTCGCAACGGTCGCCGGCCTGCCGCTGGCGATCAACGTCCTGCAGATCCTGGCGATCGACCTTCTCGGCGAGCTGCTGCCGATCGCCGCGCTCGGCCGCGATCCCGAGGAGGGCCGGGTGATGAAGCAGGCCCCACGCGATCCGAAGGTGCACATCGTCAACCCGCGCAGCATCGGCGACGTGATGTACGCCGGGTCGATCATGGGTGTGCTGGCGATCGCCAACTTCCTTTTCTTCTTCGGCCGATCTGGATCGAATCCGTTCGACGGGCCGGTGGATGCCGCGATCATCGCTCAGGCGACGACGATGACGTACGTTACGGTGCTGGTCTGTCAGCTGTTGAACATCACGCAGCGCCGCAGCGCGGGCGGGCTGTTCAGCCGCTACACACTCTCGAACCCGACCTACTGGCTGGCGTGCGGCGCAGGGGTGGTCATCATGCTCGTGATCGTCTACGTGCCCTGGGTGCAGGCGATGTTCAAGACGGGACCGCTGAGCGCACTGGACTGGGGGTTCGTTCTGCTTGCGGCGGCCATCTTCGTCGCGATCCGCGAGGTCGGCCGGATCGTGCGGAAGCGCCATACCCGGCGGGAGGCTTGAGGGGCCCCGACCGGCGCGCGCGATCCCGATCTCAGGCAGTCGCGCCTGCGGGCTCGGGGTTCGCTCGGGTCTCCGCCTTGACCACGGGGAGCACTTCTGTCAGGAAGAGCTCCAAGCTCGCGTCTGCAGCGGATGCGGGCATGCCGGGGTCGAACTGGCCGACGAACCGGTTGGAACCGAGGATCTCGTGTTGGGCCAGGATGCCGTCGATGACCTGTTGCGGGCTGCCGACCAGCAGTCCCGCGGCGACCCACTGGTCATATACGTGCCGGGGCATGCCACCCTGGAACGCGGGATGCAAGGACATGTAGTGGGAGTAGTACGGGTAGAACTGGTCCTGTGCACTTTGCGAGTTCCGACCGACGAACATGTGCCCGCCGGTTGCCAACTGCAACGCGTCGGCTGCATGCCCGGCAGCCTCACCGGCACGCCGGTACAGCTCCACCAGGTTCACTCCCTGCGCCGCCCCGGTGAACAGCGCCAGGAACATCGGCAGCCCGAGGGTGCCCGCCCGTACTGCGCTCTGCGGGGTTCCGCCCACGCCGATCCAGATCGGCAGGGGCTCCTGGATTGGTCGCGGGCCGATGTGCATACTTTCGTGCAACGGGGTACGGAACCGGCCCTGCCATGGCTGGCCCGGGGTATCCCGCAACCGGATCAACAGGCGCAGCTTCTCTTCGAACAAGTCGTCGTAGTTCCGCACGTCGTAGCCGAACAGCGGGAATGACTCCGTAAACGCCCCCCGCCCCACGGTGATCTCCGCCCGTCCATGCGAGAGCAGGTCCAGCGTGCCGAACTGCTCCATCACGCGCACCGGATCCGTCGTGGACAGCACCGTCACCGACGTGGTCAACCGCATCCGCTCCGTGCGCGCCGCGACCGCCGCCAGCACCACCTCCGGAGCAGATACCGCGAAGTCCGGACGATGGTGCTCGCCCAGCGCGAAGACATCGAGCCCAGCCGCGTCCGCAGCTTCCGCCTGCCGCAGCAGAGCATCCAGCCGCTCGCCCCAGGCCTGTGGCGTCATTTCGCCCGTCATATCACCGAATGAATAGATCCCTAGTTCCATGCCTCCGATACTAGTATTCTTTACATACTGGTTTCCAAGCGGATACTAAAGAGACACCGGGGGAAAGATGATGCACAAGCGGCCCGACGATCCCTGCCCTTTCGGGCCCGCCGTCGAGATCCTGCTGCCCCGTTGGACATCACACATACTCTGGGTCCTCAGCGAACACGGCACCCTCCGGTTCTCACAGCTGCGCGGCCTGATCCCCGACATCACTCCCAAGGTCCTCACCGAACGACTGCGCAAACTCGAACGCGACGGACTGATCCGACGCACCTACCACGCCGAGGTTCCACCCCGCGTCGAATACACCAGCACCCCGCTTGCAGAGACTCTCCAGCCTGCGTTCCGCGTCCTGGCGACCTGGACGGACCAGCACCTCGACGACGTGGCGTCCGCCCGACGCCGGTACGACACGCAGGCCTAGTGGGTGAGGTCGACCGAGACGATGGGGTGGGGCGCGACCGCTTGTCAAGCCTCATCCGGTCTTGGTGATGCGCCGGCAAAATGGAGTACCCCTCGCCACCAATGGAGGAAGACAGGACATGGTTCTCGACCGGGCGATGAAGCCCCATTCCCCGCACATCACCGGCGATGTCGACGAAGCGACGTTCGGGCTGAGGGACGAAGCTGATGTGTTCGAAGACGCGCTCGCCGCGGAGATGCTCCGTACGGGCGCGATCGAGGTCTGGATATGACTCCGACACCCAAACCTCACGAGCCGGCCTCGCTTGAGCTGCATCGTATCGACTCCGCGAATTGGGTCATCCGGGATCACGCTTTCCCTGAGACCGACGCGCGCAACGTGATCGCCTGCGTCCATGAAGCCGAAGAGGATGAGTTAGAGGTCATCTGGCTCGGCGCCGGGATACCGTTGCCCACGCGATACCGGTATGCCGGCGATGTGCTCGAAGACCTCGAGCGGTGGAGAACCCTCAACTGCGGCGCACAGCGCCCGACACGCATCCCGCACTATCGCCCTCTCGTTGCCGGCGGCGTGGCATCCACTTCTGTGTCGTCGCCCGACGGCGACATTGCCGGGGAGATCATGCTCGCCTCGGACTGATCCCCGAGCTCATCCTCAGGCGCGTGATCGACGTCCCGCAGCCACCCCCACGTGTAGCCGTCTCGGTCCTGGTTACGGAGTTGGTGTGCCGCCGTTTACGTTCAGTGTCTCGCCGATGACGTAGCTCGACTCGGCCGAGGCGAGGAACACGAACGCGGGGGCGAGTTCCGCAGGCTGGCCTGCGCGGCCGATCGGCGTTTGCGCGCCGAACTCGGCGAGCTTCTCCGGCGGCTGGCCATCGGTGACCTGCAGAGGCGTCCAGATCGGGCCAGGCGCGACCGCGTTGACGCGGATACCCTTGGGCGCGAGCTGTTGAGCGAGCGCCTTCGTGAAGGCGTTGATCGTCGCCTTCGTAGAGGCGTAGTCGACGAGGATCTCCGATGGCTTGTACGCCTGGACCGACGTCGTGTTGATGATCGCGGAGCCGGGTACAAGGTGGGGGAGGGCAGCCTTGGTGATCCAGAACATCGCGTAGACGTTGGTCTTGAAGGCATCATCGAACTGCTCGTCGTCGATCGTCGTAAGGTCTTCGTTGTAGATCTGCTTGCCGGCGTTGTTCACGAGGATGTCGAGTCGGCCGAGTCCTTCGACAGCTTTCTCGACGAGATCACGGCAGTACGCGGCATCGCGAAGGTCGCCCGGCAGTGTCAGGACTTTCACGCCCGCCTCCCGAATGATCTGCGCGATCCGCTCGGCGTCCGCCCTTTCCTCGGGGAGATACGACATCGCCACGTCCGCGCCCTCACGGGCGAAGGCGATTGCCGTCGCCGCGCCGATGCCCGAGTCCGCGCCGGTGATGAGCGCCTTGCGGCCAGCGAGTCGCCCCATTCCGCGATAGGTCTTCTCGCCGAGGTCTGCCTGCGGCTGGAGTTCCGAATCCAGGCCGGGCTCGGGCTGATGCTGCTTCTTCGGTGCGAAGTCGGTGTAGAGCTCTGCAGGGTTCGTGAACGTGTACTGGTCGCGCGTCATGTCACCTCAATCGTGGTACCAATCGTGTCGTACAAGTACCCATGATGATCCAGGCGGCAGCGCGGGCGAGGGGATTGACGACATCTGGCAGTTCCGCTACCGGGGCTCACCCGGATGCGGATGTCGCCCGGCGGCGACTGATTGAACGAAGCAGCCTGTGCGGAGCGTGAGAAACCGAAGCCGGTCACGCCTGCTTTGTCAAGCCCCTGCAGCTCACCCGATCGCGGTGCTTTCGTAGTCGATCGAGAAAGGAGACCGCGATGCCACGTGGAAAGGACTCGAGGCTGAAAGACCCCGAGATGTATGAGGAGTTGCGCAAGGACGGCGCCTCGAAGGAAAAGGCAGCCCGCATCTCAAACGCCTCTGGCGGGAGCAAGTCCGGTCGATCGAGCATCGGGCGCAAGGGCGGGGAGTCCGGCAGCTATGACGGCTGGACCGTGCCGGAACTCAAGAAGCGCGCGAAGGAGTTGGGTCTCTCGGGCTACTCCAAGAAGAACAAGGAACAACTCATTCGGTCCCTTCGCAACCATTGAGGTGATGGATGCTCCGCCCGCCGCCGTAGGGTGGACAGGTCAACCTGAGTTCGTCCTGATCACCACGCGCCATCGGGAAAGCCTCGATGGCGCGCGGTGCACGTCGGCGCGATCGTCTTACCTGGCAGTACTTCGCGCGGTGTGGCACTCAGCCTCGAGCCACCGATGAACCTCGGGTGGGCTCGGCGTGAAACACGGCATTCTCCTTGTGGAGGCGTTCCGGCGTAGCGCAACGATGTGGCGAACGGGAGCCTCCGGGCGGCTCAATGTCTAATCACGGCCCCGGGCTGCGAGCGCGAGGAGTGCGACGACGTCATCGAGGCGCTGTTCGGCGGTCTCGGCGACGGGGGCGAGCAGCAGTTCAGTCACACCGGCAGCTTCGAAGTCGGCGATTCTCTGGCGCAACCGGTCGGGATCGCCCAGGAGGGTCACGCCCTGCACGAGCTCGTCGGGAATTGCGGCCACCGCTTCGGCGTGGCGCCCTGCGAGGTAGAGGTCCTGGATTTCGGCGGCCTCGGCCTCGAAGCCGTAGCTGGAGACGACGTCGTTGTAGAAGTTCTTGCCCTTGGCTCCCATCCCGCCGATGTAAAGCGCGAGGTAGGACCGGATTCGCATCACAGCTTCGGGCGAGGGATCGCCGAACGCAAAGAACACCTGCACCTGGATGGCAAGCGGCCCGAGCTCGGAACCGCGCTTGGCCGTACCCGCCTCGAGAGACTCTCCCCACACCTTCGACGCACGCTGGGGGTCGAAGAAGATCGGCTGCCAGCCGTCGGCGATCTCGGCAACCTGGGCGACGCTCTGGCGACCGAGCGCGGCGATCGAGATCGGGATGTCGGGGCGCGCCAGGTGGTTGATGAGTTTGAGTGGCTTGCCCAAGCCAGACCCGCCACGCTCACGCGTGAGCGGAATCGAGTAGCGCCTTCCGTCGTGCACGACCGGCTCGCGGCGCCACGTCTGCCGGCAGATCTCCACGATCTCGCGGGTGCGCCCGAGCGGCGCGTCGTACGGCACGCCGTGGAAGCCCTCGATCACCTGCGGACCGGATGCGCCAAGTCCGAGCGTGAAACCGCCCGGCGCGAGCGAATCGAGGCTCGCGGCAGTCATGGCGGTGAGCGTGGGGGTGCGCGTATACAGCTGGAAGATGTTCGACATCAGACCAATGCGCCGCGTTTTCGCCGCGAGGTAGCCGAGGCGACTGACCGCGTCGAACGAGTACGCCTCGGCGACCGCAATCGTGTCAAGCCCGGCCGTCTCGTAGGTCTCGACAGAGTCTGCGACCTCGGCGATGTCGGCCGAATAGTCCTGGATCAGTCCGAACCGCATCGTCCGCCCACCTCTCGCACATCAGGGTCGCGACGGCCCCGCGAAACAATCCTAGGCGCGGTCATGCGTGAAGTCTGACCGTCCCACGGCTCATCAGACAGCTCGAACGGATAGGGCAAGCACTGTGAGCTCCGGTACAGGGCGCCCAGCCGTTCCGACTTCGTCGGCACCGCTGGGCATTGGGAGGGGATGACGGGAATCGTCTCTCCGCCCACTTCACTCGCGACTGCGTCGCGGGCGGAGCCTCGGGGCGGTGGGGCCTGCCCGGGCGGACCGGTTCCTACGGCATCCTGCGCAACGGTCTAGTACGCGTTTTCGCCAGCCCAAACTCGCGACATCGTGGAATCGAACTGCCACACACACGGTTCACTTACCGGCCCTGGCATGGTCCGCCGGTTCAGTGCGGAAGGGATTCGGGGCGTTCGGGACGTGACCTTGCGTCGCCTATCCTGCTGGTGCCCGGAGGCGGTCAACCGGCATAACGTGCAGACGGTCCTCGAACCTGACACGCACTAGTGTCGTGTTTCTGAAGTTGGTTGACGGTTCGCTTTCTTGAGGATGGATCAGCCAGATCGAGCGGTGGGGGCCGTGGAAGGCCCCCACCGCCTCGTCTCAGTTGCAGTCGGTGTCCCGCATTTGGGAGCCTCGACCGCGGCGCCGAGGCAGGTGACTCCGAACGGGCCGGGAGACTGGTCTTGGGTTCACGCTTGCTGTTGGGTCCGAACGGCCTCACGGTGCGGGCTGGTCGCCGTGATCGCCGACGGTGCGGTGCGGGGCCAGGTCCACGCGTACCGCAGGATGAGGGCGAGAAGGATCACTTCCAGGGCCACGCCCAAGAGGTAGAAGTACATCCACGACTCGCCCAACTGGCCCACAGCGTTGAAGGCCGCGAAGGGGACCTGTAGCGACGCCACGATGAGGTTCGTGATGCGGTTGACCCGGGCGGGCAGCGTCATCGACAACACGACCATGAAAATCGGGATCGCCAGGAGGCTCAGCGCCGTGATCGCCCAGGTAGGGGTGATGTCGAACTCCCAGACGACGCCGAGGAGGATGTCATCGACGACGCCGGGCTTATAGAACGCGAGGATGTCGACATAGACGTACAGGAAAAGGAAACTTGTCCACGCGGCGGCGAGCTTGGCCTGTACCGGCACGCCCTGGTCTAGCAGTGCTGTGGTGTGTTGACGTTTTCTCATCAGATACTCCTTCGATGTAATGAGGATTGATTTGTCCGCGATCGCCGGCTGCGACCGCCGCTCTGTCCGAAACACACGACATCCGGGGCGCCGAAGCGGGGTGAACTACCGCGGTCATAGTCGTGTTGGTTGCCATGACTCGATGCTCGCCGTCTCGGGGATGCGGGTCATCGGCCGAGAGATCCGAATCTGGTCGGCCGAAAGTACGGCTGTGAGTCCGTACGGAAGGCCGATGTCTGAGGCGCTCGCTCCGGCGAGCATCGAGAGGTGTCGCAACCGATATCGGCCAGCCGCCCTCATGTCGAGCAGAAGAAAGAGCGGCATCGACCGAGGAGCGGATGGCTTGCGATAACCGGCCTCCTGCTGCTCAGCGCACTCCCTGTGCTCGGCGGTGTGCTTTCCCTGAGGGAGGTGAGTGCCGACCCCGAAAGCACATTGCTCTTGGCAACACGGGTGGCAACAGTTGCGCACATCGTGGCGATGAGCGTGTACTGCCTTCTCGGCGCATACCAGTTCTCGTCGGCACTGCGAACTCGGCGTGGTTGGCACCGCACCGCGGGCCGCGCGCTGATCCTCGCTGGATTCATCGCGGCACGGTCCGCCGTCTGGCTCGCGGTCTTCTTCGGTGGACCCTCTGATGAGCTCGCAGTCGCGATGGTTCGCCTCGTCTTCGCGCTGTGGACGATCCCGATCGGCGAGGTCGACGCATTCGGCGAAACATGGCTTGTTGCCGCGGGCTTCGTCATCAACAGTGTCGTGGCGGAATCGGTTATCCGGCGACGGTCCAGCAGGCGGATGAGCAGAGTGGTGCGCCGACGTGCGCCTGTACTCTGACGTGGTGACCGGCCTCTGGCGTTCCGCGTGGAATGCGCCGAGCGCCGCGCCCCCTCCGCCCCGCCGCGTCTGGCGGGATTGGGTTCTGGTGGCACTCGTCGTCATGCTGGCGGTAGTCGAGGGCACCCTCAGAACCGACCTATCTCAGCCGATGCTCGCGGTAATCCCACTGCTCGCCGTTCTGCCGACCGTGCTGTGGCGCCGCACACGGCCGCTGCTCATGCTCGTGATCGTGTTCGTCGTGACGGTGCCGACAGACCTGCTCCTGCCCGACTCGACCCTCTACACGAGCCTGTTCGTCACAGTGATCATCTACGCACTGTTCCGCTGGGGTTCAGGGCGCGACCTGGTGATCGCGTCGGCCATTCTTCTCGCGAGCCTCGGACTGTTCTTCGTTGGCGGAAGCGGTCTCGACGACCTGATCGGCGGGTTTGCGCTGCTGCTCACGGTGGCGCTGCTCGGCATCGCGTTTCGCTACCGTGCTGGCTCTCAGCAACGTCGACTCGACCGCATCCGAATGCTGGAGCGTGAGCAACTTGCGCGTGACCTGCACGACACCGTCGCCCACCATGTTTCGGCGATCGCGATCCGCGCGCAGGCGGGCCTCGCGGTGGCGGCGCGAGACCCGCGTGCAGCGCAGGATGCGCTCGGTGTGATCGAGGCGGAGGCGGCGAAGACCCTCAGCGAGCTGAGGTCGATGGTGCGGGTGCTGCGGCAGGGCGAGACCGCGGAGCTCGCGCCGAGCCCGCGTCTGGGTGACGTCGAGCAGCTCGCCGGAAGGAGGCTGGACGGCGCGGCAGTGACGGTGAAGGTCGCGGGCGATGACGCTGGCATCCCGCCGCCCGTGGCTGCCGCGGTGTTCCGTCTCGCGCAGGAGTCGGTGACCAACGCCCTCCGTCACGCGCGCCAGGTCACCCGTGTCGACGTCGTCGTGGAGGCGGACGAGGGCGGGGTTCGTTTATGCGTGGCGAACGACGGAGACATCGCCGCGTCACAGGCGCCCGGATTCGGCATCATCGGCATGATGGAGCGTGCCGCCCTGCTCGGCGGCACCTGCCAGGCCGGCCCTGCGCCCGGCGGCGGGTGGACCGTCACCGCGGTGCTCCCTCGTGTTGGATGGGCACCGTGACCATCCGCGTGCTCATCGCCGACGACCAGGAGCTCGTGCGCTCGGGGCTGAGCATGATCCTTGGCGCGCAGCCGGACATCGAGGTCGTGGGTCAGGCAGTCGACGGCCAGGAAGCGGTCGCCCTCGCCCGCAGCTTGCGACCGGACGTCTGCTTGTTCGACATCCGGATGCCGGGACTCGACGGCATCGAGGCGACGCGCCTGCTCGCCGGCCCGGGCGTGGCCGACCCGATGAAGGTCGTGATCATCACGACCTTCGACCTCGACGAGTACGTTTTCGCGGCGCTGCGGGCAGGCGCCAAGGGCTTTCTGCTCAAGGATGCCGGGTCGGCGCTGCTCGCCCAGGCGATCCGGGCTGCCGCGAGCGGTGATGCCCTGATCGCCCCCAATGTCACGCTGCGGCTGCTCGCGGCCTTTGCTGGAGCGGAGCCGGCCGCACCACCGCCGCAGCCGGTCGAGCCTCTCAGCGAGCGCGAGGAGCAGGTGCTCGCGAGAGTCGCGCTGGGCCTGAGCAACAGCGAGATCGCGAGCGAGCTGTACATCACCCTCAGCACGGTGAAGACACACGTCGCGAGCCTCATGACAAAGCTCGGCGCCCGCAACCGCGTCGAGATCGCCATCTGGGCACATCAGACAGGGCGGATGCGCGCACGAACTACCGGCGAAGGGCGTTCGTGAGCAGATCCGCATGCGATCCACGCAGGAGGCCCAACTACCACGCCAAGGACGGTTGACGTAGTCTGTCCCCGCGCCGCAACTATGTACATGTTGCTAGTCGAGATGTACAATATGAACATGTCCATCGTCAGCGTCGCAGACGCACGCAACCACCTTTCGGACGTCATCGCCCGCTCCCAGAGAGAAGCGGTGTTCATCGAGCGTCGCGGCCAGCGAGCCGCGGTCGTGGTCAGCCCTGAGCATTACGAACGCATGATGGAAGCGCTCGAGGACGCCGAAGACGTCGCCGCATTCGACGAAGCCATGGCAGAGGAGGGTCCCAACGTTCCGTGGGCTCAGGTGAAGGCCGATCTGGGCTGGACATGACCTACCAGGTCGAACTGCGTCCAGCCGCAGTTCGTGCACTGAAGCGAATCGACCACCAGGACCGCGACCGTATCCGTGGAGCGATCGCACTCCTTGGTGAGAACCCGCGCCCGCCCGGCGCCAAGGCGCTCCAAGGGCGTCCTGGTCTTCGAGTGCGGGTAGGGGACTACCGGATCATCTACACCGTCGACGACAACATCCTCGTCGTCGCCGTCATCGCACTCGGTCATCGTCGCGACGTATACGATCGCTGAGCGCCCGCAGCAGGATCGGTCGACGGACCCTCGTGGGTACAGTGCAGCATATGGATCAGATCCCGCCGCCGCGTCGTGTGATCAGGTTGTTCCCGGACTATTCGCGCGACTACCCACTCTGGGAGAACTCGACGCCGACCCGGGACGTCGGCTACACGACGAACCCGGACACCTACGGGCTGAGCAAAGAACTGGGAGAGGACCTCGCCGGCTGGCAGGCGTTCTTCGAGGAACACGCCAACCCGTTCGAAGGGTGGGACACCGACGCTAATCTCCAGAAGTGGCTGCGCGATGGGGAGTGGATCGCGCGTCGCCTTCAGGACGAGGTGCAGTCTTTCGCTGATGTTCAACTCGAATTCGGACCATGGCGCGACAAGCTGTAGTTCGGCTGGCGTTCCGGAGCCGGTGCGTTGAGAGCGACGATTCCGGTATCAACGCTCGACACGGATTCTGCCCGTCGCCAACGTCGTTCTCTACTTAGCCTCTGGTCGATCGCCTGGCCCGGACGAACGAGGGAAAGTCGGACGGGCCGATTCCTTCCGGCTCGAAGAACGACGAAACGAATCCGCGGGTTTCCCGCTCGAGCTCTTCGAGCCCAAGTGCGCCGCCCCCGATCGCGAACCCGTATGTGCCATCGGCTGGACCGTTCAGCCAAGCGAACTCGTACTGGTAGCTGCCGTCGGTCCGACGTGATTCGTGCACTTCGAACCGTTCGCCGGATCCCCAGATCCCCAGATCCACCGCGATCGCCTTCAGCGTCGCACCAGGCGTCGACTCATACAAGTCCACCGCCCGCCGACGGAACTCATCGGTGTAGTTCTTCCTTGCCATCCTTGGATTCTCGCTTCCCCAGCATCGTGCTGGCATCAGCGTGTCCAAGATCAGGGGTCAAGCCCCCGGAGCTCGAGGTCATACCACAGGTCCCCGGAATCAGCCACCTGATGGTGCGGAAGATCTGCGTGGCGCACTTTCCACACATTGATGGAGCCTGCCCCGGTCGTCGCTGGTTTCAGTTGGGTTCCCGGCGGGTATGGGTTCAGAAACCGGCTGACGCCAATGCGTCGCCAGGTCAGAGAGCCGACGGATTCGACGGAGTGTCACGACGAAGGGGCGCATCTCGTGAAGGGATACGCCCTGGAGGAGCGGTGACAGCGAGAAAGACGTCGTCCGCAATGTACTGACGACCGTAGTTGCATAAGGGCCTGAGAGAATCCCTAGTTCCACCAGGCGCTGCAGTGCGGGAGACACGGCTTGAGGAGTGCGGCCGAATCGGTCGCTCATCATTGAAACGTTGATTACCTGGTCTCCAATGAGCGCGTCGACGATGTCGCGAATAACCCCCCTGGCTCCGGCCTCCTGAAGTATCTGTACGTACTGTGCTTGGACGGCCAGCATTCGGGTTACCCGCTGGGCGACATCGTCTGCGGAGGCAGCCACGCCTTCCGCAAAGAATGTGATCCACAGATCCCAATCTCCTGTCGCCGACACTTCGGCGAGGTGTTCTTGGTAGGTCGTTCGGCGTGCTTCGAACCACGGGGACACGCTAATGAGCGGCTCGGTGACTAGACGATCGGTCATGAACTGCAAGACGACCATAAGACGGCCAATGCGGCCGTTTCCGTCAGTGAACGGATGGAGGGTTTCGAACTGGTAGTGCGCCATCGCCGCGGCAACGATTGGATCGCGAGCTGCGCCACTGTCGTTAACCCATCTGGTCAGGTCTTGCACTGCAACGTTGAGCGCCACCCCCGCCGGCATCGGCACGAACCGAGCATCCTCAATTGCGCCGGTTGGACTCCCGATTGCGACTTGAGACTCTCGAATCTTTCCGGCTTGGTCCGTGTCTGCATCGGTGCCGCGGACCAGGATTGAGTGAACGGTCTCGAGCAGCCCCACATTTAGTGGTCGGCCCTCTCCGATGGCGTCGTACGCGAGTGTCGCGGCCTCGACATAGTTCAGCACCTCCTGCAGCTCCTTGCTGCGACCGCTGATCTCCGTCGCGTCGGACGCGAGGACCTGCTCCAGCGGCGCGAAAGTGCCTTCGAGTGCAGATGTGCTCTGGGCCTCGCGCCGGAGAGTTGGTCGCAGAAACATGCGAGGGTTTGGCACCTGACGCGATGCTTGATCGAGCCTCGCCAGCGCTCGGTTCGCGTTAGTCACCGCATGCCAGGTGCGGCTCTCCAAAGCTGGTTCGTTGGCCAACGGCTGCGCTACGTACGCAGAGTGTTCGTAAGGTCGATTGAATCGCCCATCTATCCCGGAGATGGAAACGAGGGAGCCGATGGGGCTCTTACTGAAGCGCTCAACGTCCACATTGTAAGTATACTCGGATCTTCTTACATTTGGTTCCGCCTACTTCAAGCCGACTGACATAGTCGGAACGACACAGAAAGCGGGAGGAGATCTACCGATATTGTCGTAGTTCGGGCACTGAGAGGGTTTCATTTCCCGTGAAATGTTGGCGCACGAGATCCGACTGCTCGACGCTCAGTACCCATGCGCTGCCAGCCTCAACGGGGTGCCGCCAGCCTTGGCGTCGCATCCATGCTCGGATGGTCTTCGGGTCGGCCCTCGGCTGTCGG
>Ga0209066_10003512_pt1 | contig 17803 bp, 16 predicted proteins | sample All_14_2_FD_187198 | JGI IMG/M metagenome (GOLD analysis project Ga0209066, IMG submission 187198) | Freshwater microbial communities in response to fracking from Pennsylvania, USA - Allegheny Zone_MetaG_DW_15 (SPAdes) (version 2) ... | reverse complement strand
TCTGCGCCCGCTATGGCCAGCACTACAACACGGGCTCGATGGTGAAGCAGTTCGGGCAGGTGCTGTGGCGCATCCTGCGTCACTCCTTCCCCAGCTCGCCGGAGCGCGCGATGCGCCCGACGATGGCAAAGTAAATGGTGAAGTAGCCAAGCGCTGCGTCTCCCCTGCCAACCGCATCTGTGCCCACCGGCCGGATGCGGTTTTTTCTTGCCTGCTCCGCCGTGGCAGATCAGGCGAGACAGATCAGGCGTGGAAGATGTGGCAAGGCACGGCGTGCTGTTGCAGCACGGCGCGGATGGGGTACTCGGCCACGTCGCCGGGCAGCATGGCCTGGTGCAGCAGTTCCAGCTTGTCTTCGCCGGTGAGGTGGACGATGAGCTGGCGGGTGTCGAGCAAGGCGCGGCGCGTGAGGCTCACGCGGGGCACGGGCACATTGGGGGGCGTGGGTGCCGCCACGGCCAGGCAGCGCGCCGGGGCGGCATCCATCAGGGCGTAGGGCAGCTCGGGCGCATCGGGGAACAGCGAGGCGGTGTGGCCGTCGCCGCCCATGCCCAGGACCACGGCGTCGGCCGGCCATGGCAGTGTGGCCAGGGCAGCCTCCAGCGCGGGCACGCCTTCGGCCGGGGTGGCCGCACCGTTGTACAGGGGCACAAAGTGGGCGGCCGCAGCGTTCGCCCTCAGCAGGTGGGTGCGCACCAGGGCTTCGTTGCTGTCGGGGTGATCGGGGGGCAGCCAGCGTTCGTCAGCCAGCGTGATGGTCACAGCCGACCAGTCGAGCGCGCAGCGAGCCAGCGCCTGGAAAAACGGCACCGGCGTGCTGCCGCCGGAGACGATCAGCAGCGCCCGGCCGCGTTCGGCCACGCCCTGGCGCAACAGCGCGGCCACATGGTCGGCCACATCCAGCGCCAGCAGGGCCGGGTCGGCCGCGTGATGAAAGGTGTGGTGGAGAGAAGGGGGACAAGACAGCTCAGGCATCGGCCCATCATAATGAGCCATGCCTACTGCACCTCAGCATCCCCCTCTTCACGACACGGTGCGAGCGGTGACCGACCGCATCCGTGCGCGCAGCGCGGTCACGCGTGCGGCCTACGTGCAGCGCATCGACGCGGCGGCGCGAGACGATTCGGTCGAGCGCTCGCACCTGGGGTGCACCAACCTGGCCCATGGCTACGCGGCGGCCCCCAAGGGCGACAAGATCTGGCTGCGCCAGCAGCGCGCGCCCAACATCGCCATCGTCTCCAGCTACAACGACATGCTGTCGGCCCACCAGCCGCTGGCCGCGTACCCGGACTGGATCAAGCAAGCGGCCCGCGACGTCGGCGCCACGGCGCAGTTTGCCGGCGGCGTGCCCGCCATGTGCGACGGCGTGACGCAAGGCCAGGCGGGCATGGAGCTGTCGCTGTTTTCGCGCGACGTGATCGCCATGGCCACCGCCGTGGCCTTGTCCCACAACATGTTTGACGCCACGCTGTGCCTGGGGGTGTGCGACAAGATCGTGCCGGGCCTGCTGATGGGCGCCCTGAGTTTTGGCCACCTGCCGACCATTTTTGTGCCCGGCGGCCCCATGGGCACCGGCCAGAGCAACGAAGAAAAGACCAAGGTGCGCCAGCGCCACGCGGCAGGCGAGCTGGACGATGCCGCCTTGCTGGAAGCCGAAGAAAAGTCGTACCACGGGCCGGGCACCTGCACCTTTTATGGCACGGCCAACAGCAACCAGATGCTGATGGAGATCATGGGCCTGCACCTGCCCGGCACCGCCTTTGTGCCACCGGGCACCGCCTTGCGCGAGGCTTTGACACGCGCCTCTGCGCAGCGCGTGGTGCAGCTCACCCGGCACAGCGCGCAGTACACGCCCGTGGGGCATGTGGTGGATGAGCGGGCCGTGGTCAATGGCATCGTGGGCCTGCTGGCCACGGGGGGCTCGACCAACCACACCCTGCACCTGGTGGCCATCGCGCGGGCGGCGGGCATCGTCATCAACTGGGATGACTTTGACGCGCTCTCCAACGTGGTGCCGCTGCTGGCACGTGTCTACCCCAATGGCAGTGCCGATGTGAACGCCTTCCAGGCCGCAGGCGGCGTGGCCCTGGTCATCCGTGAGTTGCTGGGCGTGGGCCTGCTGCACGCCGATGTGCGCACCGTGGCCGGGCCCGAGGGCCTGTGGCACTACACACAGCAACCGGTGCTGCACAACGGCAGCCTGACCTGGGTGGACGCGCCCGCGCACAGCGGCGACGCCAGCATCATCGCCACCGCGCAGGCGCCCTTCTCGCCCGATGGCGGATTGAGGCTGCTGCAAGGCAACCTGGGCCGTGCCGTCATCAAGGTGTCGGCGGTGAAGCCCGCCCACCGCGTGGTGGAGGCCCCGGCCCTGGTGCTGCGCGACCAACATGAGCTGCAAGAGGCCTATCAGCGCGGCGAGTTGAACCGTGATCTGGTGGCCGTGGTGCTGGGCCAGGGCCCGCGTGCCAACGGCATGCCCGAGCTGCACGCCCTCACCCCGCTGCTGACCAATCTGCAAGACCAGGGCTTCAAGGTGGCCCTGGTGACCGATGGGCGCATGTCGGGCGCTTCAGGCAAGGTCCCTGCGGCCATCCACGTGACGCCGGAGGTGCTGGCAGGCGGGCCGCTGGGCAAGGTGCGCACGGGCGATCTGATTCGCCTGGATGCCGAAGCGGGCACGCTGCAGGCCCTGGTGCCCGAGACCGAATGGGCCGCCCGCACACCCATCGAGTTGGACGTGAGCTCCTACCAGGTGGGCACCGGGCGCGAGCTGTTTGCCGGCCTGCGACAACGGGTGAGCGGCGCCGAGCAAGGCGCCATGACCTTTGGCTGGACGGAGCAAGGCGAGACATGAACACCAACGAGCTGACGCTGGAGATGGCGCTGACGCGCGGCCCGGTGATTCCGGTGCTGGTGATCGACCGGGTGGATGAGGCCGTGCCGCTGGCGCGTGCCCTGCTGGCTGGCGGCGTGCAGGTGCTGGAGGTGACCTTGCGCACCCCGGCCGCCCTGGACGTGATCCGCCTGCTGGCGCACGAGGTGCCCGAAGCCCTGGTGGCCGCCGGCACCGTGACCACGCCCGAGCAGTGGGAAGCGGCTGCCCACGCAGGCGCGCACCTGGCCGTGTCCCCAGGGCTGACACCGCGCCTGCTCAGCGCACTGCGCAGCGGTGCCCCCACCCCATTGCTGCCGGGCGTGGCCACCGCTTCCGAATTGATGACCGCGATGGACGCCGGTCTGAGCCACTTCAAGTTCTTCCCTGCCCAGCAAGCCGGTGGCGTGGGCATGCTCAAGGCCTTCCACGGCCCCTTTGCCGATGCGCGGTTTTGCCCGACCGGGGGCATCACCTTCGACACCGCTGCGAACTTCCTGGCCCTGCCCAATGTGGCCTGCGTGGGCGGCTCCTGGCTCGCCCCGGTTTCGGCCGTGCGGACAGGCGATTGGGAGCGCATCACCCAGTTGGCGCGCGACACTTTGAGCCTGGGCGGCACCCTCACCGCCTGAGCCTCAACCCTCGTCGGGGGGCACCCTCTTTCTGGGGGGGTGATCTGGCATTCCCTAACCGTGAAGCACTTCACGCTGGCGTAGTCTGACAACAAGCCCATCCAGTCTGGGTCCCCTGCCCTGCACGCACGCGCACGCACGCCATTTGCAGCAGGACATCAACCCGGTGGGCGGCACGATCAGCGCCGCACACCTGATCGCACCATCTTGCCCCGACCGCCATGAGCAGCAGTGAAGTACCCCAGCCCTCGGCCCTGTCCAAACTGAAGATCGACCGCAGCGCACAGGCCCCCGTTCGCAAGAAGTCCAACCTGACACCCTGGGTGTTGGTGGGCGCGCTGGCACTGGGCGCTGGCGCCTATGTGTGGATGCCCCGCGCGACCGAGGTGAACACCACCTCGGTGGTGTTGAGCACCCCGTCGCAGCAGTACGTGCAGCTGACCGCCTCCGGTTACGTCGTGGCCCAACGGCGCTCGGCCGTGGCGTCCAAAGCCTCCGGTCGGTTGATCGAGCTGAACGTGCGCGAAGGCTCCAAGGTCAAGCGCGGTGAGCTGCTGGCCCGCCTGGACGGCAGCGACATCCAGGCCGCCATCCTGGGTGCCGAGGCCGCCGTGCTGCAGGCCGAGGCCAACCACAAGCAACTGTGGGTGCAACTCATCAACGCCCGCGCCGAGACGGCCCGTGCGCGCAGCCTCGAAGGCCAGGGCTTCATCTCGCCGCAGATGGTGGACACCACCGTGAGCAAGAACAAGGCGGCCTTTGCCGCAGCGGCGGCCGGCCAGGCCGCACTGGAGCAGGCCCGTGCCCAGCTCAAGGCTCAGAAAGTGGCCCTGGACTACACCGAGATCCGCGCCCCGTTTGACGGCGTGGTGCTGGTCAAGAACGCCAACGTGGGCGACATCATCACCCCCATGTCCAGCGCCGCTGGCGCCCAAGGCGCCGTGGTCACCATGGCCGACATGAGCACGCTCGAAGTCGAAGCCGACGTGTCCGAGGGCAACCTGTCCAAAGCCCAGGTGGGCCAGCCCGTCGAGATCGTGCTGGACGCCCTGCCCGGCATGCGTTTCAAGGGTCGCGTCTCGGGCATCGTGCCCACGGTGGACCGGGCCAAGGCCACGGTCATGACCAAGATCCGCTTCGAGCAGTTGGACGCCCGCATCCTGCCCGAGATGAGCGCCAAGGTCAGCTTCCTCTCGCAAGACATCAGCGCCGCCGACCAGAAAACCGTGCTGGCCGTGCCAGACCACGCCATCGTCACCGACCAGGGCAAGAGCCACGTCTACCGCCTGGCCACGGTCAAGGGCAAAAAAGTCGCACAGTCCGTGCCCGTCACCCTGGGCCGCCAGTTGGGCGAGCTGCGCGAAATCAGCGGCGAGCTCAAGCAAGGCGACAAGCTGGTGGGCACCCCGCCTGCCGGCATGTCTGACGGTGCGCGTGTGCGCCTGGCCACGTCCTGAAGCGAGGGCGCCGCAGTATGAGCACCTCACACGGCACATCGGCCGACGCGTCCGACGACACGCTGATCCGCATCGACCACCTCAGCAAGACCTACAGCCGCGGTGGCCAGCCCATTCCGGTGCTGAAGGACATCAACCTGGCGGTGCGCCGCGCCGAGTTCGTCTCGCTGATGGGGCCCAGCGGCTCGGGCAAGAGCACGCTGCTCAACCTGATCGCTGGCATTGACCAACCCAGCACGGGCACCATCCAGATTGCCGGGGTGGACATTGCCACGCTGGACGAAACGGCCCTGGCCGACTGGCGCGCGGCCAATGTGGGCTTCATTTTCCAGTTCTACAACCTGATGCCGGTGCTGACGGCCTACGAGAACGTGGAACTGCCCCTGCTGCTGACCAACCTGACCCGCAAGCAGCGCAAGGAACACGTGGAGGCCACGCTGGAGATGGTGCGCCTGGCCGACCGCATGGACCACTACCCCAATGAACTGTCGGGCGGACAGCAGCAGCGCGTGGCCATTGCGCGTGCCCTGGTGACCGACCCTGCGCTGATCGTGGCCGACGAGCCCACGGGCGACCTGGACCGCGCCACGGGCGAAGAGGTGCTGGCCCTGATGGACGAGCTGCACCACGACCTGGGCAAGACCATCGTGATGGTGACGCACGACCCCAAGGCCGCCTCGCGCGCCAGCCGCATGATCCACCTTGAAAAAGGTGTGTTGGTCGACGACCCAGCCGACGCGCACTGATGTTCATCTTCAAGCTCCTGCTGAAAAACGCCTTCCGGCACAAACTGCGCACCCTGCTGACCATGGTGGGCCTGGTGGTGGCCATCAGCGCCTTCGGGCTGCTGCGCACCATCGTGGATGCCTGGTATGCTGGCGTCGAAGGCACCTCCAGCACCCGGTTGATCACGCGCAGCGCCATTTCGATCGGCCAGCCGCTGCCGCGCTACTACGCCGAACGCATCCGCAAAATTGAAGGCGTGAGCGGCGTGACCTGGGCCAACTGGTTCGGCGGCATCTACCTCGACCGCCGCAACTTCTTCGCCCGCTTTGCCGTCGACGGCCCCAGCTACTTCGACATCTACCCCGAATACCAGCTGACCGACGCCGAGCGCGCCGCCTTCATGGCCGACCGCCAGGGTGCCATCATCGGCCGCGACCTGGCGCAGCGCTTTGGCTGGAAGGTGGGCGACACCATCCCGCTGAGCGGCACCATCTACCCGGGCAACTGGAGTTTCACGGTCCGCGGCATCTATGCCTCGCCCGATCCGGCCACGGATGAGAGCATCATGCTCATGCACTGGTCGCTGCTGTCGGAGAACCTGCGCAAGCGCCTGGGCAGCACCGCCGCCGAGCAGGTGGCCCTGTACGTGGTCGGCATCAGCGACCCGAGCCGCGCATCGACCATCTCGCAAGACATTGACGCGCTGTTTCGCAACTCCAACGCCGAAACCAAGACCGAGACCGAGAAGTCGTTTCAGCTGGGCATGGTGGCCATGAGCCAGACGGTGCTGATGGCGATTCGGGCCGTGAGCTTTGTGGTGATCCTCATCATCATGGCCGTGATGGCCAACACGATGACGATGACGGCGCGCGAGCGCCTGGCCGAGTACGCCACACTCAAGGCCCTGGGCTTCTCGCCGGCCTTCGTTGTGAAGCTGCTGTTTGGTGAAAGCCTGATGATCGCGGTGATCGGCGGGGCCATCGGCATGGCCTTGACCTTCCCGCTCACCGCCGCTTTCGTGCAGCAGACCGGCACGCTGTTCAAGGTGTTCGAGGTGTCGCAAACCACCTTGGTCTATCAAGCGCTGGCAGCCTTGGTGGTGGGCCTGCTGGCCGCCGCCTGGCCGGCCTGGAAGATGTCGCGCATCGACATCGTGCAAGGCTTGCGCCACGTGGCCTGAGGCAGTACCCCATGCGAGCGATTCCCCTGTCTTATGTGATGCGCAACCTGTGGGTGCGCCGGGTCACCACGGCGCTGACCGCCGGCGGCATGGCCTTGGTGGTGTTCGTGTTCGCCACCGTGCTGATGATGAGCGAAGGCATCAGCGAAACCATGGTGGCCACCGGCCAGAGCGACAACGTGGTGGTGATGCGCAAGGGCGCGGGCACCGAGATCAACTCCAACATCACCCGCGACCAGGCCAACGCCATCGACACCCTGCCCGGCGTGGCCACCGACAACCAGGGCCGCAAACTGGTCTCGCGCGAAGCGGTGGCGCTCAACAACCTGCCCAAACGCGATGGCAGCACCGCCAATGTGATCATGCGCGGCATGTCGGAGTTCGGCATCAGCATGCGCCCACAGGTCAAGCTGATCGAGGGGCGCATGTTCCGCCCAGGCACTTCCGAGATCGTGGCCGGCAAGGCCATCGCCAAGGGTTTTGCCAACGTCGAGGTGGGCCACACCCTGCACTTTGCCGGACGTGACTGGACGGTGGTGGGCATCATGGACGCCGACCGCAGCGCGTTTGATTCGGAAGTGTGGCTGGACGCGCACCAGGCCATGCAGGCCTTCCGCCGCCCGGCTTACTCGACCATCTTGTTCCGCCTGTCCCACTCCGATGCGCTGGACGCGGCCCGTCAGGCCGTGGACGCCGACCCGCGCCTGCAGCTCGACGTGAAGCGCGAGACGCAGTTCTACGCCGAGCAGTCCGAATCCATGTCGAGCTTCATCAAGCTGCTGGGCATGTCGCTGTCGGTGATCTTTTCGATCGGGGCCATCGTGGGCGCCATGATCACGATGTTCGCGGCCGTGGCCTCGCGCATTGGCGAAATCGGCACGCTGCGGGCGCTGGGCTTTCGACGCGAGGCGGTGCTGATCGCCTTCCTGGGCGAATCCTTGGGCCTGTCGCTGGTGGGCGGGCTGATCGGCTTGGGGGCCGCTTCGCTGCTGCAAAGCGTGGACGTGTCCACGGTGAATTACGCGACGTTTTCGGAAATGGCGTTCCGCTTCCGGTTCACGGCCAGTGTGGCGGCACAAGCCATGGCGTTTGCGCTGTTCATGGGCGTGGTGGGCGGCTTCATCCCTGCGTGGCGGGCAGCGCGCTTGAGCATCATCGAGTGCCTGCGGCAGGCTTGAGGAGCGTGCCATGCCAACGTCAGACCCAAGGCAGTACCTCCCGGTCTTGCAAAAGAGCCTGTGGTTCAACAGCTTGCCGCCCGTGGCGTCGCAACGCCTGCTCAGTGAAGCGACGGTCCAGCACCTGGGCGCAGGTCAGCAACTGTTCCTGAGGGGCGACAGCTTCGATGGCATCTACTGCGTCATCGAGGGCGGACTGCGCCTGACCGGGATCGCGCCCGACGGGCAAGAGAACCTGTTCAGCGTGATCTCTCCCCCCACCTGGTTCGGGGAGATCGCCTTTTTTGACGGCTTGCCGCGCACACACGACGCGCAAGCGGTGGGGCCCACGGTGCTGCTGCATGTCTCACCCGCTCGACTCGGAGGCCTGCTCAGTGAAGATCCGCAATGGGCTTTCAGGCTGGCGGTCTTGATGGCCCAGAAAACCCGCTTGCTGTTCTTCGCCCTGGAGGCGGTCGCGAGGCTGGACACGCAAGCCAAGCTCGCGCGCGCCATCGTGATGACCCTCACGCAAGGGTGGACGGCGGTGCCCGACCTCGCTGGCAGCAGCTCACCGCTGAACCAGGGCTCGCTGGCCGAGACGCTGGGCATGACACGTCAGACCGTGGCCGCAGGATTGAAGGTGCTGCAAGACCAGGGCATCGTGAAGCTGGGCTACCGCCGCGTCACCGTGACCGACTGGCCGCGCTTGTGCGACATGGCCGAGATCGATGCCGAATACCCGCCGAATTCTCTGCACAACGAGAACCCCAGCTGAAGGCTGTCCGACACCCTCCGAATGGGGGGTCGTGCGTGCAAGCCGCCCCATCGGAAACCCGTGGATTGTTAAATAACTCACGTTTTTTCATGCCTCGTTTGATCACGATCAAGGTGTCCGCCCACATCGAGTCACAACGCTCATGTCGCGTGTCGGCCGTTCGCCCACACAACCGAGGAAACATGAAATGAAAAACAGAAACCATCTTGCTGCAGCGGGCCGTGTCGCCCTCGCCTGTGCCGCCCTGCTCCTGGGCACAGCCTCGAGTCCTGCCTTCGCCCAATCCAGCAAGAAGATTCTGGTGGTTGGCGACTCCGCCGGTGGCACCCTGAGCTTCGTCGACGAATCCACACTGACCCGGCTGGGTTACGTCAACGCCATTCCTGACGTCAAGGAGCGCCTGGCCGAAATGGACATCATCCGGCGTGCGACCTACGAGGTGGCCAAGGCCACGAAGGGCGGTGACCGCTTTGTGGACGACATCGCCGTCTCGCTCGATGGCAAGACCGTGTTCATCTCGCGCTCGAACCTGTCTGACGTCATCGCGATCGACCTGAGCTCGCCCGATCACCGCATCCTGTGGCGCTTTCCGATCCCCGGCATCAACGCCGACCACATGGGCATCAGCCCCGATGGCAAGCACATCGCCGTCTCGGCCACCAGCGACGGCCACTTCTTCGTGATCGACACGGCCACGGGCAAGCAAGTGGCCAAGGTCCCGACAGGCGCCTTCCCCCACCAGAACGACTACTCGCCCGATGGCAAGTACATCTACAACTCCAGCCTGGGCATCATCCCCCTGCCTTACGCGCTGAACGCGCTCAAGGGTCGCAAGCAGATGACCGTGGTCGATGCCCAAACCTTCAAGGTGGTCAACAAGTGGACCTTGCCTTACGGCATTCGCCCCAACGTCATCACCCGTGACGGCAAGATCACCTATCTGCAGATGTCCTACCTCAATGGCTATGCCAAGGTCGACATGGCCACAGGCAAGGTGCTCAACAAGGTCGAGATCCCGATGAGCGCATACGCCAAGGCCAACTTCAAAACCAAGGATGACTTCCCGCTGAACTCGGCCTTCCACGGCATGGCCATCAATGGCGCCGAGTCCAAGCTCTGCATGGCTGGCACCATCGACAACTACATCGTCGTCGCCTCCGTCCCGTCCATGACGACCGACCGCATCATCCCCTCGGGATCGAAGCCCTATTGGGCCAGCACCAGCTCGGACGGCAAACGCTGCTACGTGTCCAACAGCGAGAGCAACGACCTGTCGGTCGTGGACTTCGAATCGGCGACGGAAGTGGCCCGCATCAAGGTCGGCCAGTATCCCCAGCGCAGCCGCCTGGCCAACGTGCCGCCAGCGATCCTGGACAACCTGAAGCACTGATCACAAGGACCGGTCCACATGAAGTTGAAGTTGGGTCACCTGGCCGGCGCCCTGGCCATGGTGGCCGGCTTGCATCTGCTCCCAGCCAGTTCGGTCCACGCGACCGACACCGCACCGGCCGCCAAGCTGGTGCAGGTGCCGGGTGTCGAGCGCTACCAAATGGGCGAGGTCGAGGTGTTTGCCCTGTCTGACAAGCGCTTCGTCATCGATGCCGCCCGGCTGGCCAAGCTCCCGCAGAGCGAAGGGCCTCAAGCCCTGGCGCAAGCGTTCAAGTCAGATCCGGGCTTGAAAGGCGTGACGGCCTACGCGATTCGCAAGGGCGGCACGGTGGTGCTGGTCAACGCCGGTCGCGGTGTGCGTCAGGGCGATGACCTGGGCCAGGTTGCCGAGAACCTGAAGGCCGCGGGCATCTCGCCCGATGAGGTGTCGGCGGTGTTCTTGACCAACATGCATGCGGACCAGGTCGGTGGCCTGCTGGGCAGCGACGAACAACGCCAGTTCAAGAATGCGCAGCTCTATGCCTCGCAAGAGGCCATGGTGCACTGGCTCGCCGACCACCACTACGTCCAGGCACCCGATGCGCAGAAGGTGTCCTTTGCGACCACGATCACCAGCGTGATGCCGTATGTCAAATCTGGCAAGCTGCAGCCGGTCGAGACCGGTGTGTCGCTGGTGCCGGGCCTGTCCGTCTTGCCGCTCTCGGGCGGAGCGCCGGGATCGGTCGGCTACCTGATCGAGTCGGGTGGGCAAAAGCTGCTGATCACGGGGGATGGAACAGCATCAAAGGCCAACCACCACCGCAACCTGAGCCAGGCCGCGAAGCAGCGCTGGCTGGTGGCCGATGGCTATGCGCCCTTCCCTGGCTTTGAACGCGTTCAGCTCAAAGCGGGCGGTGCCCTGAGTCGTGCCCCCTGGCGCGCCACGGCGAACTGATCCCGCGTCACGTCACCCCACCGTCACGTTCATTCATGCCTGGTGTTTCATGATCAAGATCCATTCGTCCCGGCTCTCCCACCGCTGGCTTTATCTGGCAGCGGCTGGGCTGAGCATCGCCGTCATCGGATACCTCTTTTCGCTCGACCAAGATGCCGAAGCGATGGCCACGGTGGAGGCGCAGCATGTCGCGTCCCACTCGCCCTTGGGCTCCGCTGGCGCCATGGATGCCGCATCGGTGGCGCCGCCCGGTATGGGCACCCCCGCCCTGCAGGGTGAGGGCGATGGCGAGGAGGACCGCAGCGCGGCGCTCGAAACGGGAATGGAGGACTGGCAGAAGCCAGAGAACGTGGCCTTGCGTGCCGAACTACAGCGTTGGTACGACCACCGCGAAGAGACCTCCATGGAGCAACGTCGGGCCGATGCCAGTGCGCTGATGGCGCAGGTGGAGGCTCGGCAAGCGGCGGGCAAGATCAGCGAGACCAGCGCAGCCCTGGCCAAGCTGATGCTGCTGCAGGGCGCGCCCAGTGACGACCCGCAGCACGCCGCGCGTCTGCAAGAGGTGATGGCGCTCCTGGCGGGGCGGCTTTCGTTTGGGGAGTGACGCACACAGCCGCTGGAGTGGGAGACGGCATCATTGCCGCCTGGCGGGCGGGGCGGCAGTGCGACGGTGCGGCGCACCAAGTCGTGCCACATTGGCCTCATAATTTGACAATCCACACCGCCAGATCTGGCGATTTGTCCTCCCCTCCTTCCAAAGGAACACAACATGACTCGTGAAGTCGTCTTCGTGGGCGCAGCCCGTACCGCCATCGGCAGCTTCGGTGGCTCGCTCAAGGACGTGCCGCCCGCAGACCTGGGCGCACTGGTGATCAAGACCGCCCTGGAGCGCGCTGGTGTCGCCCCCAAGGAAGTCGGGCATGTTGTCGTGGGTCACGTGATCCCCTCCGTGCCGCAAGATGCTTACATCAGCCGCGTGGCCGCCCTGAACGCTGGCGTGCCGCAAGAGGCCCCCGCTTTCAACGTGAACCGTCTGTGCGGTTCGGGCCTGCAGGCCATCGTGTCGGCCGCCCAGGCCATCCAGCTGGGTGACTGCGACGTGGCCGTCGGCGCCGGTGCCGAGTCCATGAGCCGTGGCGCTTACCTGTCCACGTCCAACCGTTGGGGCGCGCGCATGGGCGACGTCAAGATGCTGGACTACATGCTGGGTGCGCTGCATGACCCCCGCCTGCACATCCACATGGGCATCACCGCTGAAAACGTGGCCGCCCGCTACGAGATCACCCGTGAGCAGCAAGACGCCTACGCCGTGCAGTCGCAGCAGCGCGCTGCCAAGGCTGTGGCCGCTGGCATCTTCAAGGACCAGATCGTCCCCGTGGAGATCAAGACCCGCAAGGGCGTGGTGCTGTTTGACACCGACGAAGGCGTGAAGGCTGACACCTCGGTCGACGCCCTGGCCAAGATGAAGCCCGCCTTCAAGAAGGAAGAAGGCACCGTCACCGCGGGCAACGCCTCGACCCTGAACGACGGCGCTGGTGCCGTGGTGATGGCCTCGGCAGAAAAAGCCAAGGAACTGGGCCTGAAGCCGCTGGCACGCCTGGTGTCCTACGGCCACGCGGGTGTGGAGCCCGAGTACATGGGCATCGGCCCCGTGCCCGCTTCGCGCAACGCGCTGGCCAAGGCTGGCCTGACCGTCGCCGACATGGACCTGATCGAAGCCAACGAAGCCTTCGCCGCACAGGCTTGCGCCGTGGCGAAGGAGCTGGGTCTGGACAACGAAAAGGTCAACCCCAACGGTTCCGGCATCTCGCTGGGTCACCCTGTGGGCGGCACCGGCGCCATCCTGGTGACCAAGGCCATCTATGAGCTGCAGCGCACCGGTGGCCGTTATGCCCTGATCACGATGTGCATCGGTGGCGGCCAGGGCATTGCCATGGTGATCGAGCGCCTCTGATCGGCGTACACCAGCGCCCCGGCACCTGGGGCGCGTGGGTGACGGAGGGGCGGCAATCGCTCCTCCACAATCGGCAACACTCTGCCGATTGAAGGCAATATACACAGCGAACGGCAGAATCCTGCCTCTTGTCAGCCTTGACAAGTCAGAGACACAAACCCCACAATAGGCAGAATCAGGGCGCTTGATTTGCTTTCAATGAGTCAAGCGGCGTAAAAGAGACGCTTAACGCAAAGGGTGGCAGTCAGTCATGGCCGTGGTCAATTTGACGCCAGAGGAAATGGAAGCCGCACTGGGGGACAAGCTCAAGGCGCTTCGTTTGTCTCGCAACCTGGACCAACAAACCCTGGCCGAGCGCGCCGGGGTGAGCGTGCGTGCCTTGCGCAGCCTGGAGTCCGGTCAGGGCTCCACCCTCAAGACGCTGGTGGCGATGCTGCGCGCATTGGGGCGACAGGATTGGCTCAACACCATTGCACCCGTGGCCACCATCAACCCGCTGGCACTGACCCGCGAGGCGCAACCCCGACAGCGGGCATCGCGCACGCGTCGCGCGCCCAGCGCAGGGTAAGCCGAGGCAGCACACCATGGCCACGTCTCCCAAAACCCGACCCTACAAGCACGTTCGGGCTGTCGAGGTCCACCTGTGGGGCATGCACATCGGCTCGGTCGCGCTGGATCCGAGCTACGGCTATTACGTGTTTGCCTACACGCCCGCATGTGCCGCCAAGGGAGTGGAGCCGGCGCCCCTGCACATGCCCGTGGCCAACGCAGAGCCCTACCTGTTCACCGACCTGCCCGAGGCCACCTACAAGCGCCTGCCCGCCATGCTCAGTGATGCGCTGCCCGATGATTTCGGCAACGCGCTGATCAACCGCTACATGGCCGACCAGGGTATTGCCGCCCAGGACGTCACCGCGCTGGACCGGCTGGCCTACATGGGCACCCGGGCCATGGGGGCGCTGACCTTCAAGCCATCGCGCGGCCCCACCCGGCACAAGCCCACCGCCATCGAGTTGAGCACGCTGGTCGAGCAAGCGCGTCAGGCAGTGACGGGCGACGTGAGCGATGACGCCCATGCGAATGCGGCCTTGCGCAGCATCATCGACGTCGGCACCAGCGCCGGTGGGGCGCGGGCCAAGGCGGTCATCGCCCTGCACCCCGAGACCGGCGAAATCCGCTCCGGCCAGTTGGACGCGCCTGAGGGCTTTGAGCACTGGCTGCTCAAGTTTGATGGCATGGGGGTGGACCAGGAGCTGGGCACCTCGCAGAACTACGGCCGCATCGAGTACGCCTATCACCTGATGGCGCGCGCTGCCGGCATCCACATGACGCCGTGCCGCTTGCTCAAGGAAAATGGCCGGGCGCACTTCATGACCCAGCGCTTTGACCGCGAGGGACAGAGCGGCCGTCACCACATGCAGACGCTGTGCGCGATGGCGCATGTGGACTACAAGAAAAAGGGCACCAACGCCTACGCCCAGCTGTTCCACACCCTGGGCCAGCTGGCGCTGCCCTACGAAGACCTGGAAGAAGCATTCCGGCGCATGGTGTTCAACGTGATGGCGCGCAACTGCGACGACCACACCAAGAACTTCGCCTTCCTGCTGCGCCAGGGCGGTACACGCTGGGAACTGGCGCCTGCCTACGACGTCACCTTTGCCCACAACCCGAAGGGGGAATGGACCCACCAGCACCTGATGTCCGTGAACGGCAAGTTCAAAGGCTTCGACGTGGCCGATCTGCTCGCCGAAGCCGACCGCTTCGGTGTGGGCACGGCCAAGCGCGTCATCGAGGAGGTGCGTGCCGCGGTCCTGCGCTGGCCAGAGTTTGCGCAACAGGCTGATCTGCCCGAAGCGCAAATGGCAGACATTCAGTCGCTGCTGCTTCCCATGGGGGCCAGCCCTTTGCGGTGAACGTCAGGCCTTGGAGAGCGGGCGCACGCCATCGAACGTGGTGGTGGTGACCCAATCGAGGATCTGCTCGTTCGTGTACATGCCCGAGGCCTTGAGCATGCCGACCACGGGGTCGCAGGCGCGTGCAAACAGGATGTAGAGCATCATCTCGGCCGGAAGGTCACTGCTGAGTTGGCCGCTGGTCTGAGCCTGGGTGATCCAGATGCTGAGCTTGTTGCTCAGGCTGATCAGGCGGTCCATGTAGGCCTCGTTGGCCTGCAGCGAGTTGGACAGCGCCGAGTTTTGCGAGGGCAGCGAAGGCATCTCGCCGTCGAGCTGGCTGGCAATCGCCCAGCGCGCCACCGCCTTGAGCTGGTCCATCGGGCTCGCGTCAGCTTGCTCACGCAGGCCGTCCACAAAGGCCACGGCCCGGTCCAGCGCGCGCACCATGGCCGCAGCGGCCAGGTCCTCTTTCGAGGCGAAGTGCTTGTAAACGCTGGCTTTGGCCATGCCGGCCTCGGCCGCCACTTCGTCCACCGTCATCGCGTCGTAGCCCTTCGTGGCGAGCAGGCGGTTGACCGCCTCCACGATGGCGTCTTCGCGAACGCGTTGAATCTGTTCCTTGTATGAGAGACGTGCCATGGTTGTCATTGTAGACGGATGCGCCTTGGGGTAAAACGTCACAAGACACACGTGACACTCTTTTGGTTATCATTTAGACTCGCAAGTATTGTTTCTGTACTCGCAAGTTCAAACCCTGGAGCATCGCATGTCCCGTATCGCCGTCATCGGTTCTGGCATCAGCGGCCTGAGCGCCGCCTTGCACCTGTCCGCCCCCGGCAGTGGCCATGAGGTGACGGTGTTCGAGGCGGGCCAGCATTTCGGTGGTCACGCCAACACGGTCGACGTGACGATCGACGGCATCACCCACGGGGTGGACACGGGCTTTCTGGTCTACAACGAGCGCACCTACCCCGGCCTGATCGCCATGTTTGACGAACTGGGTGTGGCGCGTGCGCCCTCCGAGATGTCGTTCTCGGTGCAGTCGCCCCAAGGTGCCGGCCGTCGCAACATCGAGTGGAGCGGCAACTCGCTCAACACCGTGTTTGCCCAGCGCCGCAACCTGCTGCGCCCCCGTTTCTGGTCGATGTTGCGCGACATCCTGCGCTTCAACCGGCTCACGACTGCCATGGCTGTGTCAGGTGCGGACGCCGCGCTGGCACAGCCCATCGGCGCCTTTCTGGACGCGCACGGCTTTGGCACGCCCTTCCGCGAAGACTATTTTCTGCCGATGGTGGCCTGCATCTGGTCCTGCCCGACGGAGCAGATGCTGCGCTTCCCGATGGCGACGATGATCCGCTTTTGCCACAACCATGGCTTGCTGCAAGTCGCCAACCGGCCGCAGTGGTTCACGGTGACCGGGGGCTCGCGTGAGTACGTGCGCAAGGTGCTGGCGCGCCTGAAGGACACACGCCTGGCCACGCCCGTGACCCACGTGACCCGCCATGCCCAGGGCGTGACGGTGCACACGGCCCAAGGCGCCGAAACCTTCGACGGGGTGGTGATGGCCTGTCACAGCGATCAGGCCCTGAGGCTGCTGGGCGCCCAGGCCACCGCCAACGAGCGCGACCTGCTGGGCGCCATCCGCTACCAGCCCAACCGCGCCGTGCTGCACACCGACACGCGCCTGTTGCCGCAAAAGCGCTCGGCCTGGGCCGCCTGGAACTACGAACGTGCCGCCCAGGTGGACACCGAGCAGGCGCAGGTCTGCCTGCACTACCTGATCAACGCGCTGCAACCGCTGCCCTGGCAACAGCCAGTGGTGGTGTCGCTCAACCCCGTGCGCGAGCCCGACCCGGCCAGCGTCATCCAGGAAATCGCCTACGACCACCCGGTGTTCGACCAGGCCGCCATCGACGCGCAAGCCCGCCTGCCGGCCATTCAAGGCACCCAGGGCGTCTGGTATGCGGGCGCTTGGTGCGGTTACGGCTTCCACGAAGACGGCTTCCAGGCCGGTCTGCGGGCCGCCAAACTGATCCAGCAAACCGCCTGGGCCCGCCCGCTGGCCGCGGCGTAAGGACACCCCGCATCATGAGTCCCACCCCAGTCACCGCTGCACTGACACCCGCCCCGCAGGCGTTGATCGGGCGCGGCGTGGTGTGGCATCAGCGCCTGCGCCCGGCCCAGCACACCTTCCGTCACGCCAGCTACTTCTTGATGCTGCCCATGCGCCTGGGACGCGACCAGGGCTGGCAGGTGCCGCGCAAGCGCTTTGGCTGGATCACCTTCGATGACCGGGACCATGGCGATGGCGGCCCCGACGCCCTGGCCTGGTTCGAGTCCCTGCTGCAGGCCGAAGGCATTGACGACGCCGATGGTGAGGTCTGGCTGCAAACCTACCCGCGCGTGCTGGGCCATGCGTTCAAGCCCGTCAGCTTCTGGTTTGCGCACCGCGCCGATGGCTCGCTGGCGGCCATCGTGGCCGAGGTCAACAACACCTTTGGTGAGCGCCACTGCTACCTGCTGCGCGGCGAGAACGTGCGCTGGGGACAAGAGCTGGTGGCCGACAAGATCTTCCACGTCTCGCCCTTCTGCGCCGTCGAGGGGCAATACCGTTTCCGCTTCATGCGCACCGCCGACCGCATGGTCGCCCGCATCGACCTGCATGACGACCAAGGCCCTTTGCTGAAAACCAGCATCAGCGGCCATCTGGAGCCCTTCACCCGCCACAGCGCCCGCCGTGCCTTCTGGGGCACGCCCCTGATGACGCTGGGCGTGGTCGCCCGCATTCACTGGCACGCCCTGCGCTTGTTCCTCAAGCGCGTGCCC
>Ga0209066_10003511_pt1 | contig 17806 bp, 16 predicted proteins | sample All_14_2_FD_187198 | JGI IMG/M metagenome (GOLD analysis project Ga0209066, IMG submission 187198) | Freshwater microbial communities in response to fracking from Pennsylvania, USA - Allegheny Zone_MetaG_DW_15 (SPAdes) (version 2) ... | reverse complement strand
AAGAAGCCGAAGCCGGCAGCCAAGAAGTAACCAAAAGGCGGGGATGAACGACAATGAGTGAGAATCTCGCAGCCTTCCTGTACCTGCTGGCCAGCGTCTGCTTCATCATGGCGCTGCGCGGGCTGTCGCATCCGGAAACCTCCCGGCGGGGCAATATCACCGGCATCGCCGGCATGGTGATCGCGGTCGGCACGACGCTGGCCCTGCCCAATGTGCTGAGTTATTGGATGATCCTGCTCGGCATCGTGATCGGCGGCGCCATCGGCTCCTTCACGGCCTGGAAGATCAAGATGACGGCGCTGCCGCAGCTGGTGGCCGCCTTCCATTCGCTGGTGGGCCTGGCCGCCGTCTTCGTGGCCGCCGCCGCCTATTACGCGCCGGAAGCCTATCAGATCGGCGAGCGCGGCGACATCAAGGTCGCCAGCCTGATCGAAATGGGGCTGGGCGTGGCCATTGGCGCCATCACCTTCACCGGCTCGCTGGTCGCCTTCGGCAAGCTGCAGGGCATTCTGGGTGCCAAGCCGCTGATGTTCAAGGGCCAGCACCCGCTGAATGCCCTGTTGGGCATCGGGGCCGTGGCCCTGGTCGTGCTGCTTTGCGTCACCCAGCAGGATTGGGCCTTCTGGGGCCTGGTCGCGGTGGCGCTGCTGCTTGGCCTGCTCCTGATCCTGCCGATCGGCGGGGCGGATATGCCCGTCGTCGTTTCCATGCTGAATTCCTATTCGGGATGGGCGGCCTGCGGCATCGGCTTCACCCTGCACAATCCGGCCCTGATCATCACCGGCGCGCTGGTCGGCGCGTCCGGCGCGATCCTGTCCTACATCATGTGCAAGGGCATGAACCGCTCCATCTTCAACGTCATCCTGGGTGGCTTCGGCGGGGAATCCGCGGGTCCGGCCGCAACCGGGGCCGATGGGGTGGAACGCTCGGTGAAGGCGGGCTCGGCCGATGACGCGGCCTTCATCATGAAGAACGCCTCCACCGTCATCATCGTGCCGGGCTATGGCATGGCGGTAGCGCAGGCCCAGCATGCGCTGCGCGAGATGGCCGATATCCTGAAGCATGAAGGGGTGACGGTGAAATACGCCATCCACCCGGTGGCGGGGCGCATGCCAGGCCATATGAACGTGCTGCTGGCCGAAGCCAATGTGCCCTATGACGAAGTGTTCGAGCTGGAAGACATCAACCGCGAATTCGCGCAGGCCGATGTGGCCTTCGTGATCGGCGCCAATGACGTCACCAACCCGGCCGCCAAGACCGACCCGAAGAGCCCGATTTACGGCATGCCGATCCTGGATGTGGAAAAGGCCGGCACGGTGCTGTTCGTCAAGCGCGGCATGTCCTCGGGTTATGCCGGCGTCGATAACGAGCTGTTCTTCCGCGACAACACCATGATGCTGTTCGCCGACGCCAAGGCGATGACCGAAGCCATCGTGAAAGCGATGGAAGCCTGACCGTTCGGCCGGGCCATGTTCGAAGGCTTTCAGGAGCGGCGGATCGCCACCTCGGGCGCGGAGATTTTCCTGCGCACCGGGGGAAGCGGTCCGCCGCTTCTGCTTTTGCACGGCTATCCGCAGACCAGCACGATGTGGCACAGGGTGGCCCCGCTGCTGGCCCCACATTTCACCATCGTCGCGGCCGATCTGCGCGGCTATGGCCGCTCCTCCAAACCCGCCTCCACGCCCGACCATTCCCCCTATTCCAAGCGGGAGATGGCCAAGGACATGGTGGAGGTGATGGCCGCGCTGGGTCATGTCCGCTTCTTCCTGGCCGGCCACGACCGGGGCGGACGCGTAGCGCATAGGCTGGCGATGGATCATCCCGATCAGGTGATCCGGCTCGCCACGCTCGACATCGCCCCCACCCGGGAGATGTATCGCAATACGGGGGAGGATTTCGCGCGGGCCTATTGGCACTGGTTCTTCCTGATCCAGCCCGCCCCCTTCCCCGAGCATATGATCGAAGCCGACCCACAAGCCTATTGGCGGAAGAAATGCGGCTCGGGCTCGGCCGGGATGTCCCCTTTCGGCGACGAGGCACTGGCGGAGTATCTGGCCTGCTTCGCCGATCCCGCCACCATTCACGCCTCCTGCGAGGATTACCGGGCGGCGGCCGGCATCGACATCGCGCATGACGATGCGGACGGGGACAGGCGCCTGACCATGCCGCTTCTGGCGCTGTGGGGCGAGCATGGCGTGATCGAACGCTGCTTCGATGCGCTGGCCCTGTGGCGGCAGCGCGCGGTTGACGTTTCGGGAGATGCCCTGCCCTGCGGGCACTATATGGCGGAAGAACTGCCGGAGCAGGTGGCAGGACGGCTGAAAACCTTCTTCGTTGAACGCGATCAGTAAAGCGCTCTGATCGCATCTTGACGGTCCGACGCGCTCAGCTTCCGGTTCGCAGCGACATCCGGCCCATAGCCCAGCAGATAGTCGATGGCACGGCGCCCCTTGCTGTCGGCGGCATAAGGATCGGCTCCCTGATCAAGCAGCAGTTGGATCACCGGCCAGGACGCATAGGCGGCGGCATACATCAGCGCCGTGCGCCCGTCATGCCGCAGCGCCTCATAATCATCTGCGTGCCAGGTCGCGGCATCCACCTTGGCCCCGTTGGCAAGCAGAAGACGCGCCGCATCGATCCGGTCATATTGCGCCGCCGCCATCAGCGGCGTCTTGCCGCGATCAGTCGAACGATTGGCATCCCCGCCATGGTCCAGCAGGAATGCCAAAGCCTGGGGATGGACCACCGCGACATGCTCCAACGGCTCCAGCCCGGCCGTCCTGCCGCACGCCAGCACTTCCGGCGCCTCGCCCTCCTCCCCCAGCAAGAGGCGGTCGCGGAAGGCAGACAGGGGCGTGCCGGTCATGATCTGCCACCGCAGGGAGGATTGAGGAACGCCATCGCCGCAGCGGCTGCCATACTGCAACTCGAACAGCCCGGCTTTCGCGATATACAGGGCGTCCGGCTCTGCAATTCCGCGCTGACGGTAGTCCGCGACCACCGCCTCAAAGGCAGCCCCATAAGCTGCATGAATGCGGCGGGCCAATCCCCAATTATATAAGCCGGTCATGCCCCAGGTCTGATAGGGAAACTCAAAAGGCGGCTCGTCCTGTTGCAGAAAAGCCGGATAGGCGGAGCGCAGTCGTTCGGCTCTCGCCACGATCTCGGCCTGATAGCCAAATCGCATACTCCCTCCGTAACCCCTGACGAAATCTCCGGTCGCAATCTCAGCCAAACGCGAATACCGGCCAACCAACTCGTCCGGAAAGCCCGAAACCGTTCCGCGCCCCCACCGGCATCCCGAGCGCGGCGTGAAATTGTCGGCATTGCTGCCATATCGGACATCGGTTGCGTCGAGCAGCCCAGGATGGCGCAGCACGGCATCGCACGGAATGGCGTAGAACACGCTGCCGCTGTGAACAATGTTCTGCACCGACAGATAGACAAGAATCTCCATCAGGCTGTCATCGCTGCCATCGAACGGATCTGGACGAGGCGCAGACTCGAAGGGCCGCTCCGGCTCTATCGCCAGAAGAGCATTCGTGAGCGAACGAATATGGGCATCCCTGGCAGGCGATACATCCCGAAAGGCCATCAGGAAAACCGCCAGATCGAGCGCCACTTCCCGATTATCGCCGGCGGCCGCTGTCAACGCGGCTTCCGCCTTGTCGGGATCGGAGGCCATGAACTGGGCGGCATCCTCCGCCAACCAGGGACCCGAAGGTGCCGTTTCCCGCATCGATGACGCGGCTTCGCCAGCCGCCTGATCGTCTTCGGCCGGCCTGTCCGCCGACGGGACAAACTGTTGCGGCTGCAGCGCAAGCGCCTCCAGCCTGGCAAGATCCTGTTCCATGGCTGGACAGGACAGCAAGGGGCCAGCCAATTCGCCGAGATTGTCACGCAGGACGGCGAAAGCCGGAACGCGCCCCGCCAGGGTGCGGCACGGCAGACGCAGCCAAGCATCTTCCTCGACTGGTGAGATCAGGGAATCCCGACGCACTTTCCGGTTCGATGGCCGGCCCTTCAGCCAGTGCAGATCATCCAGGAACAGAAACGCCCCGACAGACCGCATGCCGACAACCAGTCGCTGCAAGGGCTCGGTCTGACCGGACCGGCTGGAGAGTTCCGCCAGATAGTCCAGATAATCCTGATCATAGCGGTCGCTATACGCGTTTTCACCCTGCCCCGTCATGCGCCAGTCGATTTCCTGCCGCAGCGCGGCAAGGGATGCGTCCATTGCCGGAACGTCATCCGCCAGAAATGCCGCATAGGCTTCGACAAGGGCAAGGAACGGCTCACTCGCGAAGGAGACAGGCAAGGGATGTCCGGCGGCCACCCGCTCCATCCCCGACTGGATCGCCATAAAAACGTGCAATGGCGGTGTTTGCGCCGGATCGCTTGCCAATGCCGGGGCCTGACCAAAAGCCAGGCCGATGGCAACCGCGCCAACCAAGCCGCGCCCGAATTCTCGCAACCGCATCACGCCCCCCGCACACGTATGGATAGAGATATCCTATATCGCGGCACGGGGCGCAACCGGGACGAAGACAAGGCGAAAGAAAGGCGGCTATCCGAGGACTTCCAGGCTACCGCCCTGCGCGATCTCGCCCGGTTCGACCACGCGGACATACAGGCCACAATGATAATGGCCATAACCCCGGCGCAGGGTCAGCGGCAGGTTGATGTCGCGTTCCGCCGTCTCGGGGTTCACCTCGGTCGCGGCACAGCGCCCGATGATCTGCATCCCTTCCACCACGGCATTGCCGACGCGGATGCGCTTGCCGACCCAGTCGCGCTCCACCCAGGGATCGGCCCCGTCGATCAGCAGATTGCCGCGAAAGCGTTGCGGCTGGATCGGCTGGCGCGCTACCCGTTCGATATCGGTGACGGAGGCAAGATTGATGATCGACAACCAGTTGGGCTCGACATCGGTGAAGCTCGCCTCGGCCGGGGCTTCCACGATGCGCAGGCGCCCACGCGGCCCGTCGCCCATGAAGGCCGACAGAAACTGAACCAGCAGGGCCCGCCCGGTCATGTCGTCCAGCCGGCCGCGCGCCACCTGCTTGCCCTTGCGCAGCAGGGTCAGCATCCGCGTCGCCTCGTCGAAGGAAGCGCCAAGCTGGGCCAGCTTCTCATCCTTCGCCAGATTCAGGAAATTCGCCTTGGGCAGCCAGACCGGATTGCCCGGATCGGCGGCGGAGGTCGCATGCGCGATCGCCCAGCGTCGGTCGAAAGGCAGACCTTCATCCACCGCCAGCAGCGCATGCGCCATGGTGTCAGGGGCAAGACCCTTCACAGGATAGCGGGAGACGGCGGCGAGCGTGATCGACATGGCCGGCACCATAACGCCTTGAAGGCGGCCAGGAAAGTGCCACGTCACACCCGCATTCCCCCCCCTTCCGAAAATGCATGGTCCAGCCGCCCCACATCTTTGAGTCGACACGGGACGAATTCTTGATACACTTTCCCGCGACGGCAGGAAACCGGAGGTGACGGGCAGAGCTATCGTGCTGCTGTCCAGCCTCCCCCGGGTGGAGGGCTAGTTGAGATGAAGAAACTTACTTTCTCCATGCTCAATATCGTCGCGGCCGTAGCGATCACCGTAGCGCTGGCACAGCTGATTCACTGAACAAAAACATATCTTTGCAGAAGGCCGTCCGGCGCGATCCGGGCGGCCTTCATCCTTCCTGGAAAGATCACGGGGCAAATCCTTCGAGTTTTGATATCAATCCGGAAGCTGATCCTGTGAAAGCGAGGAACCATGCCCAAGCGGGTCATTCTGGATTGCGATCCGGGCCTGGACGATGCCCTGGCCCTGCTGCTGGCGCTCGGCTCGCCCGATCAGATCACGCTGGAAGCCGTGACCACGGTTGGCGGCAATGTCGCGCTATCGTCCACCACCGCGAATGCGCTGGGCCTGCTGGCGCTGGCGGGGCGGCCGGACGTGCCGGTGCATCCCGGCTGTGAAAAGCCGCTGATGCGCCCCCTGCTGACCGCCGACCATGTGCATGGCGCGGACGGCATTGGCGGGGTGCGCCTTCCCCCCGCCCATCGCGACGCGCAATCCCTGCATGGCGCGCTGAAAATCGTGGAATTATGCCGGGCAGCGCCCGAAAACGGCATCACGCTCTGCCCCACCGGGCCGATGACCAATGTCGCACTGGCCCTGACCCTGGCGCCGGATATCGCCCGGCATATCGAGCGGATCGTCTTCATGGGCGGGGTAGCGCTCGGCCCCGGCAATGTCACGCCTTCGGCCGAATACAACATCCATGTCGATCCCCATGCCGCCCATATCGTACTGTCGAGCCGCATCCCCAGTGTGATGATGGGGCTGGACGTGACCCGCAAGGTGGTGGCAACCCACGCCCGGGTGGATCGCATCCGCGCCCTTGGCGGGCCGGTCTGCGAAGCGGTCGCCGACATGCTGGCCTTCTACTGGAAGCGCACGCACCGCGTCGAACAGAATACGGGGGCAGCCCTGCACGACCCGTGCACCATCGCCTGGCTGATTGATCCGGACCTGTTCACCGGGCGGATGTGCGCGATGGAGATCGACTGCAATCCCGGCCCGAATTACGGCCGCACGGTTGCCGATCTATGGGGCAGCACCGGAAAGGAGGCCAATGTCTTCCTGGTTACCGATGTGCACGACGACGCTTTCTTCGACATGCTGACGGAAAGGCTCGCCCGGCTGTCCGGCTGAACCCGTGGGCTAATCCTGGAAGTCCAACCCCGCCAGCAGCATGCCGCGATACCGGTCATCGGGATCAAGTGGCAGCAGGATTTGCTCATAGATATGGCGCTTGCCGTCGCTCCCCAGCAGGTCGCGCATCGAAACCACGGGCTCGCCGGCCCGGAATATTGCCCAATAGCGCGCGATGTAATGCGCCGTCAGTGGCCCCCAGAACCCCTCGGACAAACGGTGGCCGGTCAAATCCCGCCCAACCCGTTCCACGATGCGGGTACCAATCAGCCTGAAGCGCATCTCCTCCGGCTGCGCCCCCATCTCGATCAGCATCACGGATGGCAGGATGGCTGGAATGTCGAGCGGATCAAGCCGTCCCCGGCTGGGTCGACGGCCAGGAGCGGGGCGTTTGCCATGCCAATAGTCATACAGTTCGGCGAGTTTGCTCGACCGAATCTCCATCCGCACCGAAACACCCCCTACCAACACCGGATTCCCGATCGGACCGAGCCGGCCTGTGGAGCGCCCCTCCCCCAGCCCGATACCTGGTCAGGATGGCAGCCAGCTCCCTCCCGGATCCAGAGCCGGATTCCGGGTGAAGCGGATACCCACCACGCTACTGTCGGGAATGTAGCACTTCGGTATGCAGGCGTCCGCAGGGTTTCGCCTCGTTAACGATGTCTAAAGGAGATCCAGAAAACCCACGCCGGCCAGCAGCATGTCCACCGTCACACCATCGGATGCCAAAGGAAGCAGCAGGAATTCATATTCATGCCAGTTGCCGTCCGCCCCCCTGACCCTACGCAATGAAAATTCGGGCAATCGGGTCTGGGCCACCCGCCAGTAGCGCGCCACGATCTCGCGGGATTGCTCACCCCAATAGCCTTCCGCCACGAGGCGTCCCGTCAAATCCTTGCCGATCCGTTCCACCACCTTGGTGCCGATCAGCCGGTAGCGCACATCCTCCGGCCGCTGGCCCAGTTCGAACAATATCAACCAGGGCAGTATCGCGGGAATATCCAGCGGGTCCATGCAGGCGCGGCTCGGCAACAGCCCGGCCGCAGGGTGCTTCCGCTGCCAATACTCATACAGCTCGATCAGTCTTCGCGAACGGATGCCGGCGGGGAGGCCCGTCATCTCCTTCTCCCAAAGGACTTCAACCTCCATCACCCTCGCCCCCGTAAATCCTCCATATCAAATTTCAAACATTTACAGGAGAATTTCCTCGCCCCAGCTTTCGAATGCCACCCCCGCCAGCAGGATATCCACCCGTTTTCCATCGGCGGCCAATGGCAGCAGAAGATAGTCGTAGACCTGCGGTAACCCCTCCCTGTCCACCATGCGCCGGCGCCAGAGTGCAGGAAGGCCAGCCTGGGCCACGGCCCAGTAATCCTCCAGCACCTTGTCCGTATCATGTCCCCAATAGCCTTCACTCAGAAGCCGGCCAGTGAAGTCACGCCCAACCCGATCGACGATGCTGGTGCCAATCAGGCGATAGCGGGTATCGGCCGGCCGTTCGCCCATATCGAACAGGATGACCCATGGCAGAATGGCTGGAATGTCGAGGGGATCAAGATGCGCGCGGCCCGGCAGCCTGTCGGGCGCGGGTCGTATCCGAAGCCAATAATCATACAGCAATCCTAGTCGTTCGGACTTAAGACCGTCGCGAAATCCCTCCATGCGCGCCCCCCGCTCCCCCAACCTCGCCATGCTGGCTGCGCAGCACATCACGCAGCACCCTGCCCGACGCCGTCATGGGCAGGTCCGACACGAACTCAATAGCGCGCGGCCAAGCCTGCGATACGAGCCCCCGCTTCACGAAATCCTGTATCGCGCGCGTCAACTCGCTGTCGCCGCGCAGGCCGGGCTTCAGCACGATGATCGCCTTGACCGCCTCGCCCTGTGTCGCGTCCGGCACGCCAATGGCCGCAGCCATTTTTACAGCCGGGTGACGCATCAGACAGTTCTCGACCTCGCTCGGCCCGATGCGCTGGCCGCCGGATACGATCACCTCGTCGCCGCGGTCCAAGAGCCAGACATAGCCGGTATGGTCGCGCCGCCCGAGATCGCCGGTGGACAGCCACGGTCCGACATATTTGGCGACAGTGGACACATCATCGTTCCAATACCCCAGGAATGTACCATGGTCGCCGCGCCGCACCGCGATCAGACCGGTTTCGCCCGGCGGCAGGTCTCGCCCCTCCTCATCCACAACGGCCACCATATGCCCGGGAACCGCCCGCCCCATCGAACCCGGTCGCGATTCGATCACATTGGCGCAATTCCCGATCACCGGGCCTGTTTCCGTCTGGCTGTAGAATTCGTTGATGGTCGTTCCAAGGACGGCCCTCCCCCAATCCTGGACCTCCGGCGGCAGGGTCGCTCCGGTAGACGCGACGGACCGAAGCCTAGGGCGGAACCGGCCCCGGGGATCGGTCACCTTCCCCAGGCTTCGCAGCATACCGACTGGCAGGACGGCGGTACGGATCTCATTCCGGGCGATATGAATGAACGCCTTTTCCGGATCAAGGACGGGTTCCGACCAGGCCAGTACCGGCACCCCGTGATGCAGCGCCGGCAACACGGCGCCAAGCAGCCCGTTCCGGCTGGACCAATCAAAGGATGTCCAAAGCCGGTCCCCCTTCTCCGGCAGGAAATCCAATGCGAACTCCAGGCCCGGCAATTGTCCCAACAAGGCACGATGGGCATGCAGTACCGGCTTGGGTCGCCCCATTGTGCCATGGGTAAACAGAATCAGGGCCGGATCATCGGCCAGCGTATGGGGTGCCTGGAACGCGTCGGAAGACCGGTCCAGAAGCTGCTGAAACGCGGTTGCGCCTTCCCCCCCGCCATCCAGGGCCAGGATCAGGCTCAACTCGTCCAGCTCCTGACGGATCGGCGCCAGCATCTCCAGTCCGGCAGCGTCGCCGACCATCCCGCGCGCCCCGGTTTCCGCCAGGCGGAAGCGAAGCGCCTCCTCCCCCGATCGCGGATCCAGCGGTACCGCGATCATGCCCGCCTTGACGATTCCCGCCAGGGCAACAACCACCTCCGGCCTTTGTCCGGCCAGGATCGCCAACCGGTCCCCACGTCGGAACCCCTTCGCAATCAACGCATTGGCCAGGCGGTTCGACTGGGCGCGCAAATGAGCGAAGGGAATCTCCTGCACGCTGCCATCGGCTTTGACATTCAGCATGGCGACGTCGCCCGCCCGGTGCTTGTCCGCGATGTCCACGCCGATATTGAACTGGCGCGGAATGCGCCAGCGAAACGATTTATAGAGGTCCGGATACCCGCGTCCGCGCGTCAGCATCAGCTGATCACCCCTGCGGCACGATCGTTAGATCGCCCACAACGCCCGTGGCCTGACCATCGGACAGGGGATCGCCGGCAGGCTGACAGAAATAACCGCTCTGCAACCCGTCCGGCTCCGCTACGGGCACGCGGGCGAACAGAACGCATAGTTCCGGCCCCACCAGGGCGCGCTGCCAAAGCCAATCCCCGCCGGCACGGGGGTCGGCCTGCAAAAAGACCTCGCCCCGCTCCGTCAGGCTGCGCACGGCCAGTTCAGGCCAGTCGGCAGCCCCTTCGGCGGGATTGGCCAGGCGAGCTGCGCGCATCTCGGTCGATGCCCGACCTTCCAGCCTCAGCCCGGCATGCGCCTGGGTCCCCCTGGCCCGCGGCCAGCGATGCTCGATGACATAATCCCCATCCTCCTGCCGCAGGGTACGGCGCACGGCTTCGCGGCCGGACAAAGGGGGCGTGCGCCAGCTGACCACAACCAACGGCACCGGAATCTGCGGGTCCTCCCACTCTTTAGGATCGAGCGGATTCCAGCCAAATTCGGTGCATCCGCTGAGCAGTGCCAGCGTGATGAGAAAGCTATGGGCCGTCCTGATGAATCCCGGCATCCTGTAAGCCTGACCGACCTGTTCAATGGAAACGAATAGTCGAGTATAGCCCCACGCCCGGCAAGTGTCCCGAATCGGAAATCCGTTTCCTTTCGGGGAAACGCGGGACGGGGTTCGGGCAGGATAGAGGCAAGGCCATGATTCCAAAGTGGTAACCGGATTGGACAGTCGCTGCGCGATCTCGATCCGCGATGGGGCGAATGCAGATCCACCACAATGGGACAGAAGGACAGCGCATGGACCAGACGAAGGAAGAACACCCGACCGTCATCGTCGTGGGCAACGAAAAAGGCGGTTCGGGCAAATCCACGACCTCGATGCATCTTATCGGGGCTCTTTTGCATGCAGGCAAGACTGTAGGGTCCATTGATCTGGATGCCCGCCAGGCTACCCTGTCCCGTTATATCGAGAATCGACGGAACTTCATAAGGCGCACCGGGGTGGAGCTTCTGATGCCGCGCCACCGGGGCATTCTGCCATCCGAAGATGTGGACCGCGCCAACGCCAAGGAGCGGGACGCGGTGGCTGTTGCCGCCGCACTGGAGGAAATCGGCGCAGCGGCCGATTTCGTTGTGATCGACACCCCCGGTTCGGCCTCCAATCTGTCCTGGGCCGGACACGCCTATGCCGACATCCTGATCACGCCGATGAATGACAGCTTCGTGGATCTGGACGTGCTGGCGGTGGTCGACCCGGAAGCCTATCGCATCCTGCGCCCCAGCCAATATGCCGAGATGGTTTGGGAAATCCGCAAGCAACGCGCCATGCGCGATGGTGGCTCGATCGACTGGGTCGTGATGCGCAACCGGATGGGCCAGCTCGAATCGCATAACCGCAAAGCCGTGGAAACGGCGCTGGAAACCCTGTCGCGGCGCTTCGGCTTCCGTCTGGCCACCGCCTTTTCCGAACGCGTGATCTTCCGGGAGCTTTTCCTGGAAGGGTTGACGCTGCTGGATCTGAAAGACCCCGACACCGGAATCAAACTGTCGATGAGCCATGTCGCAGCCAGGCAGGAGGTCCGCACCCTGATGGAATCGCTGGGCCTGCCCGCGGTGCTTTAAGGCCTGTTGAGATTCAGGTTCCGGGCGTCGGGCGTGAGCGGCGGAAGGCAAGGTGGTTCCGGGTGCTCAGGCCCTGTTGACGGGGAGGCCAGCGCCTTCTATTGCAGCCACGAAAGGGTCCTTCCAGCACACATGCCCCAACCAACCAACTCTCTTCCCGATGATGGCGCCTGGCTTGCCCGGCGCCCCAAGGCCATACAGTGGTTCCTGCTGCTGCTGCTCACCATCGTCCTTTCGGGCCTGCTGACGCTGGCGGATTTGCCCGCTGCCCTGCTGCTGGGCTCGCTGATCTCCGCCATCGCGCTGTCATCGGCCGGCTGCAAGCTGGACCTGCCCCAACCGGGCTATGCCTTCTCGCAGGGGCTGGTCGGATGCCTGATCGCCCTGACCCTGCCGTTGACCATCTTCGATGAACTGGTCGCCGATGGCCTCGTGCTGCTGCTGGGTGTGGCTGGGGTGATCCTGGTCGCCAGCCTTTTGGGTCTGGCCGTCGCCCGTTCCGGCGCGCTGCCCGGCACCACCGCCGTCTGGGGATTGAGCCCGGGCGCGGCCAGCGTCATGACCATGATGTCGGAACATTACGGTGCCGATGCGCGACTGGTGGCCTTCCTGCAATATACCAGGGTGCTGATCGTGATCGGTTTCGCTTCGCTGGTGGCGCGGATCGTGGGTGCGGTTGATCCCGAAGCGGTCGGCGCCGTACCGCCGGTCGTCTGGTTCCCGCCTCTGGATTGGATCCCCTTTCTCGAAACCCTGGCACTGGCCGCGGCGGGGGTCGCCTGCGCGCGATTACCGCGCCTGCCGACCGCAGCCCTGCTGTTGCCCCTGATGGGCGGCATTCTGCTGGGTCATCTGGAACTGGTGCGGATCACCCTGCCGCACTGGCTGATGGCCCTTGCCTATACCGCAATCGGCTGGCGCATAGGTCTGCGCTTTGATCGGCAATTGCTGCTGTATGCCATCGGAACGCTGCCCGCGGTCATCGCCTCCTCCCTGGCTCTGATAGCGGCCTGCGGTGGCATTGCGGGGCTTCTGGTCCTGCTGGTCGACATCGACCCGCTGACCGCCTATCTGGCGACCAGCCCTGGCGGGGTCGATACCGTGGCGATCATCGCGGCCAGCAGCCATGTCGATCAGCCCTTCATCATGGCGATGCAGACGCTGCGCTTCATCCTGCTGCTGGCGCTTGGTCCCTATATCGCCAAACTGACGGCCCGTCTGGCTAAGGCCTGATGAGATCAGCGCGCGGTCGCGCGCATCCAGTCCACATCCAGCGCGCCCAACGGCTTTCCGGGGTCCGGCAGAAGGCGTCTGGGTTTCAATCCGGACAATAGACTCAGCCCCGCCTTCCAGGTGACGATATCCATCGGCCCGGCCGCCTTGCGCGGTTCCAGCAGGGCCGGCGCCAGCACCAGACCCTGGCGTACCGCCCAGAGCACGAGAATCCGGTGCCCGAACGGTCCTGGCATGGGCACAAGATGCAGCTTCTCCTGTCCCAGTTCATAGACCGCTTCCCCATCCAGCCCGCCAGGCTCGATCAGGGGAATGTCGCCATGGGGAATATCCGCATCCGCGACGGCATAGCTGGAAACGATCAGAATGATGGCGCCCGCCTCGTCCGGCGGGGCTGGATCTTCCGGCAGGGGGTCAAGCGCGACGATCCCTACTTCCGTCGCCAGCAGGTACCCCGCCGGGACCCCTTCGGGCCCGCCTTCCACCCGCCAGAGCGTACCGGCGGACAGTTCCACAAGCCTGCGACCGGTCGCCTCCTGCGCCCAGGCGGAAGCGGAGGCGACACACAGCCAAACCGCGAAGACAACCCAGGCAGTTCTGAAACGTTGCATGGCAAATCCGCGCGAAGCTATAAGGGATCCCGGAAGCCAGTGTAGCGGTGGATCATACTGCAAAGCAATATCGGGCTGGGTTGCCCGACAGCAACGCTCTATGGCATAGAGCGCTGCTCCAAGCACTTCCCCGCCATCCGGGCGGGGAGGCCGCAACCAACCGCCCTGCCAGGGGGTGCGTTTTCCCATGGGCTCCATTCGTAAAGTCGTTTTCCCGGTCGCCGGTCTCGGTACCCGCTTCCTTCCGGCCACCAAGGCCGTGCCGAAGGAAATGCTGCCCATCGTCGATCGACCACTGATCCAATATGCGGTGGACGAGGCGCTGGCCGCCGGCTGCGATCACTTCATCTTCGTTTCGGCCGAGGGCAAGGACGCCATCGCCCGACATTTCGGACCCGCTCCGACCCTGGAAGCCGAGTTGAAGGCCAAGGGTAAGAGCGAGCTTCTCGACCAGCTTGCCTCTATCGCGCCAGCCGGCACGCGTTTCGACTTCGTGCTGCAGGGCCAGCCCCTAGGGCTGGGGCATGCCGTCGGCTGCGCCGAGGAACTGGTTGGCAACGAGCCATTCGGCGTCATCCTGCCCGATGAATTCCTCTGGCCCGGTCCGACGGGGCTGAAGACCCTGGTGGACGCGGCCGCACGGACCGGTGGATCGGTGATCTCCGTCCTCGACGTTCCGCGGGAGCATACCAGCCGCTATGGCATCGTGGCACCCGGTGCCCGTGATGGCGCCTTGGCGGAAATCGCCGGCTTCGTGGAAAAGCCGAGGCCGGAGGTGGCCCCCTCCACCCTGGCGGCGATTGGCCGCTATGTATTGGAGCCGGAGGTTTTCGCGGCCTTGCGGACCGTTCAGCGCGGAGCCGGCGGCGAGATCCAGCTGACGGACGCCATCGCCGCCCTGATCGGGCAACGCCCGCTGCACGCACTGACCTTCCAGGGCCGGCGGTTCGACTGCGGTGACAAGCTTGGCTATATCGAAGCGAATCTGGCAGTGGCACTGGAACGAGAGGATATCGGCGGGGATCGGCGGGCGCGCCTGTCCGCCCTGCTGGGCTGAGCTATCTGGCAACGACGGTTAGGAGAGGCCATCCATGCGGATCGCCATGATCGGGACGGGCTATGTGGGGTTGGTCTCCGGCGCCTGCTTTGCGGATTTCGGCTTCGACGTCATCTGCGTCGATATCGATGCCGGCAAGATCGCGCGGCTGGTCGACGGTGATATCCCGATTTTTGAACCGGGCCTCGACCATGTGGTGGAAGCGGGCCGCCGGGCGGAACGGCTGGCCTTCACCACCGATCTGGAAGGGGCCGTGTCCTCCGCCGACGCGGTCTTCCTGGCCGTCGGCACCCCGACAGACCCGGCAACGGGACGCGCCGATCTGCGCTATGTCGAAGCTGCTGCCCGCAGCATCGGAAAAGCGCTGACCGGCTATACCGTGATCGTGGACAAATCCACCGTGCCGGTCGGCACGGCCAAGCGCGTCGAAGGCTGGATTCGCGAAGCCAATCCGACCGCCACATTCGATGTCGTCTCCAATCCGGAATTCCTGCGTGAAGGCGCGGCGGTTCAGGACTTCCAGAATCCCGACCGCGTGGTGATCGGGCTGGAAAGCGACCGTGCCCGCGACGTGATGAGCGCGATCTATCAGCCGCTGGCCAATCGTGACATCCCGATCCTGTTCACCGGACGGGAAACCGCCGAAGTCATCAAATATGCCGGCAATGCCTTCCTGGCCCTGAAAATTGGCTTCATCAACGAAGTGGCCGATCTGTGCGAGGCGGTGGGTGCCGATGTGCTGGAAGTCGCCGACGGTATCGGGCTGGACAGCCGCATCGGCCCGAAATTCCTGCGGCCGGGCCCGGGCTATGGCGGGTCCTGCTTTCCTAAGGACACGCTGGCGCTGGTGCGCACGGGCGAGGATGCCGGCGCACCGCAAAGCATCGTGGACAGCGTCATCCGCTCTAACGCGGCCCGCAAGCGCGGCATGGGCGACAAGATCGCCTCCGCGTTGGGCGGAACGCTGGCGGGCAGGACGGTGGGCCTGCTGGGGCTGACCTTCAAGGCCAACACCGATGATATGCGCGAGAGCCCTGCAGTCGATATCGTCTCGCGCCTGCTCGAACTGGGTGCCGTGGTCCGCGCCTATGATCCCCAGGGCATGGAAGAAGCCGCCCATTTGCTGGATTCGGTTGAATATTGCCGGGATTCCTATGATGCTGCCGACGGTGCCGACGTAGTGGCCATTGTCACCGAATGGTCCGAATTCGCCGCACTGGACCTGGAACGTCTTCGGGACTGCATGCGTTCACCACATATGGTGGATCTTCGTAATCTGATCGATCCGGCGCGTGCGCGTGCTGCCGGGCTGAATTACATGGGAATAGGGCGGGTCATCTGACATGAGCGTCGTCGGGCATCGTTTCAATGCAAGCATACTGCGCGAATACGACATTCGCGGCGTCGTCGGACAGACGCTGAGCCCGACGGATGCCCTGGCGCTGGGCCGAACCATGGGCACGGTGGCAGCCGCGCGCGGCGGGCGCATCGCGGTGGTCGGTTATGACGGGCGCCATTCCTCCCCCGCGCTGGAGGAGGAGTTGTGCCGAGGCCTGGCCTCCTGCGGCTTGTTCGTGCTGCGCATCGGGCTGGTTCCCACCCCGGGGACCTATTTCGCCAGCAAGGTGTTGAATGCCGATCTGGGCATCATGGTCACCGGATCGCACAACCCGTCGCAGTATAACGGGTTCAAGATGGTGCTGGGCAACAAGCCCTATTATGGCAAGGACATCCAGGCTTTGGCCGATCTGGCAAGCCGGGGCGTATGGCTGCGCGGTCAGGGTTCCGTGACCACTGTTGCCGCGCTTGATGCCTATGTGCACCGCCTGCGCAAAGGGTATCGCAGCCATCGCGGCCTGAAAGTCGCCTGGGATTCCGGCAATGGCGCGGCTGGCCCGGCGATGGTGAAACTGGCCAGCATGCTGCCGGGCGACCATTATCTGATCAATGACGCGGTGGACGGCTCTTTCCCGAACCACCATCCCGATCCGACGGTGGAAGCCAATCTGGAGCAGTTGAAGGAAACCGTGCTGTCGGAGCGCTGCGATCTGGGCGTGGCCTTTGATGGCGACGGTGACCGCATCGGCGTGGTGGATGAAACGGGCACGGTGCTGTGGGGCGACCAGATCCTGGCCCTGCTGGCGCGGGAAGTGCTGGCCGAACATCGCGGCGCGCCGATCATCGCCGATGTGAAGGCCAGCCAGGTCCTGTTTGACGAGATCGAGCGTCTGGGCGGGCGGCCGGTGATGTCCCCGACCGGCCATTCCATCATCAAATCGAAGATGGCGGAGCTGGGGGCGCCCCTGGCCGGCGAGATGAGCGGCCATATTTTCTTCGCCGACCGCTATTACGGCTATGACGATGCCCTCTATGTCGCGGTGCGCATGATCGATTTCGTGGCCCGTTCCGGCCAGAAGCTTTCGGAACTGCGCCAGTCGCTGCCGCGCGTGATCAACACGCCGGAAACCCGGATCGATGTGCCCGACGATCAGAAGTTCCAAATCGTAAAGGACATTCGCGCCCGCCTGGAAGCGCAGAACGCGAAGATCGAAACCATGGACGGCGTGCGCGTGATGACGCCCGAAGGCTGGTGGCTGCTGCGGGCCTCCAATACCCAGCCGGCACTGGTCGCCCGCTGCGAAGCCTCCAGCACAGCCGGGCTGGAGAAGCTGAAGGGCATCCTGCGCGACCAGCTGGCACAGAGCGGGGTCACCCTGGGCGCTTTCTGATCGCAGATGGGCTGAACATACGAAAAGGCCGGGGTCAGCCCCGGCCTTTTTCCTTGCATGGAAGCAGCGGTGAACCGATCAGCCGCGCGGCGCGATGGTGATGCAGTCGCGCTTGCGCGCCTTCAGCACCTTGCAGCTTTCCCGCGCCGCATCGGCGCTGAGCCCGCCGAGCCGCGACCGGAACAGCGTGCCGCTCTGCCCTTTCAGCCGGTCGATATCCAGGATCGCCCCCGACAGATTGCGCCCGACCAGGCTGATCGCCTCCTCCGCCGCGCGGCGCGCATTGGCTTCGCGGCTGAAGGCGCCGACCTGAATCGACCATTCGCCGTCGCCGGTGGCAAGAATTGCCGAGCGGACCGGGCGCGCCGGCGCCATGGCTGCCGCCGGCGGGGCCGCCCGCAACACCGGGCGGGTCTGCGGGGCGGCCACCACCACCTCATCCTCCCCATCCGTCGTGCCGTCATCGGGCAGATCGGCGTCGCCCTGGGCCAGCGCTTCCTCCGGCACCTCTTCCGG
>Ga0209066_10003510_pt1 | contig 17812 bp, 15 predicted proteins | sample All_14_2_FD_187198 | JGI IMG/M metagenome (GOLD analysis project Ga0209066, IMG submission 187198) | Freshwater microbial communities in response to fracking from Pennsylvania, USA - Allegheny Zone_MetaG_DW_15 (SPAdes) (version 2) ... | reverse complement strand
TTCCTGCCACGTGCAGCGGGCTTGAGTGCACTAGCGATTTCTGCAAGGTAACGCTTGATCGCTGCATTCAAGGCATACCAACTCAGGCCGCTGTGCTCAACAATTTGCATCACCGGTATCTCCTTGCGGGGCAGGAGGATGACCTGCTTTCGCCTTTCGGGATGTATTTCTTTCGTCATTGTCCATACGGGGTGAGATTCATATCTCGCCTTAAAGTTCACGGATAATTCTTGCCGAATCTATAGGAAAGAATCAATAAAGCCCCCGCAAGCATAAAGTTTGCGGGGGCTTTAATTTTTCGTTTGTGGCAACTAGCAAATAGAGAAAAAATTGCTGCAGCCGAATGAACCGACTAGTTCTTCAAAAAAGCCAAAACCAGCCGGTTAAATTCATCCGCATGTTCCCATTGCGCCCAATGACCACAGCGGGAAAAGATATGCATTTGCGCATCAGGAATAATATTGATCAAGCGCAAACCCAAATCAATCGGCACAAAGCGATCATCGCGCCCCCAAGTGATAAGGGTTTTTGCTTTGACAGCACCTAAACGAGACGTAATATCCCATGCAGAAATTGGCACTTTGGTTGAGCTGGCAACAAAGTTTTTCAAGTGCTGTAGATTGCCCTGAATATTGGCCCAACGCCGCTGTCGCAATTCCTCTGTAATCCCGGATGGATCGAACACAAACACATCCAGCATATCCACGTAATTTTCGTAAGTTGGCATGTGATAAAGCTTGAACATCTTTTTGATGCCTTCTTGCGGATTCGGCTGCACAATGCTGGGCCCCATCCCACCCGGCCCCATCAAAATCATCTTGTCCAGCCGATCGGGAAATTCAACCGAAAAATTCAGTGCCGTTGCCCCTCCCATGGAATTGCCAATAAGATGGGTTTTTTGAATGCCCAGGACATCCAGCAGGCCCTTAACCGCGCGCGCATTCACCAACCCGCGCTGAACTTCAGGCACCAACTCAGCTGATTTGTTAAAACCCGGGCAATCCATGAGAATCACCCGATAGCCTTCCTCAACAAAAGCATCGATATTCTTGTAGTAATTACTCCAGCCACTTGCACCTGGACCACCACCATGCAACATCACCACCGCTTCGCCCTGCCCTGCATCGTTGTAATGGATTTTGAAGTTACTCAAACCCTCTGCGTTAATTGTTGAAAATTTACTGGTTGATTCTTCAGTTAAACCACTCACTTCAGTCTCCTTATATTTTTAGATAAGTTTCAAAATCCGTAAAAATTTTGCGCAGTAAAAGGAAGGTAGCCTAGCGTACCTCACACTTAACTGTAGCTTGCTAAATATACTCTGAAGCAACGATAAACAGATGCAAAACAATACGCTATAAGGCAGTCAGAAAACTGCGCTCTTCGCCGAAACTATTATGAAGTGGTGGCAAATCTACCCGCGACTTAAAACTGGAACTGAGGGCTTTTGTAAGCTAATGCCATAAAGGGCAATGCCCGGAAATCTTCCGAGTTATACGAGACAGGCTGGACTGTTTTATTTTTGTTCAATTAATTGCTCAGTAGCTTATGAACAATCAGCAGACGAACAACCCATAAAAGATTGAACATTGCGAGAAAAAATGGTGCCGACAGTCTGAATCGAACAGACGACCTACCGCTTACAAGGCGGTTGCTCTACCAAGCTGAGCTATGCCGGCGCGGCGCGAATTATAGCTTAGCTGTTAGCAAGAATCGCTATAAACTTAGCCATCTTTTTCATAGCGCCTCGTCGCAATATCTGCCTTGCTAAATTCAGCCAATATTGGATTAAATCAAACTTTGGTGATTTCGCCACCAAAGAGCTTTGATGAGTCAAAAGGCTTCCGCTTGTTACTCATCAATGCCACACAGGATATTTTTGCCATGCCGGCAGCAACCTCGTGGCATGAACAAATTTCTGCTGTGTTTGCGGCAACAGGCAAAAAAGTATCTTGCCAATGGATAAGCTCACCTGAGCTTTTAACCTGTAACGCGCATGAAGAAAACAACCTCCATACAAGCACCCGCCAAGCTGATGTCGTTCTTTATATTGCCCAGGAAACCAGTATTTCGGCTATTCATGAATCACTAAAAAAATGGCAAATCCCTGTCAGCTTGCCCGTAATTATCATTAGCCAACAGGCAGCAACCGAAAAAATTGAACACCTACTCTCACTCGGCATACATGATGTCATCGCCCCCGATCAATTAACGCGGCTCGCTTTTTCGATTATCCACGCGCATGAAGAAAAGCTGCACCAAGAAAATCATCTGCGCACCCTCGCGCTACTCAAAGAGAATGAAGCAAGATTTACCAGCCTGACTTCGCATTTACCTGGCATGCTGTTTCATCTGCGGCAAGCACCTTTTGATAATTACCAATTCCTGTATGCCAGTGAAGGTTGTCAAAAGCTTTTTGGTGTCACCTCCCACGATTTACTTACCTCCGCTTCACGACTATTTGAGGCGTTTGATATCGAGGAGAGAAAAAATCTTCACCGCGCCTTGCAGGAATCTGCACGAAATGGGGCTTTATTAAACTGGGAAGGACGCACCCGAGGAAGAACGCGGCATAAGTGGATAAATTTACGCTCCATGCCGCATCGACTGACTGAAGAAATTGTTGAGTGGCGCGGTATCGCGACCAATATCACGCATAGCAAGGAAGGTGAAGCGCAACTGCGCAAATCAAGGCAGCAACTAGCTGAACTCTCGTCACATCTGGAAGCCATCAAGGAAGAAGAGCGCGAACGCATTTCGCGCGATATTCATGATGAATTAGGATCAATTCTGGTGCGATTGAAAATTGAAGTCGCCCTCTTGGCAAGCAAGCTGCCAGATACCGCAGAAAAACTTCGCGATAAAGCATTTTCAATCGAAGGTCTGCTGGATCAAGCTATGGGTACAGCTAGCCGTGTTGCGCGCGAACTGCGTCCAGGCATACTCAAGGAATTTGGCTTAACTGCTGCTATCGAATGTCAAGCAGAGGACTTTACGCAGCGATTTAATATCCCTTGCCATGTGCAAACCAATCATGACATGCCCGAACCCGCCCTGGCTACATCGCTGGCAATCTTTCGCATCGCGCAAGAGGCACTGACCAACATAGCCAAACACGCGCATGCCTCACAGGTCTTTATCCGACTTCACCGAGAAGACGATAATATCACGCTGGAAATTCGCGATAATGGCAGAGGAATTTCTGAGGCTGATATGCAAAAATCCAAATCTTTTGGTCTGCGCGGCATTCGTGAACGTGTCTCCTCCTTGGCAGGCTCGTTTTTTATCGGTGGAGCAGAACACGGAGGCACACACATGACTTTACGCATCCCTGAATACACTACTAAAGAACCGATTGAGGATGAAGCGGTACAACGTACTTTATTCTGACCATGTCTAATAAGATCCATGTCCTTATTGCTGATGATCACGCCATTGTTCGTCAAGGCTTGAAGCAAATTCTGTCGGAAACAGAAGACCTCATCATCACCGGTGAAGCCGATGATGGTTCGGAAGCGCTACAACTCGCACGACTCCAGCCCTGGGATGTCTTTTTACTGGATGTCTCGATGCCAAATCGCAATGGCATCGACACCTTAAAACAACTTAAAAAAGAGTTTCCCCGTCTGCCTGTCTTAATACTCAGCATGCATCCTGAAGAACAATATGCGCTTCGTGCCCTAAAGGCCGGCGCTTCGGGTTATTTAACAAAACAAAGCGCGCCTGAACAGCTCGTGAATGCAATTCGCCAAGTGGCTAGCGGCAAGAAATATGTCAGTCCAGCCGTTGCGCAACAATTAATAGAAGCGCTCTCTGACGATACGGACAAGCTTCCCCATGAACGAATTACCGATAGAGAATATCAAGTCTTAGTAATGATCGCAGCAGGAAAATCTCAAACACAGATTGCCGATAAACTCAATTTAGGTGTAGCCACAGTCAGTACATATCGAGCACGACTACTGGAAAAAATGGGGCTCAAAAGTACCGCAGAACTCATTCGTTACGGCTTGGAACATGGCTTGGCTGAATGACAAAACCCATCATCCATGACAGACCAAAATCCGCCCACCACTGAGCAAATGGACAGCAGCGATAAAGAAGCTGAAGAAATATTGCGCGCCCAGCTAGAAGCGCTACGGGAAGAACATCGTCAGCTTAATGTTTTAATTGGTCAAATAACTACCCAGCCAGCGGATGATGAACTTCTGATCCGGCGAATGAAAAAACGCAAGCTGTTGGTTAAAGATACGATGCGCACCATCGAAAAAATGCTTGACCCTGATCCCGACGAATACGCCTAACAGCACTAAGCTTCGCTATCAAGCTGAACCGACACCGCTAAGTTGCCGATCACCCAAAGCCATTTACCAAAATAATTCAAGCCATCTGACTTTTTGCAAATCAGATGGCTTGGACATTTCACTAACCAAGAGTGGGTTAAACAGTGGGCTATTAAACAGCTTTAGGAGTAATCCATTGTGGCCAACCCGCACGCGCATTTTCTTCCATGGCCAAGCGCTGTTCTCCAGGGCTGGCATAATTCATATCCCAGTTTTTAAGTAACGGATAGGCAATTTTCTTTTCCCACAATGAAGGAATGAATGACGCTAAAAAGCACAGCACGATGCTGGGCATTTGCGGCGCTTCTGGATATGTTTTCAATAACTCGTAGGCTTTATCCGGATCCAGATGGTGCTCTGAGTGGTTGGAAATCTCAAACGTAATGGCGCGGCTAAACGTATTCAAATGGTTCCATGAATGATGGGGCAACAATGGCGTGCCGGGTACGCGCACGATACCGTAGTGCTGCGTGTAATTAAACCCGCCAAGCACTAGCAGCGTGAGCGCCTCAGTCGCTGCGAGATACACAATGCCCATAGGGCCGGCAATATAACAAAACACAGATACCCATGTGACAACGCTTAACACAGCGGGAAGCACGCGACCACGCCACCACAAAGGGCCGTGACCAAACTTGGCCAAGCGCTCTTTTTCAATCGCATAAGCAATCAAGGTACCGTGGAATAAAGAGGAATACACAAAGCCATAAACTGTCTGGCCGCGACGCGGCGTATCGCTATCATCCAGCGTGCCCACCAAGGGATGGTGTCCATGCACGTGATACAAATCATTCATGGGCAGCCCAACCAGCGTGAGATAAAGGCTGGAGGCAAAAATCTCAAGCGGGTGCTTGCGATGCATAAGCTCGTGCGCAGTAGGCAAACCCGCCAGTGCTGTCAGAAAAGAGACAGAAATAATGGCACCTATCGAGTTAATCAGCCCCAACTCCCCTTCGGCAATGCGTTGCGCAAAGAAAATCCACATGGCGTAGAGCGGAATAAGCGGTAAATAAAGCACGCCGTTATAAAACCATTTACCTGCACCGCCGCGCGCAGAAGAGTCTTTGCCCGCCATCAAATCCATCACGGCCAAACAAAGAAATGCCAACAGCCCCAGCCACACTGCATAGCCGCCATAGGCTATACCGACTACACCAATCAATACGATGCACGACGCCATTAAATAGCGGCCATACTCACCAAAAAGTTTCATACATCCTCCTTAATACATCGGGGCATAAAAACAGTGCTCAATACCCTTAGTTTTTGTTTAATGTAAGTTAGAACATTTACCATCGCTCTAATTCAAAAGCTGCCCTGCGCAAAACGCATCAAGCAATACTTACTCATAAGTTACTAGCAGAATTTTACCTGAAACTATGAGTAGCAATCACTATCAATCAAATTTTATCGCCTGTTAAATCGCTGGAAACCGCAGCGTTTTATGCTGCCATGATGACAGGCATTTTCTGCCTGCCGATTGCTGTTTCGGCAATAATGCCTCGCTAACTTCACTCGCCTTTTTACTGAGATGTCTTCTCCCCATCTTCTGCTAGCGCTATCGCTAGCCCTGCTTCTCCCGCATCAACAGGCGCTGGCTGATTCGCTTGCCCAGCTACCGGTCACGATCCCTCCTGATACGATCGTCGTCTCCGCCACCCGGCTTGAACAATCTGCTTTTGACTTGCCTGTCGCTATCGACAGCATCAATCAAACGCAATTACAGAATGGACAGTTACAGGTCAACCTGTCCGAATCACTCGCCCGCATCCCCGGCATCGTCGCGCAGAACCGGCAAAACTATGCGCAGGATTTACAGATTTCCTCACGTGGCTTTGGCGCCCGTTCCACCTTTGGCGTGCGCGGTCTGCGTCTGTACAGCGACGGCATTCCGGCGACAATGCCTGATGGACAAGGTCAGATTTCGCACTTCGACCTTGATTCTGCCGCCCGCATTGAAGTCATGCGCGGGCCATTTTCCTCGCTCTATGGCAACTCTTCGGGCGGGGTGATTTCACTCTTCACCGAAGATGGCGCGCCCGGCACGACAATCACGCCGAGCGTTACATTCGGCAGCTTTGGCACGCAGCGCATTGGCACAAAAATTTCCGGCGACACCGGCACGTTGAATTATGCAGCCGATATCTCGTCGTTTCGCACCGATGGCTACCGCGACCATAGTGCGGCCAAGCGTGACACCTTTAACGGAAAATTCAAATGGAAGCTGGATGCGGATTCCAAGTTGACGCTGGTCGTCAATGTCATGGATATGCCTAATGCCGATGACCCGCTAGGCTTGACCCGTATGCAATCCGAGGCCGATCCGAAACAGGCTGGCACCAATGCGTTGGCCTACAACACGCGCAAGAGTGTTGCCCAGCAACAGCTTGGACTGGCTTATGCGCGAAAAGTCGGCGCTGGTGATACGGCGCATCTGATGGTCTATCGCGGCCAACGCGACACTACACAGTTTCAGTCGATTCCCACCTCGGCACAAGCACCGGCGACCCACCCCGGTGGCGTGATTGATCTGGTGCGCGAGTACTGGGGTGTGGATGCGCACTGGACACATCAGGGTGAGCTGGCCGATGCACCACTGACGGCAACCGTCGGTATCAACTACGATAACCTCGATGAAGCGCGCAAGGGCTTCCGTAATTTTCTGGGTGCCCCTGCCATGCCAAGCGTTATAGGCATCATGGGTGCCCTGCGGCGCAACGAAAACAACCGCATTTTCAACGTTGATCAATATGCGCAACTGCAGTGGGAGCCATCCGAACACTGGCTGTTGCTGGCCGGTCTGCGCAACAGCCAGGTCAAAGTGAAGTCACATGACAAATACATCGTCAGCGGTAACGGCGACGATAGCGGTTCCACTGACTTTTCCGCGACCACACCGGTGCTCGGTCTTACCTGGCGAGTAAATCCGGCATTGAATATCTATGCTGCTTACGGGCAGGGGTTTGAAACACCAACAATGAATGAGCTCTCTTACCGGCCGGATGGAATCACCGGACTCAATCTGGCGCTAAAACCCGCCAAGAGCGATCACTTCGAAATCGGCACAAAAATGCTGATCGGCCAAAGCACTCGCCTGAATGCCGCTGTGTTCTTTATTGAGACCCACAATGAAATCGTCACCGCAAGCAACACCGGCGGACGCGCCACATTTCAGAACGTCGATGGCACACATCGCAAAGGGTTTGAGCTGAGTCTGGAAAGCGATCTGGAAAACAATTTTGCCATAGCGGGAAGCTATACATTCCTTAATGCCAAATATTCCGAAGGCTTTCGCTCCTGCCGAATTGCGGGTTGTACACCAGCGACTTCAATCACGATTCCTGCCGACAATCGCATGCCGGGAATTCCAGCAACGTCGATCTATGGCGAGCTGTCCTGGAAGCATCCGGCAAGCGGCTTTGCCAGCGCTGTCGAAATACGGCATGTTGGCCAAGTATCTGTGAATGACGAAAATTCTGATGCTGCGTCTGCTTACACAATCGCCAATTTACGCCTCGGCTTTGAGCAGAAAACCATCGGTTGGAAGATCAAGGAATTCCTTCGTATCGATAATCTCTCGGACAAAAAATACGTGGGCTCGGTGATCGTGAATGAAGGCAATGCACGCTACTTTGAACCCGCTCCGGGACGTAATTGGCTCGTCGGGGTTTCTGCGGGTTATACCTTTTAAGCTGTTGGCTTCAGCTAAAAAAACAGACGGGCTATTGCTGCAGCAATGACCCGTCTTCCTTATCCCAAGAATACGTTCCAGAGACAAATTCAAAACTGCACGCGTATCAGCAACGCCGAGTTTTCAGAAAAAATTAGTGGCTGGCTTTGACCGCTTTTATTGCTTCGACTGGAGTGATGATGTTGATTTCGTCACCAATGCCTGGCAACCCGTAGTTCATGCCAAAGTCAGAACGCTTGATCGTGGCTTCAATATTCGCGCCACATACCTCATGCAACAGCACGGGATGCTTTCCACAGCTGATCTGCACGGCAAGGGTGACCGGCTTGGTGACGCCAAGCAACGTAAGGTTACCGGGAATGAAGTTAACCTTGACCACATCCGACAACTGAAACTCGGGAATCACAAAGTGGATGGCAGGAAATTTATCGGCATTTAGAAACTTGTCACTGCGCATGACCTTATTCCTCTCGTCCAGCCCCATCTCGACTGAAGCTGCGTCTATCGTGATATCAGCTGACACTTTGCGGCTGGCTGCATCATATTCAATCGTGCCCGCTGTTTTGGTAAAGAGGCCGCGCTGAATACTGAACGTGAAATGCTCTACCTCAAACACCGGAAAAGTATGGCCGCTATCGACCACATAAGATTCAGCATGTGCGACACCCAAAAGCAACAATCCTGAACTGGCGTTAATAAGCAATTTAAAAACAGAGGAAATTTTTAAGCAATTTTTCATGGTCTATTAACGAGCTATTCGAAGTCACAAATATACCGCGCTTGACTCAACCGACACATAAAAAAGGACACATAAAAAGTTTCATGCTGCTATTAAGCCTTCATTATCCGGTAATCATTGTCGTGAGTTCCCTTGTTGCCGTCGTCTCGCCGTAGAGTTTACATTTGTTTAATGAGCATTCATGCTAATGCCATATGTGAGCACTCAACTACACAATCTATGCCACCCCAAGCATATGATAGGATTCAGCGCTATGAAGCCATATCACGCTGTAAAGCCAATGTCATCTAACATCCCCGTAAAAAACATAAAAGCCCATGAAAATTACGACTACATTTGCGCCACTGTTAATAATCATTGCCGGTTTTTTATCCATGGTAAGCCACGCCACGCCTTTAGCTTACGTACCGAACGAAAAATCAGGCTCAATATCGCTCATTGATACTGCCACACAAAAAGTCGTTAGCACGATCAACACAGGCGGCACTCCACGTGGCATCGCGGTATCCTTGGATCGCAAATGGCTATACGTCAGCGACCGAAATTCAAACGGTCTTTTGGTTATTGATCTCACTAAACAAGAAGTGACATCGCGCATTCCCCTGGGAGAATCGCCCGAAGGCGTGAGCATTTCACCCGATGGGCGCTGGGTGGTCGCGGCCATTGAATTGACCAACAGCGTGGCATTCATTGATGCGGCCACACAGCGCGTCGACTTTTCGATCAAGACCTCCGGTAAAAATCCGGAACATGCCGAGTTCAGCCCAGATGGCCGCTGGTTATTGGTAAGCGCCGAAGAAGCGGATAGCGTTGATGTGATCGATGTGGCGGCGCGTCAAGAGATCAAATCCATCACCGTTGGCGCGCGGCCACGCGGTATCGGTTTTCTGCCCAATGGCAGCCAGGCCTATGTTGCTTGTGAGCTCCCTGGCGTGGTGTATGTCATCGACATGGCAACGCAAGCTGTGGTTAAAACAATCAAAGCAGGAAACTTTGCCAACGGCGTAGCTGTTGCCCCGAATGGAAAACACGTGTTCATTTCCAATGGCCGTGACGCGTCAGTGTCTGTGATTGATGTGGCAAGCCAGCAAATCATTGCCACTGTTCCCGTAGGCAACCGCCCCTGGGGGCTAGCCGTGACGCCTGACGACAGCCATGTTTATGTGGCGAATGGCCGCTCTAACAGCGTATCCATCATCCACGCGAAAACCCGCCAGATCACTGCGACAATCCCTGTAGGCAATGCACCCTGGGGTGTCGTTATTCACTGATGCCTGAATTTTACAGCAGTAAAATCACCATCAGCGGCAACGTAAAGAAAAAGCCCAGGGTGGAGACCACCATCACCGCAGCAAGTATTTCCGTATCCAGACCAAATCGTTCCGATAACAGAATGGTGGCCATCATTGTTGGCATGCCGGCCAGCAAGATCATGACTTGGGTCAGCTCAGTCATGCCAAATAGTGGCAGTGCAACAGCGGCAACTAGCGCCGGCATCACAATGAGCTTGATGGCACTCGCTGCAAGGATCATGCGTGGCGAGCGTTTGACGGTCTCCAGCGAAATAGACATGCCCACGGTGAGCAGCATGGAGGGAACCACTGCCTGCCCCAGCAAATGCGCTGTGGTACCCACCCATTGCGGCATGGAAATCGCAAAAAGATTCACCACCAGACCGGCAAAGAATGCCCAGACGGGTGGCATTTTGAGTATCGTCATGGCAAAGGCGCTGAGCTTGAAAGATTGCTCCTTAGTGCCCATGACCGAGGCCACACCAGCACCGAGCGTCCAATAAAGCAGCGATATGCCAATAACATCGGCATAAATTGGATAACGTGCCGCCTCCGGCCCAAACAGCGATTGCAGCACAGCAATGCCCATTGAGAGAATATTGCCGAAAGAGCAGCCAATCAGTAAAGCACCTACCGCAGGGGCGGATATTCCCCACACAGTACGCAAGCGAGCAAACACCAGCCAGCCCAGACCCATGGCCGCCAGCAAACTAAACCAGATAGATGCCGGCACCAGAAAAATCTCGCGCCCAAAATTAACGCGGCTGATCACATCGTAAGCGATCCCGGGATAAAACAAATAAAGTACCAGCGCATTGATGGTACGCCGTGTATCAACGACATTTAAACCAGCCGGTGTTTTGATGCGCCAGACAAACCCGAGCGCAATCAACGCGATGAGCGGAGCAACCCCACGCTCGAGCGAGAGAAGCAGCTCAGACAGCATGGCAACTTACCTTGGGTGCCACTCTCCAAAAGTACTCACCAACAACAGATTTGTACTTCCTTTGCTCGAGTTCAATGATTCGCGCCGTATCACCAGCGCCGACTTTTTGAATATTCATGTGCGGCAGTTTAAGTTAATGTCAAATTGAATAACTGGATAGAAAAAGAGGCATAAGCTAGTTAGCTGATGCCTCTTTTTTTGACGATGATGGCGCTTTAACGTACGCCAACGTAAGCCCACAATGCCTCGACTTCTTCAGGCGTAACAGAACCTTCCCAAGCAGGCATGGCACCCTTGCCTTTTAAAACCGACTGTACAAACCGGGCCTTTTGATCCAACGGAAATGTGCGTAAATCAAATGTCGAAGCACCTGCGTTAACCAGGTTCACACCATGACACCGCGCACAAGCACTGGCATACACCCGCTTGCCCTGCTTTATTGCTTCTGGTGTTGCAACGATAGCTCCATCAGCAACCGGAGCACCCGGTGTCGCTAAAGCTGGCTGCTGGCTTGGCGTTTGCTCCGCTACAGCGGTAACCGGGTTTGCAGCCTCGGTCACAACCTCAGCCTGAGTTGACGCTGGAGTGACCGCATTCGCAAAGCCCGCCGACAACACTAGTACACTCAAGGCCAAGCCACAGAGGGTATTTTTAAAAAAGTAATGAATATTCACCATCATTTGTTCAACTTGAATGTCCAAACCGATGAACCAGGAGGCACATTCGCCAAGTTAGGGTCGCCCGATATCGCTTGATACAAATTAGCCGAGCCGCTGACTACCGTAACGTATTGCTCGCCATTCCGCTCCCAGGTAATTGGCAAGCTGGTGATGCCCGACCCAGTCTGGAAACTCCAGAGTTTCTTGCCTGTATCGCTATCCAATGCCAGGAATTCACCTGTCATTGCGCCAACAAAAACAAGATCACCAGCCGTTGCAAGCACACCACTGAGATACGGGGTATCCAGCTCAATCGACCACTTGGGTTTACCAGTGAGCGGATCAAGCGCGCGTAATGCACCGCGCTTGCCATCTTCAGGTGCAGGAAAGCCACCCATCTCAATACCCAGATACCAAGTGCCACGACGGTACTCCGGCTTGGTCGTTTTAAAGCGCATGCCCATATTGACAGTATTGACATAGGCCAAGTTACGTTTTGGGTCAAATGCCATCGGTGCCCAATTTTTCGCACCAAATGCGCCGGGCCAGACTTCATGGGAATCTTCAGACTCCAGCGTCGCCTTCACTTTTTTAGTCATTTCCGATTCAATCGGACGGCCCGTTTTCATGTCTATCCCGTTTGCCCAATTCAACTTCTTGGCAAACTGGTTAGCGCGCAGCAATTGACCATTGGTGCGATCAATCACATAAAAATACCCGTTACGATTGGCCTGCATGATGACTTTACGCATCTGTCCATCAATTTTGAGCTCAGATTGCACCAGCTCATTCACGCCGTCATAGTCGTAAGCATCATTGGGGGTAAATTGGTAATGCCAGACTAGCTCACCCGTTTTTGGGCGTATGGCCAGCACCGAGCAAGAGTAAAGATTATCTTTGCCTAAGCCACGAGCATTCGCGTTCCACGGCCCGCCGTTGCCTGTGCCCCAATAGACCAGATCAAGATCGGGGTCGTAGCTGCCCGTAATCCAGGTAGGTGCGCCACCCTTGAGGTAAATACCCTCTGCCCAGGTATCGCCATGCTTTTCATTGGGTGCGGGAACTGTCCAGACATGCCAAAGGGATTTTCCGGTTTGCGGATCAAGCCCCTCAAGAAAACCACGGGTACCAAACTCGCCACCCGAATTACCCACCATCACCACCCCGTTAGCCACCAGCGGTGCTAGTACAAATGCATAGCCTTCCTTGTAGTCAGCCAGCTTGGTTTCCCACAACAGCTTGCCCGTCTTGATATCCAGCGCCATGACACGAGCATCGACTGTTGTGCGGAACAGCTTGTCACCATACACCGCCGCACCACGCGACTGTGCGCCACAACAAAGCGAGGCGTACACATCCTGCGGCAAACTTACCGGCGTCTTCCACTTTTGGCGGCCTGTCAGCGCATCAATAGCCACTGTTGAAGTGTGCGTAGTGACATACATCATGCCGTCAACCACCAGCGGCTGCACCGAGGCATTAGCTGAATGATCAAGGCTCAGATTCCACGCCGGGGTCAGCTTAGCCACCGTCTTGCGGTTAACTTTTGCCAGCGGACTATACCGTTTCTGGTCATAGCCCATGCCGTAGGTCAACACATCCCCTGGGGTTTTCGCATCATTGATCAGCATCGACGCATCAACCGCTACAGGTTCAGCAGCTGCCGCTACGCTAAGCAACATACCACTCAACAGGCTAGTTACAAGTACGGCAACACCGGAAAATAGCTTTTTCATTTTCATACCGACACCTTCAGTTTTAAGGTTAGTTCCAGTGCCGCTTGAAGTGCAAGTTTCAAGGTTGCAAACTGCTGGCATCAAGAAATTTATCGTAGTGAATATGCGACTCAGGAATGCCTGCTTCAAAAAGCTGAACCATCGCCGCATCAATCATTCTGGGTGGACCACATAAATAAGCATGGCACAGACTTAAATTAGCCACCTGTGATGGCACAAGATACTCAGTAACTAATCCCCGGCTACCTTGCCAATCACTATCTGCAGGTTCATCAGACAAAATCGGCATAAAGGTAAACTTACCTTTCCACTGCTCGGCAATTTTTTTAATCGCATCAAGCTGATACAAGTCGCGCTGCGCTCTTGCACCAAACAAGAAGGTAACATCACGCGTATTTCCTTCTTGTAACGCCGTCTCTAAAATACATAATACAGGCGCTAAGCCGCTACCCCCAGCAATCATAACCATGGGTGCATCATCGGGCCTCAGCCAGAAATCCCCCCCTGGGCCACTGACTTGAATTGCTTCGCCCACGCGGGGTTTGTCAAACAACCAATCAGTGAAAGCGCCTCCCGGCACATGTCGAATAAAAAATGTCAGCTCGCGCGCTCCACCTGCCACTGGTGCCTTGGCAAACGAGTAATCACGATCGCGATCAAGACCCTCACGGCACAAACTTGCGTATTGACCAGCTGCGTAGTTCATTGCGTTACCCGCTTCATCGAGTTGAATTTTCAATTCAACAATATCGTGTGTAAGCACCTGCTGCCCGGATATCACACCAGAAGATCTAATGACTGCATGCTGCGGACGATTGGGATCAAGACTCATCTCGATCACCGCTTGCGTGCCTGCCGGCACCTTCGCCTGACAAGCGAGAATGTAGCCGGCGCGCAATTCTTCACCACTTAACACATACGAAAAATCGCGAATCGCATTCACCTTGCCAGAAATCAAACGACAACGACAAGACATGCACGTACCTACTTTGCAACTATGCGGAAAATCGTAACCTGCTTCTAGCACAGCTTGCAACATGCTTTGCCCGGCAGGCACTTCCACCTCAATACCCATGGGCTCCACCCTAACAGTAGCAGGACCTTTAGGTTTTTTCTTGAAGAAACCAAACATAAATTCAACCTTTACACAATAAATATTTACGCGGATGTTAAAAAGCCAACCTTGAAGTTATCTCGGTTGGCTTTTAGTGCGCCTTACTTCTCAGTAGGGAAACCACGCCCCGCTGCTAAGTAGGCGCCCGTCACAATGGCGCTTTGCATCATGGTGTGATCCGCAATATTCTTACCTACAATATCAAATGCTGTCCCATGGGCAACAGATAAATGGGTATAGGGCGGCCCAAGAATAATTGCGCTATTACCTGAAAAACCCCAAGTCTTAATCGCAATATGGCCTTGATCGTGATACATCGCCAACACAATATCAAATCGACCTTCGATACACTGACGAAACACAGTATCCGGGCTCATGGGTCCTGTCGCATCAATGCCTTCAGAACGGGCTTGGGCTACTGCAGGGGCAATCTGCTCGGTATCTTCCTGGCCCATAGCGTGCGCATTCAGTCCCGCCACAACAATTCTTGGCTTGGCAATACCCCAGCTTTGCATTGCTGTATTGAGCTTTCTTAAGGTCACCTCAACCAAATCCTTGGTAAGCAAATCACATACTTTGCGCAAAGGAATATGATCAGTTACATGCGCAACGCGCAACGGACCGGAAACAAGCAATAAATAGCTCTCACCGGGAGTTGGACTCACCACCTGGCCTAAAGTACCAGCCATTTTCATTGAGCCCGTACTGATTGGTCCCATCACTGTAGCGGCAAACACGCCTTGTCTTGCAAGCTGATCCGCCTCATCCAGCCACGCAGCACTCACCCGACCACCGACAGCCGTATCCTCTCCCAGCGGCAAGGCATCACCCTGCATGCAACCTGTATCCAAAATATCAAGGACACCCGCTTGATCGGCTAAATCAGAAATCACTTTAGCAGGGTCAGTAATGATATTAATCTGCGCTTTTTTACCAATAAAGCCTAGCGCACGCTCCATAACGGCAGCACTACCAATTAAAACAGGGCGGCAGGCTTCATGAAGCTTACCCGACAGCCATGCCTTGGCAATGACCTCTGGACCGATACCTGCCGGATCACCGATGACAACACCAACGGCCGGACGATTCACTTGGGAAGTAGTCATTCAATATCCGCCGGTTAAATATGAAACACATCGAGCACTTGATCAATACGATCATTAAGCACCACTGTTTTTTTGGCAGTAATCAGCCAGGAATCATTGTGTGGGGAAAGTGTGTAATACGCGGTGCCAAAGTAACTACGCACCTCGTGATCGGTCACACTATCCACACGCCAGTTTGTGCGCGCAAGAACCACATCACCCGGCTCGCTGAGCTCTATCAGCTGAAATTGATGCACCGTTCGCGCAAGCGGCGTACTAGATGCAGAACGCCCGGTACGAATACGAAAAACACGGTCTTCCAAACCACCACGATTTTTGTAGTAAATCAAAGACACATGTTTGGTCGGGTCGGTGACCAACGTACCATCACTATCCCAAGCGGGCACCCAATACTCAGCATCCGGAGCATACAAAGCCAACCAGGCATCCCAATCTTTATCATCCAGGTATTTTGATTCCTGACTCAAAAACTTGCCTACAGCATGCCATGCGGCCATAGTCACGGTGTGATGCGGATGTTCATTTGTCACAGCATTCATTCTCCACTCCTTTTTAGCTCTTTTTTGATAATCACTTGCATCCGGCGCGCCCATTCTTCAAGGATACTGACGTAAATTCCTTCATCCGCCACCTGAGAACTACTCATCCGCGCCTCAACGCCAATTTTTTTACCCAACTCATTGACCCCACGCTCCCAGCGTACAAAGCCGCGCGAAAACTCACTCCAAGGTGCTGCTTTTGCTTGATAGCCTGCCTGGCAATTTCGAAACTCAGCCAAGTCATCGGGTGTTGCCATACCACTGGCATTGAAGAAGTCTTCATATTGGCGCAAACGTCTTTCACGCGCAGCCGCACTTTCACCTTTGGGCGCAACGCAATAAGTAATAACTTCCGTCTTATCGACCGCAATCGGACGAAAAACACGAATCTGTGTACTCATTTGATCCATCAGAAAAACGTTAGGCATAATCATCAGATTACGCAGGCGCTGAGTCATCCATTCGGTACGATCTTCACCGTACTTTTTCAGATAGCCATCACGGAACTCAAAGTTTGGCCGATCTTGATAATTGGGATAAACCGCATATAAAACCGCATGTCCCTGATCAAACGCGTAAAAACCACTTGCGCCAGCATCCAGCTTGGAAATGTCATACGTTTTGGTATCGTTGGCAGACTGGCCTTTGGCTCTACGGCCTACCGTCATCAAATAATTGGCATGAGTAGTTTTGACGTGATACCCATCCAGTCCGTTTTCCGCTTGCAGCTTCCAGTTCCCCTGGTAGATATACGTAGTCTCGCCAGGCAACACCTCCAGCTCACCTGTCGGGGATTGATCCGCCAGCAGGTCAATAAAGGTGGTCGAGCCATTCAGGTATTCCTTCAACGGAGGAACGTCTTCATTCAGACTCACCCAGATAAATCCGCGATAGCTTTCCAGACGCGCTACCGGCATCAAACCCAGGTTCTTCCGATCAAACCCCGGCGGATAGCCGCCTTCGGCTTCATCAGTAACATTGATTAATTCGCCTTTGGCGTTGTAGCACCAGCCGTGAAACATGCACATGTGCACTTTCTGGTTGCCTTTGACATGACGCGCGACTTTGGCGCCGCGGTGGGCGCAGACGTTCAGAAAGCCGTGTATCTTGCCTTCTGTATCTCGCGTGAGAACAACCGGTTGCCGGCCAACGTTGATGGTGAAGTAGTCGTTGGCGTTGGGTATCTGGCTTTCATGCAGCGCATACACCCAGCCGCCTTCAATCATGTGTTCCAGTTCCAGTTCAAACAGGGCTGGGTCAGTGTAAATATTCCGCGCACCCAGAACAATATCGCCCGGGCCATTGATAACGACCTGACTCTCCAGGTCGCTCAGTAATGTTCTCAGCTTGTCTTGCTTTAAACCTTCCGTCTTCAGCGGGGCATTCATGATGATCTCCTCTCAGATATTTATTTAATAAAAGCGCATCATGGGTTATTCAAAAAGACACAACACGCGCACGACGCCTCTAAGGAAACAAAGTATAACTTATTGCCATCCAGCACGTTTATTCTCAGCGTAGGCAAGCGCCTGTTCATCGGCACCCGCACCTGAGTCCCATTGTTTTAGTCGTGGCTTAACAATCCAGTTCTCCCAGATAAAAGGCACGAATGAAGCCGCAAAACAAAGCACAATACTGGGCATTTGC
>Ga0209066_10003509_pt1 | contig 17814 bp, 16 predicted proteins | sample All_14_2_FD_187198 | JGI IMG/M metagenome (GOLD analysis project Ga0209066, IMG submission 187198) | Freshwater microbial communities in response to fracking from Pennsylvania, USA - Allegheny Zone_MetaG_DW_15 (SPAdes) (version 2) ... | reverse complement strand
CTGATGATCTGGATGGGTCGGCGCACCCAGGCCCTCGCCCCCATGAGCCGGCCGCTGGCCCACACCCTGGGCGCCTCGCGCTGGCGCAGTTGGTGGACCCTGGCCATGCAACTGCCCGCGCCCCCGCTCGCCAAGCCCCGCCCCGCTTCCGCGTCGGCCCGCGCCCTGAGTGTGGAGCTGCGTCTGCAGCAGCCGGGCCTGGACATCCGCGCGCAGTTTCGCGTGCCCCCAGGCCGCGTCTGCGCCCTGGTGGGCCGCGAGCCCGCCACCCAGAGCGCCCTGTTGCAGGCCGCTGCCGGCCTCATCCCGGCCAAAGGCGGGCGCATCGCGCTGGGGCAGGACACCCTGTATGACGGCAGCGCCCGCATCAACCTGCCCGTGCACCAGCGGCGCCTGGTCTGGCTGGACGCCCACGCCCACCTGTTCGCGCACCTGAGCGTGCGCGGCAACCTGCGCTATGGCCTGCCCCGCGGCGCCGCCCCCGCCGACGCCCCCGACTTCGCGCAGATCGTGGCGTGGCTGGAACTGGCCACCCTGCTGCCCCGCCGCCCCGCGCAGCTCACCGCCGCGCAGCGGGTGCGCGTGGCCCTGGGCCGCGCCCTGCTGTCACGCCCGCAGGCCCTGCTGCTGGACAACCCGCTGGGCGAGGTGCCCGCCAACGAGCACGACGAGTTGCTGGAGCTGCTGGCCGAGATCCCCCGCCGCTGGCGCCTGCCCATGGTGCTGGTCAGCCCCAAGATGAGCGAGGTGGTGCGCCTGGCCGACGACGTGCTGGTGCTGCACGAGGGCCGCATGGCCAGTGCGGGGCCAGCGCTCCAGGTGCTCTCGGACGTGTCCCTGTCGACCTTTCTGGAAGGAACGGATGCGGGCAGCGTGCTCGAAGGCGTGGTGCGCCGCCACGACCTGAACTGGCTGCTCAGCGAGGTGGACGTGGGCGGCCAGCGCATCACGGTGCCGGCCATGCTGCACCCCGTGGGCAGCCGGGTGCGCCTGAAGCTGCGCGCGCGCGACCTGAGCCTGCACCACCAACCCCCGAGCGACACGAGCAGCCTCAACTGCCTGCACGGCCGCATCACCCAGGTGATGCTGGCGGGCGAGCATGGCACCTACGGCGCCGTCGGGATCGAGCTGGACCAGGCCCTGGGCCTGCACGGGGATGCGGAGCAGTCCCCACCGGCCGTGTGGGCCCTGTTGACCCGCAAGGCCATTCAACAGATGGACTGGCAGCCGGGCAAGCCCTGTGTGGTGGGTTTCAAGGCCATGGCGACCACGGTATCGGCCTGGCACTGAGCCACCGCAAGCGCCCTGCGGGTGAACGGGCGCATACTGCGGCCCCGAACCCCCTGTTCCACCCCTCCTGATTGCGCCCGATCATGTCCACGCTGCTGCCGCGCCAGATCCTGTCGGTCAACACCGCCTTGGCCACCCCCCTTGAGATCGACGGCCGCCGCGTGCTCAGCGGCATCGGCAAGCGCGCGGTCAGCACCCCGGCCGACCCCCAACGCATCGGCGTGCAGCGGCTGGGCCTGGCGGGCGACGAGCAGGCCGACCTGACGGTGCACGGGGGTCTGAGCAAGGCCGTGTATGCCTACCCCCACGAGCACTACGCCTTCTGGCAGACCGTGCGTGCCCAGGCGAGCGCACAAGCCTGGGACGAGGCCCTGCCGCACGGCATGCTGGGCGAGAACCTGACGCTGACCGGTTTGCTGGAGGCCGACGCCTACGTGGGCGACCAGTTGAAATTCAGTGACTGCGTGCTGGCCATCAGCGAACCGCGCCGTCCCTGCTTCAAGTTCGACGCGATCATGGGCTTCAAGCAGGCCACCAAGATGATGGCGCAGTCGGGCTACTGCGGCTTCTACCTGTCGGTGATCCAGCCCGGCACGATCGCCGCAGGCGAGACGTATGAGCTGGTCCCCGGTGCGCGCGAGGTGAGCATCCAGGAGCTGTTCAGCGCCAAGATGAACCGGCGGCACCTGGACTGAGCCACCGGCGCCACGGCCTCAGCAGTAGGTGAGGTCCGGCTCGGGCAAGGCCTCGACCTGCGGGCGAGCCAGCAGGTAACCCTGGAACATCGAGACCCCCATGCCTCGCAAGGTGTCAAGCTCTTGCGGCGTCTCGATGCCTTCGGCCACGATCTGACAGCCCAGCGCCTTGCAGGTGCCAATCACCCCACCCACGATGGCGCGGCGCACCGGATCGCGGTCGATGTCGCGCGTCAACGCCATGTCGAGCTTGACGATGTGCGGCTGAAACTCGGCCAGCAGGTTCAAGCCCGAGTAGCCCGCGCCAAAGTCGTCGATGGCCGTGAGGAAGCCGCGCTGCTGATAGTCCTTGATGATGCGCAGCGCGTGGGCCGGATCATGGATCTTCTCGCCCTCGGTCAGCTCGAAAATCAGCCGATCCGGTGGGAAGCCCACCTTGCGGGCCGCCGCCAGCGTCAAGCGGATGCAGGTGGCCGGCTCGTACACCGCGTTGGGCAGGAAATTGATCGACAGATAGGTCGACATGCCCAGACGCTGCGCCGTTTCGATGGCCAGCACGCGGCAGGTCTGGTCAAAGCTGTACATCTCTTCGGGCGAGACAGCGGCCAGCACCTCGCCCGCGGACGCGCCCTGGGCGCCCCGGACCAGGGCCTCGTAGGCAAAGACGGTGCGCGTGTCCACATCCACAATGGGCTGGAACGCCATCTTCAGATCGAGGTGAAATGGCTTCGCATTGCGGCACCGAATGCAGCCGATGAGCTCGTCATCGGCGTCGGCGAAAAAGTCAGACAAGTACATACCACGTCCTGATGACGGTGAAACGGAAGCGACCGTTTGTACCACGTCTGACTCGAAAGCGGGATCGCCCGCCAGATCACCGCACTGGGTTGCTCACCCCCGAGGCCACATGTCCGGAAGGCACATGGGGCGCGGCATTGTCGACATGACCGGTCTGGTCGTCGAAGAAGAAGTCGGGTTCGAACTCGCGCAGGAATTCGCCCTTGGGCAGGCCGCCCAGGAACAGCGCCTCGTGCACGTCGATGCCCCAGTTCATCAGGGTGCGGATGGCGCGCTCGTGCGCCGGGGCGCCGCGCGCGGTGACCAGCGCGGTGCGGATGCGCATGCCATTGGCGCCGCCGCTGGCCGCGTGTTGCTGCAGGGTGTGCAGGGCCTGGAGCAAGGGCTTGAAGGGGCCGTCGGGCAGGGGCTGCTGCGCCAGCGCGACCTCGTGGGCCTGGAAGGCGTCCAGCCCGCCGCTCTGGTAGACCTGTTCGGCCTCGTCCGAGAACAGCACGGCATCGCCGTCGAACGCGATGCGCACTTCATGCGGATGGGCCTCGCCGGCGCGGGCGGCATGGGGCAGCACGCGCGCGGCCGGCACGCCCGCGGCCAGGGCCGAGCGCACATCGGCCTCGTTGGCCGACAGGAACAGGTGCGCCCGCAAGGGCCGCAGGTAACGCCAGGGACTTTCGCCGCGCGTGAACACGCCGCGCTCGATCGGTAAACCGTAGTGACGTGCCGACCGGAACACCCGCATGCCCGAAACCGGGTCGTTGCGCGACAGGATCACCACTTCAACGCGGGCCTCGTCGGGCGTGTTGAAGGCCAGCAGCTTGCGCACCAGCGAGAAGGCCACGCCGGGCCGGGCGGGCTCGTCGACCTTGTCGAGTTGCAGCGCCATGTAGGCGCGGTCGTCGGCGCCTTCGAAGAGCTGGTTTTCTTCTTCAAAGTCGAACAGGGCGCGCGAGGAGATCGCGACCACCAGTTTTCCGCTCAGGCTGGCTGCCATGTGTTCACTTGACCCAGGTGTTCATCTGCATGATGGGCAGCATCACCGACATGACGATGAGCATGACCACCAGGCCCATCGCCACGATCAGCAAGGGCTCGAGGATGGTGGCGATGGCCAGTGCCTTGCGCGTGACCTCGGCGCTGAGCTGGTTGGCGGCGCGCTGCAGCATCACGGGCAGCTGGCCGGTCTGCTCGCCCAGGCGGGCGAACATCGCCAGCAGGCCGGGGAAGCGCTTCTTGGCGGCCAGGGCCGAGGCCAGCGGGGCACCTTCGCGCACCTGGTCCAGGCAGTCCATGGCGTCGGCGCGCATGGCGCGGTTCGAGAGGGTTTCAGCGGCGGCCTGCAAGGCCTTGAGGATGGGCACGCCCGAGCCGGCCAGCATGGCCAGGGTGCCGGCAAAGCGCGCGGCGTTGTAGCCCTTGGCCAGGCGACCGGTGACGGGCAGGGTCAACCAGAAGGCGTCCGAGCGCACGCGGAAGTCTTCGTTGCGCCGCGCCAGCACCAGGGCCGCGACCCCGCCGGCCAGCGCCAGCCCCAGCAACCAGCCGCAGTTGCGCATGAAGGCGCTCAGGCCCAACATGAACTGGGTGAGAAAGGGCAAGGCCCGCTTGCTGCTGGAGAACACCTGGGCCACCTGCGGCACCACGAACACCAGCAGGGCCACCACGATGACCACGGCAAACACCGAGACGATGGCCGGGTAGAGCGTGGCGCCGATCAGCTTGGAGGTCAGCGCCTGTTGCTCTTCCAGGTCGTTGGCCAGCTTGTCGAGCACGTTGCCGAGCTGGCCGCTTTGCTCGCCGGCCGCCACCACGCCGCGGTAGACCTCGTCGAACTCACGGGGAGAGCCCGCCAGCGCACGCGCAAAGGTCGAGCCCGCGTTCACCTCGGCGCGCAGGTGCGAGACCAGTTCACGCTGGCGTGGGTCTTCGGCCTCGTCGGCCAGGGCGGTGAGCGCCCGCTCCAGCGGCAAGCCGGCCACGACCAGGCCCGAGAGCTGGCGCGTCCAGATCGCCAGGGCGGTGGCATTGAACACGCGGCGCGCGAACAGCTGGCGCGAACCCGGCGCCTCCCCTTCGACCGCGGCCACGGGGTCCACCTTGAGGGGCACCAGTTGCTGGCCGCGCAGCTGGGTGCGGGCGGCCTTGGGCGTGTCGGCCTCGACCAGACCATTGACGGTCTTGCCTGCCGCATTGAGCGCTTCGAAACGGTAAGCCGGCATCGTGCGCCTTTATCCTTGGTCCATCATTCGCGGGTGACCCGCAAGACCTCTTCGAGCGAGGTCACGCCCTCGGCCACCAGCCGGTCGCCGTCGTCGCGCATGGTCTTCATGCCGGCCCGCTGGGCCACCTCGAAGAGCTGGGACTCTGCCGCCTTCGCGTGGATCAGGCCGCGGATTTCGTCGTCGGCCACCATCAGCTCGTACACGCCGGTGCGGCCCTTGTAGCCGCTCATGCCGCACTCCTTGCAGCCGACCGGGTGCCAGCGCCCCTGTTCGTCCTGGCGCTTGCAATGCACGCACAGCTTGCGCACCAGGCGCTGGCCGAGTACGCCCAGCAGCGAGGACGACAGCAGGAAGGGCTCGATGCCCATGTCGGTCAGGCGGGTGACGGCGCTGGGCGCGTCATTGGTGTGCAGCGTGGCGAGCACCAGGTGACCCGTCAGCGAGGCCTGCACCGCGATCTGCGCGGTCTCGAAGTCGCGGATTTCACCGATCATGATGACGTCCGGATCCTGGCGCAGGATGGCGCGTAGGGCCTTGGCAAAGGTCAGCTCGATCTTGGCATTGACCTGGGTCTGGCCGATGCCCGCCAGTTCGTACTCGACCGGGTCTTCGACGGTCAGCACATTGGTGGTGGAGGCGTCCACTGTGCTCAGGCCCGCGTACAGCGTGGTGGTCTTGCCCGAGCCGGTGGGGCCGGTGACCAGCACGATGCCGTGGGGCTGGCGCAGCAGCCGCTTGAACTTGTCGAGCGACTCGCCGCTCATGCCCAGCGACTCCAGCGTGAACTTGCTGGTGTCGCCCTTGTCCAGGATCCGCAGCACGGCGCGCTCGCCATGCGCCGAGGGCAAGGTGGACACCCGCACGTCCACCGCGCGGCCACCGATGCGCAGGCTGATGCGGCCGTCTTGCGGCAGGCGCTTTTCGGAGATGTCGAGCTCGGCCATGATCTTCAGGCGCGAGATCAGCGCGGCGTGCAGCGCCTTGTTGGGCTGCACCACCTCGCGCAGCGTGCCGTCCACCCGAAAGCGCACGGCCGACGAGCGCTCGTAGGGCTCGATGTGGATGTCCGACGCGCCGTCCTTGGTCGCCTGCGTCAGCAGCGCATTGAGCATGCGGATGATGGGCGCGTCGTTGCTCGATTCGAGCAGGTCTTCGACGGCGGGCAGCTCTTGCAGCATGCGCGACAGGTCGACCGCGCTTTCGACCTCACCGACCACAGCCGCTGCACTGCCCTCGCCGCCCGAGTAGGCCGCCGCGATGCGCTGCGCCAGGGTGTCGGGCGGATCGTGCTCGATGCGGTTGACAGCGTACAGGCGCAGCACCTCGGACAGGGCCGCGTGCGAGACGTTCAGGCTGGCCCACAGCGTGGCGCGCTCGCCATCCTGCTCCAGCAGCAGGTTGTGGGCCTTGGCAAAGGCATAAGGAAGGGGGTGGCGTGCGCCCATGGTGTGCGTGCTCCCTGGCTCAAGGCGCCGCAGGCGGAGCCGACCGAACCGTGGCGGCGGGCTGGGACTCGGGCACCGGGGCCAGCTTGACCGCATAGCCCGTGCCGGCCGGCATCAGGACGTTCGTGACGGGTGTGTCCGGGTCGTCCAGTGGCTGCTCAGGCGAAGGCATGCTCAGGCGGGTGCTGAGCTTGAGCGGATCGAGCAAGGGCGCCTCGTTGATGGGCAGCAAGGTGCTTTCCTTGGGCTGGCTGTCCATCTGGCGCTGACGCATGTACTCATAGCGGTCCAGCGTCAGGGCGTTGGCCGCATCCTGGTTACGCATCACGATCGGGCGCAGGAACACCATCAGGTTGGTCTTCTTGCGGCCGCGCTCCTGGCTCTTGAACAGGTTGCCCAGATAGGGGATGTCACCCAGCAAAGGCACCTTTGACTGCCCGTCGGTGTACTCGTCCTTCATCAGGCCGCCCAGCACCAGCACCTCGCCATCGTCCACCACCACCGAGGTTTCGATGGAGCTCTTGGACGTGGTCGGGCCGTTCGCGGCCGACGCCGTGGCGCTCTTGACACTGGCATCTTCCTGGAAGATGGTCATGCGCACCGCGCCGCCCTCGCCCACCTGCGGGCGCACCCGCAAGGTCAGGCCCACGTCCTTGCGCTCGACCGTCTGGAAGGGGTTGACCGAGCCATTGTTCGAGCCGGTGTTGCTGTAGCTGCCGGTCACGAAGGGCACGTTCTCGCCCACGACGATCTTGGCCTCTTCGTTGTCGAGGGTGACCAGGTTGGGCGTGGACAGGATGTTGCCGCCCGCCTCGGTCTGCAGGAAGGTGGCCAGCGCGCCCAGGCTGATGCTGCCATCGCTCAGGCGCCGCGCCAGGGCCACGTTGAAGCCGTTGAGCGCCGGCACCGAGTTGGCGGCCGCACTGGTGAGCACATCGGTCAGCGCCGGGATCTTGCCGAAGCCGGTGAAGTTGGCGCCCGCGCCCACGAGCGTGTTGGTGCCGGCGCCGCCGGCCCACTGCACGCCCAGGCTGGCGGCCTTCTCGGCATCGACCTTGACGATCATGGCCTCGATGTAGATCTGGGCACGGCGGCCGTCGAGCTGGTCGATGACCGCCCGCAGCTGGCGGTACTGCGCCTCGGAGGCCGTGATGATCAGCGAGTTGGTGCTGGGGTCGGCCTGGATGAAGCCGCCAGTCGAAGGCTGGGCCGAGGCCGCCACCGGTGCGGTGGCCTGCGACGAGGCCGCGTTGGCATTGCCCATGTTGCCCGCGCCCAGGGCGTTGCCGGCATTGCGGGTGCCCGTGGCTCCGGCGGTGTCCGTGCCGCCGCCGGAGCCACCGCTGCCGCCCGCGCCCGGATAGGCCGCGCGCAGCACCTGGGCCAGCTTCACCGCATCGGCATTCTTGAGGTAGACCACGTGGATGCCGCTGCCGCCCACCCCGGCCGTGCCGGGACGGTCGAGGCGCTGCACGAGGTTGCGCACCAGGGTCATGCGCGCCGGCGAGGGCGTGCGGACCATCAGGGTGTTGGTGCGGGCATCGGCCATCACCAGCGTGCCCGCCGCCCCGGCGCCCGCACCCGGCGCCGCAGGCGCCGCGCCACCGCCATCGGCCAGGCGCTGCACCACCGGCGCCAGGTCCACCGCCACCGCGTGCTGCAGCGGGATGGCTTCCAGGTCGGTGGACGTGGGCACATCCAGGGCCGCGATCATCTGGCCGAGGCGCCGCAGGTTGTCGGCGTAGTCGGTGATGACCAGGGTGTTGCTCGACGGGTTGGCGTTGATCGTGTTGTTGGGGCTGATCAGCGGGCGCAGCACCGCCACCAGGTTGTTCGCACTCTCGTTTTGCAGGCGGAATATCTGGGTGAGCACCTGGTCGCCCGAGCGGCGCACCGCGCCCACATCGACGGTGCCGGTCTGCAGCTTGGCCTCGGCCTCGGGCACGATCTTGAGCAGGCCGGCCACATCCACCATGCTGAAGCCCTGGCCGCGCAGCGCCGCCAGGAAGTTCTGATACGCCGCACGCGTGCTCATGGGCTGATCGCTGTAGAGCGTGATCGTGCCCTTGACGCGCGGATCGACCAGGATCTGGCGATTGAGGATGGCGGCCATGGCACGGGCCACGCCTTCGATTTCGGCGTTGACGAAGTTCAGCGTCACCATCGACTCGCGGGCACCGGGCTGCGGGGAGGCCAGGGCCTGGCCCACGTTCAGGAAGCCACCCGGCCCCCAGCCCAGGGCCAGGGCCATGAGCAGCGCCGTGGCGCGGGGACGTGTCAGCAGGGGATGGGTCTTCATGCCTTATCCGATCGAAATGACAGACCGGTCGCCCGAGCGGCGGCCGATGATGTTCAACAAATTGTCCAGAGCCCCGCGCTCGGCCTCGCTGGCCCGCGCCTCACCCCGGAAGAAGGTGCCACCGGCACTGACCGTGCCCAGGCCCGACAGCTGCAAGGCACCGTCCACGGTGCGCAGCGACATCTGTACCAGGCCCTGCTCATCGGCACGCAGGCCGAGGTGGTAGGAGCCCAGGCGGTCGAGGGTCGTCAGACGGGACGACACGTTGTCCAGCCAGACATCGGCCTGGCCACTCACCCGCACGCGCCCACCCACCCACTCGACGGCAAGCTGGTTGGCGGACACGCGCAGCACGCCGCCGAGCTGCAAGGTGTTCCAGGGCGTGCCCAGGCCGCTCAGCCACGCGGCCGGCCAGTGACCGAGCGTGCCCGAGGTCTGCCAGCCACGCGGGTTGTCCACCGGCACGAGGCCGACATCGACCCGCGCGCGACCCCAGCCGGGTCGCACCTGCATCGCCACCGGCTGCGGCAGGCAGCAGTCATGCTGCAGCACCACGCGCACGCCGCGGTCCTGCCAGCGCAAGGTCCAGTTCAAGCGACCCGGCAGGGCGCGCACGTCCCGGCTGCCCGGCCCGCCGGTGAGCACGGCCACCGCCTGGCCTTGCCAGATCGTGCCTTGGGCATCGGCCAGCAGCAGGCGCTCGCCACTCAAGCGCGAAACGCCATGGGCCAGCCAGCTGGCGGGCGCAAATGCCACCAGCCCGGCCACACCACCCAGCACGGCACCGGCCCAGGCCCAGCGCTGGCCCGCCTTGCGCACCTTGTCCCAGCGCAGCACCTCGAGCGTGGACTCGAAGCTGCGGGTGACGTAGGCCTCGGGGCCCAGCAACCAGCGGGGACGCCGCGCCCAGCGCAGGCGCAACAACTGAAAGGTGCCTTGCACGGTGGTCTGAAACGTGCTCACAGCGCCCCTCCTGCACCCAAAGACAAGGTGACCGAGCCCTGGAAGAGCGCGTCGCCGCCTTGCTGCCAGGTCGCCTCCAGCGGCCGCGCGCGTGCGCCCACCCGCACCTCTTCCAGCCACGCCGCCAGGGCCTCGCCCGACACGCCCTGGAAGTTCAGCACCGCACGGTCGCCCTGACGGCTCAGCCGCGCGCCCGCGCCGAGACGCGCGGTGGCGGACTGCAAACTGGCTTCCGCCTGGACGGGCGGCACTGGCGGGCGCTGGCGCAGGGTCTGCGCCTCATCGGCCTGCTGTCGCATCAGCGCCAGCTCGGCCTCCACCGCCTGCATCTGGGTCGGGACGGTCTGCAAGGTACGCCAGGCCGGCCGCACCCCCACCATCACCACCAGGGTGAGGCCCGCCAGCCAGGCGGCCACGGTGAGCAGGCGACGCTCGCTGGGCGACATGTTGGCCCACTGGGCCTGCCAGGCCTGGCGCAAGGATTGAACACGCTCGGAAGAGGAACTCATTCAGACTGCTTTCAAGGGGCTTCAGCTGCGGGGGCCACGGCGCACGGTCAGCAGGCCATCAGCCTGCGTGTCCACCTGCGCGCCGGCCGCGCCCAGTTGCGCACGAAACGCTTCGATGTCGCCCGGGCCCCAGCCGGCCGGTGGCGCCACGCTCAGGGCCTGGCCGTCATAGCGCAGCGAGGCCGAGGGCATCTCGCGAGGCCAGGCGGTGGCCACCAGGGCCATCAGAGATTCCAGGTCATTGCCACCCGGCTCACCAGCCTGGGCCCGCAGGGTGTCGGTTTCGCGCTGCATCTGCACGGGGGCATCGAGCACCACGCGCACCTGCGGATGCGCCTGCTGCAGCAATTGCACGCGCTGGGCCTGGCGGCTCTTGAGCGTGTGCTGCTGGTGCCAGGCCCACACATTGAGCCCCAGCACCTGCACCGCCACCAAGGCGGCCAAGCCCACGCGCACCGGTCGCCAAGTGGGCGACATGAAATGCCGCCACTGGTCAGACAGCGCATGGGCGCCCTTGCTGCGGGGCGCCAGCTCGAACTGCAGCAGGTTCCACAGCGAGCGCGAGGCCAACAGCATGTGCTCCGAGGCGGTCTGCACGGTCACGGCCCGGCCCAACCAGCGCTCGGCCGGCGAGGCCACCGGCGGGGTCGCAAAGAAGCGGGCCTGCGGGGGCAGCGGATCGGGCAGCAGGCCGCGCGAGAGGCTGCCGCCCAGCGGCCAGGTCGACACGCCTTCGGGGCTGGCCCAGGTCATCAGCACCTCGGGCCCGGACTCGGAGCTGCCCTGCCCCGCCTCGAAGGCCTCGTGGAACAAGGCCGTGGCGGGCTCATCGGGGGCCGCGCCGGGCACCACACGGTCCACGCGCAGCTGGGCCTTCTCCAGCGCCATCAGCTGCGAGGTCAGCCAGGTGTGGTCGCACACCGCCACCCAGGTCGGCTGCCCAACCTTGGGCTGCGGGGCCACCGCCAGGTGCAACTGCTCCGGCTCGTCCAGCAAGGCGTCTTCCAGCAGGCTGGCCAGCGCGGCGCGCAAACGGGCCTGCGGCGCCTTGGGCAGGGTGAGGCGGTGCCAGCTCACATCGGTGGGGGCCAGCACGGCCACCACGCTGTCGGCCGCCGGCATTTGCGTCAGCTCGCCTCGGCCCTGACGGCTCAGGGTCTCGCCATCGGCGCTGAGCACATAGGCGTAGGACTGGGGCCCGGGCGTGGCCGCGGCCGCCTCGGGCGCCGACGCGCTCGGACGCTGGCGCGCCGGCAGTTGAATGATGAGGATGCTCATGCCCGGAGTTCAGATGTCAGTGTTCCCTGCCACACCCCAGCTGGGTGTTCAGTGATTGTAGGAGGGGGATCCGGCTCATCCCTTAAGGATTGATACCTGCACCGAACAGGCGGCCACACCCTGATCACGGGGGGCCTCCCGATGCGCCAGACAGATCGAGTCCCGAAAAGCGTGACTGGTTCCGCACCTTGATCTCATTGCCCACGCGCTGCACCAGATGACGCTGCTCGATCACGTTCTCCTCCAGGCGCAGCCGCCCGCGCACTTCGAAAAAATCCGACCCGACGGCCAGACGCTCGAAGCGCCAGTTGCCCGCGCCCAGCACATTGCCCAGCTCATCGAGGCTCTTGAATGGGCTGCGCTGGCGCACCTGCACCAGGCGGGCCGCCCGCCCCAGGTCCAGGCCATCGACCACGGCCGCCAGCACCTCGCGCGAGGCCGTGTTGACGTTGACCTGGGTGCGCAGCGGCAGCACGGTCAACACCGGGCGCAGGCGCTCGACGGTGGCGGCGTCCATGCCCAGCCAGGTGAGCTCGTCGATGCGCTGCGGTTGCAGGGGTGCCTGGCTGCGCGCGTCCTCGCCGCCCAGTTTCTCCAGCATGGTCGGGTCGTCGGCCAGCGTGGCCAGGGTCGCGCGCCGCCAGGCCGAGGCCAGCCCTTCGGCCAGGGCGGGTGACAAGCCGGCGTTCTCGCACAGGCGTCGCAGCACGGCCACCTCGTCGGGCACCAGTTCGCCCTCGGCCGACAGCACATTGCGCAGGTTGTAGCGGGCGGTCGCGTCTTCGACCTGACCGGACAGGAAGGCCTCGGGGGTGCCGCCTTCGTCGGCCGCGTTGTTGCCCGCATCGGCGGCCAGGAAGGTGGACAGGCGCGCCTCGGCCAGCGGAATGGCCCAGGGCTCGCCCAGGTGGTCGGGCCCGCCGCTGCGCTGGTCTTCGCGCAGGATCAGCATGGCCCAGTCGAGCGCGCCACTGAGCACCCAGGTGGCCTGCGTGCGCACCCGCTCGGCGCTCTCCACCTGCACGGCGCGCCACTGCTGCCAGACCATGGTGGCCGACAAGGTGGCCACCAGCGTGACGATGACCATGGCCATCAGCAAGGCGGCCCCTTGCTGGCGATGGCGTGGGACGGACCCCGAACGCATGCGCATCATCCGGCCCTCAATCCTGCTGAGGCTGGGGGGCCAGCATCAGGTCGCGGCTGAGCATGCCCTGAAAGCCACTGCCCTCGCCCAGCACCAACTGCAGGCGCACGGCCTGCGGCAGCTGTTCACGCAGGCCGCTGAGGGCGTCCGCCCCCGCCGCGCCGCGCACCACATCGCCCGAGGACTGGCAGTTGCTCATGGCCCCGTTGCGGAAACAAAAGACCTGCCACTGCGCCACCCCGCGCAAGGCGACCAGGGTGCCACGCTCGCGCCCCAGCAGCTGCTGCGACTGCTGCCAGGCACGCTGCAGGCCACCGACCTGGGTGGACTCGGCACTGGCCCAGCGCTGCCAGCGGCCTTCGCGCAGCGACCACACCACCACCTGCACACCGGACGGACTGCGCCGGGTCATCCGCAGGGCCGCCCCGTCAAACTGAAAGCCCTGGGTCACCTGGGTGTCGAGCACCTGGGCCAGATCGGTCTCGAACTGCGTCATCACGGCCTGCAGGCGCAAGGTCTGCTGCAGGTTGTCCTCGGCCACCTGGCGCGCCGTGCTGATCGCGTCCAGCCCCTTCCAGGCCGAGGCGGCCAGCACCGACAGGATCAGCAGCGACACCAGCACCTCGATGAGGGTGAAGCCACGGGCCGCACGAGGGCCGCGAGGTCTGGACTGGGGGCGGGCAGACAGGCACATCATCGGGCGCGTGGCAACACGGTGGACAGCTTGACGATGGGCAGCTGGGCCTCATCGAAGACCTGCGCATCCACGCGGCGAAAATTGGGGTTGGGCGTGGGGCGCACGGTCATGCGGCCGGGCAACTGGCGACCCAGCTGCTGGCAGCTGAAATCGCTGTCACCCACGGCCGGGAAAGTCTGACTCAGCTTCAAGGCGGTGATCTGGTTTTCGGCGCAACCCTGCGCCAGCACCAGGTCGCTCATGCGCTGGGCGTTGAGCGTCAGCCCACCGGCGGCCTTGATGCCGGCCGACAGCGTGACGGCGACGATGGCCAGGGCCACCAGCACCTCGATGAGGGTCATGCCGTGCGCGCGGTGTGCACGAGGCACGCGGGGGTCAAGGCGTGACGGCACGGCCCATCCCCTCCAGCAGCGGCACCTCGTCAAGCGTGGGCTCGCCAGTCAGCACCTGGAACGGGCCCAGGCCCAGCGTGCCCACCACCAGTTGCCGATCGCCCAGGCGCAACACCACCTTCTGCGCGCCGATCACCGGCTCGGGGCCCAGCACGATGCTGCGCCCGTCCACCACCTCGGCCTGGACCTCGGGCGTGAGCCACTGCAGCGGCGGCATCAAGGCCGGCGGCAGACCGAGAAACTGAAAATCGGCGTCGGGCCCTTTGGCCTGCGGCACCCACAGTACCGTCATGGCGCCAGCGCGCGCCTGCGTGCGAGCCGACTCCAGCAGGGCGATCAGGCGGGCCGCCTCGCGCTCGAGCCGCGTGCTGGACGGATCGGGCAGCGCAAAGGACACCACGGCCGAGGCCACGCCGATCATGGCGACGACCACCATGAGTTCGAGCAAGGTGAAGCCTCGGGCGAGGCGCGACTTACTGCCAGGAGCCGACGTCCGCATCCCGGCCTTCACCGCCACTTTGGCCATCGGCGCCGAAACTGAAGACATCGACCGCGCCCTTGACGCCCGGGTTCACGTACTGATACTGCGCGCCCCAAGGGTCGTTGGGCAGCTTCTCCAGATACGGCTTCCAGTTGGACGGGATGGGACCGGCCGTGGGCTTGGCGACCAGGGCCTGCAGGCCTTGCTCGGCCGTGGGGTAGCGCTGGTTGTCCAGGCGATAGAGCTTGAGCGCCTGCATCAGGTTGCTGACGTCGGTGCGGGCCGCCGTCACGCGGGCGTCGTCGGCACGGTCCATGACGTTGGGCACGATCAGGGCCGCCAGCAGGCCGATGATCACCAACACCACCATCAGTTCGATCAGGGTGAAACCGCGCTGCACGCCTCGTGCCAGCGCCCGGGCCCCTAGGGGGATACGCGCACACATCTTCATGACAAATTCCGAAACAGTCCGAGAAAGGTTCCCGCCCACCGTGCGACACCCACGCCGCATGCCCCGAGCATGCATGGCAGCCGACCCCGCACACGGTGGGATCAACCCCAGGTTTGAAGGCCTGACCCGTCACACAGGGGATGGGGAAGACCCATCATAATGGCCCTCTATGTCATCACGTCTGTCCGCCCTCGTCATTTGGGCCGCTGTTGCGGCCAGTCTGGCTTATTGGGGCCTGCGCTGGCTGGCCCAGCCCATTGCGGTGCCGGCCAACGCGCTCTCCGTGTCCATGGACAGCGGCAGCAAGGGTGACTTCCGTCGTCTCTTGAGCGGGCCGGCCGCAGCGTCACCCCAGGCGATCGACGCGGGTGCCCAGTCGGCGCTGGCTGGGCGCATCCAGTTGCAAGGCGCTTTTGCCTCGGGCGATGCGAGCGGCTTCAGTGGTGTGGCGCTGCTGTCGGTCGATGGGCAGCCGCCTCGCGCGGTGCGCGTGGGGCAGGTGGTCGATGGCGCAATGGTGCTGCTGCGGGTCGATGCCGGTGGCGCCCAGATCGGGCCTGTCGATGGCCCGGCCGCGCTGACCCTGGCCCTGCCCAGCTTGCCAGCACCGGCCACCGGCAGCCTGCCGCCGCCCACGGGCGTGAGCACCGCCATGGCCCCCGCCCTGCCCGGCGTCTCACCGTCAGCCCAGGCCGCCGAATCCGACCGGGGCGACAACCGGACCGACGACTGAGCCGACCGGCTCAGGCTCAGCGCAGGAACAGGCGGTAGACCGGGTTGTTCGTCTCGTCGACGTAGACGTAGCCCAGGCCTGACAGGAAGGGCTTGATGGCCTTGGCCTCACCCTTGGGCACCTGCAGGCCCACCAGGATGCGGCCATAGTCGGCACCCTGGTTGCGGTAGTGGAACAGGCTGATGTTCCAGCCCGGTGGCAGGCTGGTCAGGAAGGTCATCAAGGCACCCGGACGCTCCGGGAAGATGAAGCTGTACAGCCGCTCGCCCTCGGCCAGCGCCGAGCGCCCGCCGACCATGTGGCGGATGTGGGTCTTGGCCAGCTCGTCACCCGACAGGTCCACGGTGCGAAAGCCCTGGGACTCGAACTGCGCCGCGATCTGCTCGGACTCGCCCTTGAGCTTGGTGCTCAGGCCGACGAACACATGGGCCACGTTCTCGTCGGAGATGCGGTAGTTGAACTCGGTGACGCTGCGCGGGCCGATCAGCTCGCAAAAGCGCTTGAAGGAGCCACGCTCCTCAGGGATGGTCACAGCCATCAAGGCTTCGCGCTCTTCACCCACTTCCGAACGCTCGGCGACAAAGCGCAGGCGGTCGAAGTTCATGTTGGCGCCGCAGTTGATGGCGATGTAGGTGCAGCCCTCGCCACCGTGCTGAGCGGCGTACTGCTTGAGCGCGGCCACGCCCATCGCGCCAGCGGGCTCGACGATGGAGCGGGTGTCTTCGTAGATGTCCTTGATGGCCGCGCACACGGCGTCGGTGTTGACAACCACGTAGTCGTCGACCAGCTCGCGAGTCAGGCGGAAGGTTTCCTCGCCCACCAGCTTCACGGCGGTGCCGTCGGAGAAGAGACCCACGTCGTGCAGCGTGACACGCTTGCCGGCTTGCACCGAGCGCACCATGGCGTCCGAGTCGTTCATCTGCACGCCGATCACCTTGATCTCGGGGCGCACGGCCTTGATGTAGGCGGCCACGCCGCTGATCAGGCCCCCGCCACCGATGGCCACGAACACCGCGTCGATGGGGCCTGCATGCTGGCGCAGGATCTCCATGGCGACGGTGCCCTGCCCGGCAATCACCTCGGGGTCGTCAAAGGGGTGGACGAAGGTCAGGGCTTCGCTCTTTTCCAGCGCCTTGGCGTGCTGGGCCGCATCGGAGTAGCTCTCGCCGTGCAGGACGATGCGCACGTTGTCACCGCCGAAGCGGCGCACCGCGTCGATCTTGACCTGCGGGGTCGTGAACGGCATGACGATGGTGGCCTGGCAGCCCAGACGGCGCGCGCCCAGGGCCACGCCTTGCGCGTGGTTGCCCGCCGAGGCACAGATCACGCCCTTGTCGCGGGCGGCCGCGCTGAGCTTGGCCATCTTGTTGTAGGCGCCGCGCAGCTTGAAGCTGAACACAGGCTGCTGGTCTTCGCGCTTGAGGTAGACCTGGTGACCCAGGCGCGCCGACAGGTTGCGGGCCGCGTCCAGCGAGGTTTCCACGGCGACGTCGTAGACGCGGCTGGTGAGGATCTTTTGCAGGTAGTCCTGAATCGTCAGCGGTCCGGCCTTGGCCTTGATCGCCGGCTTGGCCTGAGCAGAGGCCGTGCGGCGAGGGGTGGGCGAAGCGGCGGTACGCGCGGTCGACATCAAAACGACTCCGGAAAAAAGCAGATGCGGGATGCAATCCGTCAGTCTACTCCTGCAGGTTCCGGCTTGCTGGCGTGGGCAGCGGTCACAAAAAAGTGGGGCGCCACAGAGGGCGCCCCCGAAAACCTCACCAAACCACAGGTCTGGCTGGGCCCACGCAGAGAACTGATGCGAATCAGGCGGCGCGGCGACGGCGCGCGGCGAAACCGATGCCAACCAGGCCCAGGCCCATCAGGGCGTAGGTGGAGGGCTCGGGCACGGCCGCCACAGAATTGGTCACGTCAAGGGTCAAGTTGCCAAAGTTGGTGCCCATAGCGATGTTTTTGTAGAAAGTCGATGTGAAACCGAACGCACCCAACAAACTGGTGGCGGCCCCATCCGTCAGATTCAACTCACCTGTGGTCAACAAACCTTTGCCTGTCGCGGCATTGAAAGTTTCTGTCACGGAAGCAGTGCCAGCGGTCAAGAACGCACCGCTGTATTTCTGCACGCCGTTCACAGTCAAGACCGCGCTCAACGACTTGCTGTTGTTGGTGTAGACGAGATCGGTGATGTTGATGATGTTGGCGCCAGCGCCCAAGCTCAAGCCCGCCCCTGCCGCACCGACACCAATCAAATCAGCACCGCTTCCGCTGGTCATGCTGATGGAGGCCAAGCCTTCGGTCAGGGTGCGGGTAGCCAGGTCGTAGGTGGCACCGCCAATGCCTGAGAAGGTCGTGCTGGCACCCAGCAAATCGACCAGGTCAGTGCTCAGCGTGAGAACCGCCGAGGTTGGCGCAGCAAAGGTTGC
>Ga0209066_10003507_pt1 | contig 17824 bp, 14 predicted proteins | sample All_14_2_FD_187198 | JGI IMG/M metagenome (GOLD analysis project Ga0209066, IMG submission 187198) | Freshwater microbial communities in response to fracking from Pennsylvania, USA - Allegheny Zone_MetaG_DW_15 (SPAdes) (version 2) ... | reverse complement strand
AGCTTCACCTGTCCGAAGAGGCGATGGCCTCGCCGGACCGGTTCTTCAACCGCGAACTCTCCTGGCTGGCCTTTAACGCCCGCGTGCTGGAAGAGGCCGCCAATCCCGCCCATCCGCTGCTGGAGCGGCTGCGGTTCCTGTCGATCTCGGCCAACAACCTGGATGAGTTCTACATGACCCGGGTCGCCGGGCTGAAGGGCCAGGTTCGAGAGCGGGTCCGCGTCGTCTCGCCCGACGGCCTGACCCCCGCCGAGGCCCTGGAGCGGGTCAATGAGGCGGCCGGCGTCCTGATGGCCGAACAGCAGCTGCGCTGGGCGGCCCTTCGCAAGGAACTGACCGCCGCCGGGATCGAGGTCATCCATTCGGCCAAGATCACCAAGACCGAGCGGGACCGGCTGGAGCCGGAGTTCCTGAACCATCTGTTCGCGGTCCTGACCCCCCTGGCCATCGATCCGGCCCACCCCTTTCCCTTCCTACCGAACCTCGGCTTTTCCCTGGCGCTGAAGCTGCGTCGGCGCAGCGACAACCGCGTCCTCTATGCCCTGGTCCCCGTACCGACCCAGGTCCGCCGCTTCTGGGAACTGCCCAAGGACGGCCGCTCGTCCAAGGACAGGCGCCGGTTCGTCACCCTGGAAAGCCTGCTTCTGCTGTTCATCGACCACCTCTTCCCCGGCTGCGACGTGGTCGAAAAGGGCGTGCTCCGCCTGATCCGCGACAGCGACATCGAGATCGAGGAAGAAGCCGAGGATCTGGTCCTGGAGTTCGAAGAGGCGCTGAAGCAGCGCCGCCTGGGCGAGGTTGTGCGGATCAAGATCGAGGCGTCGATGCCCGATGATCTGCGAGACTTCATCGTCGGCGAGCTGGAAGCGGCCCCCCAGGACGTGGTCCTGGTCCAGGGGATGCTGGGTCTGGCCCAGCTGTCGGAACTGATCCCCAGCGGCCATCCGGACCTCAAGTTTCCCGGCTATGAACCCCGCTATCCCGAACGGGTCCGCGACCAGGGCGGCGACGTCTTCGCCGCGGTCCGGGAAAAGGACATCCTGATCCACCACCCGTTCGAGAGCTTCGACGTGGTGGTCCAGTTCCTGCGTCAGGCGGCCCGCGACCCCAATGTCATCGCCATCAAACAGACCCTGTATCGGACCTCCAAGGACAGCCCGATCGTCGCCGCCCTGATCGAGGCGGCCGAGAACGGCAAGAACGTCGTCGCCCTGGTCGAGTTGAAGGCCCGGTTCGATGAGGAGGCCAATCTGCGCTGGGCCCGGGCCATGGAGCGGGCGGGCGTCCACGTCGTCTTCGGCTTCGTCGAATACAAGACCCACGCCAAGCTCAGCGTCGTGGTCCGGCGAGAGGGCGACGGGCTCAAGACCTACTGCCACTTCGGTACCGGCAACTATCACCCCGTCACGGCCAAGATCTACACCGACCTCAGCCTGTTCAGCAGCGACCCGGCCCTGTGTCGCGATGCGGGCCGGGTGTTCAACTACATCACCGGCTATGCCCCGCCAGACGAGCTGGAGGCCCTGGTCGTCTCGCCGCTGAACATGAAGGCCACCATCATCGCCCTCATCGGCAAGGAGATGTCGGCGGCCGCCCAGGGCAAGCCCGCCGCCATCTGGGTCAAGATGAACGCCCTGGTGGACCCCGAGATCATCGACGCCCTGTACCGCGCCAGCCAGTGGGGCGTCCGGATCGAGCTTGTCGTGCGCGGCATCTGCTGCCTGCGCCCGGGCGTGCCCGGCCTGTCGGAGAACATCCGGGTCAAGTCGATCGTCGGCCGGTTCCTGGAGCACAGCCGGATCATCTGTTTCGCCAACGGCCACGATCTGCCCCATGACAAGGCCAAGGTCTTCATCTCCTCGGCCGACTGGATGCCCCGCAACCTGGACCGGCGGGTCGAGCTGATGACCCCCGTGCTGAACGCCACCGTCCACGATCAGGTGCTGGACCAGATCATGGTCGCCAACCTCCTGGACGACACCCAGAGCTGGGTCCTGGAATCCGACGGCAGCTATCACCGGGTCGAGCCGATCGACCCCCAGCGGCCCTTCTCGGCCCACCACTATTTCATGACCAACCCCAGCCTGTCGGGGCGGGGCCGCAAGGTGAAGACCCTGCCCCGGGCTCTGCGCTATAACCGGCCCAAGGCGTGAACGCCCTGGCTGCCGCCCCGCGCGAAATCGCCGTCATCGACATCGGGTCCAACTCGGTGCGGATGGTCCTGTACCGGCTGGAGGGCCGTGCCGTCTGGACCGTCTTCAATGAAAAGGTCCTGGCGGGGCTGGGCCGCGACCTGCGCCAGACTGGCCGCCTGTCGCCCGAGGGTCTGGACGCGGCCCTGACGGCACTGAAGCGGTTCGCCGCCGTACTGGAGGGCGTCCGGCCCGAACGCACCTTCGTGGCGGCCACGGCCGCGGTGCGCGAGGCCGAGGACGGCCGGGCCTTCTGCGAGCTGGTCGCGGCCGAGACCGGCCTGCTCGTTCGTGTCCTCAGCGGCGAAGACGAGGCCCGCTATTCGGCCCTGGGCGTGCTCGCCGGATCACCCGACGCATCGGGCGTCGCCGCCGACATGGGCGGCACCAGCCTGGAGCTGACCCGCATCGGCCAGGGGCGTGTGGAGGCCGGCCTGACCCTGGCGCTCGGTCCCTTCGCCCTGCTGGACGATCGGGGTTTCGACGCTGATCGCCTGCGCCAGACCGTGGCCGAACGCTTGAAACCTGTGGCCGACGCCTATTGCGACGACACCCTGCACGCCGTCGGCGGGGCCTGGCGCAGCCTGGCGCAGTTGCATATGTCCCTGTCGAACTATCCGCTGAAGATCGTCCACCAATATGCGATGACCGCCGCCGATGCCCGCGACGTCGCCCGGTTCGTCGCCCGCCAGTCCAAGGTCTCCCTGGAAAAGACGCCCGGCGTTTCGCGCAAGCGGGCCGAGACCCTGCCCTATGCCGCCTTGGTGCTTGAGGGGCTGATCGAGCGGCTGAAGCTGAAGCAGGTGGTCTTCTCCGCCTGGGGCGTGCGCGAGGGCCTGCTGTTCGAGGCCCTGGACGACAAGGCCCTGGCCGAGGACCCGCTGATCGCTGGCTGCGCGGCCCTGGGCGCGCGACAGGGCATATCCCCGACCCTGCCGGGGGCCCTTCTGGCCTGGATCCAGCCGATCTCATCCGCCCTGCCCAGCGCCTTCGGCCCGGATCGCGACACCCTTCTGGCGTCGGCGGCCTGTCACCTGTCCGACCTGGGAGCCCGGCTGCATCCCGACCACCGGGTCGAACTGGTGTTCGATCAGGTCCTGCGCGCGCCCGTGCCGGGCCAGAGCCATGCCGAGCGCGCCTTCCTCGCCACCGTCCTGAACGCCCGCTACGGCGGGGGTGTCGCCACGCCCCAGCCCGAGGCCGTCAACCGCCTGCTGGACGAGGATCAGCGCCTGCGCGCCCGGGCCCTGGGCCTGGCCATCCGCCTGGGCTGCGACCTGTCGGGCCGCTCCGCGCAACTGCTCGCCAATGCCTCGGTCGAGGTAAAGGGCGGCGCGCTCGTCTTGAACGCCTCGCTCGGCTATGCGGGCCTGCTGCTGGGCGAACAGACCCGCCGCCGCGCCAAGGCCCTGGCCGAAGCCCTGGGCCTGAAGCTGGAGATCTAACCCTGTCTCCTCCCTGTCGCGTAGCGATGGGGAGGTGGATTGGCGGCGGCAGCCGACGAGACGGAGGGGGCAACTCGCTGTCGATGGTAAGGCAAGTCCGAACTTCAGGACCGTCACGCCGCGAAGATGCGTCGCGCCTCCTCCCCCCGCCTGCGGCGCAGGGAGGAGACGAGCGGCCTATTCGATCTCGACGACCTCGACCCGGGCACCGTTCAGGACAAGGGCGATCTCGCCCCGCTTCAGCTTCAGCGCATCCTCGCCGAACAACTGACGGCGCCAGCCTTTCAGGGCCTCGACATCGGCATGATCGTCGACGGCGATCTTTTCCAGGTCGGCGACGGACGAGATCAGCTTGGTCGCGACCCCGGCATTGTCGCTCTTGGCCTTCAGCAGCACCTTCAGCAGCTCGACCACCGACGGCGGGGCCGGCTGATTGTGCGACGGCCGCTCCAGCCGGGGCGCGTGGGCCTCCGGATCGGCCAGGACCCGCTTCAGCTCGGCGCTCAGCTCCAGCCCCAGACGTGACGCCCCGAACCCCTTGGGCACGGACCTCAGGCGGTTGAACGCGTCCGCATCGGTCGGGCCCTGGGCCGCGACCTCGTCGATGGCTTCGTCCTTCAGGATGCGGCCTCGCGGCTGGTCTCGCTCCTGGGCCGCGCGTTCGCGCCAGACCGCCGTGGCCACGAAGGCCGCCAGATATTTGGCCGAATACTTCTTGGGCTTCAGCCGCTTCCAGGCATTCTCGGGGGTGGTGTCGTACAGGGCCGGATCGACCAGATCCTCCATCTCGGCGGTCACCCAGTCCAGACGGCCTTCCTTCCTCAGCCGCTCGCGCAGCTTGGGGAACAGGGCCGCCAGATGGGTGACGTCGCCCAGGGCATAGACCAGCTGCGCCTCCGACAGCGGGCGGCGGGACCAGTCGGTGAACCGGCTGCCCTTGTCCAGCTCCTGTTTCAGCATCTGACGGACCAGGGCCTCATAGCTGACCTGGTCTCCGAACCCGGCGGCCATGGCGGCGACCTGGCTGTCGAACATCGGCCGGGGCATGGCCCCCAGCCGCACGAAGATCTCCACGTCCTGACGTGCGGCATGGAAGACCTTCACGATCGATTCGTCGCGCAGCACATCCAGGAAGGGCGACAGATCCAGGCCCTCGGCCAGCGGATCGATGATGGCGGCGTGCTCGGGCGTCGCCGCCTGGATCAGGCACAGCTTGGGCCAATAGGTCGTTTCCCGCATGAACTCGGTATCGACCGCGACAAAGGGGGCCCCGGACAGGCGCGCGCAGAATTCGATCAGCGCGTCATTGGTGGTGATCGGCGTCATTGGGATGCTATAGCCCCGCAGGACACGGTTGTGGCAAGAGCCGCGACGAATTCCGCCCTCTGATTCAGGCCCGTGACCCATGAGCGACACTCCCGCCCCCCTGCCCAACGGCCTGACCTATGCCGATGCGGGGGTCGATATCGACGCGGGCGAGATGCTGGTCGAGCACATCAAGCCCCTGGCCAAGTCGACCCGTCGCCCCGGAGCGGAAGCGGCGCTGGGCGGATTCGGGGCCCTGTTCGACCTGAAGGCTGCGGGTTTCGTCGATCCCCTGATCGTCGCCACGACCGACGGCGTCGGTACCAAGCTGAAGATCGCCATCGAGACCGGCCGTCACGACGGCGTCGGTGTCGATCTGGTGGCCATGTGCGTCAACGATTTGCTGGCCCAGGGGGCCGAGCCCCTGCTGTTCCTCGACTATTACGCCACCGGTCGGCTCGAGATCGATGCCGCCCGCCGTGTCGTGGCGGGCATCGCCGACGGGTGTCGTCAGGCGGGCTGTGCCCTGGTCGGTGGCGAGACGGCCGAGATGCCCGGAATGTATTCCGACGGCGACTATGACCTGGCCGGGTTCAGCCTGGGCGCGGTCGAGCGGGGCCACGCCCTGCCCTGGCTGGACCGCCAGCAGGCCGGGGACGTCATCATCGGCCTGGCCTCGTCCGGGCCCCATTCCAACGGCTATTCCCTGATCCGCAAGGTGGTCGAGCGTTCGGGCCTGAGCTGGGCCGACGACGCCCCTTTCGCCAAGGATCGGACCCTGGCCCAGGCCCTGATGGAGCCGACCCGCATCTATGTGAAGCCGGTCCTGCCGCTGATGAAGGCGGGCCTGATCAAGGGCGCGGCCCACATCACCGGCGGCGGCCTGATCGAGAACCCGCCCCGCTGCATAGCGGAGGGCCTCAGCGCCGCCTTCGACTGGGCGGCCTGGCCCGTTCCGCCGGTCTTCCGCTGGCTGGCCGAGGTCGGCGGCATCGACGACCATGAACTGCGCCGAACCTTCAACTGCGGCATCGGCTTCATCCTGATCGTCGCGCCCGAGAACGTCGAAGCCGTCCTGGAAGGCCTGCTGACCGCTGGCGAGGCAGCGTTTGTCTGCGGCCAGCTGGAATAGATCCTGCCTCCTCCCTGTCGCGCAGCGATGGGGAGGGGGACCAGGAAGTGGTGGAGGGGTTGCCTGGGCCGGCTCCCCCCGGCAAAGGTCAGGTCTTACTTCGTGAGGCTGCCATGCGTAACCTGATCCTCGCCGGTCTGTTCTTCCTGACCCCCCTCGCGGCCCAAGCCCAGACGCCGGCGGCGGTCGAGCATCCGATGCTTCATCAGCTGGCCGGGCAGGTGCAGCCGGAGCAGATGCGGGCCGACATCACCACCATGGTCGGGTTCGGGACACGCCACACGATGTCGGAGACGGCCTCCCAGACCCGCGGCATCGGTGCCGCGCGCCGCTGGGCCGAGCGCGAGTTTCAGGCCATCAGCGCGGCCTGCGGCGGTTGCCTGGAAGTGGTGACCCCTTCCGACAGCGTGACCGGTCCCCGCATTCCCACCCCGGTCGAAGTGGTCAATGTGGTGGCCATCCAGCGCGGGACCGGCGACCCAAACCGGGTCATCATCATCTCGGGCCATCTGGATTCGCGCGTCAGCGACGTGATGGACTTCACCTCAGACGCCCCCGGCGCCAACGACGACGCCTCGGGCGTCGCGGCGGTGTTCGAGGCGGCGCGGGTCCTGTCGCAACAGTCGTTCGACGCCACCCTGGTCTATGCCGTCCTGTCGGGCGAGGAACAGGGCCTGTTCGGCGGCAAGATCCTGGCCGATTACGCGACGGCCCAGGGCTGGCGGGTCGAGGCCAATCTGAACAACGACATCGTCGGCAATTCCGAGGGCCAGTCGGGGGTCCGCGACACGACCCGCGTCCGCGTCTTTTCAGAGGGCACCAAGACCGTCGAGACCCCTCAGCAGGCCGAGCGGCGACGCTACAACGGCGGTGAGGTCGATTCCTCGTCCCGCAATCTGGCCCGTTTCGTCGACGGCATGGCCGACCGCTACCTGGCCAATTTCGACGTCGAGATGATCTATCGCACCGACCGGTTCGGTCGCGGCGGCGATCAGGTCGAGATGCTGCGTGCCGGCTTTCCCGCCGTCCGCATCTCCGAGGGGGCCGAGAACTACGACCGTCAGCATCAGGACCTGCGCGTCGAGGACGGCGTCCACTACGGCGATGTGATCGAGGGCGTGGACTTCGACTATCTGGCCCAGGTCGCACGGTTGAACATCGTCACCATGGCCGCCCTGGCCAATGCCCCGGCCTCGCCCCTGGGCGTGACTGTCGAGGGGGCCGTCCGCCCGGACACCACGGTCAAGTGGCAGGCCGTGCCCGGCGCCGTCGGCTATCGCGTCTGGTGGCGGTCCACCACCGCCCCGCAATGGACCCACAGCCGCTGGGCCGGAGACGTCACCGAGATCGTGCTGCGCGGTATCGTCATCGACGACTATTTCTTTGGCGTCTCGGCCGTGTCGGACGACGGCTATGAAAGCCCGGTAGTCTTCCCCGGACCGGCGGGATCCTTCTTGTCGGAACGCCCGGCTCCCACGCCCGCGCCGTGACGCAGGGTTCGACCCACGATCCGGTCCCCGTCGGCATTCTGATCTCAGGGGCCGGCACGAACATGAGGGCCCTGGTCGCGGCCTCGCTGGGGCCCGGCTGCCCCTATCGGGTCGCGGTCGTGATCTCGAACCGCCCCGGTGCCGCCGGTCTGGATTTGGCCAGGTCCGCCGGCCTGCCGACCGTGGCCGTCGATCATACCGAGTTCGGCAAGGACCGGACGGCGCATGAACAGGCGATCGACGCGGTCCTGAACGCGCATGGCGTCCGGGTCGTCGCCCTGGCCGGGTATATGCGGTTGCTGACGCCGTGGCTGGTGGGGCAATGGGCCGGGCGGATGCTGAACATCCATCCCAGTTTGCTGCCCCTCTATCCAGGGCTCGACACCCATGTCCGCGCGATCGCAGCGGGAGACGCCGAGGCCGGCTGCACCGTCCATCTGGTGACCGAGGGCGTGGACGAAGGCCCCATCCTGGGCCAGGCCCGCGTGCCGATCCTGCCGGGCGACACGCCCGACACCCTCGCCGCCCGCGTGCAGGTGGCGGAACACGACCTCTATCCCCGCACCCTGGCAGACCATTGCAGACAGCAAAACGGCGTCAGCCGAAACTGACGCCGTCTTCAGGCCGACGACCGCGGCCACTCAGTCAGGTTCAGCCGACGATCTGATCGTCGGTGAAGAACTGGGCGATCTCCAGCGCGGCATTGTCCAGGGAGTCCGAACCGTGGACCGAGTTTTCGCCGATCGACAGGGCGAACAGTTTGCGGATGGTGCCTTCGGCGGCCTGTTCCGGGTTGGTCGCGCCCATGACCTCGCGATAGCGGGCGACGGCGTTCTCGCCTTCCAGCACCTGGACCACGACCGGCTCGGCCGTCATCTGGCCGACCAGTTCGCCATAGAAGGGACGCTCGGCGTGGACTTCATAGAATTTCTTGGCCTGGGCCTCGGTCAGATGGACCCGGCGCTGGGCGACGATCCGCAGGCCCGCGCCCTCGATCACGGCATTGATCGCACCCGTCAGGTTGCGGCGCGTCGCATCGGGCTTGATGATCGAGAAGGTACGTTCGGTCATGGAGGAGACTTCTTGTTTGGGAGTTTGAAGGTGGGGGCTTATAGACGCGCCCTCCCTAGTTTCCAACTATCTCCATTTTGTGTCCCTGCGCGAGCGCCCCGGCGTCCTGTGGCTTGAGGGACGAACCCAGGTTTTCGACGTCCCATGCTCCAGATCACAGACCTGACGTTCAATGCCTGGGGCCGCAAATTCCTGGTCGATGCCTCTGTCAGCCTGCCGCCGGGGGCCAAGGTCGGGCTGGTGGGCCGCAACGGCATCGGCAAGTCGACCTTGTTCAAGCTGATCCTGGGTGAACTGGCGGCGGGCGGCGACGAAATCAGCCTGCCCAAGACCGCCCGCATCGGCTCGGTGGATCAGGAGCACCCCGCCACCCCCGTCAGCGTGCTGGACACCATTCTGGAAGCGGATGTGGAACGTCACGACCTGCTCACCCGGCTGGAAACCGCCGAGCCGGAGGAGATGGGCGAGATCTGGTCCCGCCTGATCGAGATCGACGCCGACGCCGCCCCGGCCCGCGCCGCCGAAATCCTGGTCGGCCTGGGCTTCGACCATGAGAACCAGCAGCGTCCGATGTCGCATTTCTCGGGCGGCTGGCGGATGCGCGTCGCCCTGGCCGCCGCCCTGTTCGCCGAGCCGGATATGCTGCTGCTGGACGAACCGACCAACTACCTCGATCTGGAAGGCGCGCTGTGGCTTGAGGCCCGCCTCAAGAAATACCCGCACACGGCCCTGATCATCTCCCACGACCGCGAGATGCTGAACGAGGTCTGCACCCACATCCTGCACCTGGCGAACCACACCCTCACCCTCTACACCGGCAACTACGACGCCTTTGAAAAGGCACGCGCCGAGAAAGCCCGCCTGCAACTGTCGGCCAAGGCCAAGCAGGACGCCGAACGCGCCCACCTGCAGGCCTTTGTGGATCGGTTCAAGGCCAAGGCGTCCAAGGCCGCCCAGGCCCAGTCCCGCATGAAGCGGCTGGAAAAGATGCAGCCCGTGGCGACGACGATCGAGGAACGCGTCGCCCCCTTCATCCTGCCCTCCCCGCCCCGTCCGCTGGCGCCGCCGCTGATCCGGCTGGAACGGGCCAATGTCGGGTATGAGACCGGTAAGCCGATCCTGCGGAACCTGAATCTTCGCATGGATCTGGACGACCGCATCGGCCTGCTGGGCGTCAACGGGGCGGGCAAATCCACCTTTGCCAAGATGATCGCCGGGGCACTGGACGTGTCCGACGGCGAGTTGCACCGCGATCGCAAGATGCGCGTGGGCTGGTTCCACCAGCATCAGATCGAGGCCATGGACCCGACCGATACTCCGCTGGAAATCGTCCGGCGTGCCATGCCGGACGCGGCCGAGAGCGCGCGCCGCTCCAAGCTCGCGCAATGGGGCCTGGGCTATGAGAAGCAGGAGACGACGGTGGCCTCGCTCTCGGGCGGCGAGCGGGCCCGTCTGCTGCTGAACCAGGTGGCCATGGATGCGCCCCACGTCCTGATCCTGGACGAACCGACCAACCACCTGGACATCGACAGCCGCCGCGCCCTGCTGGATGCGCTGAACGACTATTCCGGTGCCGTCATCCTGATCACCCACGACCGTTCGCTGATGGAAATGGTCGCAGATCGGCTGTGGCTGGCCGCAGACGGAACGGTCAAACCGTTCGACGGCGACATGGACGACTATGCCAAATTCGTCCTGGACCGTGCCAAACAGGCCGCCGTCAAGCCCAGTCAGGTCAAGGCCGAAGCCGTCGAAGTCGCCGCCGCGCCCAAGCCTGCTGGCAAGCCGGAGAAAAAGAAGTCCGGCCCCTCCCCCTCCACCCTGCGCCATGCCGTCAAGAAGGCCGAGGAACGTATCGCCGCCCTGACCGCCGACCTGGCCCGCATCGACGACGACCTGGCCAATGCGGCCGTGTCCAATCCCCGCGCCCTGGAAGGCCTGTCGCGGGCCCGCGCCAATACCGAAGCCGACATCGAAAAGGCCGAGGCCGACTGGATGGCCGCCGAGGAAGCCCTGGCGGCGGTGGTCGGCTAGCCTCTAGAGCCTGACGGTTGAGGCGGAATCGCTTCGCGATCCCGCCGATGCCGTGAATCAGGCTCTGACTGGAATTCTGGAGCGAATATCTGGGTTCAGGTGCACGCACCTGAACCGATTTCGCTCCTGGCCTCAACCGCAATCCACGCTCTGGATGATGCCCGTCTGCTGGTCGAAGCGGACGTTCAGCCGGTCCGGACGCAGGTCCTTGGTGGTCGGACAGGTGGTGCAGACGATGCGGACCTCCGCATCCGAGGCGAAGGTCACCGCCCCGACATGGCTGCCGATCAGGGACCGCGCGTCCTCGGCATTGCACTGGCCCGCAACGGGGCGGATCACCGTGCGCCCGCCGGGCGTGCAGGCCGCGACGGCCAGGCCTGCCGCCACCATCAGGATCAGGGGTCTCATCCGCATTTCACCTGTTCGATGACGCCGCTGTCCTGATCGAAGACGATGTTCAGTCGGCGGGGATTGTAGTCCATCGTCACGGCACAGGTCGAACAGGTCACGCGCCAGACCTCGCCCGACGGCGGCGACGGCAGGTCGGACCGGTTGCGCCCAATCCAAGACTGATAGGCGGTCGCCCGGCATTGATCGTCCTCGGGGATCGTGGCCGGAGGCTCGGGGGCCGCTCCACCGGTCGGCGCGCAGGCCGACAGGACCACGGCCGACAACAGCGAAAAGGCAAGGGACGTCTTCATGGTTTCACTCCTGGGCAGCGTCATCCGCAACGCACCTGTTCCACCAGGTCGGTCTGCGAATTGTAGAATATGTTCAGACGATACGGCGAATAATCTTCGGTGACGGGGCAGCTTGTGCAGGTCACCCGGCGATTGATCACCTCGACCGGCACGGGGATCTCGGTCCTTGGCCGGCCGATCAGCCACTGCAACTCGCCGGCCTTGCACAGGTCGGTGTCGGTCTGGGGCATTCGGGTGCCGACGGGCTGGTTCTGCTCGGCGATCTCCACCGCGCGGGGCGCAGGCTGTTCGGCCACGGGCGTCGACGAACAGCCCGCCAGGAACACCACGGCGATCAGGCCGCCTTTTCCCAGCGCCCCTCGGGTGACTGTTTCCAATAGGCCAGATCGGCCCCGGCCGTCTTCAGCGCCTTCCAGCGTTCGCGGGCCCCGGTCAGGGCCGCATCGTCCCGGCCGTCGAACAGAATGAAGCATCGATCATAGGCCTCCGTGTCGCCCAGTTCTGAGCCGTCCACGATGAACAGCGCCTGAGCGGCGTTCGGGTTCTCCAGCGATTCGGTGACCAGAATGGGCTGGCGATCGGCATGAGGCTCTCCCGCCCGGCCATGCGGCAGGAAGCCGTCGTCCCGATAGGTCCAGAGCCGCTCGTCGATCGCTGCCGCCCGATCACCGTCGGCCACCCGGACCAGGGCCCGCCATCCCCGATCCAGGGTCTTTTCCAGCAGTCCCGGCAGCACATCGTCCAGAGCCGACCGCTCCAGATGATAAAACCAGATCTCGGTCTTCGCCTTCACGCCCTTCCCCCTTGCATCACCTCGTTCTCGTCATCCTCGGGCACGACCCGAGGATCGGATGATCTGGTCGACGACAGTCCGCAGGTCGGAGTGACGACGTGTCCGCCGTCCGGCTGCGTTGCTGCAACTCCGGCCCTCGGGTCAAGCCCGAGGGTGACGGATGAGGCTTGGGACCGGCAGGAGTCTTGACGTTCGCTCACCCTTCGTAGCTGTCGGCCACCATGCGATCCAGGGTGCGGACGCCGAAGCCGACGGCGCCGTCCGGCACGGTGGCGCGGGTCGATTTGGAGACCCAGGCGGTCGGGGCGATGTCCAGGTGGGCCCAGGGAACTCCATTGGTGAACCGCTGCAGGAACAGCGCCGCCGTGATCGAGCCGCCCGCGCGACCATTGCCCGTGTTCTTCACATCGGCGATGGGGCTGTCGATGTGCTTTTCATACTGGGGCGGCAGGGGCATCCGCCAGAAATTCTCGCCGACCTTCTCAGCGGCGGCAAAGATCGGCCCAGCCACCGATTCGTCATTGGCATACAGCGGGGCATAGTCCAGGCCCACCGCCACGATCGCCGCCCCGGTCAGGGTGGCCAGATCGATCATGAATTTCGGCTTGAACCGCTCCTGAGTGTACCAGAGGGCGTCGGCCAGAACGAGACGCCCCTCGGCGTCGGTATTGATCACCTCGACCGACTGACCCGACATCGAGATGACCACGTCGCCGGGGCGCTGGGCATTGCCGTCGGGCATATTCTCGACCAGCCCCAGAACACCGATGGCATTGACCTTGGCCTTTCGACCGGCCAGGGCGTGCATCAGCCCGGCGACGGCGGCCGCGCCGCCCATGTCCCACTTCATATCCTCCATGCCGTCGGCGGGCTTGATCGAAATGCCGCCGGTGTCGAAACAGACGCCCTTGCCGACGAAGGCGATCGGTTGCGCTCCGGGCTCGCCGCCGTTCCAGTGGATGACCGCCAGCTGGCTTTCACGGCGGCTGCCCTGGCCGACACCCAGCAGCGTCCTCATGCCCAGGGCCTCCATCTCGGCCTCGCCGAGGATTTCGACTTCGAGTCCCAGGGACTCCAGCGCCTTGACCCGCCTGCCGAACTCGGCGGGATAGAGGACATTGGCCGGTTCGGCCACCAGGTCACGCGAGAAGATCACGGCGTCGGCCACCGCCGACATCGGCGTGAAGGCCGCCTGCGCGGCCGCGACGTCCGAGGTCACGACCCGCACTGTGGTCACGGACGCGATCTTCTCGGGCTTCAGCGTGGTGCGATACTTGTCGAAGCGATAGGCGGCCAGGCGGACGGCAAAGCCGATCCGAGCCGCGTGTTCGGCGCTCAGGTGACCAGCCTCGATCGTCAGGACTTCCGCCCCCGACAGTTTGACAGCGTGATAGGCCGTGCCCGCCGCGCCTTCCAGCGCCAGGTCGTCAAACCCGTCCGCCTTGCCCGCCCCGACCAGAACGACGGTGTCGGCATCGATGCCCGTCGGGGCCGTGACCATTTGGCTGCTGTCGGCCGCGCCCGTAAACCGGCTCTTGTCCATGGCGCGCGTCAGGGCTCCCGAAGCGGCCGCGTCGTAGTCCGTCCCCGTCCCCGCTAGAGCGCGCCCCTGATGGACCAGAAGCGCCAGGGCCTGACAGGCACCGGCCTGGGCAACGAATTCGACGTTCATGCAAAAACACTCCAGCCGGACTGAGAGGGTCCGGTCTTCTTCTCGAACAACAGGAACGCGCCTTCGTGTTTCGTCGGCGCGCGCGGATGTGTATTAGATGCGCCGCAACGTCGCCGCCTGCAACCGGGCGAACTCATTCCGCCCATGACCCTGATTCAAGGCTATCTTTTTCGCCAGATCGCACTGCCTGTCGCGGCAGCGTGCGCGGCCTTGGCTGGAATCGGCATCCTGAGCCAGAGCCTGGATCAGCTGGAAGTGATCGTCGAACGGGGTCAGAGCGTCTGGGTCATGGTCAAGCTGACCCTGCTGGCCGTGCCTCAGCTTCTGGGCGTCATCCTGCCGATCGGCCTGTTCGTCGGGGCCCTGATCGCCCTGACCCGGCTGCAGCGCGAACAGGAACTGACCGCCGCCTATGCCGCCGGAATGAGCCGCTGGGCTCTGATCGCGCCCGCGGCGGCACTGGCCCTGATCGTCTCGGTCCTGACCCTGGCCAGCAATGTGGTGGTCCAGCCGTGGGCCCAGCGTGAGGCGCGGTCCCAGGCATTCGAAATCCGCACCAACCTGGCCGCCCTGCTGGTCGAAGAGGGTCGGTTCGTCCAGGGCCCGAACGGCCTGACCGTCTATGTGCAGGAGATCGAGCAGAACGGCCTGCTGAAGAACCTGTTCGTCTATCTGGACAACGGCAGCAGCGTCACGACCTGGAATGCGGCGGAAGCCCGTTTCGGCGAAGTCGACGGCCTGCCCGTGCTGACCATGCGCGACGGCTCGATGCAGCGTCCGTCGTCGACGGGGGTCTTGAACTCCCTGACCTTCGACAGCAACGCCATCGACCTTTCGCCCTTCGCGACCCGGGACGAGGCTGTGCGCTACAAGGTCTCGGACCTGTGGATCACCCAGCTGTTCGCACCCGACGCCGAGTTGATCGCCCGCACCGGATCGCGCCGCGAACTGCTGGCGGAGGCGCATTCGCGACTGTCCTCGCCCCTCTACGGCCTGGCCGCCATGGCCCTGGCGCTGGCGGCCATCCTGGGCGGATCGTTCAGCCGCACCGGATACAGCCTGAGGATCGCCAAGGCGGCGGCCGTCTTCCTGGTCGTGAGAATCCTCGGCTATGCTGTGGTCGCCGCCAGCGTCTGGAACGGATGGCTGAACCTGTTTCAGTATCTGCTGCCGATCGCGACGACCGCGATCGCCCTGCGTCTGCTGTTCCTGGCCCTCAAGCCCCAGCGTAGGGGACGCGCGTGGCTTCCCCCGGTGTTCACGCGACGAGCCGCAGCATGACGGCGACCTTCCTGCCACCCTTTGCGCGCCTGGGCCGGATCGAACGCTATGTGCTGGTCCAGCAGGCGCGTTCCCTCGGCGTGGCCCTGGCCATCGTCGCGGCCCTGGTCATGCTGATCGACTTCGTCGAGATTTCGCGCGGCGTGGGTTCAGACGTCGACCTTTCGGCCCTGCGGATCCTGGGCCTCATGCTGCTGAAGTCTCCGGCGGTGATCGTTCAACTGCTGCCGTTCGTCTTTCTGTTCGGGACATTGGCAGCCTTCGTCGGGCTGAACCGGCGCAGCGAACTGATCGCGATGCGGGCGGCGGGGATTTCCGCCTGGCGGTTCGTCCTTCCGGCGGCGGGGGCGGCCTTCGCCATCGGTATCGTGACCGTCACCGTCCTGGCCCCCGTCGCCTCGTCTGCAGATGGTCTGTTCCAGCGCGAGCGGCAGAGGCTGTCCGGCTCCGTCGCGGGGGCGGCCGACGGCCAGGCCATCTGGCTGCGCGAAGGCGACGAGACGCGCCAGATGGTCATTCGCGCCGAACGACAGGACCGGGCCAGCGGTCGGCTGCTGGGCGTGACCTTCTTCATCTACACCACCGACCCGGACGGCCGTCGCACGGTCTCGGAACGGATCGTGGCGGACTCTGCGGCTCTGAATGCCGGAAAGTGGCGGCTGCTGAACGCCGTAGGAGCCCAGCCCGGCGAGCGGCAGGTGCGGTATGCGACGCTCGACCTGCTCTCCACCCTGGCGGACGAGGAGGCGTTCGAGCGTTTCGCCCGTCCGCAGTCCACCCCCTTCTGGTCCCTGCCCAATCAGATCGAGCGGATCGAGGACGCCGGGTTCTCCTCCACCGCCTACCGGCTGCGATTGCAACAGCAGTTGGCCATCCCCCTGATGTTCGCGGCCATGTCGATCCTGGCCGCTGCGTTTTCCTTGCGGCTGATGCGACTGGGCGACCTGGCGCGGATGATCGGTTCGGCCGTGGTGCTGGGCTTCGCCTTCTTCTTCGTGAATCAGGCCTCGGCGGCCTTTGGCTCGGCCCAGGTGATCCCGCCGATCCTGGCCGCCTGGCTGCCGCCTGTCCTCACGGCCCTCGCCGCCTTTACCTTGCTGTTCTATACCGAAGACGGCTAAGCGAGCCTCCTGGTCTGCATGGATTTCCGTATGCCGCGCGCGCGCCGCGTCCTCAGCAAGTCAAGGTTGCTCGCCGGGGCCACCGGACTGGTGTTCGCTCCCTGGCTGATGGCCGGTGCGGCGTTCGCACAGTCGGTGCCGTCGCCCGTCGTTCCCGGGCCTGACGGCCTGACCCCGGACGCCCTCTATGTCGATGCCGGAACGGTCACGCGCGAAGGCGACGTGGTAACGGTCGAGGGCACCGATGAGGCCCGTGCCCTGGCCCGCGCGCGCGGCCATGTGATCCGGGCGCGTCGCATCAGCTATGATCTTGCTCAGGGCTTGGCGACGGCGTCAGGTCAGGCCGAGGTGATCGATCCCGCCGGCAATGTCGCCTATGCCAGCCTGCTGGAACTGGATCAGGATTTCCGCGCCGGCGTGGCCGTGGACTTCGCCACCCGCTTCGCGAACGGGTCCAGCCTGATGGCTGCGACGGCTGTGCGCCGCTCCGACACGGTCAGCGAACTGAACTACGTCGTCTTCACCCCCTGCCCCATCTGCGACGAGAAGGGCAATCCCAAGCAACCCAGCCTGTCGATCCAGGCCCAGCGGGTGGTGCAGGACGAGGCCTTGCGGGCGGTGCTGTATCGCAATGCGGTGTTCAAGCTGGGCGGGGTGCCGGTTCTCTACCTGCCCTATTTCGCTCATCCCGATCCGACCGTCGATCGCGCCTCGGGCCTGCTGGTGCCGATCGTCAACTATGACGAGGAACGGGGCATCAGCGTCGAGACGCCCTATCTGTTCGTCGTGTCGCCCTCCGAGGACTGGCTCGTCAGCCCCCAGTTCAACACCGAGGTCGCCCCCCTGCTGAATGTCCAATGGCGCAGGCGATTCGCCGACGGGACCGTGGTGGCGCGCGGGGGATATACCTATGAACGCACCTTCGGCGACTTCGACGTCGACGGGGACGGCATCGACGATGTCGCGACGCCGCTGGAGCGCGAGCATCGCAGCTATCTGCTGGCTCACGGCCGGTTCGACCCGGAAGGTCCCTGGCGCTGGGGCTTCACGGCGGAACGGGTGTCGACCAAGTCGTTCTTCGATCTCTACGACATCACAAATCCCTATCAGGACAACGGGCTCTATTATGGCGATCAGCGGCGGCTGATCAGCCAGATCTATGGCGAGTATCAGACCCCGCGCACCTATGTGTCGGTGGCGGCCTTCACCTTGCAGAGCCTGCGGATCGCCGTGGCCAACGAGGATGCGCCGGGGCTGAACGTTTTCGAGAACGACGATGCCTTGCCGGTGGTGGCCCCCCTGGTCGAGGCGCGGTGGGAGCCGGACGGCCCGGTCCTGGGGGGCAGGTTGCGGCTGCGCGGATCGGCCGTCTCCCTCTCACGAGAGGATTACGTCGGGGCCCCCGTTCTTCGTCCGGAGCTGATCGCATCGGGACCGACCACGGCCCTGTCCGGCGTCGACAGTCGCCGCATCACCGGTCAGGTCGATTGGCGCCGTACCTTCTTCTCGCCGTCGGGCGTCCGGTGGGAGCCGTTCGTCGACCTGAGGGCCGATCTCTATTCGCTGGACGACCTGCCCCCCAGGACC
>Ga0209066_10003506_pt1 | contig 17830 bp, 18 predicted proteins | sample All_14_2_FD_187198 | JGI IMG/M metagenome (GOLD analysis project Ga0209066, IMG submission 187198) | Freshwater microbial communities in response to fracking from Pennsylvania, USA - Allegheny Zone_MetaG_DW_15 (SPAdes) (version 2) ... | reverse complement strand
CTACGGGCCAGGCCGCCATCGCGTACACCTCGGCGACGGACGCCTCCCCGGCCGTGAACGACCGCCCGGCGACCGGCCTATCGGTGACCAGGCGGGCCACATCCGGCGACAGCTCGGCCACGCTCTTCATCCACCCTCCTGTTGGCGGCCGAAACTCTGGCGGGCCAGTTCCCGGTTGCGCGGCCGGAAGGTGTTGTCGGCCATCTCCTTTTTGACGACCTGCTGGAACAGCCTGGCCATCTTCATGCTCTGGGATTCGTCGCGGTAGAAGGCGTCCCAGGCATAGTCGAGCAACGCCTGCAGCCGCTCGGGCGACATGTGCCGGGGCCGATAGACGACCTGGTCGGCCGAGTAGCGGTCCCAGTCGTAGGTGAGGATCCGCCCCTGATGGTGCAGATCCCGGTAGGCCTGGGTGTGGGGAAAGGGGGTCAGCACCGTGAACTCGGCCAGGTCGAGCTCGATCTCGAGCAGGAAGTCGATCAGGCGTTTGATCGCATCCTCGGTGTGGCTGTCGAGCCCCAGCAGTATCGTGCCCTCGACGCCGATGCCGTGGTCGTGGTAGCGCCGGATCCGCTCGCGGATGTAGTCCGAGGTGTCGAACACCGCCTGGTAGACGTACCAGGCGCCGGCCCGGGCCGCCAGATCGAGGACCTCGGGCCGGTCCTCGATCGGATGGCAGCACCACTTCTTCTTCAGCGGGATCATCTCTTTAAACAACTCGGTCTCCCAGGCGGTGTCCTGGGCCAGCGAGTTGTCGACGATGAACAGGCGATTGTTGTCGATCGCCGCCATCTCGGCGATCGCCTTCTCGATCGGCCGCGGCCGGAAATGACGGCCGCCGAGGTAGGCCACGGCGCAGGGATAGCAGTTGAAGCGGCAGCCGCGCGAGGCGTGGACCAGGTCGACCATCTGCACCCCCTTGTGGTTGTACAGGGGTCGGTTGAGGATGTCGCGCCGGGCCGGGCCGACCAGGGCGATATCGGGCCGGTCGTCGAGATAGTCGTAGCGGCGGTGCAACTCGCCGCGGCGGAAATCGTCCAGAACCTTTTCCATCCGCCCTTCCGCCTCGCCGAGGAACACTGCATCGGCGTGGGCCATGGTCTCCTCGGCATGGAGCATGGTGGCGATGCCGCCGAATATCACCGTGATCCCCTTGGCCCGGTAGGTGTCGGCGATCTCCCAGCCGCGTTTGACCTGGACCGTCAGCATCATCGAGATGCCGACGATATCGACCGGCTCGTCGAAGTCGATGGCCTCGAGGTTCTCGTCGACGAAGTCGACGCTGACGTAGCCCGGCAGGGTGGCGGCGAAGACCACCGGGCCGTGCGGCGGCAGATGGAATTCGGTCTGGCGGGCCAGCTTGGGCCAACGGGGATAGATCAGTTTGAATCGCATCGACGGTCTCAATCGCTGGCCGGCAGCCGCTCGGCGCCGACCAGCTGCAGGGTGAGGGAATAGCCGTCCGGTTCGCCGGCGCTCAATTCCAGACGGCCCGGGATCACCGCCGAGGCGATCGGCCGGCACGAACGGGCCTGGATGGTTGTGCTCCCGGTTCGGCCGGTGTAGGCATGGAGGGTCCAGCACCCGTCCTTCTGCGGCAGGATGTCGGTCACGGTGCCGGCGGCGGTGAACCGGCAGACCGGGCCGCCATCCGCCAGCCGGCCGGCTTCGGCCCGCCCCGGCGGCGGCCGGAAGATCAGGCGGAGATCCCGCATCAGACCGGCGGCAAAGCCGGACCGGTCGAAGGGCGGGATGGCCCGGCTCACTACCGGTGCCGCCTCCCCTGCCGCCCGGGCCTCGAACAGGGTGAGACCTTCGACGGTCATCAGGGCGCAGTGGATCTCGGTCTCGCTCAGCACCACCACCCCGAGCGCGGTCCCCTGCCCCTGGGCCGTGCGGAAAGCGATCGAGTGGACGAACTGCCACCGGCCGGCGGGAAAGAGTGAGGCACACGGCGGTGCGATGGTCGCCGTATCTGTCGCCGCCACAATTTCCGGCGGGACGACCCTCGGCGCCATGGAACATGAGGCCGCGAGCAGCACGGCGGCCAGCCACAGGACGGGGCGCGCGGTCATGGCAGACGGAAGAGGGCTGCCGGGATATCCCGGTTGACCACCGTTCCGGTGAAGGTCAGCCTGGTCCAGGCGTCCGGCCCCTCGAAGATGGTCACCGATTCCATCACCCCGGGCTCCCGCCCGAGGCACAGTTCGATGCGGCTGATCACCGTCTCCAGCCCCGGATCCCGGGGGGCGAGGACGATGGTCCGGGCGTCGCGGCGACTGACGGAGAACATCGGGTTGTCGGCAAAGCGGCCATCGAGCCAGCTGCCGAGATCCCGGAGGATGAGCTGCATCGAGTCGATCCCGCCACCGGTCTCCCTTTCGAACCGGCCATCCCGTTCGACCGCCTTTTCCACCCTGCCGTCGTGCATGATCAGGATGGAATGCAGCGGCACCAGGTATTCCCAGCGCAGCGATTGGGGGGCCTGGAAGGCGAAGGAGCCGCGGGAGACCAGCGGCCGGGTGAGGATCTTGAGATGCTTCTCCTGAATGAATCCGGCCTGCACCGAACGCAGGGCTGCCGCCTCGGCGGCCCTGCCGGCGGTGGCGAACGGGAGCAGGGACAGGCAGAGGAGGAGGATGCAGACCGCTCGCCGCATCACAGCATCCCGCCATTGACCGAAATGACCTGGCCGGTGACATAGGAGGCGGCCTCGGAACAGAGGAAGTCGACGACGCCCGCCACCTCCTCCGGCCGGCCGATGCGGGCCATCGGGATCAGGTTCTTGATGTAGTCCTTCGGCGCCTTGTCGATCATCTCGGTCTCGATCAGTCCCGGCGCCACCACGTTGACCCGGATCCCGAGGCGGGCCACCTCCGCCGCCAGGGTCCTGCTGGCGGCATTCAGCCCGGCCTTGGCGGCGGCGTAGTTGGCCTGCCCGCGGTTGGCCATCAATGCCGCAGCCGAGGAGATGGAGACGATCGAGCCCCCCCGGTTGCGGACCATCTTCTCCAGTACCGGCCGGGTTACATTGTAGAAGCCGTTCAGGGTGGTATCGATCACCTGTTGCCACCTGTCCGGCGACATCAACAGGAACAGGCCGTCGGCGACGATGCCGGCATTGTTTACCAGGATGTCGATGGTCCCCATCCTGTCGCCGATCTCGCGTACCGCCTGCTCCACCGCTTCCCGATCCCGGACGTCGAACCGGCAGATCTCCCCGCCGCCACCGGCGGCGAGTACCATCTCCAGGGTCTTCTCGGCGCCTTCCCTGTTGCCCCGGTAATTGACAACCACATACCTGCCGGCGCGGGCGAACTCGGTGCAGACGGCGCGACCGATGCCGCCGCTGCCGCCGGTCACGATGGCGATCTGCTGTCTGGTTGCTGCCGGCATATCCTTTCCTCAGGGTTGGTACAGCTGCAGGACCATCTCGGCGAGGAGACGGCCATCATGGTGGACGGTGCTCGCTACCTCGCGAAACTTGTCGAAGGCCAGGGTGTTGTCGGCCCTGACCGTGAGCTTCAGGCCGAAGGACAGGTGGGCGTCGTAAAAAACGGCCTTCTTCACCGCCACCAGCCAGCCGGTCTGGTCGGAGGCCGGGCCCTGTGTCTGAATCCTCACCCAGCCGTTGCAGATGCCGGCGGTCTGGGCGGCGAGTTCGACGGTGATCAGCGACGGGACCCCTTCCCTGTCGGCCATCGGCCAGGCCGGGTCGACGGTGTTCAGCGTCACCGCATGCTCGGCATCGACCTCGACGATCTCTCCGATGATCAGCATCGGCGGGCGGTGCGGGAGCAGGCTGTCAAGGCCGTAGTAGCCGGCCGGACCATTGTTCGCCATCCCTACACGTCCCGTCGGTGGCTGGGCGCTATCTCTTCGACCTTTCGCATAACGAGGGGTAACTTTTCTCAAAATAGGCCAAAAGAGCAAGGGAATTATTTCATCGCCGTCGGCCCTAAACCTGTTGACAAATCCCCGGTGGCATAGAACCCTTATTTTCTTCCCGTTTCTTCCCGGAAACATCTGACCTCATCTGCACCATTCACCGCCGCAAGCGGCCTCGAGGCAAGCCACCCATGCAACAACTGATCGACGAACTGAAAGAGAAAATCATCTCCCTGCTCAACCTGACGGACATCACCCCGGCGGATTTTGACGAACATGCCCGCCTGGTGGGGGGGGATCTCGGCATCGACTCCATCGATGTCCTCGAGATGGTGGTCATGGTGGAGAAGGATTATGGCGTGGTGATCAACAACCAGGAGGTCGGCGAAAAGGTCTTCGCCTCGCTCGCCTCCCTGGCCGAATACATCCGGACGCACCGGTCCGGGGCGGCCGCTTGACCGGGCTGCCGGTCTATATCGCCGCCGCCGGCATCATCAGTCCCCTCGGCCGCGGCCTGGCGGCGACGGCACAGGCCCTGCGGGCCAACGTGACCGCCATCGCCCCGCTGGAGATCTTCCCCCTGTTGCAGGGCGAGCCGTTGCCGGTCGGCCAGGTCCGGGACCTCGACCTCGATCCGGCGCTGCCGCGGACCCATCTGCTGGCCCGCGAGGCGGCGCGGATGACGATGCGGGATGTCATCGAGCCGCCCGAGGCGATCATCCTCGGCTGCACCACCGGCGGCATCCTGACGACCGAGCAACTGCTGCGCGACAAGGTCGGCGACTGCAGGGCCTACCGTTATCACGGCCTGGCCAGCGTCGTCGAGGATGTCGCCGCGCTGACCGGCTGCCGCGGCCCGGCGCTGACCGTTTCCACCGCCTGTTCGTCGAGCGCGGCGGCCATCGCCCTGGCCGTCGCCATGCTGCGGCGCGGCCGGCTGCAGCGGATCCTGGTGGGCGGCGTCGATTCACTCAGCCATCTGACCTATTTCGGTTTCCACTCGCTGCAGCTGGTCGATCGCCAGGGATGCCGGCCGCTGGATGTGACCCGCCAGGGGATGTCGGTCGCCGAAGGCGCGGCCATGCTGCTGCTGACGACGCGGCGTCCGGACCGGCCGCTCGCCGTGATGCTCGGCGCCGGCCTGTCGTGCGACGCCTACCATCCCACCGCCCCCCATCCTGAAGGGCGAGGGGCGGTGCAGGCGATGCAGGCCGCCCTGGCCGATGCCGGACTGGCGGCGGCGGCCATCGACTATATCAATCTGCACGGGACCGGCACCCCCGACAATGACCTGGCCGAGGCCCGGGCCGTGACCGCCCTTTTCCCGCTTCCTCCCCCGCTGTCCTCGATCAAGGGCGCCACCGGCCATAGCCTGGCCGCGGCGGGAGCGATCGAGGCCGTCGCCGCTATCCTGACGCTCCGGCACGGCCTCGTCCCCGGCACCGTCGGCTGCCGGCAATCCGACCCGGCCCTGGGCCTGACGCCGCAGCTGACCCCGACCGATCATCCGGTCCGCACCGTCCTGTCCAACTCCTTCGGTTTCGGCGGCAATAACGGCTGTCTGGTCATTGGCCGGGAGGACACCGGCGGCGGCGCCTCCGGCCCGACCGTCAGGGCACCGTTGGCGGTCCACGGCTGCGCCTGCCTGACCGGAGGCGGTGCGGCCCGGGAGACCCTGGCCCGGCTGGCCGCGGGAAGAGCCGTGGCCGGCATGCCGGCCGCCGAGGCCATCGCCGCCCACCTGCCGCCGCGGCTGGTGCGCCGGGCAAAGCGGCTGAACCGCCTGGCATTGGCGCTGGCAGTGGCCTCCCATGCCGACAGCGGCGGGCGGGACACACCGGCGGCGGTGTTCTTGGGCACCGGTTGGGGGGCGTTGACCGAGACCTATGATTTTCTCGACCGCCTCGAGACCTCGGGCGAACAGTTCCCCAGTCCGACCGACTTCGTCGGCTCGGTGCACAACGCCGCCGCCGGCCAGGTGGCAATCCATTTCGGCGCCACCGCCGCCAATGTCACGACCAGCGGCGGCGACTATTCCTTCGAGCAGGCCCTGCTCGTCGCCGACTCCCTCCTCGAGGCCAGCGGCCAGTCGGCTCTGCTCCTGGGAGTTGACGAAGGCCACGAGCCGCTGTCGTCCCGCCTCGATCCTTCCGTTGCCGCCGGCCGCCCGCTGGCCGACGGTGGCGGGGCCTTCGTTGTCAACCGCGACCCCGTCAACGCCCGCTGTCTGATCCGACTGGCTTTCTATGAACAGGACGAGGGAGACGCGACGGTGAACCGGCTGGTCCAGGCCGTCGCCGGACCGGACTGCGCCGCCGTCCTGGCCGGCATCCCCGCCGCCGAGGCCGAACGGGGAAGACGGCAGCTGGCATCTTTTCTCAAGGGCTGCAACCGGCAGGTACCGGTCTGTGATTATCGGCCTCTCCTCGGCCAGTTCGCTTCGGCCTCGGCCGTGGCGGCGGCCCTGGCCGCGATCTGCCTGGGCCGGGGAATGCTGCCGGGGGCGCTGGTCGGCGGCAGCGACATCCCGCTGGAGGCGGGCAGCCGGATCGTTGTCGTCGGCACCGGCCGCTGCCTCACCGCGATCGAGTGCCGCCGGCCATGAAGGTCCTGCTCCTCTCACCGAATACCCTGACGGCGCCGTATCCGGTCTATCCCCTCGGCCTCGATTATGTCGCCGGGGCCATCGCCGCCGACCACCAGGTGCGGATCGCCGATTTGCACGCCCTGAGCCGGGATGGCCTGTCCGCCCTCATCGACGACTTCGCGCCCGAGGTCATCGGCATTTCCATCCGCAATATCGACAATACCGAAGGGGCCGAACCGCTGTACTTCCTCGCCGAATATCGGCACCTGGTGGCCTGGCTGCGGCAGCGTTCGCCGGCGGTCATCGTCTGCGGCGGCAGCGGTTTCACCATCATGCCCGAGCAGGTGCTGGCGCTGGTGGATGCCGATTACGGCATTGTCGGCGAAGGCGAGCGCCTGGCCCACCTGCTCGAGGCCCTGGAGCACGACCGCAGCCCCGCCGCCCTCGAGGGGGTCATCACCGCCGGGGGACCATCCGTTCTGCCGCCGCCGTGGCCGGGCGCCCAGGTCCGGCGATTCCAGCCGGACGCCGCCCATATCGGCTATTACCTGGAGCGGGGGGGAATGCTCAACCTCCAGACCAAGCGCGGCTGCTCGTTCCGCTGCATCTACTGCTCCTATCCCCGGATCGAGGGGAGGAGGCACCGCCTGACGGAGCCGCGGGATGTCGCCGCCACCGCCCTGCACCTGCAGGCGGCCGGAGCGAAGTATCTGTTTTTCACCGATTCCGCCTTCAACTCCGATGTCGACCACAGCATGGCCGTGGCCGAAGCCCTGCGCCAGGCCGGGCTCGCCATCCCCTGGGGGGCCTTCTTCGCCCCGACCCGGCTGCCGGCGGACTATTTTGCCGCGATGGCCGCAGCCGGCTGCCGCCATGTCGAGTTCGGCACCGAATCCCTGGCCGCGGCGACGCTCAGGGCCTACCGTAAGCCCTTTGAGGTTGCAGATATCTTTGCCGCCCATCGGCTGGCCCGTTCCGCCGGTCTCCATGTCTGCCATTACCTTCTCCTCGGGGGGCCGGGGGAGTCGGCGGCGACGGTGGCCGAGAGCCTGGACGGTATCGAGCGGCTCGACCGCAGCGTCTTCTTTTTTTTTATCGGCATCAGGATCTATCCCGGCACCGAACTGTTCGACCTCGCCGTGGCCGAGGGCAAGATCGACGGCAATCATGACATGCTGCAGCCGGTGTACTACGATCCGGACGCTATCGACCGCACCGCCATCGAAGCGATGGTCAGAGAGCGGGCCGCGGCGCGGACCAACTGGGTGATCGGCTCGGGGGGAAGCAGGATCGCGGCCACCGTCCGCACCATGCATCGACGGGGATTCACCGGCCCCCTGTGGGAATACCTCGCCCGGTAACGATCGCGGGGCGCCAGCGGCGGAGCGATACGGTCGCCGCGCCAATGTCGCAAAGCTGCGGCGACATGCCCGGAAACGCTCGACAATGACTGGACCAACAGGCTGTTCTGATTTGGTTTCTCAATATTACCCGTGGACACGCAACAACAAAATGTGGTATTCGTTACTCGCCATTGACAAGATTGAAAATGATGAGCTAGTGGCCCGCGTCACCGTCGCCGACAACTCGCCATGGTTTGCCGGCCATTTCCCCGACAACCCCATCCTGCCCGGCATTGCCCAGCTGCATATGGTGGCCGAGGTTGTCGCCATCTCGAGACAGGAGCCTTTGTACATTCACCGCCTCAACCGGGTCAAATTCAAGAAGCTGGTGCGACCGGGTGCACTGATGCAGATCCATGTCGCGGCGGCCGACGGCGACAACCGCTACCGCTTCAGGATAACCCAGGACAATCAGGACGTCTGCTCCGGCATGATGTCGCTGGCCAATCAACGATAACCCCAGAATACCCATGAGTGCTGATATCAACCAGACCATCGCCCGCATTGCCGAGATCATCATCGATGAGCTGAAACTCGAGGACGTGACCCCGGAAACCTTCAATCCCGATCTCGACCTGGTCGACGAGGTGGGTATCGACAGCATGGATCTGGCGACCATCGCCCTGGTCATCCGCGACGAGTTCGGCATCCGGATCGACGAGGACGACTACCCCAAGCTGACCACGATCCGCATCATCGCCGAATATGTCGCCGACAAACGGAGCGGCGGCGAATAACATGGCCGCCCCGACGTCCACGCCCGAGACCTGCAGCTTCGCCGAGATCACCGCCGTCCCGGCGATCCGCGAGCGGTGGGAGAAGGTCCGCCGCTATTTCTTCCTGCGGGAATCGACCTATGACATGACCAACCGCTGCAATATCCGCTGCGAAGGCTGTTATTATTTCGCCGGGACGAAGCAGTTCGCCGCAGAAAACCTCGATGCGGCGGCCTGGCGGGCCCTGATGACGGCGGAAAAGGAACGGGGCATCACCTTTGCCGTCCTCGCCGGGGCCGAACCCTCGCTGGTGCCGCAGCTGTGCCGCATCTGCGCCGAGCTCATCCCCTGCGGGGCGATCGCCACCAACGGTCTGAAACCCCTGCCCCGGGATATCGATTACCGCATCCACATCTCGGTCTGGGGCAACGACCGGACCAGCAGTGAGATCAGAAAGGCCGACCATCTGCTCGTCCGGCAGATGGCCAATTACCGTGACGATCCCAGGGCCGTTTTCGTCTATACCTTCACCCCGCACAACATCGACGAGGCGCGCGAGGTGACGGCGATCCTGGCCGCCGGCGGCCAGAGAATCACCTTCAACATGTTCTCGGCCCCGGTCGGCTATAGCGGGCCTCTGCGCCACAGCCCCGCGTCTCTCGCCAGGTGCGCGGCGATGATGACCGAGTTGCTGCGGGACCACCCCCGGACGGTGCTCTTCTCCGCCTATAACATCGTCGCCCATACCCATGCGCTGGGGCTGCACGACCTGTTCTCCTGCCCCTACCCGCGGATGAACCCGTCGACCGCCATCGGCCTCGGCCGCTCCTTCCGCCAGTACCGCACCGACCTGCAGTGGGACCGCGCCGCCGCCTGCTGCGTACCCGACACCGATTGCCGCGATTGCCGCCACTATGCCGCCGGCAGCGCCGTAGTGACTGCCAGGATGTTCCGCCACGCCACCGATCCCGAGACCTTTGCCGCCTGGCTCGACTACGTCGATACCTATCTCGCCGTATGGATGCGCGGTTATGAAAAAGGACCGAATCTCTGTGATCATCCCATCGTCCCGCCGGCCGGCCACTAGAATCTCTGCAAACCGCCATGAAAACCGTCAGTTCTCTTCTCGATGACCACTGGTATGAACGATACAAGCGGATATCCAAGCTCAATATCCGCAGTTCGATCTACGATGTGACCGATCGCTGCAACCTGCGCTGCAAGGGCTGTTTCTTCTTCTCCTCCGGCGAGCACCGGGCGGCCGCGGAGGAGAAGGACATCGCCCGGTGGCACGCCTTCGTCGAGAGCGAGATGGGGCGCGGGGTCAACCTCGCCATTCTCATCGGTGGCGAACCCACCCTCTGCCTTGACCGGATCGAGGCGTTTTACCGCCGCCTGCCGACCTTCTGCGCCACCAACGGCCAGATCAAGGTGCCGCGGGAACGCTTCCCCGATCTGATGGTCGGCATCTCGCTGTGGGGCGACGCGGAGGACGAGAAGGTCCTCCGGGGCAAGGATACCTTCCGGGTCTCGAGCGCCAATTACGCCGGCGATCCGAACGCCTACTACCTGTACACCATCACCCCGAAACAGCTGGGCAAGACCGGGACGATCATCCGCAGGATCAGGGACGTCGGCCTCAAGGTCCACGTCCAGCTGCTCTCCAACGACGAAGGGGTTGACGGCTTCTCCTGGCGGCCGGAGGAACTGGAGGCCATCCGGGAGGAGATGGACGCGATGCTCGCCAGCTATCCGGAGACGATGATCTCCTCCCGGTACTACCATCGGATCATCACCACCGGCAAGATGGGCGGCCGCACATTCGGCTGGCTGGAATGTCCGTCGGTCACCGACCCCCTCGACCGGCGGCAGCCCCGTCCCCGGCGGCTGACCAACTTCATCCGCTGGGCCTCCGACCTCCAGACCATGCACCGCTGCTGCACCTCGGAGACGCGGGACTGTTCCACCTGCAAGGACGGCGCCGCCCACATGAGCTGGGTCATGGTCAACAAACGGGCCCACATGAACTCCACCGTTGACCTGCAGAACTGGATCGAGGTCTACGAGATGTTCGCCAAACTGTACCGCTTCATCCCCTGGTAGGGTCGGGGCGCGCCATGAAAGCAACAAGAGCAGTCATCGTCGGCTACGACGCGATCTCGCCGCTCGGCGGCGATCTCGATGCGCAGTGGCGGCAGGCCGTGGCCGGCAGGAGCGGCATCGGAGCGTTGACCCGCTTCCCGCTCAGGGACGGTTTCCCGGTGCGCATCGCCGGCCAGATGCCGGACATCGACCATGAACACTACCCCTTCCTGACGGCCCGGCACCAGGCAGCGTGGCACTCGCCGGTCTTCAAGTACGGGATGCTGTCGGCAGCCCGGGCCCTGGAGCGGAGCGGCATCGAGATCACTCCGGCCATCGCCCCCCGGGTGGCGGTGACCTACAGTTCAGCGGTCGGCGGCATCGATGCGGTGCTCGCCGCCGACCGGCGGCTGCAGGCGGAGAACCGCCTGCCCCACCCTTATGCCAACCCCAATTCCTGCATCAACATGATCGGCGGCAAGATCGCGATGCAGACCGGGGCCCGGGGCCCGATCATCGCGACGATCACCGCCTGCGCCACCGGCCTGACCTCGATCCTCACCGGCGCCATGCTGCTGGCCCAGGACCGGGCCGACGTGGTCATCTGCGGCGCGGTCGACTGTGCCCTGGTCGAGCCGATCGTCGCCGGTTTCCATACCATGAACGGCGTCTTCAACCCCAAACGGGGCGAGGAGGAGCAGCCGCCGGAGCAGGCGAGCCGGCCCTTTTCCATCGATCGGCGCGGTTTCGTCATCTCGGAGGGGGCGGGGGCGATCATCCTCGCCAGCCGGGAGTTCGCCGCCGCCCACGGCCTGGGGTTCGCGATCGAGCTGGCCGGCTGGGGGATGACCTGCGACGCCCATCACTTCGTCGTCCCCTATGTCGAGACCATCCGCCAGTGCATGGTTGACGCCCTCAACGATGCCGGGCTGCAGCCGGCGGACATCGCCGCCGTCAACGCCCACGCCACCTCCACCCGGGTCGGCGACAAGGTCGAGTACGATGCGCTCAACCAGGTCTTTGCCGGCGCCCTGCCGCCGGTCAGCGCCAACAAGTCGCAGATCGGCCATGCGATGGGGGCATCGAGCGCGATCGAAACCATCTTCGCCCTGCGGGGGATGGAGGAGGGGGTGGTGCTGCCGACCATCAATCACCAGCCGGACCCCGAGATCGAAATCGACTGCGTGGCCGAGGGAACCAGGGCGGTGGTGCAGGAGCATCTCCTGAAAAACGCCTTCGGCTTCGGCGGCTGCAACGCCTGTGCGGTGTTCACGCGGATAAGCTGAGAGAAAGCACCAGGTAAGGACGGAAACGATGAAGGCACCACTCAACCGCCGGGTCCAGGTTATCGGCTACGCCGCCGCCACGGCCCTCGGCAACACCTTCGCCAGGACCTGGGAGGCGGCGGCCGCCGGCCGGGCCGGGTTCCGCCGCCTGAGCCGGTGCGTGGTCGATACCCGCAGCAACGTAGTGGGCGAGATCCCCGACTGGGATCCGACGGCTTTCGGGTATGTCAGCCGCAAGGAAGCCTCGCTGTGGAACGCCGGTTTCGTCTTTCTGACCATGGAGACCTGCCGCCAGGCGCTGGCAGACGCCGGCCTCGAGCTGGATACGGCCACCGGGCCAAGGACCGCCTGCCTGATCGGTTCCGCCCTCAACGGCACCGATTCCTTCCGGATCGCGATGGACAACCATACCCGACTGGGGCCTCTCAAGGTCAGCCCCTATCTCCTGCCCAATCTCTGCGCCAATCTCCCGGCCGGCAAGGCCGGTATGCTGCTGGGCTTCACCGGGCCGATCTTCTCGCCCCAGGGAGCCTGCGCCTCGGGCAACCATGCCATCGCCATCGGGGCCCGGATGATCCGGGATGGCGACTGCGACTTCGCCCTGGTCGGCGGGGTCGAGACCTGCCTGGTGCCCGAGATCATCCTCGGTTTCGCCAACATGCTCGCCACGATCAATGTCGGGCCGAAGGACCGGGCCCACGCCGATCCCGCCCAGGCCTCCCGGCCGTTCAGTCTCGACCGCAAGGGCTTTGTCCTTGCCGAAGGGGCGGGAATCCTGGTGTTGGCGGCGGAGGAGGCCGCCGCCGCGCATGGCCTGGCACCCCGGGCGGAGGTGCTGGGGGTCGGCTGGAACTCCGATGCCCACCATTTCACTCGCCCCAATCCAGCCACCGTCGTGAGGGCGATGCGCGATGCCATCGACGACGCCGCCCTCGCCGCCGAGGATATCGAGGCCGTCAATGCCCATGGCACCTCGACGCCGACCGGGGACGGGGTCGAGGCCGACTGCCTGCGCACGGTCTTTGGCCAAAGGTTGCCGAGAATCCCCATTTCCGCCAATAAATCCCAGGTCGGCCACTCCCTCGGCGCCTCGGCGGCGATCGAGGCCGCCCTCGCCATCGAGGCCATGCGTTGCCAGGTCGTCCTGCCGACCGTCAACCACCGCCCCGATCCGACCCTTGACGACCTCGATGTCGTCCCCAATACCGCGCGCCGTTACCCCCATGAGATCGTGCTGTCCAACTCGTTTGGTTTCGGCGGCACCAACTGCTGCATCGTCTTCCGAGGTATGTGATGCGCCCGAGACCCTTCATCCCCGAACCGCTGGAGAACCCGGCCTACGTGCGCGACCGCAACAGCGCGCTGGTCTGGCACCGCTGCGAGATGCGCACCCTGTACGTCGATACCGACCGCTCCCAGGTGGTCTACCACGCCAACTATCTGCGCTATTTCGAATTCGGCCGGGCCTCGCTGATGCGCGACGCCCACTATCCGTACAAGCAGATCGAGGCCAGCGGCTACGTCTACCCGATCATCAAGACCGAGCTCAACTATCATTCGCCGCTGTATTATGATGACCTGATGGCGATCCACACCCGGCCGGCGGCAATGGAACTGGTGAAGGTGCAGTTCGACTACCTGATCACCCGGGCCGATAACGGCGAGATCGTCTGCACCGGCTATACCCGGCATTGCGCCGTCAACGGCAACGGCCTGCCGGTGGAGATCGATGCCCGGACCCTCGCCCTGTGGCAGCAGTTCCCGCGCTGATGTCGACCTCCCTGCTCCCCATTGCTCTCCCCGTCCGGCCCTGGTTCCATGACCACCGCTTCAACGGCCGGACCATCCTGCCGGCGGTGGAGTCGATGTGTCTGCTTTCCCGTGCCGCAGCCGAGAGGTTCCCGGCGCTCGACCCGAAGATCATGACCAATGCCGGTTTCACCAGGTTTGTCGAGATCGCCGCCGATGCCGTGGTGCTCGAGGTCGTGGTCAAATTGACGGCGGAGGATCCCGGCGTCGTTCGGGCAAGCCTGTTGTCGCGGTCGCGGCTGAAGGCGATGACGAGAGTGGTCAGCCACTGCGACCTGACGTTTACCGCCGCACCGTCTCCGCCGGCCACGGTGGCGCGCCTTCCCGATCCGCCGTCGGCCATCACGGCCCTGGAAATACCGGCCGAGCGGATCTACCGGGAACTGGTGCCCTTCGGCCCGGCGTACCATACCCTTCGCGGCCGGCTCCGGTTGACGGCGGATCTGGCCTGGGGCCGGGTGCGGGCCCCGGATCTGCCGCGAACGGACGGGGGGCAGGGGCCGCTCGGCAATCCCTTCCCCCTCGACGGGGCGATGCACGCCGCCTGCGTCCACGGCCAACGACTGGTCGATTTCATTCCCTTCCCGGTCGGGTTCGCCGCCAGGACCATCGCTCGACCGACCGAAGACGGTGAAACGTATGACGTCCGGGTCCGGCTGCGGTCGCGGGCCGACAATGAACTGGTCTATGACCTGGTGATACTTGACGGCGGCGGTCGCCTGCGGGAGACGGTCACGGCACTGCGGATGCGGGATGTGAGCGGCGGACGGATCCGGCCGCCGGCGTGGATCAAGGCCTGTTGAGGGAGAGAGGCAACGCTGGCGGCCGCTCCGGCCGGCCTACTCCTCCGGATCGCACCGCTGACCGGTGGCGGCCCAGGCGAGACACCGCTCCATGGTGATCCTGGTCAGCCAGCGGCAGAAAATGAGGGAATAAACGGCTCCGGACAGGTACATGCCGAGGAGGAAGACCAGGTGCGAGATCCCGTAGGTCACCGGTCCGCCCACGACGACCAGCCAGGGTTGATGCCACTTGACCGCGAGAACGCCGAGGGCGGCGATCGCCGGCCAGCCCAGGAGAAAACTGAGGCTGATGGCGATCACCCCGAGGACAGCGGTCGGCGTCGGTTTGTCCCGGAACGCCGCGAGGTCCGCCCGGTCGGTGATCGCCCGGCGGACGAAATCGGTGGCGGCAAAATACAGAATGATCCGTTGTGACAATCGTTTCACGAAACCCGGTCTCGCCTCAAAACAGGCGGGCTGAAGGAATGGATGGGGATACCTGCCGTCCCGCTCGGCATCCGCTATTGTATCCCACCGAGGAAGGGGACGCAACATGACACCTCCAAACCCGGCACCACCACCTTCCTGCTGGGATTTTTTTGATACGATCTACTGCATCTCCCTCGACAGCCGCCCCGACCGGCAGCTGGAGGCGAGGCGGCAATTCGCCGCCATCGGCCTGGCGGATCGCGTCGAATTCATCGTCGTCCGCAAGAACATGGCCGACCAGGCTGAGGGGATATTCCGCTCGCATATGCTCTGTCTGCAGAAAGGCCTGGCCGCCGGTGCCCGTCACATTCTGGTCTTTGAGGACGATGTCTTCTTTCGCGGCTTCAATCGGCAACGCCTGGAGGAGGCCTGCCGCTTCCTTCACGACACCGGGCGGTGGAACGCCTTTTTCCTCGGCTGCATCACCGGGGGCTCCGCACCGACCTCCGCCGGGGCGGTGCGCCGGATCAGGTACCGCTGCCTCGCCCATGCCTACGCCCTCAACCGCCCCTTCGCCGAACGCCTGCTCCGCGAGGAGTGGCGCGGCATCCCCTATGACAAGCTGCTGAGCCGGTACGACGACGGGCTGTTCGCCCTGCATCCGATGTGCGCCTACCAGGGTCTGGCCGGCAGTGACAACCGCACCGTGGTCCTCGACCGGCTGCGGACCCTGTGCGGCGGCCTGCCGTTTCTGCAGAAATGCAGCGAGATATATCAGAACAACAAGGTGATGATCATCGCCGCGCACCTCCTGGTCGCCATCATCGCCATCGTCCTGCTCACCCTGGGCCACCGCACATGAACGACCAGCGGATCAATTTCCCCCTCCTCCTGCTGGTCCTGGCCTTGATCGGCGGCGCTGCCGCCATCGGTCTCATGCGCCTGGATATTGAGACCGATGTGCTGAAGTCGCTGCCCACCGACGAGCGGGTCATCGTCGATGCCCTGGCAATCTTCGAGCACCATCCGGTCCATGACCAGGTGGCGGTGGACCTCGCCGTCGACCGGGAGGCGACGGACATCCTGACCGAATGCGCGGCCCTGACCGAGAAACGGATGCAGGCCAGCGGCCTGTTTGCGGCGATCGGCATGGGCGAAACCGGGGTGCTGCTGCCGCCGCTGACCAGCCATATCGTCGATACCCTCCCCCTCCTCTTCACCGGCGAGGAACTGGAGCGGACCGTGCTGCCGCGATTGTCGGCAGATGCCGTGCGGACCCGGCTGCGCACCATCGTCGAGGGGATGCAGGGGCTGGAGGGCATCGGCCAGGCCTCGTTTCTCGCCACCGATCCGCTCGGGTTCAGGGAACCGGTGCTCGCCCGGATGATTCCTCTGTCGCCGGCCCCCGGGGCTACGTTCCATCAGGGCCGCCTGCTGTCCCCGGACGGCCGCCATCTGCTCATTACCGCCAGGCCCAGGGCCACCGGCAGCGATACCGCCACCGCCAGACAACTGGCCGAGCTGTTCACCGGCATCTCGAAAGAGCTTGCCGCCAGATACGCCCCCGCCGGCATCGGGGTCACCGTCACCCCGGTCGGGGCCTATCGAGCAGCCCTCGACAACGAGGACATTATCCGCCACGACGTCCAGCTGGCCCTGGGGATGACCACGGTCGGTCTGGCCCTGCTGCTGCTCTTCGCCTTCCCCCGGCCGTTGCTCGGTCTGCTTACCCTGGTCCCGGCCCTGGCCGGGACGGCGATGGCCCTGCTGGTCTATTCCCTGTTTCACTCGTCGATCTCCATCCTCGTCCTCGGCTTTTCCGGGGCGTTGATTTCGATCATGGATGATCACAGCATCACCTATCTGCTGTTTCTCGACCAGCCCGCGGCGGTCAGAGGCAAGCATGCCGCCCGGGAGGTGCAGGCGATCGGCGGCACCATGGCCCTGCTCACCACCGTCGGCGCCTTCATCGTCCTCAGCTTCAGCGGTTTTCCGGTTTTTGCCGAACTCGGCCAGTTCACCGCCCTGGGATTCCTGTTCGCCTATATCTTCATCCATTTCGTCTTCCCGAAGATCATCCCGATCATGCCCTCCGCCGGCAACAGGATCCCGCCCCTGCGCTCCCTCGCCGAATCGCTGTTCAGTACCGGCAAGGTCGGGGCGATGGCCGCCGTGGTCCTCGCCGCCGTGCTGCTGTTTTTTGCCAAACCGGAATTCCGCATCAGCCTCAGCGACATGAACACCGTCAGCGACGCCACCCTCGCTGCCGACCGGCTGTTTACCGACGTCTGGGGGAAGATCGGCAGCCGGGTGTACCTGATGCACAGCGCCGGTTCGCCGGCTGAGCTGCAGCGCCACAACGACCGGCTGCTGGCCCGGCTGGAGACCGATATCCAGCGGCAGCGCCTGCAAGCGACCTTTTCCCCATCGATGATTTTCCCCGGCGCGGAGCGAGGCCGGCAGAATTTCGCCGCCTGGCGCCGCTTCTGGACCCCGGAAAGAATCGGGCAACTCAGCAGGACGTTGATCGGCGAGGGCCGCGACCTGGGGTTCACCGCCGCGGCCTTCGCCCCATTCATGGCCCGGCTCGCCGATGTCACCCCACCGGCTGCCGCCCTGCCGCCGCCCCGCTATAATCCCCTCCTCGGGATAACCGCGGATGAATCGGGGCAGTCGATCCAGTTCATCACCGTCACTCCCGGCAGCAACTATGATCCCAGCCGGTTTTTTCAGGATTACGGCCGGGACGGCAAAATTTTCGACGCCGACCATTTCTCCAACCGCCTCGGCAGCGTCCTCTTTTCCACCTTTGCCACGTTGCTCATGATCATTGCGGCGATGGTCATCC
>Ga0209066_10003505_pt1 | contig 17830 bp, 12 predicted proteins | sample All_14_2_FD_187198 | JGI IMG/M metagenome (GOLD analysis project Ga0209066, IMG submission 187198) | Freshwater microbial communities in response to fracking from Pennsylvania, USA - Allegheny Zone_MetaG_DW_15 (SPAdes) (version 2) ... | reverse complement strand
TCGCGTTCGAGGAAGGAGTCGCCGCGGTTGATGGCGCGCTGAATGTCGGCGGGCGGCAGCGGGCGCTGGCCGGGAAGGTCAAAAGTGAATCCGACATCGAACCAGCCGCCGGTTTTTTCGGCGATCTGCACGACGGGGGTGACGACGGGAAGCGCGTCGACGAGCTCCGCGAGCTTGCCGGTGAAGGCGATTTTCCAGCCGCCGCGTCCGAGGGCGGGATAGCCGCTGCCGAGGAAGTTGAGGACTTCGCGGGTGCCGACGAGCGTGTAGGCGGGGCCGGTGTCGGCGAACCCGTAGTGTTCGAGCAGCGCGACCGCTTTGGCTTCGGAGGGCAGGTTGCGGGTGTGGTATTTGAGCAAATCGTCCGAGTCAGGCAACGCAAACTCGGCCTGTGTGTCGGGGACGCCAGCGGGGAAGGTGTGCTTGCCGTATACGGCGGTGAGATTGGCCCGGAGCGAGGCTTTCGTGCCTTGAAGTTCAAGGTGGAAAACGGGTGTGCCGGGGGTGGTGGCGAAGAGGTCGGGGGTTAACTCCATCTCGAGGGCCGTAACAGCCCGGAGGCCTGGAAGATCCCGCCGCAAGAAGTTGATGACCCGCTCACGTGGCACGATCTCGTCGTTCTGGTAGATGCCGTGATACGGTACGGGCAGCACGTTTTTCATGGGCCATGCGTGACCGTTCGCGCAGACCCGTCCGTGGCGTCCGTGGACGAGATAAACGGGCAGCTCACCGGTACGGGCGAACGGCAGTTCGGTGGAAGGGTAAATGACAAGCTCGCCGGTGTCATGGTCTAGATCGACGCGCAGCAGGGTCTGCATGGGGATCGTTTCGACGGTCACATCACCTTTCCCGGCCACGGTGAGCCGGGAGTGTGAGGCAACGTCGAGGATGTTGAGGAAATCGGCAGAGGAGACCTCGAAGCGGCCGGGAGGCGGGCCTTCGCAAATGTCTTCGAGCACAGAGAGCAGATTGTCGTCCTCGGGTGAGAACTTGAAACGTCTTCCGCGCGGGATGGCATCGGGCGGCAATGTTTCCGACTCCGTCAGGAGAAAAAGGGTGACAACGACCCGGCCTTTCCAGAAGTCGGAGGTCCATGAGGGTGCGACCGTAAGCCCAAGGCGGGCCGGGGTGCCGCGGAGGTCGCGCTGGATGTACGCGGAGGCATCCACCTCGGCAAGTCGGCGTGCGCGCCTCTGCTCTTCCTGATACTTCTGCTCACGCAGGGGGTCGGCGTGGCGCAGCATGAGGGTGATGCCAAGCGCAACGACATGCGGGCAGACTTGACCGCTGTGCTGACGGGTGAAACAAGGGCAGAGGCTTTCTATCGCGCCGCTCTCGAGGATGCGCAGCTTGGTGTAAATTTCGGGGGCAGATTCGCGGGCGATGACGCCTGTGATGAGGTCGCCTCGCATGTCGGCCTTGAGAACGGCGCCGCGCCTGACCAATTGCTCAGCCTGCGCATAAACGGCCGCACCGCCCCAGTCGGTCACCATCTTCTTCGTTATAGCGGAAGGAAGCATGGGCTCAGGGATTGGCCGGCAAAGGCGAAAGGCGTGGCTCGTGCAGAGGGCCGATCACTGTTCTCTCGATGACGCGGTGTCCGACGGGGTGGGGCATCGGCATCACGGCGAGCATGGCCCAGGCGATGAGGCCTGTGACCAGTCCGATGATGGCGCCGATCTTGAGCCACTCCAAGAAAGCGATGTGCACATGGCCGCGCTTCTCGAGCAGTCCGAGCGCCACGATGTTGGCGGTGGACCCGACGGCGGTGATGTTGCCGCCGAAGCAGGCACCGAAGAGAAGTGCCCACCAGAGGATCGAGAAGTCAGCCGAGCGTTCGACGAGCGACTGGATGACCGGCGTGAACGCGGCCACGAAAACGATGTTATCCACGAACGCGGAACCGAGCGAAGAGATAATCAGCACAAATGGTATCATTGCGGTTGAGCCGCCCTTGACAACGCCACTCAGTTTGTCCGCGAGGTTTTTTGTGACGCCTTGCTCGTCGAGCCCGCCCGCGATAGCGAAAAGAAGCATGAAAAAGAGCAAGGTCCACCACTCCACGTCATGTTCGATGTAATAGCGCGCGCGCTGCGGCCTGTAGATCATGAGCAGTCCGGCTATGATGAGGGGGGTGATGATGAGGAAGGCGTTCTTGTTCTCCACGCCGGTGAGTCCCAGAATGTTTTCGATCTGGTGGTGAAAGGCGATGATCAGCACGGTCGCGATCAGCACGAAAAGACCGCGCCGGTAGGGGATGCGGATCAGGGGGCCTAGCCCTTGGTTGACTTTGCGGTGCTCTTCCATCAAGTGCGTCATTTCGCGGATCGGCTTGCGGAACCAGAGCACCATGATGATGACCGTCGCGAAGAGGGAGACGGCGGCGATCGGGGTGGCGCCGACGAGGAATTGGCTGAAAGTGAAGCCCGCCTTGTTCCCGATGAAGATCCCGACCGGGTTGCCGAGCATGGTGGCTGCCGAGCCGATGTTGGTGCAGATGACGGCCATCAGGACGAATGGAGTGGCCCGGACTTTGAGCGTGTCGCAAACAAGGAACACCAGGGCCAGCACGACGATGATGGAGGAGACCTCATCGACGACGCTTGAAAGCAGCGCCGAAAGGATGCAGAGAATCACCGTGAAGGTCATCCCCGACATCTTCTTCTTGTTGATGATGGCTTGGATGACCCACGTGAGGAATCCGAGATCCTTGAGGGCGCCCACGATGACCATCATGCCGACAAGGAAGAAAATGATGTCCAGCTCGGTGGCCCGCAACATGCCGTGAAGGGTCATGGCCCTCGAGCCGATGAGCACGGCGACGCCGATGAACGCGACGGCCACACGGTGTGTCCAGAAAAACAGCGTGGTGCAGATCACGGCGACAAAGGTGCAGACCGCGACGACGGCGAGCTTATGAGGCGCGAGGCCAAGGCGCTGTGCGCCCCAACCCGCAAGGGCCGTGATGGCTGCCATGAAGAGACATTTTCCGATCGCGCGAAGGGGGGGGATTTTGACGACAGGTTCGCTGTACATGAATCATTACTCCCGGAAGATTTTGTTCAGAAAACGCGGCAGGTTGATGATCCCCATCAGTTTTTTGCCGTTCAGCACATAGCAGCGCGAGCCGTTGTGGCGGGTCATCTCGCCGGCGACGGAGACAGCGGGGGCTTTCATCTGGACAGAAGCGAAGTCCTGCAACAGGATATCGGAAAGCCAGGTGTTCTGCTCGTTGCGGAGAACGGTGGTGAACGGCTCGAAATTGACGATCGGCGAAAGGTCGGACATCCAGAGCAGATATTCCGGGAGGCAGACCTTGAGAAGGGCGCCAGCACTGACGACGCCGACCATGTCGCCGTCTCGGTCCAGCACAGGAATCTCGTTGATCTGGTTTGCGATGAAGCAGTCGATGCAGGTCTTCAGGTTGTCGTTGTTGCGCAGGGCGATGAACTCATCGTTCATGATGTCGGCTGCGCAAACGTAGTCCGGGAGAACCATGCCACCGCGTTCGAAAAAGCGCATGACCTCTTCGGGCGTCTTGAGTTGGGAAACGGCACGTGCGGCATCGCGGTCGCGGAGGATGCCTGCCAGGGCACGCAAAATCTGTAAGTAAAGCCCAGGCTGGTCGCGTGGGATCAGCACCAGCAGGATCAGGTGGACCGGCGGTTGATCATCGGCGAAAACAATGCCTTTGGCGGAGGTCGCGACTCCGACATAAGGACGCTGCAGGTCGTTGAGACGGGCATGCGGGATGGCGATTCCGTTTGACACGACCGTGTCATTGGCGTTTTCCCGCTCGATGATGGCGTCGAAATAGGTGTCGACCCCCATAAGTCCATGGCCGTTGGCAAGATGCATCAGGAGCTGGCGGATGAGCTGGTTGCGAGACACATCCTCTTGGTGGGGAAGGATGTCATCCGCACTGAAAAAAGAGGTGAGCGACAGACTGGCTTTCGGGGGGGGTACTGTTTTACGCATGAGAGCATTCCGTTCACCGTCTGAGCTCATACACGCACAGCGTGTCATCGATCAAACGGCTCGTCCATCCAGTGTTTGATCTTAAGATACTGCGTTTTCTTTAAGCCGACAATACTTAAACGCGAATAATTATGGGCGACCGTTTATTCATCGTCGTCGTGGACGGTGAGCGAGGTGAGCAGCGCGCGATATTCCTTGGAAAGCTGTTCGCACACGCGTTCTGTGGTGAACTGTTCGCGCACGCGGCGCCGTCCGGCGTCGGCCAGCGTAGCGGCACGAGCGGGGTCGGCCAGCAGTGAGAGCGTCTCTTCAGCCATGTGTTGGGGAAGCCCGTCACGTATGAGGATGCCCGAAACATGCTGTTCAATCAGGGTGGCTGGGCCGCCGGATTCGGAGGCGATGACGGGCACGCCTGCCGCCATGGCTTCGCAGAGGACGCGGCCGAACGGCTCGTGTAACGCTGTGTGCAGTAGCACGTCGAAGGCTGGCAAGACCACTTCAGAGGAGTCGATGTCTTTAATCCAATGGAAGCAGGACTCGAGTCCTGCAGCGGCGACCTGCCTCTCCAGCGTGGAGATCCAGCGGGTCTGCTCGTGAAAGAGGTCCCTTCCTACCGCGACGAAGTGCGCGTCCGGCCGCTTCTGGTGAATGAGGGCAGCGGCTTCGATGAAGGCGTCGTGGCGTTTCCATGGAATCAGGTGTGCGATCATGCCGATAACCGGTGCGGAGGGAGGGAGGCTGAACCGTTGGCGGGCGGCGGCCTTGTCGGCATTTGCGAAACGTGTCGGGTCGATCCCGTTCCTGATGACGCGGATACGTCCGAGGATACGGGGGGAGAGGAGATTGACGAGATATTCGTCGACGGCCTCGGAGACGGCAATGATCCGGGCGGCTTTTTTTGAGGTTTCTCGGGCGATGACCTCGGGCAGGTTAAGGTCGCGTACATGCCAAAAGAGGGGGATGGCTGTACTGGTGCGGCTGGCGGCGATAAAGGCGGGCAGGCTGTTGGCGTGGATGATGTCGGGTTTGACGGCGCGGATGATTTGCATAACAGTGCTGGGGGCACGTAACAGTTTTGCGGTGGTGGTGAAGAGTCCCCAGCCGCGCTTTTGGGCCCGCACGGCCGATACGGGGAAGACCTTGATCCCTGCCGATGTCAAACGGTCAAAAAGAGGTCCGTAGGGAACCGCTGCCACGACCTCAACGCCCTTTCCTGGCAAAGAGGTGCAAATCTCGTATAGGCTATGTTGTGCGCCGCCCCATTCCGAAAGTAAATCAATCCACAATACAGTCATAGGAAAAAGTATTACCAGAATGGTGGCTAAAGTCAAGGGTAGCGAACCACATGGCGGAAGAAAATAAAACGGGCGTTCGTTTTTCACGAACGCCCGTTTTAATTAAGTGGTAACCGCTTGAATGCGGCCCTTGGAAAGAACCGGTTACAGAGGCATGTCCTTGAAGACGGTTTCGATCTTGGCCGCGCCCTTGAGTCCGTCCAAATACTTCTGAACGGCGTCACGCGACTTCTGTTGCTTCAGGTGGGTCTCGATCTGCTCGGAGGTCGGGACCGGCTGGGGCTGCCTGGGCTGTTCTGTCTTGACCAGGATGTGAGAGGCGGTGACCGATTCCGGTTTGGCAGGGGTCTCGCCTTTGGCTTCCTGTGCGGGTGACTTCGCGGTTACCTTGATCAGGTGATACCCGAAGGGGGTTTCTACGATCTCGCCGACTTTGCCGATCGCTTGCGCGAATGCAGCGTCTTCGAAAGGCTTGACCATCTGGCCTTTGGTGAACTCACCCAAGTCGCCGCCCTTTTCCTTGCTGGGGCAATCCGAGTTGGCCTTGGCAAGTTCCGCGAAATCAGCGCCGTCGGTCAACTGTTTCTTGAGGCTCTCGATCTTTGTTTTCTTCTCAGCATTTTCTGCCACGAGCGCCTTGTTTTTCTCGACGGTCTCGGCATTCTGCTTCTCCACGTCTTCGATCGCCTTTTTGATCTCGTCCGCGCCGATCTTGATGCCGTCCAACACGTTTTTCTGGAGGAGTTTGTCGATCAGCAGGCCGTCTTCGAATTCGGCGCGGGCTTCTGCTTCGCCGAGAGGGGATTCCTTGAAGTACTGATCAACCGTCTTGTTTTGGGCCTTGAGCGCATCGCTCATCTTGGCAAGCTGCGCCTTGCGGTCCTCTTCGGAGACGGAAACGGCCTGTTTTTTAGCCTCTGCGAGGATCAGCGTTTTCATGACGAAGCTGTAAACGGCACGCTGCTCGAAATACTTGCGGGCCTCGTCTTGCTGGGCTTCCGGGATATTCTGGGCCTTGAGCAGGGCCGTGACGACCTTGTCCATCTCTTTGCGGAGATATTTGGCATCATTGACCGAGGCGACCACCTCGTTCGGGTCTTTGGTTTCGGCCGGTGCCGCAACGGCCGAAGCCGGTGTGGCGGCAGACTCTTCAGTCTTCTTGTCGGCTTCTTTTTTGCAGCCGGCGGCGACGATCAGGGTGGATGCCAGCGCCGTATAAAGCAAGGGTGCGCACTTCATGATTAACAGTTCTCCGATAACGCAGTTTTCTGCGTGTGGGTTATGTCTAGCATCTCGAACGTGACACGCCGGACAGCCGAAGGCACATCGAGATGAAACGTGATAAAGATACCAAGAAATCGGGATAAGCCAAGGAGAAGATTTGCGCCGGAGTCATTTTTCTTGCTTGCAAATGTTGGGGGAGCATGGTTGTCGGAAGGCGGTTCTGCGGATAGGCAATATTGCTGGAACAGGATTTGCACGTTGCGGTGGAGGGCGATCGCGGCTTCGCCTGGCTGGCTTCGGGCGAGGTGCGGGCAGACGAACCGTCCGGCAGTCAGGGAAAAACGCAGCCAAGGACGGTCTGGGGTGTGGCAAAGGGGGCAGGTGGTGAAATCGGGCAGCAGCCCTAGAAGTCTGAGTAAGTGGGTCTCGTACCAGAGGATCAGTTCGCGAGGTTTCGCGGGCGGTGCGGACAAGCGGTCGAGCGCCAGGGTCAACAGCGCGAAAAGGTCGGCCGACTCCTGGTGCCCGACAGCGGCTTGTGCCGTGAGGTCAGCCAGATAGGCTGCCGCTGCGGCGTGTCGCCAGCGGTGGCGCAAGGGCTCGCGCAGGGCTACGGGAGTGCATTCGCGGATGGCATGGACGCCATTGTGTTCACGCCGGTAGAAAAGCAGGTCACAGGTGTAAAACAGGTCGTACTGTCCCAGGAAGGCGCTTTTGGGTCGGCATGCGCCTTTGACTGCGGTGACGACCTTGCCGTGATCCGGCGTCAGCCAAGTCACCATGTGCGAGGTTTTTGACCACGGGCGGATCTGCAGGGCGAGCGCTTGTGTCCGAATGATCATGGGAAGGTCATACTGCGTGCGGAGGGGTGCCTGAGAGCTTCCTGAAACGGCCAATATGGAAATTCTTAAAGCGGGGTCATTATGCCCTGTTTGCGTATTGTGCACAAGCCGCAACGTGAGCTGTTCGCGGTAGAGATTGATGCGGTATGACGGGCTTTACATGCGAAGGGTAAAGTGGGACACTTGGAACTCAGAATTTAAAGACTTGTTGGCGATAGGCGGGGTTTCGAATACGCGTTCCGCGTGATGCGCAGGAGGCTGGGATGAATGTGAAACGGATTCTGTTGGCTATTGGCGGGGTCGCCATGCTGGCCCTCGTGTGGACCGTCGTGAACAGGATGCTGCCCAAGGGGGAACAGGAGGTTGGTCTTCCGCAGGCCGTCCCTAGCGAGCGAAAGGTCGCGGGCTCTTCAGATTTTGCGGACAAAGCGGCTCGGGACGTGCCGCGCGCGACGAAGCCTCCGCGGTTTCCGCGGGCGGGCGACCCGGCTCGCCCTTCGACGAAGAATGAACGGGGTGAAATCGCGCCTGTCCGGATAACAGGCTCGCAGGGAGGAGGACAGGCTGCTGCGAAAACGGAGAGCGAGAAGGCGGTTGAGGTGTGGGACGCTTTCGTCGAGAAGGTCGCCGAGCGCACCGAGGTGCCCACCGTGGAAGAGGCCACGCGCTTCAAGGAGGAGTTCCGCAAACTGGACGCCGCCGACCGGATGGACGGTATCCAGAACGCGTTGAACCTGTTGCCGGACGGGCAGTTCTCGTTGGTCTACCCAATTCTTTTCGACAAAACCGAGAGCGCCGACATTCTGGATGAGATCTTTTCTGACGCGCTGAACCGCGATGAGGAAATCAAAGTGCCCATTATGAAGGAAATATACAAGGATAAGGAACATCCGATGTTCGTGGAGGCCGCGCGTATCCTCGATGCGACCGGTGAACTGGACGAGATGAATGGCGCAGATGAAACGGTTGAAGAGGAAGACGCGGTCGAGTGAGCGGTGTCATTGACACAGGTTCGGCTACTTGTTATTGTGCAAGTGTAATGTGTGAAAACGGCCGTGCGCTGCGATTTTTGCGGCGTAGGGCACTAGTGGAGGGTACACGGTATGGCCAAAAGTCATGATGCAAAGAAGGAAGAGAAGAAGAAACCGACCAAGACGCTGAAGGAGAAGCGCCAAGAAAAGAAGGCCAAGAAAGCGGCCCAGTGATCTGGCCTCCGGCCCGCCCTCGCCGGGCGGGCGTCTTTTTTTTGTCGTCTTGCCGGTCTGGCATACCGATTGCTCAGGCGTCTTCTATGTCATTCTTTCGTGTAAACGTTTTTGCCGTTGTCTGTGTAGCCCTGCTCTCCGGTGCCGTCCTGTGGTCCGGCACCGTGCCGCTTACCGTTGCGCCGGCCGGCGGAACGGCCCAGTCGTTGCCGATGGAGGTCGGCTTCAATTTTCCGGGCGAATGCAACTATGCCCTGAATGCGCAGGACGCTACCAATTGGCTCGACGCCGCGGCGCTTCACCTGTGCATCGCATGGCCCGCAGGCCTGCCTGCCAGCGGCGCGGGCGTGCTGGTGTGGCTGAAGGACCGCGACGACTATTGGCACCAGAACTTGGTTTCTCAGCCCGTGATTAGCGGGCCGACCAACACGCTGGTCATCCCGTTTCAGCCGGGGGCATCCGGCTGGCAGACGCCAGGCCACTCGCTGGCGTGGCACCACCGCGTCCGGCTCAATCCTCAGTCGGTCGGTTTTCGCGTCTTCTCGGACGCAGCGTTCACCGGGAAGTGTGTCCTCGTGTCCGCAACCCTTGAGACGTGTCCTGCCTCCGGCCCGCCGGCCATCGCCCGGATCCGGCCGCTGACGCGCGCCGCCCGTGCGTTGGCGTTGTACGAGGTGCGGTTCGATTTGCCGGACCGCTATGCGAACCCTTTCGACCCCACGCAGATCGATGCGGGCGCGTCGGTCGTTACTCCGGATGGCCAGACCAACCGCCTAGACGCGTTCTACTATCAGCCGCACTATCGGCTTGAGGATGAGCTCGGTGAGCCGGTCGAGCCTGACGGCCAGCCAGAGTGGCGAGTGCGCTTCTGTCCGCGTGTGCCGGGCGAGTATACCGTTTCGCTGTCCGCGCGTGACGCGTGGGGCGAGACGGTTGTCACTAACGCGTTGCGTTTCACCGCCGACCCTCCTGCGGCGGACGCCTTGCGCTTCGTGCGGGTGTCCCAGAAGGATCCCCGCTATTTCGAGTTCGACGACGGCTCGCTCTATTATCCGATTGGGCACAACGTGCGTTCCGCGACCGACTCCCGAATGGACGACAAGTTCCCTTGGGTTTTCCGCAGGGAAGAGGGGACCACGGCCTATCGTCGCTATTTCAATCGGATGCAGGCCGCCGGCGAGAATATGGCCGAGGTCTGGATGAGTTCTTGGTCGCTCGGTCTGGAATGGACCGAAGGCGTGGGAGGCTACCACGGCGCGAACGATTACCACATGGGCAACGCGTGGGAGTTGGACCGCGTCATCGACCTCGCCCTCCAGCACCGCATCTATCTCAACCTGGTGCTCAACTACCACGGCCGCATCAGCACCTGGTGTGATCCCGAGTGGCATCTGCACCCTTACAACAAGGCGACGCGCGGCGGTTGGCTGACTCAGCCGCTCGAGTTTTTTAGCGATGCCCGTGCCATCGAACTTCAGAAGCGTTTCTGCCGCTACACGCAGGCGCGGTGGGGGTGGGCTCCCGTGATCTTCGGATACGAACTGTGCAGCGAGCTTAACCTGACGGGGCACGAGACGCACCACAAGACTCATTTCGAGCCTGCGGTGGTCGAGTGGTGCCGCACGCTCGGCGGTTACCTCAAGTCCATCGACCCTAACCGCCACTTGGTGTCAGCCCACATCTCTAACGACTACACGTTCCTCAATCCGGCACTGAGCAATTTGCCAGAGATGGACTTTAATCCCCTCGACGCCTACCACCATGGTCAGCCGGAGCGCATCATCGCCCTTACTGCAGGCACTGCGGACGCGGGGCTGGCCTACAGCAAACCCATCCTCATCACAGAGTTCGGCGGTTCGCCGATGGCCGCTGGGCGCGAGCACCTCCTGATCGAACAACACGCCGCACTCTGGTCCGGCGCGTGTGTGCCGCTGGCCGGCGTGCCCATGTTCTGGTGGTGGCAAGTGGTCGACGAGAACGATCTGTATAGCCGGTATACGGCGGTCAAAAAATTCATGGAGAACACGGACCCGCGGGACACCACCTCAAAACGTATGCCCGTGGCGCTGAGCGTGCCGGAGGCCGGAGACAAGAAGTTGCTGCAGAAGTTCGCTGCGGTGTGTACGGCCTCACCGGAAAAGGCGCGCGGATACATCTATCCCATACGGTTCGCGCGAGCCGGCGAGGAGCCTCCGGAAGCCGGACATTTGACCGCCACGATTGACGGGTTCACCCCCGGCATCTTCCGCGTGGAGTTCCACGAGACGGCGACCGGGGCTGTCGTGCGCCGTTTCGACGTGCGCACGCAGGACGGGCAACTCGCCATTCCTGTTCCTCTTTTCCGCTCCGATTGCGCGTTCAAGGCGCATCTGCTGACCCCTATTGCTAAGCGGGAACCTTGAGAGCCCCGGGCGGTATACCGTAGCGCGTCCACCGTTTTCCTGATGCCCTGTGTGCCGCGGAGGTTATCCGGTCCATTGCGTTGCCTCTGAAGAGGGGTGTCGACGGTCTCCGGCGCAGACATTTCACTTGCCTAACCGATAGGGTTTGGGAGAAAATGTCGCCGTTTAAGTACGCCCCTTTTGGAATACAGTCAGTCACGAAGGATTTCTATGTCGACCACATGCAGTCTGGATGTCATCTCATCGTTGTGCAAGCGCCGCGGTTTCATTTTTCACAGCTCCGAAGTGTATGGCGGGATCAACGGATTCTGGGACTACGGTCCGTTGGGTTGCGAGATGAAGCGCAACATCAAGGAAGACTGGTGGAAGACCACGGTGCGCAACCGCGAGGATGTGGCGGGGCTAGACGCCACGATCATCATGCATCCGGCCATCTGGAAAGCCTCCGGCCACCTCGACACCTTCTCGGACCCCATGTGCACCTGCAAAAGCTGCAAGAAGCTGATGCGGGCTGACCAGATCTGGGATATCCTTGCGGACGGCGAGGCCGGGCAGAGCCTTGCGGCGCTGCTCGCCGAAGGCGCCGACGCGGGCAAGATCGCGGGCTGGTGCAAGGGCAAGGCCAAAGGGCTCGCGCCGAACCTGGCCGCAGTGCTGGATGCGGACGCGCTGACGGCGGCGTTCGAGAAGATCAAGGCCGACTCTGCGGCATACGGCAGTCTTCGGGCGCTCTACACGGTGCTGGCGAACGGAAAAGTTGAGGGAGAGGGCATCATTCCCTGTCCGTATTGCGGCGGCGAGCTCACTGAGCCGCGCCCCTTCAACCTGATGTTCAAGACCGTGGTCGGGCCGGTAGACGATCCGGCCAACGTCGCCTACCTGCGGCCCGAGACGGCGCAGGCCATTTTCGCGCAGTTCCAGAATGTGCTTTCGACCAGCCGCCAGAGCGTGCCGTTCGGCATTGCGCAGATGGGCAAGTCGTTCCGTAACGAGGTGACGCCCCGCAACTACACCTTCCGCTCGCGCGAGTTCGAGCAGATGGAGCTGGAATTTTTCATCCGCCCCGACGAGGCGGTCGAGCTGATCTGCGGCAAGGTCACGACGATGGCGGACAACCCGGACCTTTCCACGCCCCAGGACTCATGGGGCTGGCAGGTGTGGCACACGTATTGGGTGGAGCAGCGCAAGGCTTGGATCCAGGCGTGCGGTCTTCCCAAGGACTCCTTTGTCGAATACTGGCAAAAGCCGGAGGAACTGGCGCACTATGCCCGCGCCTGCGTGGACATCGAGTACAGCTTCCCCTTCGGCGTGCAGGAGCTCGAAGGAATCGCCGCGCGCTCGGATTTCGATCTGACCCAGCACCAGAAGCACAGCGGCAAGAGCATGGAAGTCTTCGACGAGCCTCTCAAGCTGGCAGCCGCCAAGCTTGACGAGGCGGCCAAGGCAGCCTTCACCGAAAAGGTTGCGGCCGAGTGGGTCGCCCGCGGCAAGGATGCCGAAGCCGCCCGGGCCTTCGTGGCGAAGCTGTTCGACGGCAAATATGTTCCGCATGTGATCGAGCCTTCCGCAGGCGTCGACCGCATGATGCTGGCCCTGCTCTGCAACGCCTATGAGGAGCAGAAACTCACCGACGAGAAGGGCAAGGAAGACCTGCGCGTCGTGATGCACTTCAGCCCGCGCATCGCACCGGTGAAGGTGGCCGTTTTCCCGCTGGTGAAAAACAAGCCCGAGCTATACGGCAAGGCGCGCGAGATCTTCGAGCACTTGCGCCGCCGCTACGCGGCGTTTTGGGACGAGGGCGGCGCGATCGGGCGGCGTTATCGCCGTCAGGACGAGATCGGCACGCCGTGGTGCGTGACCGTCGATTTTCAGACGCTGGAAGACGGGACCATGACGGTGCGCGACCGCGATACCATGCAGCAGGAGCGGCTGACGCTGGAGCAGCTGAAATCCAAGCTGGAGGACGCGCTGATCGTGTAGCCACTGGATTGGGCTGAAGTCTGATGGACAATTAAGGCAGGGAGACTCATGACCGACGACCTTCACTTCGCGAAACCGGACTATGATCGCCTGCGTCGGAGGGGAATGCCGGAGGTGATCTACGGCGCCGGCAAAACCTCTGCGCAGATCACAGCCATCATGCGGGCCCTGAACGCTGCGGGGCAGAACGCGTTCGCCACGCGTGTGACGCCAGAACAGGCGGCGGCCGTGTGTGCGGAGTTGCCGGGCGCGGTCTATCGCCAGGATGCTCGCATCCTGACGTGCGACGTGGTGCCGTTGCCTCCGCGCGGCGGAAAGGTCGCTGTGCTGTGTGCCGGGACTTCCGATATCGCTGTGGCCGAAGAGGCTTCGATCACGGCCGAGCGACTGGGAGCGACGGTCGAACGTGTCTTCGATGTCGGTGTGGCCGGGCTGCATCGCCTGCTCTCACGCGTGGAACGGTTTGCTGACGCGCGCGCCATCGTGGTTGTTGCCGGCATGGAAGGCGCTCTCCCGTCTGTGGTCGGCGGGCTCACCGACAAGCCGGTGATTGCGGTTCCCACCAGCATCGGATATGGTGCGAGCTTTCAGGGGTTCGCCGCTTTGCTCGGCATGCTCAACTCCTGTGCGGCGGGCGTGACGGTGGTGAACATCGATAACGGGTTTGGCGCGGGGGTGGCAGCCGCGCTGATCAACCGGCAATGTGCTTCAACAGCCATGACGGGCGGTCATGTATAGACATGAAAGAAGACGTTTGTGGTGTGTGTTTGCCGCCCTTGCGTTGTCTGTGACGGCGGTGTGGGCGGATGAAAGTGTTGTGGTGCAGCCGACGGCGGCGGCATCTTCGGCGCGTTTCATTCTGCAGCTTGGAGTTCTGGTTTTTGCGGCGAAGATCGGTGGCGCACTGTTCGAGCGCGGGCGTCTGCCGGTGGTGTTGGGCGAGCTGACGGCGGGCGTGCTGGTAGGCCCGTATCTGCTGGGCGGTGTGGCCTTGCCGTTTTTTCCGAACGGGCTGATGAGCGATGTGGGCAGCCTGCTGGTCGCGGGAGGAGCATTCTATGGTTTGGTGACGGTCACGCTCGCCGTGCTTTTTTTTCTGATCGGGCTCGACACGGATTTGCGGCAGGTGCGACGTTATTCGGCGGGCGGAGTCGCGGCGGGCTCTTGCGGTTTCCTGCTCGCTTTCGGCGTGACGCTGCTGGTGCTGGTGCGGTTCTCGGATGTGTTGGCGGGCGCCTCTTTGACGTGGACCTCGCCGCAGGCGCTGCTCATCAGCACGGCGGTGTCGGTCACCTCGGTGGGTGTCTTGGCCCGCATGTTGTCTGCACGTCAGCGGCTGGAGTCGCCTGCGGGAACGGTTGCGCTCACGGCCGCCATGACCGACAACGTGTTGGGTCTTCTTTTCTTCACCGTGTTCGCGGGCGTATCCGTTGCCGTGACTCAAGGGGAGGAGAGTTCGGGCCTCTTGATTGCGAGGGTTGCGCTGCGGAGCTTGCTGGGGCTGGGCGTGGTGGCCCTGTTCGGTATTCCGATCGCCCGGCACATGAATGCGCTGGCGATGCGCGAGAAGAATTATGTCCGGGCGTTTGTGGTCTCGGCAGCTTGCCTGCTCATCGCAGGGGGGGTGATGGGCACCTGCGGTTTGCCGGTGGTGTCGGGCGCGTACGTGATGGGAATCGCGTTTTCTTCGATGGATTTCAGGCATGAGATTCGCGAGCGGCTCGACTTTGTCAGCATGGTGTTGGTTCCCGCCTGTTTTGCGACGCTGGGCATGCGTGTGAATCCCAACCTGTTGGCGAATGATGCGGTGTTGGGCGCCGCGGCGGTGTTTGCCAGCGTTGCGGTCATGGCAAAGTTGGCCGGGTGCTCCGTGTCTGCCGCAACGGCGGGTCTCAACGTATCCGGGTGTTTGCGGGTGGGCGTGGTGACACTGCCGCGAGGCGAGTTGTCGCTGGCGTTGTTGGCGGCTGTGATGGGGTTGACGGTGCTGCCGGAAGGCCTGTTCTTTGGAGTGATCCTGTTGGTGGCCGTTTCCTGTGTGTGCATGCCGTTTCTGACCGACCGCATGTACGCATGGGGTGGCAATGGGATGCGCGGTCGGCATGTGATGCCTGATCCGGTCCGGGTTGTCTTCCAGTTCCTCTCGCATCAGGCAGCGCTGATGGTGGTGAACCGTGTCGTGGAGATCTTTGAGGATGAGGGCTTTTACGCGCAGTTGCTCAACCGCCATGAGACGTTGTATCGGATCAGCCGGGAAATGCAGGTCATCCATCTGCGCAGCCGTGAAGGCGAGGTGGTGTTCGAGTGTTCGGAACGCGAGCGCTCGCTGGTGAACACGGTGATGTTGGAGCTGTCTTCGGGCGTTGAGCAGAGCTTGCGCGAATTGCGGAAGCCGCTGGATGATGTGATTCTACGCAAAAACATGCAGCATTCCGACCCTGGTGAGACCGGGCTGTCCGGTGTGCTTCGCAACCGGATCGTTCCCGAGACCTGCCGTCCTCGTCTTTTGGCGACCACGAAGCAGGGGGTCATTTCGGAGTTGATCAGTCTGCTGTATGAAAACGGTTTCGTTACGGACCGCGAACGTGCGCTGCAGGCGGTGTTTGAGCGCGAGCAAAGCCTGTCGACCGGACTCGAATATGGTGTGGCGCTGCCGCATGCGCGCACGGACACGGTGTCGCAACTGGTGTGCGCGGTCGGTCTCAAGAAGGAGGGCTTGGATTTTGGAGCGATGGACGGACGGCCAACCCGTATTGTCGTTCTGGTGCTGGCTCCCGAGCATGCGTCGGCGCCCCAGTTGCAGGTGATCGCGCAGCTGTGCCGTGCGTTGGACGAGAAGGGGCGCGCCGCTTTGTTGGCGTGCGAGACGCCGGATGATATGTGTGGCGTGCTGGCTGAAGGCGCTGCTGCGATTGCGGTCAGGCGCAGCAAGCAGCCGGTTTTGGGCAGTTGCCTGGGCTGGCAGAGTATCGCACTCGACATGGCCACCGATGACCGTGAGCAGGTGCTGGCTCTTTTGCTGGCACTGTGCGCGCGCAGTGGGGCGGTCGGGTCGTTGGAAGAGGTGCGCAAGGATGTGCAGTCGGTCGCCGCTCAGCCTCTGGAGAGGATTGGGGACGCGGTCGCGGTTTTTCCCGTTCAAACGCAGAACGTCGACCGCATGGTGGTCGCGCTGGGAGTGCTTGCTAAGGGGGTTTCTCCTGTGGAGGGCGCGTGCCGAGTGTGGGTGATGGTGCTTTACCCCAGTTCTTCCTCGGCGGCGTATTCCGAGATGAGGGGCAGGCTGGAGCAGGCGCTCGGCGGCAAAGGTTTGTCGGCGCTGTTGGCTGCGAAGAGCAGTCAAGAGGCTTTGGCGGTGCTGACTGACACATAGCTGAAGCCGCGTGTTTTTCTCTGTCGATAATAGGCGTCTTGCGTTTTCTGACGGGGCCGCACGATGAAAATGGGGAAGAGGCGGAGATGCGTTTAACGATCGTCATTCCGGTGTATCGGGAAAACAGCCGGCTCATGGAGTCGTTGCAAAAGGTGACGGAGTTCGTGCGGACTGCCCGTGGCGTTGCGGTGGAGGTGGTGTTCGTCGATGACGGTTCGCCGGATAACTGTGCGCAGGTCATCCGCTCTTATATCGAGAGGTACGGTCTATCGCAGATGAGGCTGCTGAATTACGCGAAAAATCAGGGCAAAGGGTATGCGGTCGGAGTTGGCGTGCAGGCGGCCGGAGGCGACCTGATCTTGATGTCCGATGCCGATCTTTCGACACCGCTGACGGAGTGGGCCGCGCTCAAGGCCGCGATCGACTCTGGGGCGGATATCGCCTGCGGTTCGCGCGCGGTGCGGGGCGCGCACATCGGCACGCCGCCGCCGCTGTGCCGCAGGTTTCTGAGCCGGATATTCAACCGGTTGGTCCGCATCGCCGGCGTGCATGGCATCCGGGACACGCAGTGCGGCTTTAAGCTTTTCCGCGCTGCGCCCGCGAAAGAGATTTTCGCGCGGCTCCGCACTCGGCGTTTCGCGTTCGATGTTGAGGTGATCGCGCTGGCACGTGATTTGGGGTACCGGGTGGACGAGGTCCCTGTGAGTTGGAATTACAGTGGGCACACAACGGTGCGGCTCTTTTCGAGCGGTGGGCAGATGCTGTGGGATGTTTTCAAGCTGGCGATTCGTCGGATGATCTGCGGATCCTTCAAGTGTGAGCAGGTAAAGAGAGGAGAAAATAAATGATGCGCGTTACGGGTTGGGTGATGAGTTCGATTTTTCTGTGCCAATTGGCGGGTGCGGTGGGGATTGTCGAGAATGAAAAGACGGTGCCGCTGGTGCAGGACGTGGATGTCGTTGTGGTCGGGGGATCGTCGGGTGCGGTTGCGGCGGCGTTGAAAGCGTCGGAGGCGGGAGCGAAGGTGTTTGTGGTCGCGCCGCGTCCGTACTTGGGCGAGGACATGGCCGGCAAGATGCGGTTGTCGGTGGGGGGCGAAGAGGACACGCGTTGCAAGTTACAGAAGGCGATGTTCGTTATGGCTTCTGCGCGTCCCGAGTCGCTGCCCTTTTCGTATCAGGCCGATAAACCGTCCGCGCAACAGCACAAAGACGCGCAGAATAAGATGTTGTCCGATGGCAAATATAGCGATTCGACCAGTCACAGTGTGCAGCACAACGGAGATGTCGAATACACGCTTGATTTGGGAGCCGTGGTTGACCTTGGGTCGTTCGTCGCGTCAGTCTTTCAGCGCGACGGGGCGAACGGCTTTGGAACCGGAGCGATCAGGGTCCAGGGCAGCGCGGACAAAAAGGCTTGGGTTGCGCTTGGTGAGACTTCGCAACATGTGAAGGGCGGGGATTTCGAATGCGAGTCCATGACGGTGCCGCTGACGGGCAAGGCCCGCTATCTCAAGGTTACGGTGCCGATG
>Ga0209066_10003504_pt1 | contig 17840 bp, 15 predicted proteins | sample All_14_2_FD_187198 | JGI IMG/M metagenome (GOLD analysis project Ga0209066, IMG submission 187198) | Freshwater microbial communities in response to fracking from Pennsylvania, USA - Allegheny Zone_MetaG_DW_15 (SPAdes) (version 2) ... | reverse complement strand
GGAGTCAATTGGCAGGTCCAATCTTTTGGCATGGGCGGCGCTCCCGGCACGCGTTGGTTTTCCCCCGATTTCAAAACGCAGGGAAGTTTTCTCTTCCTCGCACAAAAAGTTGCAGGACAATCCAGCACGGGTTTCCTTGCCTCGCTAGGAAAAACTCTCTTCAAACAATCCATTTCGCTTTATGGATTTACTGCCGCCGACACCCCTAACCTCGAACAAGCGGACACATACGCCTCTCTCTCCGCCGCGCTGGATACACACTTCACGGCATTTACCAGCAACCAAGCCGAGGCGCAGCAAATTCTCAACTCGTGGACCCAGCAACCGGTGGCGGAATGGGGCGCGAAGTATCCACTCCAGCAGTTTCAGTCTGGCGCGAGATTCTCCCAACTCGTGATCCTCTTCAGCCCAAATGGAATCTATATTGCCACCCTTGGCACGCTGCCACCCGATAAATTGGATGAGGTCACCCGCCTCGGCGTGGAATTGGTCAAGGCGCAAGGCGGATAAAGGACAATCGTCCTCAATTTTTGTTACAAAGGTGTAACCCCTTCCTTGGTGTGGCAAGGCTATAATCACGAAAATTTAAAATTGTCTGGAGTAATAGATGTACACACCCAAATCCTTAAAATGGGATGACGCCCTCAACACTGGCGACGAAACGCTGGATAACCAACATAAATATCTGGTGGAAACGCTGAATAGTTTAGGAGAGGCGATCAATCAGGGGCAGGGCACAGATGCATTAGCCCGTATCTTGGGCAGATTACGTTTTTATGCCGGTTGGCATTTTGGGCGCGAAGAAGAATGTTTCGAAACATATCAATGTCCTGCTGCCGAGAAAAACAAGAAAGCTCATGCAGTCTTCATTGAAAAGTTCGACAAATACTACGAGAAATTTCATGAGGCTGGCGGTTCCAAAGAAATGGCGTTGAAGATCCACGAAGAGATCTCAGACTGGATCGTCAATCACATCATGATGGTAGATGGCGAACTGTATCCCTGCATTCATCTCCGCCCCAAACCCACAAAAACATAACAAAAAACATCCTGCACAATTGTGCGGGATGTTTTTTCAACTACGCCCCATATCTTGCTCGATACAACAAGATCGAATAAATGATGGCAGTCAATACGCCAATAATAGACAGAATAATTCCCGCCATAGCCAACCGCTTGCTTTCAGATCGTCTTCCCAAGACACCAAAAATAATTCCGGCAACTCCGAGCACCGTGCCAGCTATAGGGACCAAACCGGCACATAAACTCAAGATGCCCAACCCGGTTGAAAGCAGGGCATAGAACTTGTTCATTCGTTCTTCAGGGTCAAGTGAAGCGGGGTCAGTTTGCATCATTCCTCCAAATAATAAGACCCTAAAGGTTTTGCGAACCTTTAGGGTCTACATTTTACTCTTCTTCACCCGAGAGCAGTTTGATCCGCTCCCACGGTTTCAGGCTTTCATCTTCTGCCAACAGGCTCTTCAGTTCATACAACTCATCACGCAGAGCCGCCGCTTTCTCAAACTCAAGATTCTTTGCGGCTTCTTTCATCTGTTTTTCCATCTCATGCATCACCTGTCGCAATTCGTTGCGCGGCAGTTCATTCTTATTCTTAACCTTGTATTCGCCCTTCATTTCGCCCACAGCCTTGGCAGACATTTCCTCGGTCAGGTCATGGATCGCCTTGCTTACACTGAACGGCACAATGCCATTCTCTTCGTTGTACTTCACCTGCTTGGCGCGGCGGCGATTCGTTTCGTCAATCGCACGTTTCATCGAGTCGGTCATCCTATCGGCATACATGATGACACGTCCGTTCACATTACGAGCCGCACGCCCAATGGTCTGGATCAACGCCGTATCCGAACGCAGGAAACCTTCTTTGTCCGCATCGAGAATTGCCACCAACGACACTTCGGGCAGATCCAACCCTTCGCGCAAAAGGTTGATACCCACCAACACATCAAAGTTTCCAAGACGCAGGTCACGCAGGATTCCCACACGTTCCAAAGTTTCCACCTCCGAGTGCAGGTAATTGACTTTGATTCCCAGCTCTTTCATGTACGTGGTCAGATCTTCTGCCATGCGCTTGGTGAGCGTGGTGACGAGAATACGCTCGCCTCTCTCTACCCGCTGCTTGATCTCTCCAACCAGATCATCGACCTGCCCTTTGACCGGGCGAACCACCACTTCAGGGTCTATCAACCCCGTTGGGCGGATGATCTGCTCCACAACCTGCTGAGCATTCTTCATTTCGTACTCAGCCGGTGTCGCGGATGTGTAGATCGTCGAACCCATCACCTTCTCAAACTCATCGAACTTTAGCGGACGGTTATCCAATGCCGAAGGCAGGCGGAAACCATATTCCACCAATGTCTCTTTGCGGGCGCGGTCGCCGTTATACATGCCGCGGATCTGCGGCACGGTCATGTGACTCTCATCCAGCACCAGCAGATAGTCGTTGGGCAAGAAGTCGATCATCGTCCACGGGTGTGAACCGGCAGGTCGTCCATCTAAATGACGGGAATAGTTTTCAATGCCGGAGCAATAACCAACTTCCTTCAACATTTCCAAGTCATAGCGTGTACGCTGTTCAATTCGCTGTGCCTCAAGGAACTTCCCCTGACTCTTGTAAAGGGCAAGGCGTTCCTCCAACTCCGCTTCGATGTTTTTGATGGATTCCTTCAAACGTTCCTGATCGGTGAGAAATTGTTTGGCAGGGTAAATAGATACTTCCTGCAGCTCGTCGAAAATTTCCCCGGTCAACGGGCTGAACTGCATAATGCGTTCCACTTCATCACCGAAGAACGTGATCTTGTATCCCTTTTTATCCTCATATGCCGGGATGATCTCCAGCGTATCGCCGCGCACACGGAACGTACCCGGGCGCAACTCCATGTCATTGCGCTGATACTGGCTCTCGATCAACTGACGCAACAAAGCATTCCGGCGGTAGATCTCACCCACTTTCAGGGTGACTGTCCCTTTGCCGAATTCCTCCGGCGAACCCAAACCGTAGATGCACGACACCGAAGCGACGATAATGACATCACGCCGAGAGATAAGAGCCGTCGTCGCTGCCAGGCGCAGACGTTCGATCTCTTCGTTGATCTGGGTTTCCTTTTCAATGAACAAGTCATGCCGCGGGACGTATGCTTCAGGTTGGTAGTAATCGTAGTACGAAACGAAATAAGAAACAGCGTTCTCCGGGAAGAACTCCTTGAACTCGGCATACAACTGTGCTGCCAACGTCTTGTTATGTGCCATGATCAACGCTGGCTTCTGCAACTGCTGAATGACCGACGCAATGGTAAACGTTTTGCCTGTGCCCGTTGCACCGAGCAAGACCTGATGCTTAAGACCACGGTTCACGCCATCCACAAGTCCGCGGATGGCTTCGGGCTGGTCGCCCATCGGTTTAAAGGGGGCTTGAAGTTTGAAATCCATAGGTTTATCTTTAGGGGTTAGTTGTGTGAACGAGTGTTCTATTTTACCGCAACAAGGTCAAGGTGTGTGGGAACTGGCAGGAAGCGGAATCAGGTTCAGGTCCACGAAGGAGGCGGTAATTTGTCGAGGGTATAATCACGCACAACATGAACAAGATCAGAGCCACTTTTCAGAATATCACATTTCCCGAGAACAGCGCGCCTATTGCTTTCTTCGTCATTAGCTTCCTCGGTTTTGGATTGCTTATTCCCAGCCTTGGCTTTTACATGGACGACTGGCATTATGTGTTTTATGCCAAATCACTTGGCATTGAAAGCCTGCAAGCAATGCTTACTTATGACAGCCGCCCAAATGCTGGCTGGTTGTATATGCTGGGGTTTCGCATTTTAGGGACAAGCCCCATTGCATGGCATGTGTTCACTTTTGCTTTGATCGTGATCGCAACATGGACTTATTGGCTCTTCATAAGAGCCCTCTGGAAAACACAAAGATACAACGCCGCTTACATTGCCATTCTATTCGCTGTGTATCCATTTTTCATGCTTCAATCTTCGCCTGTTGGGTACACCCATCTATGGGTGGGGTTGATCGCATATAACGTTTCACTGTTATTGATGGTGATGGCGGTTGAAAAAACATCGCCGATGAAATGGGTGCTGACAAGCATTGGAATGGCATTGGTCGCACTTCACCTTTTTGTTAGCGAGTATTTTGCAGGGTTGGAAGTGGCACGAGGCGTTGTGCTATGGGTACTGTTGACTCGCACAGAAACGAAACTTCCGCGCAAGCTCATGCGTATCTTTTGGGATTGGCTACCATATCTTGTTGTGCTGGGTGGCTTCTTCTTCTGGCGAGTGGTCATCTTCCAAAACCCTGAAGGGGTCACGCGCAACGAACCGATAATTTTGGGAATGCTTGCAACCGAACCGCTCAAGACAATATCATTTCTCATCACGGCATTCATTACTGACTCCCTTTCCGTGCTGACAATTGGTTGGCAAAAGGCAACTAACGCAAACTTATACAAATTCGACTCGCCTTTCGCACAGTTCAGGCTGGCGGTCTCTGTGTTGGGATTCGCACTGTCGTATTTTTATTTCAAGAAACTTTCCGTTAATTCTGCCGATGAAAGTGATTCAACAACATGGCGAAAAGACTCGGCAATCCTTGCTCTTGCTGCCTTGTTGACAGGTGGATTACCAATTTGGGTGATTGGACGTTCCATCGTCGAGAGTTCAAATCTCATCTCTGCCTCCCGCTTCGGACTTCCAACCGTATTTGGTGCAGCGCTGCTGACCTTTCTACTCGTCGATCACTTTGTGACTGACAGAAATAAAAAGAATCTCCTGTTCGCACTTCTAGTCGGATTAGCGCTCAACTTCCATTTGGATAATGCCAAGGAATATCAATACTCATGGGAGAAACAGGAACGCTTTGCCCAGCAATTACTTTGGCGTGCACCCGCCATCGAACCAGGGACAGCCATTTTGACCGACCAAGAGATCGTGGGTGTGATGGGCGAATACGCAGTCTCGTTCTCCATCAATACTACTTATCAAGCCAGCGGATTTGGGAATAATCCTCCCTATTGGTATTTCCCGTTCTATTACACAAACCCCAATGTGAATGATCTTCTGCAAGGTGTACCTCTCGAATACTCCAAATTGACCATGCAATTTAACGGCAACAGTAAGCAAATTCTACTGGTCGATTTCAACCCCGAAATGCAGCGTTGTTTGTGGATCCTGCAACCGCAAGACACAAACTTGCGCCTCGTCAGTGATGACATGCGCAAGTTGTCAGCAGGCTCCGATATCAACCTCATCAAGCAGACCGAAACAGAGCCAACCTTGCCGAAGGAAATCTACGGCGAAACCAATTCCCAAACCTGGTGCTACTACTTCGAGAAAGCAGATCTTGCCCGTCAATACGGTCAATGGGATGAAATTGTCCGCTTGTGGGATGAAGCCAAAGCCACCGGGGAACGCCCAGACAATGGTTTTGAATACATTCCGTTCATTGAAGGATTAGGTCATACTGGCGATTGGGAACAGGTCAAAGAAATGACCAAATTTGCGAAGCGCGTCACCTCCGGGCTGGAACCCAGCTTATGCGGCGCCATGGACCGCCTTGCAGTGTCCGCGCCTGCTTCACAGGAACGAGACAATACCATCCAAGGCTTGAAAGAAGATCTGGATTGCAGTTCTTATCAATAGCAGCATGAACACAAGACCTCTCGCCCCTGAACAACAAAATTGGTTAAAGGCAAATGCGGTTCTGCCGACTGTGTTTCTGTTTATCACCTTGGCAGTTATCGGCGGGATATTTGCCTGCCTCTTCACTGGCATGAAGGGAAATCTTTTCTTCACCATTTTCTTTGCGATTGCCGGTTTTCTGATATTCGCTGTTCTCGTGGCGGCGGGGATACATGTATATAACAACTTCATGGATCTTCGTGATGGTGCGGCACAAGTTCGTGATACAAAGTTGACACGTAAACATCATACGAATCGATCTCCGAAAACCTTCTATGCAGAGTTCGAAGGGGTTGGGTCTGTGATCGTCATGGGAGATGTGTATGAAAAGCTTGAAGAAGAGAAAACTTATCGTGTGATCTACAGTCCGCGCACAAGGCGTGGATGGGATGTGGATCTGCGGTCTTGAAACAACATCGCCCCGGGAGCAAAAACTCTCGGGGCGAAAATTTTTCAGAAACTGAATCAGCTTGCCCTGAGCGGGAGCCGAAGGGTCAGTTATGGAGCCGGAGCGGACGGGAAAGTTCCATCTGGAGCGTAAAAGTCGCCGGGGTTGATTCCTTGAGTAACTTCCCCGCTTTTCACTTCAACCGGGATCAAGCTATGGTCGGTGCAGGTGGCGAGAAGTCCGCAAGGTACAGCTTGAGTGTAACCGCCAGGGAGAGATAAATCGCCTTGAGTATACGCTACCACGTAGTACGTGCCAGGCGGAAGGTCATTGATCTGGTAGGTGGATGTATCAGGAAGTGTAAGAACATAATGATAATTTTGGCTGCCTACCTCGAAGGCAACCACCATCATGGGCGGAATTCCACTGGATGGGTAACTCAATTGCCCGGCGATGCCACCGCTTGCAGGCATAGGCGCAAAATAGATTCCACTGCCGCTCGTTTGTGATACATCAAACGCAGGCATGGGTGGATAATTTTCTGAACCGATATACCAATTGCCTGGGTCTACATCAGAAGTGACCACCCCGGCTTGAACTTGTACATCTACCCAACTCGAATCGGTGCAGCCTTGATGCAACCCGCACAAATAAAATTGATCATACCGACCAGCTAACTTGCCATCGGGTAATGCATATGAAACCACATGATACGTGCCGGGGGGCAAACCATCGATCTGATATGTGGCTTGGTCTTGCGCAGTTTGAACCCAATAGTAGTCATCAGTATTGACATTGAATGCCACCACCAACTGTGCCGGAATGCCCTGCGATGGATACGATAATTTTCCTGAAACGCTACCTGTTGTTACTGCAGTAGTCGGCGTCGCCGCAGGGGCTTGAGCCGTCAGTGCTTGTAAAGTAGATTGCACGATCGTATCAAGGTCTTCGGCAGGCTGCCCGCCACAAGCCGACAACAATATAGCCATCACAACAAACAGAATCCAAATTTTTCTCTTCATAAAATCCTCATGTCTCTAAATCATTTGAATGTTTGTTGCTTATAACACAATAAATGGGTTTATCGCCCGTCCCCCAATTGGACTAATACATCCAGCAATTTTGCAGTCCAGACTTCTTCCTTCGTGAGCGTGACCCAGTATTGACCTTTGCCGCCTCTCACGCCATTCGGTAGATCAGGCAGACGCTTCGGCTCCGCGCCTTCAGCGGGTGCGGGATACTTGAGCAGAATCTGCCCCGATTCCCAGCTCACGCCCGTGAGCCCTACATCCTCAGCTCGCAACTTGACTCGAATTTGGTAGAAGAGATTCTGCACCATCTCCGGCAGTTGACCGAAGCGATCGCGGAACTCAGAGCCAAGTGCATCAAGCTCGGTTTCGTCGCGCAAGTCCGCGATACGACGATATAAACGCAGGCGCAGGTCTTGGTCGGGAATGTAATTGGCTGGAATGCCAACTGCCAAAGGCAAATCTACATTGACCGGAATCGAGAGCGGCAAGTTGAATGTGGAAAAGGCGGTATCGAATTTTTCGGTTTCAACCTTGTACACTTCTGAAGCAATTCGGCGCAGACGTCTCACCGCATCGGCGAGCATTCTTGTATAAAGGTGGAAACCAACTGATTGAATGAATCCATGTTGACGCGTTCCCAACAATTCACCCGCGCCGCGAATTTCAAGGTCGCGCATAGCAATCGAATAGCCCGCGCCAAGCTGGGTATTTTCGGCGATCACTTCCAAGCGCTGCTGACCTTCCAAGGTTGGCGTGAGCTTCTTGTGGCGGAAGAAATAAGCATAGGCGCGCATCGCACCACGCCCAACACGCCCACGTAGTTGATAAAGCTGTGCCAAGCCGAACGTGTCGGCACGGTCTACAATGAGGGTGTTGGCGTTGGGAATGTCCAAGCCTGATTCGATGATGGTGGTAGAAAGCAGAATATCAATCTCGCGGTTGCTAAATCGGTGCATGACCGCCGAAAGTTGACCCTCTGGCATTTGCCCGTGCCCAATATCCACGCGTGCTTCTGGGACGAGTTGCTCAAGATGGGCTTTCATCGCATCGATGGTCTGCACACGATTGTGAACGAAGAAGATCTGTCCGCCGCGTTCCAACTCGCGCAAAATGGCTTGACGAACCAAACGCGGGGAGTAAGGTCCCACATGGGTGATGATTGGCAGGCGTTCTTCCGGCGGCGTATTAAGGTTGGAAATGTCGCGGACGCCGGTCAGCGCCATATAGAGCGTGCGCGGAATCGGCGTAGCGGTGAGCGTCAACACATCCACTTCGGTGCGGAGTTTCTTGAGGTGCTCTTTGTGAGTCACACCGAAGCGTTGTTCTTCGTCAATGACCACCAAACCCAAATCTTTGAACACAACGTCGGAAGAAATCAAACGATGTGTACCGATGATGATGTCCACTTCGCCAATGGAAAGCTGGTGCAAAATCTCAGTCTGTTCGCGCGGAGTGCGGAAACGAGAAAGCATTTCCACTTTGACCGGAAAAGCAGCGAGGCGTTGAGAAAAGGTTTCAAAATGCTGTTGCGCCAACACCGTTGTCGGCACAAGGACAGCCACTTGCTTGCCACTCATCACAGCTTTGAACGCAGCACGTAAAGCGACCTCGGTCTTACCATAGCCCACATCCCCACAGAGCAGGCGGTCCATGGGACGGGCGCGTTCCATATCGCGTTTGATGTCGATAATCGCGCGTTTCTGGTCTTCGGTTTCAACATACGGAAAACTGTCCTCGAGTTCCTTCTGCCACTGGGTATCTTCGGAAAAAGAATATCCTTCAACTACTTGTCTACGCGCATAGAGGTCTAGTAAATCTTCGGCGACCTTCTGAACCGCTTCTTTGACACGCTCCTTGGTCTCTGCCCAAGCTTGCCCACCAAGGTTATCTAATGAAGGCTTACCGCCATCTGCGCCAACGTAACGCGTGAGCCGGTCCGCTTGATGGACGGGAACATAGAGAATGTCGCCGCGCTCATACTCAACGGTGAGATACTCTCGCTCGTGTCCGTCCAACTGTCGCTGGATAAGACCCGCAAAGCGACCGATACCATGATCCACATGGACGACATAATCCCCCACTTCCAAGTCCGCATACATCGACTCAGGCGTATCCGCAGTTTGACGTTGACGTGTGCGCGGCTGCGGACGTTCCCAGCCGAAGACTTCGGAGTCGGTGATTAGGTGAAGAGTGAAATGTGAATCGTGCTTGAATGTAAAGCCCTCAGAAAGTGAGGCTTCGGTAAACTCAAGGTTTGTGTGTTCAGAGTCGGGATAATGCTCGAACCACAATTCACGCAAACGCTGCGCCTGACGCGAAACGATAAAGACTTGTTCACCATTGTCCACGATGGGAGCGAGGTAATCGATAAATGGTTTGAGGCGTCCACCAAACCTTTCATCGTGACCAAAATGTGAAGCAAGCGGAATCCCATCTTCGGCTTCGGTGGAATGACCCAACTCAAGATGCACGAATTCGCTCAAGTTATCGTTTAACTCAGACCACGGCACATATGGCACGGGGAAACCTTCAGCGAGCGTACCTTCCTTGATGCTCTCCTGCCTGAATTTCACAGCCTGCTCTTCCACTTCATTTGCCATCACTTCGATCAGGCTAATATCATCCACCAAGATCAAAGTTTTTTGCGGCAAATAATCCAACAGCGACGCTGGTTGCTGATGAAGCAAAGGAATATGGAACTCAGAGATCTGAGCTTCTGATTCTGTGGTGTCTGCTAAAAATTCGCGCGAAGGTGTGATGAGAATATTTTCAAGCTTCTCAAGCGTACGTTGCGAAGCTGGGTCAAAACTGCGAATGGTTTCGATCTCATCGCCAAAGAAATCAAGGCGTACTGGATTCAGTTCCGTGGGCGCCCACACATCGAGGATGCCGCCACGCCCAGAGAATTGCCCCGGCTCCAAGACCGTGTTGACACGCTGGTAGCCGATCCGCGCCCACTCACGCATCAAAGCATCGGGTTGGCTTGTTTGCCCAACTGTGAGCTTTTTACACGCTTTGAGAAAGTCCCGCCGCGGCAGTGTCCGTGTCATCAACGAGCGGACAGAAGCGACAATGATGGGAGGGGTTTCAGGTTTTTTGGTAAAGGGTAAGTGGTAAGTGGAAAGGACCGTTAATGTCTGAAGACGCTCACGACGCGTCGTTACACCCCAAGCGGCATCTTCATAAAAAAGCGGGTTTGGCTCTGCAAAAAGATAGCGTGGCGATTTCGCCCAAAAACCAAGTTCATCGAACATCGACAGGGCATGGTCGGCGCGGTCGGTGATGAATAAAATGGGTTGGCTGAAATCCGCATGGAGGGCGGCAAGCAACGGTAAACGCGTAGCACGTGGCAAGCCCAACCCAGAGATCGGTTTGCGCGCGGTCAGTTCGCTCAGCAGTTGCTGATATGGAGAAAGTTGGCGAAGTTGTTCAAGTAGTTGTTGCATATTCGAGTAAATAGGACGGGTTGTACCCTTTCACTATTCCCTATGACCTATTCCTTAATATCTCCGTTGTACTTGTTCATGGCCGCATTCAAGCCGTTCATCACAAATTCAAGGGCGGCATCGGTTGCGCGGGAGAGAAGCTCAGGCATGAGTTTGAGTTCGTCTTTCGAGAAATCTTGCAAGACGTAATCTTTCGGGTCCATGCGCCCGGGTGGACGCCCAATGCCGAGGCGCAGGCGTGGAAAGTCTTTGGTACCAAGCAATTCAATGGTATTCGCCATCCCACGCTGACCGCCCGGTCCGCCAGTGGGACGGATACGGATGGTGCCGTAGGGAATGTCCAAGTCATCATGGGCGACGAGCAAATGCGTATGCGGAATTTTGTAGAAGTGCAACAATCCCTGCACGGAATGACCAGAGAGGTTCATATACGTCTGCGGTTTGGCGAGGATAAGCTTACGCTCCTGATGCAAACCAGAGATGACAATCGCTTTGGATTGGACCTTCATGCCGCGTGCCCCAATCTTTTCTGCGAGTTGGTCAATGAGCATAAAGCCAATATTGTGACGGGTATCTTTGTATTCACGCCCCGGGTTGCCGAGACCGATGATGAGATAAGTTTCTGTCATGGGTTTGTTCCAATAGGAAGATCAGTGAATAGTGATCAGGTGTTTTTGCGGAGACGAAGGAGAAGGGAGAAAAAAGCAAATAGGACAAGAACCAGCAAAGCGCTTTGCCAAAAAATGGTGAAGATGGAAGATATAGTCAATGAAGCGGGGTTAGGTGGCAAAGGCGTGGAGGTGGGATACAAAATGACAGGGGTTGGCGTTTGTTCTTTCGGCGCTCCGGGAGTTTCATTGAGAGGTTGAAAATCGAAAACCACTTCGGTAGGCGTGAAAGTTGGGGTGGGAAGCGGTTCATTATTGCGGATCTTCAAACCGTTGACGATGACATCTTGGGAGGTGCCATCTTGCAAGAAAATTCGCAATCGCAGGGCATAATCGCCATCGGTGACGGCGGTTGTGTCCCAGACGGCGAGGAGGGGATTCTGAATCGGCTGGGGAAAGGTTTGGATGGGAAACCAGCTTGCGGCGGGGTCTGAAGCGGAAGCGTCAAAGGTAAAAGCCAGCTCAGCCGAGGCGAAGTTCGGGATTTCCATCTGCCCCTGAATCTGGACTTGTCCGCGCAGGGTTTCGCCGTTCTGCGGGGATGTGATCGACGCCGGGGTATCTTGAAAAAGGAGGGCAAGAATCAAAAATGACTTCAGCATGGCAATCGGTAAGTTTAACATGAAGGAGGAGCGGGGTCAAATTTTACCGATTTTCTGCAATGATACGAGTTGAAAATGAATTGAAATGTGGGGGCAATTCTCGAATAAAGATTTTTCTGGTAAACTCTAGCCGTTCAAGTAAGTAAACGTTTACTAGGAGATTTAAGTTATGGCATCCCGCGCTGAACAACTCGTGGAACGACTTCGCAACATGCAAGCTGCCGCCCCAGATATTGAAGCTTCTGCTATTGTGTCGGTAGATGGTTTGATTATGGCCTCTGCCCTGCAACAAGGCGTGGAAGAAGATCGTGTATCCGCGATGTCTGCGGCTATGTTGAGCCTTGGCGAACGCATCTCTGGCGAGTTGGGTCGCGGGGGGTTGGAGCAGGTTTACATCAAAGGTGATAAAGGCTCCATTGTGTTGACCGCTATCGGTGATGAAGCTGTGTTGACCGCAATGGCACGTCAGGAAGCAAAGCTCGGCATGGTCTTCCTCGAAATGAGGCGCGCCGCTGAAGACCTGGTGAAGTTGGTCGGATGAGACATAAAAGTCACTTCACTCAAAAATAATGTAACCCCGAATGGGGAGGGCATAACGCCCTCCCCATTCTCTTTGTATACCCTCACCCCCTACCCCTCTCCTTTCGGGAGAGGGGAGATTGATTAGGAGAAGAAAGAATGGCAACTAAGTATTTATTTTTTACTGGCGGCGTGGTTTCGTCGGTAGGCAAAGGCGTGACGGCGGCAGCAATGGGTTTGCTGCTCAAGGAGCGCGGATTCAAAGTGGCGGTTCAAAAACTGGACCCTTACATCAACGTGGACCCAGGCACGATGTCGCCGTATCAGCATGGCGAGGTGTACGTCCTCGATGACGGCGCAGAAACGGACCTTGATCTTGGTCACTACGAACGATTCATTGACATCCGCCTGAGCCGAGTCAGCAATTTCACCACCGGACAAGTCTATGCTGAGACCATCGCCAAAGAACGCCGCGGTGATTATCTCGGCGGGACGATTCAGGTCATTCCGCACATCACCAATGAGATCAAACGTCGCATTGGGTTGGCAGCAAAAGAAACCGGCGCTGAGATCATGATCCTTGAAGTCGGCGGCACGGTCGGTGACATTGAGTCACAGCCGTTTCTTGAAGCGCTTCGTCAGTTGAGAAATGAAGTTGGGCGTGAAAACTGTCTGTTCATCCACGTGACTTGGCTACCGGTTATCGGCGCGACTGGTGAGATCAAGACCAAACCGACTCAGCACTCGGTTGCAGCGTTACGCTCCATTGGTATTTCACCGAACGTCATCATCGCCCGTGCCGATCAAGATGTTGACCAAGGCCTATGCGACAAGATCGCATTGTTCTGCGACGTGGAAAAAGATGCGGTCATCCCGATGAAGACAGCCAGCGTCCTGTATGAAGTTCCGCTGCTGCTGGATCAACTCGGCGTTGGTGAATTGATCCTCAAAAAGCTGGAACTCAAAGCCAGCCGCAAGCCCGAAATGGGTCCGTGGAAGAAATTGGTGGAAGAAGTCAAGAAAGATAAGCCAACGGTCAACGTGGCATTGGTCGGCAAATATGTCGAACTACAAGATGCTTATATGTCGGTCCGTGAGGCGTTGAAACATGCCGCACTTGCCAACGGTGTGGAAATTTCCATTAGTTGGGTCCATTCGGCAGACCTTGAAAAAGATAAAGGCTGGGAAGTCGTCAAAGAAGCCGATGCAATCCTTGTACCCGGCGGTTTTGGTTCGCGCGGCGTGGAAGGCAAGATCCTTGCAGCGCGGTATGCCCGCGAAAATAAAGTCCCTTATCTTGGGCTGTGTCTCGGCATGCAAGTGATGTGCATCGAATTCGCGCGCGATGTGCTCGACCTCGAAGATGCCAACTCCTCTGAATTTGACCGAAGTTCCCCGCACCCGGTCATTGACTTGATGATCGACCAACGCTCCATCACAGACATGGGCGGAACCATGCGCCTCGGACTCTACCCGTGCCTGCTCCAACCAGAGACAAAAGCAGCCAACGCCTATACCGTTTCCAGCGTGGACGAACGTCACCGTCATCGCTGGGAGTTCAATAATCACTATCGCGAAGAGTTTGAGAAACATGGCATGGTCTTCTCTGGTTTATCACCAGATGGTCGCTTGGTTGAGATCGTTGAATTGAAAGATCATCCATATATGGTTGCGAGTCAATTCCACCCTGAGTTCTTGTCCCGCCCGATGAGACCACATCCATTATTTGTGGGATTGTTGAAAGCGGCAAAAGAAAAGGCTGGTAAATAGTGAATAGAAAATGCCCTCCAAAATTGGAGGGCATTTTTGGTTTGGTAAATTTTTTTCTGATTACTCTACAACCACAATCGATACACTAAGGGTTGCACCGAAGGCATTTCCGCCTGCGTCAGCGAGACGCCATGAACCTGTAAAAGTGCCGTCATGTTTCGGCATCTCCAAAACAACTGAAAGCTCTGCCCAACTTCCAGGTGCCACTACTTTACCAATTCGGCTCCATGTGGAACGGAAATCTTCATCTTTAATAATAACTAAGGCATAGTTAATTTCCCAGTTACAGGAACCCGTGTTTTGAACCTTCCATGTCTTTGTGATTGTATCCCCTGCCTTGACGGTCGTTCCGCTTGGGTAGTTCACATCGCGGACAATTGCCAGATTATTACAACCAACTCCTAATGCGCCTGTGTTTTGGGTGGCAGTTGGCGGGGTACCGGTCACAGAGGGGGTTAATGCAAGATTTGCAAGATTCGCCGTGGAACTGGCATAAACGATCACAGGTGTCCATGTGGCAAGTGGAGGCGGTGTATTAGACGGTATGGTAGGCGTTGGTAAAAAAGTATTGGTTGGAAGAGGTGTATTCGTGCCGGTAGGCGGAGGGGTAAACATGGCAGTTTGGGTTTCAAAGAAACTTGCCACCAAGGTTTCGACGGCACCGGTCCCTGCAACTTGTGGATTTTCAGTATCACCATCTGCAGAACCACCACAAGCAGCGATGAAAAGCACTCCCATCACTAACAACAATAATATTTTACGATTGAGTTTCATTTAATGACCTCTTTTCTTGGCTATTACCTAAAAATCATTATAAAATGAAACTCCAATTTGGATTTAATCCTAAAGGGTGGATTTAAATTAGTGTTGCCTGTTTTCTATATTTTGATCCCCAAATTTGCTGCCCGCAATTTTAACGAAGCAATCAGGCTGGCATAAACCCGCTCTTTATTTTCGATGCTGCCGAAGTAATCTACATATTGATATTTCTTCAGCATTTCTGGGACATTACAATCATCGAGGCGAATGGGAATAATAAAAATGGTCCCATCTGGTTTTTCGGCAGCGGTATCAAGGGCAAGCCTGATCTCGCGCTGAAAAAATCCCTCCGAAGCGACAGCCTCATTTGAGAGGAAGATGATCACAGCGTGAGATTTTCTGACCCCCATGATGACGGAATTCTGCCATACCTGTCCTGGCAGAATATCCTCCTCGTCGATCCATGGGTCGATCCAACCTTCAGAGCGCAATCTCGCCGCAAATCTTCTTACAGACGTTTTGTTAATCTTGGAATATGCAAGAAATGGAATTAATTTTTTGTTTTCAGTTTCAGTCCCAGTCGTAGTCCCTTGCAGCATGATGTTCGCTCCGTTATTGTTTTTATGAAAATTATATCGCAGGCGTTATTCAAAGCCTTTTGGCACCTCAGCATAGACACCACGCATTTCGGGCGGCAATTCCTTGGCGAGCACGAACATAACCCGATCCATGAGAGCAAGCGGGGTTTCACCGGGCTTGGGCAGGATGGGCGGCAAAAGCTTGATCGTCACCTTGGTGCGAAATGGGAAGCGCTTGAAAAACTTGTCGGTGCCGATCACAGCCATGGGAACGATGGGACAGTTCGCGTCGAGAGCGAGGCGGGCGGAGCCAGTTTTGGCAACGCCGAGTCCCTTTCCTTTGGAGCGAGTCCCTTCGGGGAACATACCTAACGTCTGTCCATTTTCCAAAACGCGGGCGGCGTGACGAAGCGCCCATTCATCCTTTTCACCGCGATTTACCGGAAACGCACCAAGGTCACGCAATGCTGCATCTAAAATTGGAAACTTGAACAAGCCGGATTTCGCCATGAAAAAGATCGGGCGTGAAATGCTCAACTGCATGGGAAAGACATCGAAATTGGTGACATGATTTGCCGTTAACACAACTGCACCATCAGATGGCAGGTTTTCAGCACCTTCCACCTTGAGATCCATGATGAGTTTGAAAAGACTGCCAAGGGAAAAGATGATGAATTTCCGGAAGGGGGTTGTCCGAAAGGCAAAATGAAGTTTATCGCGAGGGTCAAGGAATGTGACTTCTGTCAAGTTTTCATCTCCCAATGTTTGGGATTATACTAGGGCGAATATTAAAAATCAGGGGCGACCTGTCTTGGGTACATAACACCGTCAAGCAAAAAACGTCGCCTTCATTTAGGAGCAAATCAAATGGATACAACAATTGAAAGCATCTCCGCGTTGGAAGTTCTCGACTCACGCGGAAATCCCACCGTGGAAGTGGAAGTCTTACTGATGGACGGTTCGTGGGGACGCGCAGCGGTTCCCTCCGGCGCTTCAACCGGTGAACACGAAGCGTTGGAAATGCGCGATGGCGATAAGAAGCGCTATCTTGGCAAGGGTGTGGCAAACGCTGTGGCGAACGTCAATGGTGTGATCGCCGAATCCCTGTTCGGATGGGATGCCTCCGATCAAAAAGGCATCGACGCTGAAATGCTTGCCATGGACGGCACTGCGAACAAGTCCAAGCTTGGTGCGAATGCGATTCTTGGTGTGAGTTTGGCGGTTGCCAAGGCTGCGGCAAATTCCTTTGGAATGCCGCTTTACCGCTACCTCGGCGGCGTATATGCCCATGTGCTGCCCGTGCCGATGATGAACATCATGAACGGCGGCGCTCACACCAGCTGGCAGAGCACCGATATGCAGGAATTCATGGTCATGCCGTTTGGTGCACCGACTTTCTCCGAAGGTTTGCGCTGGGGCGCAGAAATTTACCACGCGCTCAAGTCTGTGTTGAAGGAAAAAGGCTACAGCGCTCTTGTCGGTGACGAAGGCGGTTACGCTCCCGCGCTCAAGGCGAACAACGAAGCGATTGAACTCATCCTCGCTGCGATTGAAAAGGCTGGCTTCAAAGCAGGTCGTGGTGAACAGGTTGCGATCGCACTCGACCCAGCCGCCTCTGAACTCTACGACGAAAAGACCAAGAAATACAATCTCCGCAAAGAAGGCAAAGAACTCACCGGCGAACAGATGGTTGAATTCTGGGCGAAGTGGGTCAAGGACTACCCCATCGTTTCCATTGAAGATGGTCTTGCGCAAGATGATTGGGATTCCTGGAAATCCCTCGTCAAAACCATTGGTGATAAGTGCCAGATCGTTGGTGACGATCTGCTCGTGACCAACCCCGAACGTGTCCGCCGCGCCATCAAGGAAAATGCTGCGAATGCACTTTTGGTGAAAGTGAACCAGATCGGTTCCCTCACTGAAACCATCGAGGCTGTGGACCTTTGTCACCGCGCTGGATGGCGGGCAATTTCATCGCATCGCTCTGGCGAAACGGAAGACGCCACCATCGCCGATCTGGCAGTTGCACTCAATACGGGTCAGATCAAGACCGGCGCACCCGCTCGTTCAGACCGGGTTGCGAAATACAATCAACTTCTACGCATCGAATCAGAGTTAGGCAATACAGCCAAGTACGCAGGCTGGGACGCTCTGAGAGTGAAGTAGTATCAAATACTCCGTTTAGGTTTCGAACCTAAACGGAGTATTTTTTTGGAGGCAATCATGTCAAACCAAGACCTTGAACGTTATTTGAACAACCGTCAAAAAGAGATCGACGGGGCAGCGTTGTATCGTGTTCTCGCAGAGACAGAAAAACAGCCGCAACTTTCTGAAGTTTACAAACGGCTTGCCGAAAGCGAAGAGAAACATGCAACCG
>Ga0209066_10003503_pt1 | contig 17848 bp, 14 predicted proteins | sample All_14_2_FD_187198 | JGI IMG/M metagenome (GOLD analysis project Ga0209066, IMG submission 187198) | Freshwater microbial communities in response to fracking from Pennsylvania, USA - Allegheny Zone_MetaG_DW_15 (SPAdes) (version 2) ... | reverse complement strand
GATGCGGCCTCTGCGGCGCAGTTGGCGCTTCGCCTGATAGCCGGCGCGGTGTGAGGAGTGTGGCGGTGATGCGGACAGCTTTGTACTGGGTGTGGATGGCAACCGTTGCGCCGTGCGTGTTTGCGGAGCCTTTGGCGTACTGGCGCTTGGATGTCTTGCCGGAGGGGCTGGACCTGCGCAATGCAGCCGGCACGAACCACATTTTTGAGCTGCGTAACGGAGGCCTGTCCGCTTCCTTCCGCAAGCCGTTGGCCGCCGTGCCGGAGTGGGAGCAGCTTCCGGAGGCGACGCGGGGTGGCCGCTATAACAGTGGCTCCGTATTCATCGAGGGGGCCGAGCGCGCGTTTCTTTGTGCGCCCGGCTTGGGTCGCCACTTGGGGCTGACCCGCAGCTTCACCGTTGAAGGGTGGCTGAGAAAGGCGGCCGATCCGGCGCCCGGGGCGTGGTGCCCTCTTTTCGGTGCCGGGCAGGTGGGCGCAGGCTGGGAGGTCGCCTTGTTCAGCGAGGGAGGCAAGATGCGCTTCCATCTGCGGGTGGACGCCCCCCGCGACAAGCTGGACTGGAGCCATTGTTTCGGCGCGTCAGAAGTCTCGGGCGATTACGGCTGGATGCATGTGGCGCTGGTGTATGATGCCGCGCGCGCAGGGTCTGGCGGCTGGGAGCTGTTCGTGAACGGCGCGTCGTGCGGCGCGGTGAACAATGCGGCGCCGCCTTCCGACGCTCAGGGGTTCGCCGATTTCTATCTGGGCGGGCGTGCGGGCGCTGAAGGTGGCACATTCATGGGGGAGGCCGATCTCTGGCGCGTGAGCGATGAGGCGTTGCCGCCGGCCCGGTTCTTAAACGCTTCGGCGTCAAGCACGGTCGCCTATTGGCCCTTGGACACGGCGGCGGAGGGCAAGCTGGATCTGAACAACAGGGCGGGAGGCGGGCACGCGCTGTGCGTGGGCAAGGATGGCGGCGTGTCCGGCTCTGCCGGGCAGGCGTTCTCGCAGGTCCCGAACCGCCCGGCGTTGCGACGGGGGGTGCGCGAGGCGCGGGCGAACGTGGGCAGTGTGCGGTTCGAGGGCGGGCTCGGCCGGCGCAGTCTGCTGGTTGCGCCGGAGCTGGGGTTGCGGTGTGATCTCACCAACAGTTTCACGGTGGAAGGGTGGTTCCTGAAAAAGGGAAACCCGGACGGGCGGTTCTGGTGTTTGGCCGGGGCCCGCGACGATTCGAACGGGTGGATGCTGTCGCTGAGGCCCGAGGGCGGCCGGGTGCGGTTCCATCTGCATGTGAGCGATGTGAACCAGGGCGGGCGGTTGCAGTTTGAACGGTTTTTCCTGAACACGGAGATGAGCGGCCATGCGGGGTGGTGCCATGTGGCGCTGGTGTACGATCGTCATCGCGGCGGCTGCGGGGTGTGGGAACTCTATTTGGATGGCGTGCCGCAGGGCGAGATCAGGAATCCGGCGGCGCCGGACCGGTCGCACGGCTGGCGGGATTTCACGCTGGGTGGCCGCGTGTCGTTGTCCAACTCGTATGTGGGGGAGATGGACTGTTGGCGCGTGTCGGAGGCGCCGCTGGCGCCGGAGCAGTTTCTCTGTCATGTGCCGGATGCGGAGGCGAGGACTGCCGTGCCCTCCCGCGCTGACCCCCGCCGCTTCACTCGCGGGACGGCGATTCCCGTTGAAGCCGTCTGCGGGCAGCCCGCGCTGGACGTGCTGCGTGACGGCAGCTGGGTGTGCGTCGCGGCGGGACGGCCGCGCGGCGGCAAGGGGACGGCGCGGCAGGTCGTGGCGACGGTCAGCGGGGACAAAGGAAACACGTGGTCTCCGCCGGTCGACATCGTTTCCGCGAAAGGGACGAATGAGCTGTTCTCGACCTGCCTGGTGACGCCGTTTGACCGCCTCTACGCGTTTTACGCGGACGTGGATGGGGCGGGTGCGTCAAACAGCGTCTGCGGGTACGTCTTTTCTGACGACGGCGGTTTGACTTGGTCGCGGGAACGGCACCGTGTTCCGCTGAGCCCGGCCGGCGCGGGAGCGCGCCGCGTGCGGGGCATCAGCAAGCCGGTGGTGGCCGACGGGACGGTGGTTGTCGCTTTCGCGATGCAGACGGCGGCTGCAGCCGCGCCAGAGGGGGATGAGGGGGTTGTCATCGCCTCCGACAACCTCTTGAGCGAGCGCAATGCGGGGCGGGTGCGGTTCAAGGTTCTGCCGGAGGTCGGCGGCATCGGCAATCCGGCGTTGGGGCCGGTCCAGACCGGGCACCACCTCATCGCGCTCGGCGGCAAGGAGCTGTTGTGCGCGTTCCGTGCCGAAGGGGTCGCGGCTCCTGCCCAGAGCGTCAGCCGCGACGGCGGATGTGCCTGGTCCGCGCCCGAGCGCATGACGTACGGGCCGGGACGGCGCGCGGTCAAAGCCGACGCTGCGGGCGTCCGTCTGTTCGGCACGCGCGAGGGACACTTCGTGATGTGTTATCGCATGCCGGGCCTGCCGCAGGGGCACGGCGGGACACCGGTCTTCATGTCGGGCGGCGCGCTCGGCGACGCCGGGCTCATCCGCTGGTCCGAGCCGGAGCTGCTGATGTATGATCGCAACGGCGCGGACGCGCTGACGTGCGAGGACATGGTGGAGCAGGATGGGCGCTTCTGGTTGATGGTGAAACAGGCCGGTGTGTTGCGGACGCTCGAGGTCGACCGCGGCTTGCTTCGGGGGGCTTGGCGGCAGGAGTCGAGCGGTGAGGTTTGCAGTAACGGGTTGGTGGCGGCCTGCATGAATCCTGCGGGAACAGAGCTCTCTTTCGCGGTGCCCCCGGCGTTCGGCAGCCTGGCCGGGGGCGGCTTGAGCGTCGAGCTTTGGGTGACGCCCGATCACGCGGCTCCGGGCGAGACCCTGTTCACCACCCGGAAGGGGCGGCGCGGCGTTCGGGTGGGGACGGTGAGTGTCAGGGACCTGCTGGTGATGAGGATCGAGTTGTATGATGGCGACCGTCAGGTCGTTTGGTATGCCGATCCGGGGGTGTTGCAGAAGGACCGGCTGCACCATGTCGTGTTCGTGTGTGATGCGGCGGCGGGGTTTGTGGGTGCCGTCGTTGACGGAAGATACTGTGACGGCGGAGAAAAGCGGGTTTATGGCTGGGGAGAGGTGCCTGCGGGGCTGTGGGCCGTGGCCGCGTCTGAGCGGGCACGGGTTTCCGCGGGCGTCAAGCAGGCGCGCCTGTATGACCGCGCCCTGCGCACCTCGGAAGCGGTCGGCAACTTCCGTGCCGGCCTCGCGGCTGGGCGGTGACGCCGCGGCGGGCTTCGGGTTTGCGAAAGCCGAAAAACATGTTGTGTGCAAGAATAGCGAAAGGTAAACTATCTCACATGAAAAGTAATCACTCTCTGGTGTTGGGGTTGCTTGCGGGCGCGGTCCTCGTGGCCGGTTGCGGCAAGCAAGGTGTGGCGGATGCCGGCACGAAGAAGCAGCCCGTCAAATTGACGTACAGCGTGTTCTTCCCTCCGACCCATGTGCAGTCCAAACTGGCCGTCGAATGGGCCGAAGAGGTCGAAAAGCGCACGGGCGGACAGGTGGAGATAACCGTGTTCTCGGGCGGCGCCTTGACCAAGGCCGACCAGTGTTATCAGGGTGTGGTGGATGGCGTCTCCGATATCGGCATGAGCGCGTTCGCGTACACGCGCGGACGTTTCCCGCTGCTGGAGGGGCTCGACTTGCCGGTCGGCTATCCGGACGGGGTTGCCGCCACAAAGATCGTCAACGCGCTGGCCTTGAAGTTCCAGCCCGCCGAGACGCAAGACGTGAAGCTGCTGTACGTGCATGCGCACGGCCCCGGGATCTTGGCCTCCAAGCAGCCCGTGGCCAGACTGGCCGATCTGAAAGGGCTTAAAATCCGCGCGACCGGCTTCTGCTCGAAGATCGTCGAGAGCCTCGGCGGGATGCCGGTGAGCATGCCGCAGGGCGACACCTACGAGGCGCTGCAGAAGGGTGTGGTGGACGCCACCTTCTGCCCTGTCGAAACGCTGAAAGGCTGGAAGCAGGGCGAAGTCATCCGGTGCATCACCGACTCCAAGTGCGTCGGCTACACGACCGCTTTCTTTGTGGCGATGAACAAGGAGAAGTGGGATAAGCTGCCGGCCGAGAGCAAGGCGGCGATCGAAGCGGTGAACGCCGAGTGGGTGGTCAAGCACGGACTGGCGTGGAACGAGGCCGACCGGGAAGGGCTGGCGTACATCGTTGAACTGAAGAGGAACATCATCCCCATGGTGCCGGAAGAGCAGGCGCAGTGGATGGAGAAGGTCGCTCCGATGCTGAAGGACTATGCGGCACGGGCGACGGAGAAGGGCTTGCCGGGCGAAGCGTTCCTCAAGGAGCTGCAGGCCTTGGTTGCCGCAGCCCGCGCGCCGCAGGGGAAGTAGGCCGATGCAAAAGCCTGTCAGAAAACCACTCGGGCCTTTTTGGGGCTCGGTGGTCGGGTTGGGCCGGGCGATGACGGTCATATCGTGTGCCTGCCTGGCCGCGATGATCGCCGTCATCTGCGGGGATGTGGTCCTGCGGCTGGCCGGGCACCCGGTCAAGGGCGCGTATGACATCGTCCGCATCGCGGGAGCGCTCACGATCGCCTGTTCGCTGCCGCTGACCACGGCGCTGAAGGGGCATGTGGCGATCGAGTACTTTTTCCAGAAGCTGAACCGCACGGGCCGCATCGTGGTGGACTCGCTGATGCGGCTGCTGGCGATCGCCGCCTTTTCGCTGGCGGCCTGCGAATGCGTCGGTTACGGGTCGCGCTTCTTGCGCAACGGCGAGGTCACCGGCACGATCGAGCTGCCGGTCTTTTGGGTGCCGTGGGTGATGGCGGTGGCGTTCGGAGTGACGGCGCTGGTGGTTGTTTTTCACTTGGTGTACCCCGGACGGGAGATGATCAAGTCATGACGCCTCTGCTGATCGGTATTCTGGGCTGTGTCGCGCTGCTGTGCCTGCTGGTCTGCAGCATGCCGGTCGCGATCGTGATGGGGCTGGTCGGCGTCGCAGGCTATGCGGCGGTGATCTCCGGCAAGGCCGCCCTGTCGATGCTGTCGGCGGATTTGTATGACACCTTCTCGAACTACAACCTGACGGTCATCCCGCTTTTCGTGTTCATGGGGCAGGTGGCCTTCCATGCCGGGATCAGCAGCCGTTTGTTCGCGGCCGCGAACAGCTGGCTCTCGTCGCTGAAAGGCGGGCTGGCCATGGCGACCATCGGCGCGTGCGCGGCGTTCGGCGCGATCTGCGGCTCGGGGCCCGCGACGGCGGCAACCATGGCTGCGGTGGCGCTGCCGGAGATGAAAAAGTACAAGTACGACGATGCGCTGGCCAGCGGCACGGTGGCGGCCGGCGGCGGGCTGGGCATGCTGATACCGCCCAGCGTGGTTTTCATCGTGTACGGCATCCTGACCGAGCAGTCGATCGGCAAGCTCTTCATTTCGGGCGTGATACCCGGGCTCTTGGTGGCCGTGCTCTTTTGCCTGGTCATCAGTGTGCAGTGTCATCTGAACCCCAAGCTGGCGCCCGCGGCGGCGCGTGTCGCGTGGCGCATCCGCTTCACGTCGCTGCTGGGAGTGACCGAGACGCTGATCCTGTTCGCGTTTGTGATGGGCGGGATGTTCGCGGGGTGGTTCACGCCGACGGAAGGCGCGGCGATAGGGGCCGCCGGCAGCGTGGCGATCGCCGCGGCAGGGGGCAACTGTTCGTTCAAGATGCTGTGGCAGGCGGCACAGGAGACCATCCGCACCTCCTGCATGGTGCTGGTGATTGTGGCGGGGGCGACGATGTTCGGGCATTTTCTTGCGGTGACGGGAGTGCCGACGCAGTTTGCCGGCTGGCTGGCGGGATTGCCCGTGCCGCCGTGGACGATCATTGTGATGATCATCTTCTTCTATCTGGTTGCGGGATGTTTCATCGATGCGCTTGCGCTGATCCTGCTCACGATCCCGATTTTTTATCCGGTCATCACCGGGCTCGGGTACGATCCGATCTGGTTTGGCGTCATCATCGTGCTGGTGACGCAGATGGGCGTGATCACCCCGCCGGTGGGGGTGAACGCGTACGTGGTGAGCGGGATCGACCGGAGCATTCCGTTGCAGACGGTGTTCCGCGGGTCGGTACCGTTCCTGCTGGCGCTGTTTGTTGCGTGCGGGCTGCTGATGGTGTTCCCGCAACTGGCAACCTGGCTGCCGCAGATTGTGAGATAAGCGGAGAGGAGGACGTCATGAACGAGTCGGGCATGCGCTATGGGCATTACCGGAAGATTCTGTTTTGCACGGATTTCTCCGAGAACGCGAACTTCGCGTTCGATTTCGCCGTGGACGCTGCGATCCGCAACAAGGGTTGCACGCTCTGCCTGCTGCACGTCATTCCGGAGCCGGACGCGCAGTTCTGGAAAGGGTATATTTATGAGGTCGGCGACATGGACGCCAAGGCGCGCGCCGACATCGACCACGCGGTCGACACCGACTACCGCCCGCGCGTGCCGGAGGGCGTCACCTTCGAGGTGGAGATGCGCATCGGCGATGCGGCGCGGATGATTCTCGACTACGCGGAGCAGCAGGGGGTGGACCTGATCATCCTCGGGCGGCAGGGGCGCGGCGCCATCACGCAGTGGCTGCTGGGCAATGTCACGGGCAAGGTCGCCCGCAAAGCCACCTGCCCGGTGCTCGTCGTGCCGATGGCGTTCAAGGAGAAGCAGCCGGCGATGGCGGCCGAGAGCCCGGTGTGAGGGCTGTTGCGGCGCGGCGGTCATCGGTCCGGTCAGGGCGCGAGGCACGCGGTCACCGCCTCGGCGGTCAGTCCGAGGAGCTTGACGCGCTTCAGGCGCGAGGTGTCGCCCGTCAGGATTACCACGGAGCGCTTGGGGATGCCGAGCGCTTTCGCGAAGAACGCGGTCAGCTCGGCGTTGGCCTTGCCGTCGACGGGCGGCGCCTGAACGCGGACGCGCAGCCAGTCGGGGTCCGCGCCGGCGACCTCCGTTTTCCGGGCGCGCGGCGTGGCTTTCACCGTCACGATGCAGCCGTCCTGTGTGGCGAGGAGCCAGCCCATAAAAATCCTTTATCGCAAGAAGGGGGAGTGGATGAGCTCGTAGAGGCTGCGGCAGACGCTGTTGTACAGGAGGTCCACGACAAAGAAGAAGATGAGCGGCGTGAAGTCGAAGCCCATGCCGACGGTGCTGCGCCGGGCGAAACGGCCCATCAGCAGCTCGGCCCCTTCGCTGCAGATGATCGTCGCGCCGCGCGCCTGCAGAATGGCCGCGCCGAGATTGCCGATGATCAGGACGAAGAGCCCGCGGGTCAGGAGCATCAGCCCGTCCGCAAACGAGAGCGCCCCCAGCCAGCCGGTCCGCAAGAGCTGCAGGTAGAGCGGGCCCTCGGTGAACGGCGAGGTCAAGGCGGGCTTGGGCGCTTCCAGCGGTTGGACGAGGATGCTGAGCGCCCCGGTGCGGGAGAGAACGAACGCCAGCGCGACATGCAGGGCGAACAGGGCAAACGGCTGCGCCAGAGCCGGCAGCCGCGAGAAGGGCCGCGCGAAAAAGGCCAGCGCCTCCGTGGCGCGGGTGGTGCGGAAGGGCGGCGTGATCAGCCGGACCAGCAGGTAGACCGTCCAGAGCCTGAGCAGAAACGCGGCGATGTGCAGGACGCTGAAGAGCAGCAGGTGGGGGAGGTCCTCGGCGCGTGCGGGCGCGAACAGGAAAAAGGTCCCCAGCGTAATGTTCCAGGCGAATTTCAAGCGGACAAAGAGAAGGGTCTTGAAGAGGGTCAGGAACAGCAGGATGACGAGGGCGGCCGCCTGTTCGGGCATGTAGAGCACGGGGCGCAGGAAAGCGATGACGCTGTCCGTCAGCTTGATCGTCCCCGACAGGAAGGGGTTAAAGTAAAACTCCTTGTCGGGTGCCGACCAGAGCCGGAGCCAGAACAGCAGGAAGATGACGTTAAACACGAGAAGCAGGTAAAACATAGGGCCGCCTGAAAACAGTCAAGGTGAGAGGTAAGAACAGGGTCAAGATAGCACAAAACCTCGCGGAAAGGGAATACCGGTGAACATCCGCGCGGGGATTGATCACGCGATTCCATTCAAGACTAAGAAAGACCAGGGCGATGTGCAAAAAACGGTCTCGGATTACGTCCCCGCCGTTAACGGAGGATCTCGAAAACGCCCGCCCTCACCCTTCGTAGTGGAAGTGGTACTCGGCCGCGGCCAGCTTACGATACAGCGTTTCATCCTGCGCAAACCGCGGAGAGGCGTTAACGATCTGCAGGAACCCTTCCCATATGCCGAACCAGCCCAGCGGCACAAAGAGAATCTCAAGGAGCCTTTCGGTGAAGTCCGCGACCACATGGAAATAGGAGGCCAGGGTGATCGAACTCAGGGATGAGATGCCGAAGAGCACAAAAACGCCCCCGCGGGCCCACATGCGCCGGATGTCGTGCCGCTTTTGCGAGGCCTGGTCCGTGAAATAGCGCCGGAGCCGGTGGATCACCATCTTTTCCGACTGCTCGTCCTTCAGGTTTTTCGGCGCGAAGAAGGAGATCAGAAGATCCCCTCTCGCGGTTTCCCGGTAGCGCTTCTTGAGTTCATTGATAAAGTCCTCCGACAGGGCGCGCTCGTTCAGCGGCCGGGGGTCGAAGTCCGAGAAGATGTCGTCCCATACATCCAGGATGATCGATATCTCTTTCAAGGAGTCGTTCATGATGTTGATAGTAAGAATAGCAGATGGGCCGGCACGTGTACAAGGAGGCAACGTCGGACTCGCCGCGCGAGAAAAAAGCGCGGGATCAATGCGTGACTTGGTTTACGAGCCGTTCTTTGTTAAACTATGAAAAACGGGTGGAGTACGTAAATAAGGAGCCGGCATTATGAAGAAGCACATCTGCGTTGTTTGCGGCTGGGTTTATAAGCAGGATTTCGGGGATCCTTTTCAGGGGGTCAAGCCGGGCACGCCGTTTGAGGATATTCCCGACAGTTGGGTGTGCCCTCAATGTGGCGTCCATAAAGACCAGTTTTCACCTCTGTGATCTGAAAGAGACGCCCGAGTGATCCGGTTTTTGCGGCTTTGGACGCGCTGGCTGACGCGATCAAGGAGGCACACGGCGGGCTGTGGGGAAAGACGGCATAGCCAGTAAGGAGGTTTTTATGAAAGGCATGGAAAGACACGACCTTTCCCGCAAAGTGGTGATTGTCGGTGCGGGCGATGTGGGGGCTTCTTTCGCTTACGCTTTGCTTCAGAACGGTGCGGCAGAAAGCATTGTGCTGATTGACGCGCGCAAGGAACAGGCCGAAGGGCAAGCACTTGACCTGTCCCACGGGATTCCCTTTGTGACCACGGCGGTTGTGCGTGCCGGTTCAGCCGCCGATTATGCTGATGCGTCCGTGATTGTGATCACCGCAGGAGCCAAGCAGAAGCCGGGCGAGTCGCGGCTCGACCTTTTGAAACGCAACGCGGACATCGTGGGGCAGATCATGGGCGAGGTCAAGGCCCGTGATTCGCGGGCCGCGGTTGTGATCGCTACGAATCCGGTTGATGTGCTCACCTTTGTGGCGCTGAAGCAAACGGGCTGGTCCCGGAACCGGATCATCGGCTCCGGCACCGTTCTGGACAGTGCCAGGTTCAGGCACCTCCTCAGCGCGCATTGTGGTGTGGATGTGAGAAACGTGCACGCTTACATTCTCGGGGAGCATGGCGACAGCGAGGTCGCGGTTTGGTCGATGACCAACCTCGCGGGAATGTCGATGGATGACTTTTGTCCCGCGTGCCACGCATGCGATGACTGGAATCAGGAGAGGGATCGGATTGTCACCCAGGTTCGGGATTCCGCGTATCACATCATCGACGCGAAGGGGTCCACCTGCTATGCGATCGGGCTCGCGCTTGTGCGCATCGTCGGGGCCATCCTGCGGAACGAACACAGCGTGCTGACCGTTTCGACCTTGCTGGACGGGGAATACGGTTTGCAGGGCGTGTGCCTCAGCGTTCCCTGCATCGTGTCTCATTCGGGTGTCGACAGAATCATAGAGGCAAAGCTTGCGGACGGAGAAATGCAGGCGCTGCGGGCTTCCGCCGCGGTCCTCAAAGAGCGGCTGAACGAACTCAAGATAGCGGGCGAAGTGCCTGCCCCTGCGTTGATTTCTTAAGGACCGTGTCGCATTAATGCAGGATGACCATCATGCCGATCCGGGTCACAGAGAGCGTGGCGCTGGTTGAGAGCGCCGTCCCTCCGGCGCTGCAGACCAGCACATCGTAACGGCCGGCGTCTGCGACCTCTGCTGGGTTGAACTCCAGGCTCGACTGGGTTGCGCCGGGGATGGAGACGCCGTTCTTGCGCCACTGGTAAGAGGTGGCGGTCGGCGAGAAGACGCTGAAGACCACGGGCTCGCCTGCGCGGACATGCCGGGATTGGGGCTGGGTCCAGATGTCGGGCTGCGTGCCTGTGCCTTCGGATTGGGAGACCGCGTGGGCCAGCACGTAAAGGTTCTTCATGGCATAGGCGGGCGCGCTGTAGGTCAAGGTCCAGTCGGGGTCGGCGGTTGAAGTGTTGTTGCCGATGCCCAGTCCGGGCGTTATCCCGTTGTAGCCGAAATGGGTCATGGAGAGGATCGTGTGCGCGGCCAGATAGTTGTGGATCTGCATGCACCCGTGCCCCGCATTCGTGCCGGTTCCCGTGGGGTTGTCGCCGAAATCGTAGGTGCCCCCGTTTGCCCCGGTGATCCCCTTGGAATTTGACTGGTTATAGTTGCAGGGCCAGAACTCGATGTTGCCGGCGGTGATGCCGACGCCCGTGGTGACGGCGGCATTGGCCGAGGCGTAGACATTCATGTTCGAGACATACTGTTGGAAGATCACGCCGCGTTCGGTGGTTGGGACGCCGATCTTGGTGAGGTCGTTGGTGAAGGCGTTCATCGAGACATACACCCACTGCGACACGCCGTTCGTGCCTTTCAGGTCCAGGCAGTAGGCTACACGGTCGAACGGCTGGGCTTGCATGAACCGGCTCTCGTCCACCGAGTAGGGCGCGCCGCCCGGCACGTAATTCACCGTGTTTGAAATGGCCAGCTGATAGATCAGCGTGTAAGTCGCCGCCTCGGTCACGTTGGTCAGGGAGGAGGTTGTCTCCGAAGCGGTTGGCGCGATGAAGGAAATCGTCGAGCCGGGCAGGATCAGGTTGCCGCTGGAACGGTCGCGCACGCCGGTCACGCTGACGGTGTAGGCCTGCCCGGCTGTCAAAGCCGAGGTGGTTAGAACCACATCTTTTTTACTGGGGAGCAACCGGGCGCCGGTCACGGTCGCGCCGTTGTTCAGGGTGAAGAAAGAAGGTGTGGCGGCGTTGTCGGCCAGCGTCCTGCTGAAGCCGATGGCGACCTGATTGAGGGAGCGCGAAGCCGCCACGTTGACGAGCGTCGGGCGGGTCGTGTCGGGGGCGCTGAAGTTGCCACCGGGCAAGACAAAGACGTGCAGGCGGCGGTGGTTGTAGGTGTCGGCGTTGGTTTTGAAGGTCCAGTCCACGCCGCCGTTTGTCGGGGAAGGGCAGTTGCCGATGCCGATGCAAAGCGGGTGATTGTTGTTGAAGTTGTTGACCGCAAAGAGGGTCTGAGTCGCTCCGTAGTTGTGCACTTGCATGGAGCCGTAATCGCCCGTGCCGTAGTAAACATCCCCCAGATCATACGTGCTTGAACTCGCATTCGGCACGTTGGACGCGTTGCTTGAGCCATAATCCAAGGGCCAGAACTCGATGTTTCCCGTGGCCAGGCCCATACCGTTCGCGATGCCGTCCACATTTGAGCGCACATCCAGACGCGTGACCCTTTGTTGGAAGTGGCAGTTGTTGGTCGGCACGCCGATTCGCCGGGCGTCGGCGGTGAAGGCGTCCATGGCTGTCCAAATGAATTGGGTCGGATCACTGCCGGACTGCAATTCAAGATAGTAGGCGATGCGCGAGAAGCGGTCCGGAAGGCCGTTCGTGGTGTTGTCGACGGAATAATAAGTCGGCGAGCTGGTGTTGAAGCTGCCGTTGGTCGGGAGGTCGATGGTATAAGCGAGATGGTAACCGGTCGCGCCGGGCACACGGGCGGTTACCTCGGGCGGCAATGCGGGAGGAGCCGCGGGGCGAATCAGCACGTACAGGGTACGGCGTGTGAAGCTGGCCGCATTGGCCGCACCTGTCCAGTCCTTGTTGCCGGTGGACTGGTTGCCGATGCCCATTTCGAGCGTGACGCCATCCTTGCCCCATTTGTTGAGGGCGAAGAGGGTGTGTCCGAACGTCGAATTGTGAATCTGCATCGAACCGGAGCCGGCGACCGCGGAGCCGATGGAGTCGCCGAAGTCGCAGACGGTGTCGCTGGCGCCGGGAATGGCGGCCGAGTTAGTCGCCGTGTAGTCGCTGGCCCAGAACTCGAGGCTGCCTCCGGCCAATCCCGTGGCGTTGGTGATGCCCGCCACGTTGGAGGCCACGTCGAGATTGGAGACAAAGCGCTGGTACACGGCTCCCGAGGCGGCGGTGGGCACGCCGAGTTTGTCCGCGCGGTTCGTAAAGGCGTCCATGGAGACCCAGACGTATTGAAAAGTTCCGTCTATCTTTTGCAGCTCGACGTAATAGGCCACACGGTCGAAAACACCGGCGGCAAGTCCCTGGTCATAACGGTAAAAAGCGGGCGACGCGTTGAAGTTGCCAACCGTGGGGATGTCCAGCGCATAGATGAGCGTGTATCCGTTTGCCAGCGTTCCGGCGTTGGCGGCGACTTCCGGGGGCACTTCGTACTTGGTCACGGCGAGGGTGGTTCCTGCGGGAACGGCGTTGGCGGCGGGAGAAGTGTCGCGGATGCCGCCTACGGTAAGCGTCAGCGAAACGCCGAACGGCTGAGGCGTGGTGGTCAGACAGACGGTCCGCAGATCCGGGAGCAGGGTGGCGCTGAGCACGGACACGCCGTTGTCCAGCGCGAAACGGGTCCCCTCCACGGAGGAGGTGTCGACCGGCTCCGGGAAGGTGACGATGATCACGCTGCCGGCGGGGCCGGCCTGCGCGGAGGTCGGGATGGGCGGGGTGGAGTCGGACGTGTCGCGCAGCACCAGCACCTGGAGCGTTTTCACGGTGAAGTTCGTCGAGTTATAGGCGAGGGTCCAGTCGGGGTTTCCTGACGGCTGGTTTCCGATGCCCATCGCGAGATAAGTGCCGGCCCCTCCCCAGTTGTTGAAGGCGAAAAGCGTCTGTTTGGCGACGTAATTGTGAAGCTGCATCGAGCCGTGATTGCCGGCGGAGAGCCGTTGGTCACCGAAATCGTAACTCCCTGCCGCGCCCGGGATGCCGGCCGCGTTTGCGCCCGTATAGTCGGAGGGCCAGAACTCGATGTTTCCCACGAGGTTCGTGCCGTTGATGACGCCGGGCACGTTACAGAAAACGTTCAGGTTGGAGACGTAGTTCTGATAGATGGCGCCGGACAGGGGCGTCGGCACGCCGAGTTTGTCCGCGCGGTTCGTGAAGGCGTCCATGGAGGCCCACAGGTATTGGAGCGGTCCGCCAGCAGACTGCAACTCCAGATAATAGGCCACTCGGCTGAAGGCGCCGACGGGGATGCTGTTGTCCACCGTGTAGGGGACAAGGCTGCTCCTATAATTCGCTGTGTTGGGAAGATCGAGCGAGTAGACGAGCGTATAGTTGGTTGATTCCGCGATGTTGATGCGATATCCGCGGGGTGTGGCGGCCTGGAAAGAAACGGTGCTGTTGGCGGCAATCGTGAAGGGGCCCGGGGTGGCCGTGATGTCGGTCACGTCATTGACCGTGACCACATAGTTCGAGCCGTAGGCCTGCAGGCTTGTGTTCAGGGTGACGGTGCGCTGGTCGGCGCTGAGCGTCGCGTTTGAAAAGGTCAGCCCGCCGCTGAGCGCGTAGTGTGCGGAATCCGTCGCGCTGGCCGGCTCGACCGGCTTGCTGAAGGTGACGGACACCTGCCGGTTATCGGCGCTGCCCGCCGCACGGACAATGGCGGGCGGGGCCCAGTCGCCCTGCGGGCTGATCACGTTGGTGATCGCCGTGAACCACGCGTTGGCCATGTTGGTGTAGCCGACCGCGGTCGGGTGTAACGCATCATACATGTCATTGGTCGTCACATAAGCGTGCATGTCGAGGAACGTGACGCGGTGGCCCTGTGTTTGTTGTTCGGCAACCTTGCCGGGCACATAGGGGTTGAAGTAGTTCGTGATTGCGGTGTAACGAGAGCCGCCGCGAGGCAGCAGGGAGGTGACGATGATGTGCGCGTACGGCCGATTGGTGGCGATCCGGGTGACGAGATCGTCCAGCCGGTCGACCGCATTCGTAAAAGCAGTTCCGTCGCCGGAATCGTTGGTGCCGAGGTGCAGCAAGACAACGTCAGGGTCGGCGATGACGGAGAGCCAACTCAGGATTTTTTCGTACACACCGATGGAGGCGTCAGAGATTTTCCAACCGTCGTGACCTTCGTGGTCCGAGTCGGGCAGGCCGGTCGCGCCGTTGCTGGTCAGCGTGCCCACGTAATCGATGGAATACCCGGCATTGGTCAGGGCGACGTACAGCGGGAAGCGGTAGCCGCCGGGCGTGGTGGCGCCATACGTGATGGAGTCGCCCACAGGCATGATGCGTACCGGAGGTGTGGCGGCGTCCGACGTCCCCGCCATTAAAAACATGAGTGTGGTGAGACCTGTCAGAATCCGAACATTTCGCCCCATGCATTTCATAATCACGCTCCAGTGTTCATGACACCGTTTCCATGATCGTCATTTATTATTATGCGGGGGACGGGTAAAAAGAGTCAACCTCGAAAAGGCACCCCCAAAAGGCAGAAGAAATCGATGCAGATCGAAAATGCTGCCGCGGAAAACGCCAGCCTCCCTGCGAACACCGTCGCCGGAAAGCCCCTTCTTCCCGCCTTCTCTTATCGGAAAAGGATTAAGGTGCCGTTCATGCTCGGGACCGTAAGCACGAAGAGAACTTCCCGAACGGCGCGTTCATGGTCGGTATGTCTATCGCCGGCACGGCGCCGCCGTTCCAGTTCGCCGGTTTGGCGAGGTCCGTCGGATCCGTCTCGTCGAGCCCCGTCCACGACGTGAACGTGTTCGCCGCCGTCGCGCCCTTCGCGCACAAAACACACGCCGCGACCGCACAAAGTATTCGTTTCATTTCGACGTCCCTTTCCCTATCATGAATGATGGCTCGATTCACTACCACGTGCCATAGGACAGACCACTACCGTACCTATTCCCAAGTATTTCCATTATGCGGGGGGCGGATGAAAAGAGTCAACCCCGAAAAGGCACCGAATCGCGGGCTTGAAGGCGACATCGCGCGGACTCCGGCAGGACAGGAGGGGCGTTCCGGTTATTTCAACAGCACGTCGTCGCCGCCGAGGGAGACGGCGACCTTCTCCCCTCCGACGGACAATTCGCCGGAGACCGGCTGATGCGTGGTGTTGCAGACGGCAAGGAGGGTCTTGCCGTCCAGACGCCACGCGCGGGCGACGAGGCCCGCCGGGACGTCCTTCACCTCGGGCGCGGGTTCTGTGGAGAGAAGGAACGCCTCGCGGTCCTTGATTTGTTGCGCGACCGCGCAGGTCACGCCCCAGGCTTCCTCGAAACCGTAGCCGGGCTTCTCCTTGTTGGAGAGCATTTCGCCGAGCGAATAGAAGAGCACGCCGTCCGCGCCGCAGCAGATCGCCTGCCACGTCATTGCGCCGAGCTCGTGTACCGTGGGGAAGCGCGCACGCTCCGGCTCGTGCGGATACGCCTGCGGCACGAACCAGAACGGCTTGTCGCCCCGGAGCCCCGCGACGGCGGTTGTCGCGGCGACGGCCGCGGCGCTGAGATTCGCCGGCTTCGTCTTCTCCGTGCCCGAACCGGGAACGGGATAGCAGTCGAGGCCCACGACGTCGCTCACCGCCGCCGTGTCGCGCGCCTGACGCGCGTGGCAGAGGACGTTGAGACACGGATGTTCCGGGTCCAGCGCGCGGACCAGTTTGTACCGTTCGCGGAGACGCGGCATCTTCGCGGGCGTCGGTTCGTCCGCGAGATACCAACCCAGGAGCGCGGGGTGGTTTTTGAGGAGTTCCACGCGGCGGGCCGTGTGCGCGGCCTCGTCCCAGCGTTCGCCGATCTCGACCGGCACGCACCAGCAGTCGCGCCAGTAGGCGTCGAGGCCGCAGAAGACCCGGATGCCGTGCGCTTGGAAAAGGTCGAGCCGCTCGGGCGTCATGTACCGGTTGTAGGACACCACCATCTTGATCGGCCCCTTGTCGAGCGCCGGAAAAGCCCGCGGGTCGAGCTCGGAGTTGTCGCTCGAATAGACGAGCAGCGGATAGACCGGCCTGCCGTCCGCAATCATGCGGCGGTGTTTGTCGAAATACACCTTCGGCGTATCGGGCTTTTCGAGGCGCGTGAACGCGAGCCGCGCTTCGGAAAGCGCATCGCCGTTTTTCGTCTTCACGGTGAAGAGCATCCGCTGCGTGCCCATGACGAGTTCCGGCACGTCGACGTGCGCTTCGGCGAGTCCGCCTTCGAACGTCTCGGCCTGGATCTGCTTCCTGCCGCCCGGCGTATTCACCGTGAAGAACGCTTCCACGTCTTCGGGCCTGTAGCCGGACATGTCGGCGTACGTCGTCGCCGACAGACGCACCCGCCCCTCGTACGCGCGGTCGTCCGGCGCGAGCGAATAGAAGAGACCCTCCGTCTCGAACCCGAGCGTCTCCGCCTCCACGTCGTCGTACACGCAGCGCCCCGTCACTCCCTTCCGCACGGAGAGATCCACGCTGCACGCTGTCGCCGCGGGCGGCAGAGGTCCCGTGAAGGCCTCATAGAGGCGCCAGGCCTTCGGATCCTCCGGCTGGTTGGGCGCGAGACTGCTCCCCACGCCGCTCAGATATCCGCTCTTGTTGAAGAATTCGACGCAGAACCCCGGCTTGCCGTCGTCAAGGCCCTCATCTTTGATCCAGATTGAGATCTTGAGCTTCTGACCGGGCTTGAACGGCACCCTGCACGAGCAGATCTGGTACTGGTTCGTATCCGCGCCTTCCCACACGAGCCCCTTCGTACCGTTTCGACCCGCGCCCTCGCGCACGCTCCAGTTCGGTTTCGGCACGCTCCAGCCTTTCTCGCCGTCTTCGAGCCCCGGATTCACCGGTCCCGCCGCCCGGACGGCGAACGCGGTCCCCGCAGCCAGCAACCCCGCAAACATTCCGCGCAGAACTGTCCCCTTCATCATCCTTTCCTTCCCCTCACTTACGGAGGCCCGCCTGCGTGTAATCCCACGCCTTGAACCCGAGCGCGAACGCGGGGGACTCGGGCTTGAGACGGAAGTCGCACGCGTCGGCGTTCTCGAAGAGCGGGTCGGCGTACGTGCCGCCGACTTCCTTGCCGCACGCCTGCCACGCGTCCCACGCGAGGCCGTCGAGTTCCGGCTTGCCCGTGTAATCGAACCACAGATTGCCGGCCCAGATGCCGCCCACGCCGCGCGGGCCGCGCCCGACGAGCGGCCCCTCGCGCACCACGACAAGGTTGTTCACAAAGTGCAGCGTGCACGGGATGTCCTGCACCACCTGGCGCGCCGTGCGCACCGCGCCGAGCTTCCGGTTCCACGCGAACACGTTGTTGCGGATGATGCAGCCTGCGCCGTAGTGCTGGTGGAAACCGCCGTCCGTCGTGTTCCAGCACAGGTTGCGCTCCATCACGATGCCCTCGGACCCCTCGTCCGTGTACAGAGCCCAACCGCCGTAGGAATAGGCCCACACGTCATGGATCACGTTGTCGTGCACCGTCGTGCCGTAGCTCGTGCCGAGCGTGTAGACGCCGCCCATGTCGCTCATGATGCCCTTGCCGAGGTCGTAGA
>Ga0209066_10003502_pt1 | contig 17852 bp, 12 predicted proteins | sample All_14_2_FD_187198 | JGI IMG/M metagenome (GOLD analysis project Ga0209066, IMG submission 187198) | Freshwater microbial communities in response to fracking from Pennsylvania, USA - Allegheny Zone_MetaG_DW_15 (SPAdes) (version 2) ... | reverse complement strand
GCAACGTCTCGCCGACTACACCCAGGCGCTGATGGATCTGGGTGCGACGCTGTGCAAGCGACAACGACCGCGCTGCGACGAGTGCCCTGTCGCGCTTCCCTGTATCGCGCGACAGCAAGGTCTGCAAGCCGCAATCCCTGCCCGCAAGCCGCGCCGCGAGACGCCTGAGCGCGCCACCTTCATGCTGTGGATCACCGACCGTCAAGGCAAGGTCGTGCTGCTACAACGCCCCGCAACGGGCATCTGGGGATCATTGTGGAGTTTGCCCGAAGCCAGCACGACAGCGGACGCAGAGGCAATCGCGATGCGCTACGGAGCCCTTCGCGCAGACCGTGCAGCGACCCACTTCCAGCACGTTTTCAGCCATTTCAAGTTGCATGTCACCGCACTCCATTTCGACGTCGAACGGCCGCCGCAACGACTCAATGAATCAGGACTGGAAGGATGGTTTTCGAAAACCGACCTTGCCGGACTGGGACTGCCTGCGCCGGTACGACGCCTGCTTGAAGCGGGTCAGAATCGTTGATGGACGCAACAGGTCGAGCGATCCGTCAGCCGCAGCGCGCTATCCTGCGCGACCTTGTGCGATCCTGCTCCGCTCGACCCGAATTACCCTGATGCCACCGAAGACCCGACTACATTGCTGCGCCTGGCTGTTGAGTGCCCTGCTGATGCTGCCGCTATGGCACAGCGCACACGCCTGGTCAGCCAAAGGTCACCGTATCGTGGCTGAACTCGCTGAGCGGCAGCTCACACCCGCCACCGCGACCGCCGTTCGCGAATTGCTTCAGGATGAGGCTTCTCCGCGTCTTGCCGTGATTGCGCCGTGGTCCGACCAAGTACGCGACCTGCCTCGCTATCGGACGACGGCGCGACTGCACTTCATCAACTTCAGTCGCAACGATCCCTGCCACTACGTTGCCGAACGCGATTGTCCGGACGGCCAGTGCATCGTGGCCGCCATCGCGCACTATCGGCGCGTTCTGCGTGATCGGCGCGCGCCACTCCGGGCCCGCAGCGAGGCCTTGAAGTTCGTGGTGCATTTCGTTGCCGACATTCACCAACCCTTGCATTCGGCTTTCGGCGACGACCGCGGTGCCAACACGTTTCAGGTCCGCTACGGATTTCAGGGCTTGAATCTGCATGCCCTGTTTGATCGCGTACTGCTGGAAAGCCGTCCTTGGCGCGCGGAGGAATACGCCGACTTCCTGCAGTCCGGTCTGCCTCGCCCTGGCCGCGTCACTGGCATCAACCCGGCCATTCATTGGGCGGAAAGCGCCTGCCGCCTGGTCGAAAGCGAACACATCTACCCGCCGCGCCGACGTGTCGAGGAAGCCTACGTGCTGCGCATGCGTCCGCTGGCAGAGCACCAACTGCAGTTGGCCGGGGTACGTCTCGCTGCCATCCTGAACGCCGATCTCGGCACTCCGTGATGCCCGCCGTGTAGCCTGCAGGCCGCGTCGCGCCTACAATCTGCGCCCCTTCCGTTCCTTGGCCAAGCGCACATGGCAGGCAAGCTGTTCGTCAAAACCCATGGTTGCCAGATGAATGAGTACGACTCGGCCAAGATGGCCGATCTGCTCGCCGAAACCCATGGGCTGGAACTGACTGATCGCGAAGACGAGGCCGACGTCATCCTGGTCAACACCTGTTCGATCCGCGAAAAGGCGCAGGAAAAGGTGTTCAGCCAGTTGGGGCGCTGGAAGGAACTGAAGCAGCGCAACGACAAGGTGATCATCGGCGTTGGCGGCTGCGTGGCCAGTCAGGAAGGCGAGTCCATCCTCAAGCGCGCGCCCTATGTCGATCTGGTGTTTGGGCCGCAAACCCTGCATCGACTGCCCGAGATGATCCAGGCCAAGCGTGAATCCGGTCGCCCACAGGTGGATATCAGCTTCCCCGAAATCGAAAAGTTCGACCGCCTTCCCGAACCACGCGCCGAAGGCCCAACCGCCTTCGTGTCGATCATGGAAGGCTGCAGCAAGTACTGCACCTTCTGCGTGGTGCCTTACACGCGTGGCGAAGAGGTCAGTCGTCCGTTTGAGGATGTGCTTGTCGAGGTCGCGCAACTCGCCGAACAAGGCGTGCGCGAGGTCAATCTGCTGGGTCAGAACGTCAATGCGTATCGCGGGCTGCTCGACAAGCACGACCCAGAAGCGGGCACGGCTGATCTCGCCGATCTGATCCGCGCCATCGCCCAGGTGCCGGGCATCGGGCGCATCCGCTACACCACCTCGCATCCGGTCGAATTCAGCGACAGTCTGATCGAGGCGCATCGCGACGTACCTGAACTGGCCGCCTTCGTGCATCTGCCGGTGCAGGCGGGTTCCGACCGCATCCTCGCCGCCATGAAGCGCGGCCATACTGCACTGGAATACAAGGCCAAGATCCGTCGCCTGAAAGAAGCCAAGCCGGGCATTGCGATCAGCTCCGATTTCATCGTCGGCTTTCCCGGCGAAACCGAGCGCGATTTCGAAGCCACCATGAAGCTGATCGCCGATATCGAGTTTGACCAGAGCTTTTCCTTCGTCTACTCCGCGCGGCCGGGCACACCGGCATCGAATCTGCCGGATGAGACCTCGGCAGACGAAAAGAGCGCGCGCCTGCAACGCCTGCAAGCCGCGATTGATGGCAACGCCAAAGCCTATTCCCGATCCATGGTCGGCAGCACCCAGCGGGTACTGGTGGAAGGCCCGAGCCGCAAGGACCCGAACGAACTGACCGGACGCACGGAGAACATGCGCTACGTCAATTTCGCCGGTCCCAAACGCCTGATCGGCGAGTTCGTCGATGTGATCATCACTGAAGCGATGTCGAACTCGCTGCGTGGTCGCGTGCTGATCGACGAAGCCTGAGCGTCGCTCAACGCCCGCGCAGAAAAAGTTTGTCCAACTCGGCCATGCTGAGCTGGGTCCAGGTCGGGCGGCCATGATTGCACTGCCCGGAGCGCTCGGTGGCTTCCATATCGCGCAACAGTGCATTCATTTCGGCCAGACTGAGCTGGCGATTGGCACGTACCGACGTATGGCAGGCCAAGGTAGCCAGAAGTTCGTTGCCAAGCTCGGTCACCCGCCGGGTTTGCCCGTGCTCCATCAGGTCTGCCAGCACATCCAGCACAAGTTGACGCGCATCCGCTCCGGCCAGCAGGACCGGCACCGCACGCACGCTCAAGGACTGCGGACCGGTACGCTGCAGTTCGATACCCCAGTCGGCCAAGGTCTGCGCCTCGCGCTCGGCGCAGTCTGCCTCGCGTTCGCTGACGCTGAGCGCCACCGGCACCAGCAAGGGCTGTGACTGCACGCCCTGCCCTTCGCGGGCCGCTTTCAGGCGCTCGTAGGTGATGCGTTCGTGTGCGGCGTGCATGTCGACCAGCACCAGTCCGTGGGCGTTCTGCGCCAGTACGTAGACCCCATGCAGCTGCGCCAGCGCGTAGCCCAGTGGCGGCACTTGCGCCGGATCGGGCTCCGGCAGGCGTGGCGTCGAGGTGGGCGAATACAAGGCCGCGTAGGCGGCAACCTGCTCGCGTACCGGAAGACTCATCGTGCCCTGCAGCGGACGGGACCCGCCGCCGATCACCGGTGACGTCGACGATGGCCCGGCAGGAAACGCCGTCGCGACCAGCGTGCTGGAAGGCATCGACGGCGCTTCAGGCATCGCCGCCGAACTGCCCGCACGCGTGCCCGCCAATGCTTCGTGCAGGCTGCGAAAAATGAAGTCATGGACCAAGCGACCATCACGGAAGCGCACTTCATGCTTGGCCGGATGCACGTTGACATCCACCCGACGCGGATCGATGTCCAGGAACAGCACGAACGCGGCATGTCGACCATGGAACAGCACATCGGCATAGGCCTGCTTCACCGCATGCGCCACCAGACGATCCTTCACATGGCGTCCGTTGACGAAAAAGAACTGCTGATCCGCCTGGCTGCGCGAGGCCGTCGGCAAGCCGACCCAGCCGTGCAGATGCAATCCCGCCGCTTCGGCGGCAATCTGCAAGGATGCCGGCGCAAAGCCATCGCCCAGCGCTTCGGCGAGTCGCTTGCGCAGATCCGGCTCGGCTTCGACCGCACGAAAATGCCGGATCGCCTTGCCGTTGTGCTGCACGCGGAACTCCACATCCATTCGTGCCAGCGCCAGCGTTCGCACCAGATCCTCGACGTGCCCCAGTTCGGTACGCTCGGCGCGCAGAAACTTGCGCCGCGCGGGCACGCTGTAGAACAGATCGCGAACCTCGATGCTGGTGCCCGCGGGATGCGCCGCCGGAACGCCGGGAAGCACGCGGCCATTCTCGACATCCACGCGACAGGCCTGCGCCTGCTTGGCGGGACGCGAGGTGATGGCGAACTTCGACACCGACGCAATCGAAGGCAGAGCCTCGCCGCGAAACCCCAGCGTGGCGACCGATTCCAGATCCTCCAGACTGCCGATCTTGCTCGTCGCGTGGCGCGACAACGCGAGCGGCAATTCCTCTGCAGCAATGCCGATGCCATCGTCACGTATCCGGATCAGCCGAATACCGCCTTCCTCCAGATCGATATCGATCCGACTGGCACCGGCATCCAGTGCATTCTCCAGCAGTTCCTTCACCACCGACGCTGGGCGCTCAACCACTTCGCCTGCGGCAATCTGATTGATCAGGGTGTCTGGCAGTAGCTGAATCGGCACGCGCGTGTCGTCCACATCAAAGGGACGCGCATGATAAGTCCTGAGCACTTACTGGATGCGACCGCCGAACGGGTGGCAAGCGAAACGCAGGGGCTCAGGCACCCGGAATCTGCAGACGGTCGCCGACTTTCACCACATCGCCACGCAAGCGATTCGCCGAGCGCAGAGCGGACAGGCTGATGCCATGCTGAGTGGCAATGTGGCTCAGTGTCTCGCCACGCGAGACGATGTGCTGCCGGGCACGCGGGCGGGCATTCGAGGCCAGCCAACTGCCCGGTGGTGGCTGCAGATTGAAGTAATCCTGCACTCCGTCAACGATGGCTGCCGCCAGCCGCTGCCGATGCGCCGGGTCGTTGAGCTTGCGTTCCTCGCCGGGATTGCTGATGAATGCCGTCTCGATCAGCATCGAAGGTACATCCGGCGAGCGAAGAACGACGAAGTTGGCGCGCTCGACGTCCGGCTTGTGCGTCTTGCCGACACGCTTCATCGCCGACAACACATAGTTGGCGACATCGTCCGACGCCTTCATGGTGGCACTCTGGGCCAGATCCAGCAGCACGGCCGCCAGGGTGTCGTCCTTGTCATCCAGCTTCACGCCACCCACCAGGTCGGAGGCATTTTCGCGTGCAGCCAACCAGCGCGAGGCCTCGTTGGTGGCGCCGCGTGTGGACAGCACATAGACCGACGATCCCGAGGCCGTCTGACGATGGAAGGCATCGGCATGGATGCTGACGAACAGATCCGCCTGCGCATCCCGCGCGCGGCGATAGCGCTGCTCCAGCGGAATGAAATAATCGCCGTCACGGATCAGCACCGCGCGGAAACCACGCTCTGCATTGATCTGGCGCGCCAGTTCACGCGCCACGGCAAGGGTGATGTTTTTCTCACGTGAACCACCCGGTCCCATGGCACCCGGATCTTCACCGCCATGTCCCGCGTCGATGGCGATGATCACGTCACGATCCACCGCGGGCACAGCCTGTTGGGCCGTTCGCGTCACCGTCGGAGCACTGGCAGCCGTCGCAGGCAGATCAATCACCAGACGATGACCATGGCCCTCGGCGGGCGGCAGCAAAAAGGATTTCGGCCGTGCCGTGTCGTTCAGATCAAGCACGATTCGCAAATCGCGCTCACCCTGCTTGCCGGTGCGCACTTGGCGCAACGCGCCTTTCGCGACGTCCTGCAAACGAAACTCGCTGGACAAGGACGACGCCTGAAGATCCAGCACCAGACGATCAGGACCCGTCAGCGGAAACAACTTGTAGTCCACCGCACCGCTCAGGTCGAGCACCACGCGGGTCGATTCCGGGCTGGCCCAGACGCGCAGATCCTTGATTTCAGCGGCCCGCAGCGCACCTGCCGTCGCCAGCAAGGCCAGACCCGAGAGGGTCAACGAAGCAATCCGCTGGCAGAAAATCAGGCGCATACCTGCAATTCAACCGCAGCACCATCCCAATTGCAAGAAAATTCACTTCTAAATCCGCCACCTGCGGCATGTTTCTCGAAAGCAACACAGAAACGACTCGCCGCGACCGACGCAACCCACCAACCGAGCCTCGGTGCGGCCTGAAGACTATCTGGATCCGCTCCAGCGCTGGCTGGAAACGACATCGTTCGCCACACTACGCAGCCCCTTCCAGTGGACCTACTTCATGTTGCTCGCCAGCGTCGCGTTGCTGATCGGCCTTGCTCTGTTGATCTGGAGTGCGGATCGTTTCGTTCACGGGGCCGCCGCCGTCGCAGGCCACGCCGGCATGCCACCACTGCTGATCGGCATGGTGGTGGTCGGATTTGGCACCTCAGCGCCTGAGTTGGTGGTGTCCGTGCTCTCTGCGGCGCAGGGCAATCCGGGTATTGCGCTGGGCAATGCCTACGGTTCCAACATCGGTAATATCGGCTTGATCCTCGGTGTCACCGCCTTGATCACACCCATTGCGGTGCACTCCAACGTGCTGCGCAAGGAACTACCCCTACTGTTGGCGGTAACCCTGCTCGCGGCTTGGCAAGTTCACGATGGCGGCATTGCCCCTAGTGAGTCCTGGCTGCTGCTCGGCGTGTTCGGCCTGGTGATGGGATGGTCGATCTGGCAAGGCTTGCGCAAGACACCCGACGCACTGGGAGAAGAAACGGCTGAAGAACTGCGGACCCACCCGATACCCTTGCGCAACGCCATCGTCTGGCTGCTGATCGGCCTCGTCATGCTGATCCTGAGTTCGCGCATGCTGGTCTGGGGCGCTGTGGAGATCGCCACGGCGTTCGGCGTCAGTGACCTGGTGATCGGCCTGACCGTGGTGGCCATTGGCACCTCCTTGCCGGAGCTCGCGTCGTCGCTGATCGCCGTCAAGCGCGGCGAACACGACATCGCGCTGGGCAATGTCCTCGGATCAAACCTGTTCAACACGCTGGCCGTCGTCGGTATCGCGGGCGTCATCGGGCCGATGAGCGCAGGGCCGGAAATCTTCCAGCGCGACATGCTGACCATGCTCGGCTTCACTGCCATCCTGTTCGTGTTTGGCTACGGCTTCCGTGGACCGGCGCGCATCAACCGTTTCGAAGGTGGAACGCTGGTACTGGCCTACGCGGCTTACAACGCTTATCTGCTGACCACTCAATTCAGCGCGCATTGACTGTCGCGACGAACGACAAGGGCTCTGGATAGCAACGCCCTTCGCGCCGCGGCTGAAAACACGGCGCACTGTGCAGGAACGCATCGTCGGTGGACTGGGCGTGCCAGCCAGGCAAGACCGCCAGCGGCAAGGGACGCAGTTCCAGCGGATCATTCAAGGACTCGCCGCAGGCGATTTGGTCGGCAATCGATACCATCCAGTCATCGGACGGTATTTGCGCCTCCGCACGCACCAGCAGAGCCTTGCCGACCAGCAGCCGGGACGGATCGAGCGCGTGTTCCAGGACGGCATGGCCGAACACGATGACGTCACAGCCCGCAGGATTCGTTTGCAGCCGACGCGCCAGCAGCGGCCATTCGTGCGCGTCCCAGTGCGCCAGCGCGATCTCATCGTTGATCCGCACCGCCACACCGGCCTCGTCGAAATGGGTCAGCGCGCATTGCGCTCGCGTGCGCTGACGCGGCCCGACCTTGCCGATGTCGATGGCCTGGCGAAGGTTGAGCGCCGACTTCATGCGCGACCAGCGCAGCCAGATCACCGCATTCAGCAGGTCGTGCCAGTTGGTGGCGCGGGTGGGAATTTCACCCCGCGCGTAGATGCGATCCTCGTAGTGCATGCCATCGGCCAACAATGCGTCGTCCTGCTCGACAAATCGCATGGCGGCTTGCGTATGCGCGTGATGCAGGGAGCAGGCGCGCGCATTGAGCGTCTCGATCGACGACCAATCGCTGCCATGCAGCAGATCGAGCTGCCCGGCATAGGGCGCGAACGCCGGATGCCGGAACACTGAATCCGCCACGTCCCTGCGATCAGGGGCGATGAATCGCCGTTTGGCCATGCTCAGTCGTCGCCGAACGCGTCCTCATCGACTTCGACCAGCCCGAACAGGTCGTGTTCGTCATTGCCCATGATGTGCACGTCGACGATATCGCCGGGCTTCAGGCCAGCCGCTTCGCCATCCTGAATCTGCACCAGGCCGTCGATTTCCGGGGCGTCGAAGCGCGAACGTCCAATCGCCAGTTCGCCGTCCAGCAGATCGATCAGGACCGACTGCACCGTGCCCACCTTGGCCGCCAGACGCTGCTCGCTGATCTCGGCCTGGCACGCCATGAAGCGCTCCAGACGCTCGGCCTTGACCTCTTCCGGCACGGCGCCAGGCAAATCAGTGGCCGAGGCGCCATCCACCGGCGAATAGGCGAAGGCACCCACACGATCAAGCTGCGCTTCGTCGAGGAAGTCCAACAGCTCTTCGAACTCGTCTTCCGTCTCGCCGGGGAAGCCCACGATAAAGGTGCTGCGGATCGCCAACTCAGGGCAGATATCCCGCCAGCGCTTGATCCGTTCGAGTGTCTTGTCGACCGCGCCGGGCCGCTTCATCAGCTTGAGAATGCGCGGGCTGGCGTGCTGGAACGGCACATCCAGATAGGGCAGCAATTTGCCCTCGGCCATCAGCGGGATGACCTCATCGACATGCGGATACGGATAGACGTAGTGCAGGCGCGTCCACGCGCCGAGTTCGGACAATCCCTCGCACAGGCTCTTCATGCGGGTCGCGTAGGACTTTTCGCGCCATTGGCGTTCGGCGTACTTCACATCGACGCCATACGCCGAGGTGTCCTGCGACACCACCAGCAATTCGCGCACGCCACCGCGCACCAGCTTTTCCGCCTCGCGCAGCACCTCGTCCACCGGCCGACTGACCAGATCGCCGCGCATGCTGGGGATGATGCAGAAACTGCAGCGATGATTGCAGCCTTCGGAAATCTTCAGATAGGCGTAGTGCTTCGGAGTCAGCTTCAGGCCGTAGTCCGGCACCAGGTCGATGAACGGATCATGCTTCGGCGGCACGACCGCATGCACCGCCTGCATCACCGAGGCATAGTCCTGCGGACCCGAAATCGACAGCACTTCGGGGTGCGCCTGGCGGATTTCATCGGGGCGTTTGCCCAGGCATCCGGTAACGATGACGCGTCCGTTCTCGGCCAGCGCCTCGCCGATCGCATCGAGCGACTCATCGACCGCCGAATCGATGAAGCCGCAGGTGTTGACGACCACCACATCGGCGGCATCGTAGGTCGGGACGATCTCGTAACCTTCAATGCGCAACTGGGTGAGGATGCGCTCGGAGTCGACCAGTGCCTTGGGGCAGCCAAGGCTGACGAAACCGACGCGGGGATTGGATTTGGACATGGCGATGGCGATGGAAAGCGGCTGCGGATTGTAAGCCGCAGGCCGCCCTGTGTCCGAACTGGCTTACCAGACTGCGGCGCGTGCGGCCTCGGGCAAGCGCATCTCGCTGCCCTCGTGGCAGCGGAACACGCTGGAAAAGCCGTTGTGATGCGCCAGCGGTCCGTTCACGCGAAAGGCGTTCGGCGCGGTCGACAGGCTGAGGGCATTCAAGCGGGCCGCCGCCTCGCGACTGTTCTGTTTCCATACCTGCGCCCAGGTCAGAAAGAAACGCTGCGCGGCGCTGACGCCCTGCACGGTCGGGCCCGACTCGCCACCCGCCGTCACAAACGCCGCCCACGCGATCTGCAGGCCACCCAGATCGGCGATGTTCTCGTACAGGGTGGCGTCGCCATCCAGGGCAAAGCCGGGCAGCACTTCAAACGCCCCGTATTGCGCGATCAGCGGACGTACTCGCAGCACAAAGGCGTCGGCATCGGCGGTCTGCCACCAAGCCGCGCGCTCACCCTTGGCGTTGATCGTGGCACCTTTGCCATCCACGGCATGCATCAGTTCGCGCGCGATCAGCGAGCCCAGTCCACCCCATTGCGCGGCAAGATCGGCACTCGGATCGAACAGCGGCGACTGCAAGGCACCGGCCGGGATCAGCAAACGGTTCTGATCAACCACATATAGCGGCAAGGTGTGCGTGGCCGGAATCGGCCAGCCCGCGTCCACCGACGCCTTGCCCCAGCGATCCGCCTGTTCGGCCTTGGCAATCGCCATCAAACTGGCGATCAGGCGTTGCGGATCGGGCATCGGCAGGCTGCGGGATGGCGCGGCGGGACCGCCGATCTCCACCTGCAAGGCATCCAGCTTGCGCAAGGCCTCGGCACGCGCAGGCTCACCCAGCCACAGCGCTTTGCCAAGGGCGACACGGTACTGCGCCAACACGGCATCAACCAAGGATTGCGCCGCGGCACGCCGCGATGCATCGACCTGCGCCGCGCCATACGCCGCCGCCAATTCCGGCGCCAGCACCCTGCGTACCGTGGCCACCGCACGCTGCTCAGGCGTCTGTGCCGCCTCACCCGAGAGGGTTTGCCGGAACAATTCGTCGTAAGCCTGCGCGTACACGCCGCCCAGATAGGGCGCGGCTCGATGCATCAGATGAAAGCGGAACCAGGCTTTCCACGCGGTGATCGGCAGACTCGCCACCTTCTGATCCAAGGCCGCCAGATAGCTGCTGTGCGGCGCGGAAACCTCTTCCACATCACGCGCGCCGAGGCTGCGCATCAGGGACTTGAAACCGATGTTCGGATAGGTGCGGTCCAGTTGTTTGAGCGGCAACAATCGCGTCGCATTGGCCGGATCGGCCAACTGCGCCAGCGACAAGGAGGCGCGCGCCAGATCGGTTTCCAGTTGCAGCACCAGCGCCGAGTTGGCAGCGGCATCCACATCGCCCGCCAGCCCGAGCAAGCGTTCGATATAGGCGCGATAAGCCGCACGAATCTGCACCACCGGCGCCTCCTCACGGAGGTAGTAATCGCGATCCGGCAAGCCGAGCCCGGCCTGCACCACATGCACCCGACGCCCATCGGTCTGCCCCGGTACCGCAGTGACGGCCACGTTGAACAGCACCGGCACGCCCGCCGCATGCCAATCGGCGATCAACTTGCTGACATCCTTGCCACGCTTGAGCTTGTCGACGCGAGCGAACCAGGGCTGCAGATCCGCCAACCCACGCTGATCGATTGCCACCTGGTTCAGCGCCGCCGCATACAGTGCGCCGACCGCGGTCTGCGGCGAGGCCGCCAGCATCGTCTGCAACTGGCTCTGCGCCCATTGCGCCTGCGACTCCAGCAACCCGACCGACGCATCCGAGTCGGGAATCGGCGTCACGCTCAACCACCGGCCATTTGCGTGCCGATAGAAATCCTTGCAGGCAGGCGTCTGCGGATCGACATCCGTCAGCACCGGCAAGCCCTGCGCAGAAACCACCGCGCTCCAGGCAAAACCAGCCCAGCACAGCGAAGCCGCCACACCCACCACCGTCGAACGAGTACGCATCAGGTTTTCACATCAGGGGAAACAGGCCGCGTATTGTGCCCGAAGGATGAACGGCGATCCGGTGTCGACGGGATCACGCGAGGCGCATTGCACTGCGCTGGTAGCGATCGCTCAAACGCCCAGATTGAACAAGTCCCAAAGCCGCCTCAGCCATCCCGAGCCGCCTGCAACACCATCGGTGTGACGTTCACGGTGGCGGATTCGCTCATCCACTGCATCTCGCCGTCCTGCACCAGGCATTGCAAACGCATTCCGCGGGTCAGCAGGCTGGACAGGGCTTCGGCGGCCCCTGCGGGGAGCGTGATCACATCGAGGTTGCCGCAACGCGCCAGCGCGGTGGCGTTCTTCTCCCACCAGATGTCGAAGGCGCGCCCGCTGTAGCCCACCAGCGTCACACGCCGTGCACGCCCGCAGGCGCGGCGAAGATCGGCCTCCTCGGGTTGTCCCAACTCGATCCAATGATCGATCTCGCCGGTCAGGGATTTCAGCCAGAGGTCCGGTTCACCGTCAGCGCTCAGCCCACGCCCGAACGCGAGCCGCTCGTCGGCATACAGCGCGAACGCCAACAGCCGCACCATCAGGCGCGCGTCGGTCTCGGAGGGATGCTGAGCCAGCGTCAGGCTGTGGGTGGCGTAGTAATGCCGGTCCAGATCACTGATCTGCAACTCGGCGCGGTGCACGGTGGCTTTGAGCGCCATGACGATCTCGGTCGATGCGGTCGCTCAGTCTAGGAGACTGTCGGACTTGAAAGGGAATCGGCCGCCACGCGCCGCGGTATGACCTTGCAAGGCGCGCGTCCCGGCCACTGTGCAGCCGATACCTCGCCACGGCGAGGTATCGGCACACGAGGCCCTAGTTGTCGCGCGACGCGACTTACCAGATCGCGACTTGCACGTCCGCCGGACGCACCATCTTGTCTTTCACCGAGCAGTTGAACGCGGCGGCGAAGCTGCCCATGTTGGACGGTGCGCCGATGGCGCGGAATCCGGCCGGGGCGTGCGAGTCGGTGTCGAGGCGAAGTTTGAGTTCTTCGTCCTTGAAGTTGCGGCGCCAGACGGTAGCCCAGTTCATGAAGAAGCGCTGCGCCTGGTCGTAGCCGTCGATCTTGCGGGTCTTCCATTCCTCGTTTTCGGCCAGGTAGCGATTCATGGCATCGAAGGCGACTGACAGACCACCCAAGTCTGCGATGTTTTCTCCCAGCGTCAGATCGCCCTTGACCTTCAGGCCATCGATGGCGACGTAGTCGCTGAACTGGCTGACCAGCTTGTCGGTGCGCGCTTCAAAACCCTTGCGGTCTTCGTCGGTCCACCAGTTGCTGAAGTTGCCCTGGGCGTCGAACTTGCTGCCCTGATCGTCGTAGCCATGAATCATTTCGTGGCCGATCACCGCACCGATGCCGCCATAGTTGACCGCCGGATCGGCACCCGGATCGAAGAATGGCGGCTGCAGGATGGCTGCCGGGAACACGATCTCGTTGCGCAACGGGTTGTAGTAGGCGTTGACCGTCTGCGGGCTCATTTCCCAGGTCGATTTATCGACCGGCTTGCCGATCTTGTCGAGGTTGTAGCGGTAGTTGAAGGCGATCAGCGACAGCACGTTGTCGAGGTAGCTGCTGCGCGCGGTCTGCGCGCCGCTCCAGTCGCGCCACACATCGGGATAGCCGATCTTGGGCGTGAAGCTGGCCCACTTCTCCAGCGCTTTCACCTTGGTGGCATCGCTCATCCAGTCGAGCTGCTCGATGCGGACCTTCAGCGCGGCACTGAGGTGATTGACCAGTTCCAGCGCCTGCGCCTTGGCTTCGGGCGGGAAGGTGCGTGCGACATACGCCTGACCCAGCGCCTCGCCCATCTGTCCGTTGAGCTCGTTCAACACGCGCTTCCAGCGCGGCTGTTGCTCCTGTTGGCCGCGCAGCGTCTTGCCGTAGAAGCTGAAGTTCTGTTCGGCCAGCGCATCACCCAGATACGGCGCGGCGCCATCGATGGCGTGGAAGCGCAGATAGGCTTGCCAGTGCGATAGCGGCACGTCGACCAGCATGGCGTTGAAGGCTTCGAAGAACTTGGGCTGCGCCAGCGAGAACATCTCTGGCGCGGCCACGCCCTGCGCCTTGAAAAACTCGACCCAGGAGAAATTCGGGGTCAGCTTTTCGGCATCGGCAACGCTGACCGGGTTGTAGAACACGGCCGGATTGCGCATCTCGACGCGCGACAGCGAGGCATCGGCCAAACGCTTCTCGAAGTCGAACACCCACTGCGCCTGCTCGGCGGCCGCGCTCGCATCGACACCGGCCAGTTCCAGCGTCTTCTGCACATGCGCCTTGAAGGCTTCGCGGATCTTGGCGTAGTCCTCGCGCTCCAGCGTGTAGTAGCCCTTCTCGGGCAGCGAGGTGCCGCCCTGCGAGGTGTAGGCGATGGTCATCGAGGAGTTCTTGAAATCCGCTTCACCGCCAAATCCGAACAGGAAGCCCTGCCCCTTGGCAAAGTTGTCGCGCAACCACCCGGCGATCACCTGTGGCGAATCCAGCGCGGCGATGCGGTCCAGCGTCGGCTGCAGCGGGGCGACGCCTTGCGCATTGATCGCTTGCTCGTCCATGCCGGTGGCGTAAAAGTCACCGATCAGCTTGTCGACGCCCGCGGTTGCCGACGCCTTGGCGGCGTCTTCGGCAATCTGGCGCTGCATGCTCAGCGAGCGCTCGGCAAGGGTTTCGAAGGTGCCCCAGGTGGTGCGATCCGCTGGCACCGGGTTCTGTGCCAGCCAGCGGGAATTGACGAAGGCATTCAAGTCGTCACAGGCGGGCGCATCGGGATTGAGGTCGGCGGTATCGAGCTTGATCGGTGCGATCAGATCGCTGGCAGCCACCGGCAGAGACAGAGCGAGCGCGAGCGCGGCGCACAACACACGACGGGAACGAAGCAACATGGCAACACTCACTGAAGACGGAAAACAGTAAGGCTAGGGTGCCGATCCGCGCTGCCACAGTGCCTTACGTCACGGCTCCCTGTTGTCATGCCCCATGCGATGATCCCGCCACGCACCCTCTGGAGCATTCCATGCGCATCACCCTTCACGGCGCCGCTGGCGAAGTCACTGGCTCCTCGCATCTGCTGGAGTTCGGCAAGCAACGGATTCTGCTCGACTGCGGCCTGCATCAAGGCGGTCGTGAGGACGAGGCACGCAACGCCGAGGACTTTCCGTTCGATGTCGAATCGCTTGATGCGGTGGTCATCAGCCACGCCCATATCGATCATCTCGGGCGTTTGCCCTTGCTGGTCAAACGCGGCTATCGCGGCCCGGTGTTCACCCATCGGGCGACCGCCGATCTGGCCCGCATCATGCTGGAAGACTCGGCGCAGCTTGCCGCGGCCGATACCGAACGGCACAACCGGCGTCGCCTGCGTGAAGGTCTGCCCGCCGACGAGGAGCCGCTGTATTCCGCACTGGATGTCGCCGACACGCTCAGCCTGCTGCGCGGCATCGACTACGCCACGCCGACGGAGATTGTTCCCGGCCTGATCCTGACCCTGCGCGATGCCGGGCATATCCTCGGTTCGGCGTCGGTGGAGCTGCGTGGCGAGACGCCGAAAGGCCCGCGCACCTTGCTGTTTTCCGGCGACCTCGGCAGCAAGGGTGCGCCGCTGATGAACGATCCGGTCAGCGTGCCGCAGGCCGATCTGGTGTTGTTGGAAAGCACCTACGGCGACCGCCTGCACCGTTCCCGCCAGGCCACCGTCGCGGAATTGGGTGAGGTTTTCCGCGAGGCCGCCGCACAGCGCGGCAATGTGCTGATCCCGGCCTTTGCGGTGGGGCGCAGTCAGGAGATCCTCTACTGGCTGGCCCGTCACTTTGATGATTGGCAGATCGGGCAATGGCAGATCTATCTGGATTCGCCGATGGCCTTGCGCGTCACCGAGGTCTACAGCCGCCATTCCCGCCTGCTCGACCACGATGGACAGCAACGCTGGCGCAGCGACAACAACCCCTTCCACCTGCCGAATCTGCGCCTGGTCAACAGCGTGCAGGATTCGCAAGCGCTGAATGCGCGCGGCGGCGGCTGCATCATCATTGCCGGTAGCGGCATGTGCAACGGCGGTCGCATTCGCCATCACCTGCGCCACAACCTGTGGCGCGACAACGCGCATGTGGTGTTTGCGGGCTATCAGGCGCGCGGTACGCTGGGTCGCGCGCTCGTCGACGGTGCTGAATACGTCACGATTTTCGGCGAGCGCATCAAGGTCAACGCGAAGCGCCACACCATCGGCGGCCTGTCGGCGCACGCCGACCAGAATGGTTTGGCGGAGTGGTATGGCGCCATCGCGAAACATCCCCGCGTCGTGCTGGTGCATGGCGAAGACGAGGCTCGTGAAGCGCTGGCCCAGCGCCTCAATGAGAACTTCGGCACCGAGGTGAAAATCACCGGCGCGGGACATCACTTCGAGGTGTGATGTCGACGCGATGGTCGTGCAGTCAGAGGCGGTCGAGCGGCTCCAGCTCGGCCACCTCGGTCGCCGCGGGCGTGTGCAGCGGCGCATGACCGTGCCGATTGAACACCCGCCAGAAGGTGATGGCAGTCAGGCAGCACAGCACCGCCGTCGCCGCCAACCAGACCGGCGAATGACTGACCAAGGGCGAAACCAGCCCGGCGATGCCCGCATTGATCATCAAGCTGATGAAGGTCTGCATGGATGACGCCCCACCGCGCTGGCGCGGATACAGGTCGATCACCGCCAGCGTGACGATGGGAAACACGATGGCGATGCCCATCGAGTTGAACATCAGCGGCAGCACCGCCCAGGGATAGACCACCGTCTCGGCGACGAGCGCGTAGGCAAGACTGCTCAGCGTCGCCAGCAGGCAAACCGTGAAGCCGATTCGCACCATCCGCTGCGGCGGCACCTTGCCGGCGGTTCGCCCGGAAATGAAGGCACCAGTGGCCATGCCACCGATGGTGGGCGCAAAAAACCAGCCGAACTGCTGCTCGTTCATGTGCAGCAGATCCATCACGAAGGCCGGAGCCGAGGAGATGTAGAGAAACAAGGCCGAGAAATTGAAGGTGGCGGTCAGGGACAGCAGCAGGAAACTGCGATTGCGCAGCATGCCGGTCGAACTGCTGCACAGGCTGTGCAGACTGACTGGCACGCGCGCTTCCCGCGGATGCGACTCGGGCAGGATCAGGGCCACGACCAGCCACAACAGCGCCGCAAACACCACCAGAAACCAGAAGATCATCGGCCAGCGACCCCAGCCGAGAATCCAGCCGCCGATCATCGGCGCGATGGCCGGCGCGATGGTGAAAATCATCGAAATCTGACTCATCAGACGCTGCGCATCCGGTCCTTCGCGCAGATCGCGCACGATGGCGCGCCCAACGATGATGCCGACGCCCGACGACACGCCCTGCAGGGCACGGAAGAACAGCAACTGCGGCAACGAGGTCGACAAGGCACAACCCACCGACGCCAGCATGAACACCGCGATGCCGATCAACAGCACGCTGCGCCGTCCGTAGGCATCGGAGATCGGCCCATGCAGCACGCTCGCCGTGCCATACGCCAGCATGTAGACCGCGATGGTCTGCTGCATCGCCGCCGCGCTGACTGCAAATTCGCGCTCGATCTGTCCAAACGCGGGAAACATGCTGTCGATGGCGAAGGGACCGAACATCGCCAGCGCACCCAGCAACAGGGCCAGCGACAGTTGACTCAAAGGCGCTCTGGAAGCAGTGGACGCAGACATGGGCGAGTTCTCAGGCAAGCCGGGCAGGATAGTCGCTCTGACATCGATCCGCGTATGCCATTCGGGCTGTCATGACCGGGGCAGCGCGCTTGCGTTTGCCTGATCCGCCCCACACTCTGCCCTCATGACCGACGCCATTCCTGCTGCGCCAGAGCGCACCCACTCGACCCGCGCCATCGTGCGCAGTCTGTTGCCATTCCTGAAGCCGTATTGGGGACGCATCAGTCTCGCCCTGCTTTGCCTGCTGCTGGCAAAGCTGGCTGGCCTGACCGTGCCGATGATCCTCAAGCGCCTTGTCGATGGGCTGGCCCTGCCGACCGCCGCCGATGCCCTGCCCTTGGTTCTGCCGGTGAGTCTGTTGCTGGCCTATGGCGCGGCACGACTGTCCGAGCGGGTATTCACCGAACTGCGCCAGATCGTGTTCGCACGGGTGATGGCGCGCGCCTCGCGTACGGTGATGCTGAAGGTGTTCCGACACTTGCACGCGCTGAGCCTGCGCTTCCATCTCGCCCGTCGCACCGGCGGCGTATCGCGCGATGTCGAACGCGGCGGCAGTTCGATATCCGATCTGCTCGACTGGACGCTCTACGCCAT